>Ga0136618_10001036_pt1 | contig 10452 bp, 8 predicted proteins | sample AntDrymUQ3302106_2_FD_104805 | JGI IMG/M metagenome (GOLD analysis project Ga0136618, IMG submission 104805) | Polar desert sand microbial communities from Dry Valleys, Antarctica - metaG UQ330 (21.06) | ecosystem: Environmental > Terrestrial > Soil > Desert | place: Antarctica: Dry Valley...
AAATCAAGCCCGGATGTCGAATCGGTGCAGCCGAACTTTTATTATCATCTGCTCAACTCGCCGAGCGATGCGCGGTTTTCCGAGCTTTACGGGATGCAGAAAATATCCGCGCCCGCGGCTTGGGATTTAAGCACGGGGAGCCAGACGACGGTGGTTGCCAACATCGATACCGGAATCGCATACAATCACGAAGATTTGGCGGCAAATATGTGGCGCAACGAGGGGGAAACTCCGGGCAACGGTGTCGATGATGACGGCAACGGTTTTGTTGACGATTATTTCGGTTACGATTTTTTCTACAATGATTCAAATCCGATTGATGATGCGGGTGGACACGGCACGCACACGGGCGGCACCATCGGAGCGGTCGGCAATAATGCTCTGGGCGTGGTCGGGGTTAATTGGAACGTCCGCCTGATGGCGATAAAAATCTACAGCCCGAGCGGAAGCGATACGACCTCGGCGATGCTTATCAATGCTTATAATTATGTGCGGATGATGAAGAATCGCGGCGTCAATATCCGCATCACAAACAATTCCTACGGCGGCTGCGGCGAGGCTTGCGGATATGACCAGGCGACCAGGGACGCGATTGACGCGCTTGGAGATGCGGGTGTTTTGCAGGTATTCGCGGCGGGCAACAACGGGCGAGACATAGAAGCGACTCCGTTTTATCCGGCAAGTTACACAAGTCCGAGCATCATAACGGTTGCCGCGTCAGACCGAGATGACAACCGGGTCGGTTTTTCAAATTACGGAGCGAGCAGCACAGACCTTGCCGCGCCCGGTTTAGGAATTTTAAGTACTTACAATTCGTCGTCCAATTCATATGCAACTATAAGCGGAACATCGATGGCGACTCCGCACGTAACGGGGGCGGCGGCATTGCTCGCCTCTTATAACCCGAATCTTTCGGCGGCATCTTTGAAGGCGACATTGATGAACTCGGTTGACGTGCTTGGGCAGTGGAATGGTTTGGTCAAGAGCGGCGGCAGATTGAATGTGGCGAAGGCTTTGCAAAATCCGACCGTCTGCACATTTACGCTTGCCCAAATGTCACAAAGTGCTTCTTCGGCAGGAGGAACATTTTCCTTCGATATAACCGCACCGCCGAATTGTGATTTTTCGATTATCAGCAATACGAATTGGATTACCGTCGCAGGCAACGGTTTAGGGAGCGGGAACGGCACGATAACCTTTAGCGTTTCATCAAACTCCGGTTCTCCGCGCGATGGAACAATCACAGTTGCCGGGCGAACCTTTACTGTCAATCAAGCTGCCGCTGCTTTGTCATATGAAGCGGATATCGCGCCGCGCACGGGCGGCGACGGGATAATTGATGCCACCGATGTGCAGCAAATCGAGCGTTTTTCGGTCGGGCTGGACAGACCGTTTCTCTCGAATGAATTCCAACGCGCCGACTCTGCTCCGAAGGCAAGCGGCGGCGACGGTGCAGTTGACGCGCTCGACGTGCAGCAGGCTGAACTTTATTCGGTCGGCGTTGGCGGTCGTCCGCTGGCGAACGGACCGACACCGACACCGACGCCGGTCAGGACGAATGTATCCGAAGGCAATGGCAAAGGGAAAAGCCGAATCAAGAAGTTGCCGACAACATCAGCACCCAGAACCCTGACGGTTGAAAGCACCGGCGGCAGCCTCGGTGATACGGTGGCGGTCGCCATCTCGGTCGAAGCAGTGGGCGATGAATTCGGTTATACGTTCGGCATTGATTACGATTCGACTAAGCTGAGGCTGACGGGCGTGGCATCGGGCGGAATATCCGGTCAAGCGCAGCCGCAAACGAACATTGAGCCGGACAACTCGAACCCGGATGCGCTTGGCTTGTCGGTGCGCTTCGGCGGCGGAGCGATACCGGCAACCGGCGGAGTCAAGCAGGTGCTGCTCAGGCTGACGTTCGATACTATCGGCGGAGCGGGGACGACCTCACCGATCAGGTTCACCAGCACGCCGACCAATCAGGCGACGACCAGTCAAATGGCGACGCGGCTGGATACCAAATATATTGATGGTACGATTACCATCAACGGGACGACGGCGACCTCCTCGATTAGCGGGCGCGGCAATCGCAATATGGTCGCCACGCTGACGGATGCAAACCAAACGGTCAATACGACAACTGCTTCTTCATTGGGTCATTATCGTTTCGATGAGCTTCGCGCCGGTCAAAATAACATTAGCAATATTCGCGCAATGAAATACAACTTTATACAGAGCAGTCAATTTCCGTTTAATTCAAAGAACACGGACAGTATTGATTTTGCAACAAATATCTTCAAGTAATTAGCCGTAGTGTGAAGTTATGCAGAAAAGAGCAGGCAATAAAATGTTTTAGATACGCCCGTTTCCGAAACTCTCGAATGACATCCGAGGATATTGGCTTATGCGACTGTCTGCTCTCCTAAAACTCATCACGTTTTAATAATTTCCAACCACTGACTTGCAATTTTTTTGTCGTTATGTCCAAAATACTTGAAACGATGAAATTATCTTCTGACCAAATTCATCCGCATCATCACGCGCTGCATAAAATTCATCGCGCGAGCTAATCTCGGTTTATTTAATCAGCTAAATTTAGTTTTTATCAACAAGCGCGAACTTGGAAAATGTTTCTGAGGCGCGTTTTTGTTTTTTATGAACACCAAAAAGTTAAAAATTGCATTGCAAAAATCAGGACGCTTGAGCACAGATTCGACCAATTTGTTGAAAACGTGCGGCATTAAATTCGATAACGGCTTGAGTAAGCTGAAATCGGTCGCGCAGAATTTCCCGCTCGAAATTTTCTTTCTGCGCGATGACGATATTCCGCAATATATCGCCGACGGCGTGGCGGACATCGGCATTGTCGGCGAAAATGTTTTAGCAGAAGCAGGACAGGAAGCCGAAATTATCGAACGGCTCGGTTTCGGCAAATGTCGCCTGTCGCTCGCCGTTCCGAAATCCTTTGTTTACGGTTCAATCAAAGATTTAGACGGCAAACGAATCGCCACGAGTTATCCGCAAATTTTAGACAATTTTTTCGCCGAAAGAAATTTAACGGCTGACGTTCACACAATTAGCGGTTCGGTAGAAATCGCGCCGTCAATCGGTTTGGCAGACGCGATTTGTGACCTTGTAAGTTCGGGCAGCACACTTTTTACTAACGGTTTGCGCGAAGTCGAAACCGTTATGCTTTCCGAAGCCGTGCTTGTTTCCCGAAAAAATCTTGACGCGGAGTTAACGGCGATTTTGGATAAACTTCTCTTCCGCATCAAAGCCGTCAAAGCCGCGGCTCAAAACAAATACATTTTGTTAAATGCGCCGGATGACAAATTAAAGGAAATTGTCGCATTACTGCCCGGCATCAAAAGCCCGACCGTGATGCCGCTCGCGGAAAAAGGATGGAGTTCGGTTCATTCGGTTATCAACGAAAACGACTTTTGGGAAATCGTCGAACAGCTTCGGGACAAAGGCGCGGAAGGCATTTTGGTATTATCGATTGACCGGATGATTAGTTAAAAATTTTATGAAAACGATTCGTTATCCTGAAAAAGCAATTTGGAAAGAGATTCTGGCACGTCCGGTTTTTGAGACGAAAAGTCTGGAAAAGCACGTTCAAAATATCTTGAATTTCGTAAAAAAAGACGGCGATGAAGCCGTGCGGCATTTCACGAAAGCTCTCGATAAAGTTGAAATCGAAGATTTTCTCGTCTCGGAAGATGAATTCGTCGAAGCCGAGAAAAATGTTTCCGACGAACTCAAAGAAGCGATTCAAATTGCCAAAGCCAACATCGAAAAATTTCACCGGGCGCAAAGCGAAACGCCGGAAATTATCGAAACGACGGCGGGCGTTTTTTGCTGGCGGAAATCCGTGCCGATTGAAAAAGTCGGGCTTTATATTCCGGCGGGAAGCGCGCCGCTTTTTTCGACCGTTTTGATGCTTTGTGTTCCGGCAAAAATCGCCGGCTGCCGTGAAATAATTTTGTGTTCGCCGCCGGATGAAAACGGCAAAATCAACAGTGCGATTCTCTACACCGCCAAACTTTGCGGCGCAACCAAAGTTTTCAAAATCGGCGGCGTGCAAGCCGTCGGCGCGATGGCTTTCGGAACTGAGACCGTTCCGCAGGTCTACAAAATTTTCGGTCCCGGCAATCAATTCGTAACATCCGCCAAACAACTCGTCGCGCAATATGGAACGGCAATTGATATGCCCGCCGGACCTTCGGAAGTCGCGGTTTTAGCCGACGAAACCTGCGTTCCGGCATTCGTCGCCGCTGATTTATTATCGCAAGCCGAACACGGCGTCGACAGTCAAGTCTTGCTCGTTTCGACAAGTGAAACGGTCATTTTGGAAACAAATCTCGAACTCGACAGACAGCTTGCCAAATTATCGCGCCGTGAAATCGCGGCGAAATCTTTAGAAAATTCAAAAGCGATTTTGGCGAAAAGTTTAGATGAAGCAATCGAGATTTTGAACGAATACGCCGCCGAGCATTTAATAATCGCAACTAAAAATGCCGAAGAAGTCGCTGAAAAAATCATCAATGCCGGTTCGATTTTTATCGGAAATTATTCGTGCGAAAGCGCGGGCGATTATGCTTCCGGCACAAATCACACTTTGCCGACAAACGGTTTTGCCAAAGCGTTCAGCGGCGTTTCGCTCGACAGTTTCGTCAAAAAGATTACGTTTCAAAAATTGACCGCCGACGGCATTTTGAATCTCGGAAAAACGGTTGAACTGATGGCGGAAGCCGAAGGTTTGGACGCGCACAAAAATGCGATTTCGGTTCGGTTGGAAAGTTTAGCTGTGGAGAATACAGAAAGCACAAAGAAAGAAAGTTTGTCCACAGATGCACACGGATAAAATCAATGGATAACGAAAAATGGATAACGGTTAATGATTTGATTTCATAATTATCCATTATCCGTTATCCATTTTTCACTATTAACTGTGTTCATCTGTGGACAATTTCTTCTCTTTGTAAATTTTATGAATTTTGATTTAGAAAATTTAGTTCGGGAAAACATCAAAAATCTTACGCCGTATTCTTCTGCCAGAAAAGAATTCAGCGGAGCGGCGCAGATTTTTCTCGACGCGAACGAAAACAGTTTCGGTTCGCCGCTCGCGCAAAATTTCAATCGTTATCCAGACCCTTTGCAAACATCGATTAAGGAAAAAATTGCCGAGTGGAACAATGTCAAACCGAGCGAAATTTTCGTCGGCAACGGCAGCGACGAAGCGATTGATTTACTCTTTCGTATTTTTTGTCGTCCGCAAATCGACAATGTTTTGATTTGCCCGCCGACTTACGGAATGTATGAAGTCTCGGCGGAAATCAACGACGTAAAAATTAAACGCGCCAATTTAACCGTAGATTTTGAGCTTGATTTTGAACGGATAAAAAATTCGATTGACGAAAACACGAAACTGCTTTTTGTTTGTTCGCCGAATAATCCGAGTGGAAATTCTTTCGAGCGTGAAAACATTTTGAGGTTGGTAAAAGATTTTCAGGGACTTGTCGTCGTTGACGAGGCTTACATTCATTTTTCGCAGGAAAAATCGTTGGTTTCCGAGATAAACAATTTTCCGAATCTGGTTATCTTGCAGACATTTTCAAAGGCTTGGGGTTTGGCGGGTTTGCGCGTTGGTTTGGCGTTTGCTGATGAGAAAACAATTAAACTTTTCAATCGGGTAAAACCTCCATATAACGTCAGCCAAATCGCGCAGGAAGCAATTTTACAGGCTTTGGAAAACAAATCGCAGGTTAAAGAGACGATTGCCGAAATTGTTTCCGAACGCGAGAAGCTGATTGAAAAGTTAAACGAATTTTCATTCGTCACAAAAATTTATCCGTCGGACGCGAATTTTATTTTGGTTAAATCAACGGACGCGGAACAAATTTATAAATTTTTGCTCGGCGAAAAAATCGTCGTTCGCAACCGCAGCAATGTCGAGCTTTGTGCAGGTTGTTTGCGGATTACAGTCGGCACATCTGAAGAAAACAAAGCCTTGTTAAATTCTTTAGAAAAATTAACCGAAGAAAACACAGAGGAAGAAAATTTGTCCACAGATTCACACAGATGAACACAGATTATTTAAAATCTTTTTCGTGTCGTTTCGTGTTTGTTCGTGGCTAAAACTCTTATGAAAAAAGTTTTATTTATAGACCGCGACGGAACTTTGATTGCCGAGCCGCCAACCGATTTTCAGATTGACAGCTTTGAGAAGTTCAAATTTTTGCCGTTTGTCATTACCTATCTGGGAAAAATCGCGCGTGAGACCGATTACGAATTGGTAATGGTGACAAACCAGGACGGACTCGGCACGTCGAGTTTTCCCGAAGAAACTTTTCATCCGGTGCAGAATTTGATGTTGGAAATTCTGGCAAATGAAGGAATCGAGTTTAAGGACATTTTCGTTGACCGCAGCTTCGCGCACGAAAATAAATTGACGCGCAAACCGAACACGGGACTTTTAACAAAATATTTGGATAGCGATTACGATTTGGCGAATTCTTTTGTCATCGGCGACCGATTAACCGATGTTCAACTGGCGACAAATTTGGGCGCAAAGGCGATTTTTATAAAAAATTACGATGCGCCGCCGGACGGTGAAACGGTTTCGCTTGTTGCAGAGAATTGGCGCGAGATTTACGAATTTCTAAAACTTCCCCCGCGCAAAGTCACTCATATACGGAAAACCAATGAAACCGAAATAGAAATCGAATTGAATTTAGACGGCGCGGGCAAAGCGGAAATTTCAACCGGAATTTCCTTTTTCGACCATATGCTCGAACAACTTTCACGGCACGGCACGATTGATTTGCGAATCGCGGCAAAAGGCGATTTGCATATCGACGAGCATCACACGATTGAAGACACGGCAATCGCTTTGGGCGAGGCGTTTAATATGGCTTTGGAGGACAAACGCGGAATGGCGCGTTACGGTTTTACGCTGCCGATGGACGAATGTCTGGCGCAAGTCGCAGTAGATTTCGGCGGGCGCAATTGGATTGTCTGGGAAGCGGATTTTAAACGCGAGATGGTCGGCAAAATGCCGACGGAGATGTTTTTTCACTTTTTCAAATCTTTTACCGACAAAGCGCAATGCAATTTGAATATCAAAGCCGAAGGCGCAAACGAACATCACAAAATCGAAGCGATTTTCAAGGCGTTTGCAAAGGCTGTGAAAATGGCGGTCAAGCGCGATATTAACAATGCGAATTTGCCAACAACAAAAGGAAAATTTTAGCCGCGAATTACACGAATGAACACGAATAAGAAATAAAAATAATTCGTGTTCATTTGTGTAATTCGTGGCAAAAACTTTGTGTCTTTGTAGCGTAAAATTAATGAAAGTTGCAATCGTCAAATACAATGCCGGAAACGTCGAATCAGTGAAAAACGCGCTCAATCGATTGGGCATCGAACCGATTTTGACCGACGACGCGGAAACTTTGCAGACGGCTGATAAAGTTATTTTTCCGGGTGTCGGCGAAGCGTCGTCGGCGATGAATTATTTGCGCGAGAGAAATCTCGACGAATCGATTAAATCTCTGCGACAGCCGGTTTTGGGTGTTTGTCTTGGAATGCAATTATTGTGTGAGTCTTCCGAGGAAAACGAAACGAAATGTTTGGGAATCTTGCCGTATCGGGTTAGAAAGTTTGAGTCTGATGTTTTGAAAATTCCGCAAATCGGCTGGAACAATATTTTCGATTTGAAATCGGATTTGTTGAATGACGTCACCGAAAATTCTTTTGTCTATTTCGTTCATAGCTTTTACGTCGAAAGCGGAACGGAAACAATTGCGACGTGCGATTACGGCTTGAATTTCAGCGCGGCGATTCGACACAAAAACTTTTACGCCGTGCAGTTTCACGCGGAAAAGTCGGGCGCAATCGGCGAGCGAATTTTGGAGAATTTTTTGAAAATTTGAAATTAATGGATAATGGATAACGGATAATTGATAATGTTTTGTTTTCACAATTATCCGTTATCCATTATCCACTGTCCATTATTATGATTGAGATAATTCCTGCGATAGATTTAATCGAAGGCAAATGCGTCCGGCTCGCGCAGGGCGATTTCGCGCGGAAGAAAATTTATAACGAAAATCCGTTAGAGGTGGCGAAAGAATTTGAAGCGGCAGGCTTAAAACGTCTTCACATTGTTGATTTGGACGGCGCGAAAAACGGAAAAGTGACAAACTTAAAAGTGCTGGAAACGATTGCTTCCCAGACAAATTTGACAATTGATTTCGGCGGCGGAATAAAAACCGACGAAGACATTCAATCGATTTTTGATGCGGGTGCGGAAATAGCGAGCATCGGAAGCATTGCTGTCAAAGAACCTGAAAAGTTTTTCGCCTGGCTCGAAAAATACGGAAGCGAAAAGATTTTGCTCGGCGCGGATGTAAAAAATAATTGTTTGGCGATAAACGGTTGGCAGACTGAAACTGAAATCGAAATTTTACCGTTCTTGAAAAGTTATTTTGCTAAAGGTGTAACACAGGTTTTCTGCACCGACATTTCGAAAGACGGACTTCTCGAAGGCTCGGCAAACGAGCTTTACGCGCAGATTTTGGAACATTTGCCGGAACTAAAACTCATTGCAAGCGGCGGAGTGAGTCGCATCGAAGACGTTTTTGAATTAGAAAAAATCGGTTGCGCGGGCGTGATTATCGGCAAGGCGATTTACGAAGGAAAGATTAAGCTGGAAAAGTTAAAAAAAGTGAGCGGTGAGCAGTGAGCAGAAGACTGCCTGTCGGCTGTAGAAATTAATTTAATGGGAAATTAATTTTAAAGTGAACAAACTGCTCACTGCTGAATGCTTACTGCTCACTTATCGAGAAATGTTGGCTAAAAGAATTATTCCGTGTCTCGATGTTAAAGACGGGCGCACGGTCAAGGGAACGAATTTTATCAATCTGCGCGACGCGGGCGATGCGGTCGAACTCGCCAAAATTTACTCGGAGCAAGGCGCGGACGAACTCGTTTTTCTCGACATCACGGCAACGAATGAAAAACGCAAAACTTTGAGCGAACTCGTCAAAAAAGTCGCGGCGGAAATCAATATTCCGTTTACCGTCGGCGGTGGAATTAATTCGATGGAAGACATCGAGGTTTTGCTCGCGTCCGGCGCGGATAAAGTTTCGATAAATACTTCCGCCGTCAAAAATCCGCAGATTTTGGAAGATGCTGCAAAAAACTTTGGCTCGCAATGCGTTGTTTTGGCGATTGACGCAAACCTTGTTCGAGGCGAATGGTTTGTTTTCTTAAACGGCGGGCGCGTGGCAACCGAACTCAAGGCAATCGAATGGGCAAAAAAAGGCGTTGAATCGGGCGCGGGTGAGATTCTTTTAACTTCGATGGAAGCGGACGGAACAAAGCAGGGTTTTGAAATCGAGTTGACGCGAAAAATTTCCGAGATTATCAATGTGCCGGTAATCGCTTCGGGCGGCGCGGGAACTGTCGAACATTTTGTTGAAGTTTTCACACGAGGAAAAGCTGACGCGGCACTTGCGGCGAGCATTTTTCATTTTCGGGAAATTGAAATTCCGACGCTGAAAAATTATTTGCGAAGGCAAAATATCGGAGTTAGAATTTAGGAAATTATGAAAATTGATTTTGAAAAATCGCCTGACGGATTGATTCCGGCAATTGTTCAGGACTGGCAAACGCAAAAGGTTTTGATGCTTGGCTATATGAACCGCGAGTCGTTCGATAAAACGAACGAAACAGGAAAGGTAACGTTTTTCAGCCGCTCGCGCCGGACGCTTTGGGTAAAAGGCGAAACGAGCGGAAATTTTCTCGAGGTGAAAGAGCTTTTAATTGATTGCGACGGCGATACGATTTTAATAAAAGCAACTCCGACCGGCTCAGTTTGTCATACCGGCGCGGATACTTGTTTTGATGAAAAAAATGCGGCGGAAAATTTTCTGTTTGAACTCGAAAAGACAGTTCAGGAACGAAAGGCAAATCCGAATGAGAATTCTTACACGTCAAAGCTCTTTCAAGGCGGCTTGAACAAAATTGCTCAAAAGGTTGGAGAGGAAGCCGTCGAGTTGATTATCGAAGCTAAAGACGACGATTCCGAACTTTTCAAAGCCGAAGCCGCCGATTTGCTTTATCATTTTCTAATTTTATTATCCGCGAAAAATTTAGAATTGAGCGATATTGTCGATACTCTCAAACAAAGAAGACGACTGTAAAAAGATTTTATCCGCTAGGTTCTGTTGACATTTGCTTTTCTGCGCTGGAAGCGCATCGGAAATTAGCCTGCGGTAAAACCGCAGGTAAAATGCCAAACCAGATTTCCGCGCCGATAGGCGGGGTGGAAACTGCGAGTGTCCGGCACTCCTCCAGAGTGCGAATCATTTTATCTATTGTTCCTGTGGCTCACGCCACAGGCTAATTTCCGCAGTGCCTTCGGCACAAAAACAAAATGTCAACAGA
>Ga0136618_10001040_pt1 | contig 10440 bp, 9 predicted proteins | sample AntDrymUQ3302106_2_FD_104805 | JGI IMG/M metagenome (GOLD analysis project Ga0136618, IMG submission 104805) | Polar desert sand microbial communities from Dry Valleys, Antarctica - metaG UQ330 (21.06) | ecosystem: Environmental > Terrestrial > Soil > Desert | place: Antarctica: Dry Valley...
ACGGCATCTACGCCGATCTCCTGCTGCTTGATCTGGTGATCCGCGAACGTGAGGCCGGCCGGTGGCCGGTGTCGCGGATCGTGGAGCATCTCCACTCCATCGCCGGTCCCTCCTTCTACCTGCGCATCGACGTGCACGTCGATCGGGCCACGTACGCCCAGCGCAAGGAGCGCCTGCTGGTCGATCTGCGCGAGCAGGCGCCGGCGGTCATCGCCGACCAGGACGTGGTGCGCTCGCTGGCCCTGGACACCAACGACGGCTTCAAGTGGTGGACGGAGGACGGATCCTGGCTGCTGGTCCGCTTCAGCGGCACGGAGCCGCTCGTGCGGGTGTACGTGGAGGCCACCGGCGCGGAGCGCCGCGACGCGATGCTGGCCGAGGGCGAGCGGCTGGTGCGAGGGGAGCCCTAGGTGTCGGTCGGCATCGGAGGTCTGCTCGATGACCGTGGCGCGATGCGCCGCTTCGACCAGGCCGGCATGCTCGACGCTATCGGCGGTATCCCCGGGCAGATCAGCGACGCCTGGCATCGCACGCGCGACCTGGAGCTGCCTGAGAGCCATCGCGGTCTGCGTTCCGTGGCCCTGCTGGGGATGGGCGGCTCGGCCATCGGCGGCGACCTCGTCCGGAGCGTGTTCGCGGACCGGCTCAAGGCGCCGCTCATCGTGGTGCGTGACTACGAGCTGCCGGCCTGGGTGGGACGCGACACGCTGGTGGTGGCCAGCAGCTACAGCGGCGCCACGGAGGAGACGATCAGCGCGGTGAGCACGGCGTTGGAGCGTCGCTGCCCCGTCGCGGTGATCAGCACGGGCGGGCCACTCCAGGAAGTGGCGCGCAAGGCTGGTCTCCCGCTCCTGGCCTTTCCCGGCGAGGGTCAGCCGCGTGCGGCCGTGGGCTACGCGCTGACGCTCCTCTCCGGTCTCTTGGAGCGGGCCGGTCTGCTCGAACTGGACGATGCTGAGATCCAAGCGGCGGTGGCTGCTGCCACGGCCGCCGTGGAGGCCTCGGGTCCGGACACCCCCAGCGAGCGGAACCCAGCCAAGCAGCTGGCCTGGACGTTGGTCGACCGCCTGCCGGTGATCGAAGCGAGCGGCTCCCTGGTGGCGGTCGCCCGGCGCTGGAAGACGCAACTCAACGAGAACGGCAAGACGATGGCGGTGATCGAGGAGCTGCCGGAGGCGACACACAACACCGTGGTCGGCTATGCGCAGCCAGAGTCGATACGTGACCATCTGTACGTCGTCTTCCTGGCGAGTCCCTTAGAGCACCCGCGCAGCCGCCTGCGTGCCTCCTTGTCGGCGGAGCTTCTGGGGGCAGCGCAGATCGGGCACCAGGTCCTGCCCGTGGCGGGTGAGGGGCCGCTTCAGCAGGCCGTCTCCGGCATCGTCCTGGGTGACTACGTCAGCACGTACCTGGCCTTTCTCTATGGCGACGACCCGTCTCCGGTGGAGGCCATCGCCTATGTCAAGGGTCGGATGTCCCTGGCCGACGAGGACGACGAATAGCCCCATGAGCAGGGCCCCGACGTGACCTTGGGGGGTGGTCGGCCGCCCGGGCCTGATGTAGGCTAGGCCCATCGTTCAGCGTCGGTCGCGACGACGCCGCAGGTCGTCGCCCGGCGCCACGTACGACTCGTCGACGGCCGTCGGCGGGTCCTGGCAGGAGGGTCCGACCTGATGCATTCCAGTGTCATCGGCAAGATCGAGAAGGCGAACCGCTACGCCCGCGAGACCGACCGGATCTCCATGGATCGGCTCTCGGTGACCTTCCGCGGTGACAACGACACGCATCGCGTGTCCCTCGATGCCGAGACGTGGACGTGCAACTGCCACTACTTCGACAACTGGCAGACGTGTGCCCACATCCTCGCCCTCCAGAAGATCCTCGGAGGGATGCTGCCCGAAGGGGCACAGACGTCACTCTTCCCGGCCGCTCCAGAAGCCGTGTCCCAGGCGGAGCCCGCCCCCGCGTGAGAGGCGGGTGCTCAGCGCCAAGGAGAAGGCCGGCGCGAGAGGGCCGGCCTCCCATCACTCCACGGTGACATGAACGAAGTACGTCCCGTGTCCTCGCTCCAGGTCGAAGGTGAGCACTACCTTGAGGTACCAATCGCCTCGGGGCAGGGAAACGGCCTGCTGGTGGACGCCTTCGGGCACCTTTGCCCGACCGAATGAGCGAGTCTCACCGGGCTGCCCGTCGATCGGCCAGCCCGACGCGCGCCACTCCACGAACCGCGACCCGTCCGAGAGCTTCACGGTGACGGAGCGTTCGTCGGTCATGATCCGCGGCAGGAGACGTGCCGGCGTCAAGCCGCCCACGTCCCCGCACGTATAGACGTAGCAGCCACCGCCCGTCTCCGCGGACACTCTCCGTCGGCCGGCTTCGACGAACAGTTCCGGGGGCGGGACCTCGAGCTCGCCGTCGGCCGGCATGTCCCGGTCTGGTACGGCGAGACGCCAGTGATAGGAAGCCGCGGGCGAGTCCGCGACCTGCGCATCCAGGCGGAGAAGCCAGTCACCGGCATCCGGTCCGACCAGGCTGATGAAGTCCGTCCGATCCTCCGGCCCAGGTCCCTCCGAGACCACGATTGGCCCGCTTCCGGCCCCGTCAACGACCGGGATGATGCTGACCGTCCACTGCACGAAGGCAAGCTGGACGTCTCGGAGCCCGACGCCCAGGTTGGCGCCCTGCGCGTGCTGGTCGAGCAGGCGGAGTCCGTCAGTCGCAGGGTCGGCACCGGGTAGCGACGCTTGGCCGTCCAGGGAGCCGAATGGTCCCCGCAGGTAGACCTCCGCGACCTCGCCGCCCGGCGAAGGAGCGGGAGTCAACGAGGGGAGTGGCGGCCAGCGGGTGGGCGCCACGGTGACAGATGCCGTGGCGCTGGGTGTCGTTGTCGGGTCGGGCAGCACCGGAGCATCGGTGACGATCGCCTCGGGTGCCTTCGTTGCGGCTGAAGTATCGCGGGGGCCGTCGGCGGGGACGGCTGACGGCGAGCAACCCGCCACTACCAGGGCGATGAACGGCACGAAGGAGATCAGGCGGCGCATCAATGACTCCTCATGGTTTCGCGAGAAGGAGCTGCTTTGGGACAGTCGCTGGTGCACGGAGCGACCCTCACGGTGAGGACACCGGAGACGTCACCCGTGAGGCCGTCGCGAGTGGGCCGGTCGAAGATCGCTCGGTACTCATAGGTCGTCCAGGGCTGGAAGGTGAGCTCGTACGAGCCGGGGGATGATCCGCTGCTCGCCTGGAACGAGGTCCAGCTGCCGCCCGGCGCGCGACGCTGGATGAGGACGTCACGCCCGCTGACGAAGTTGCCGCCCAGTTGCCCGTAGCCGTCCCGGTCTCGGACCCGCAGCGTGGCGGTGATCCTCACTGAGTCGCGATACCCCACCGAAGAACGGCTGGCGGCGACGCTGAGCTGCGTATCGACTCGGTCGCACACTGCATATGAGGCGCTCGGCGTGGTCGTGTCGTAGCGCCGTTGGAGTCGCGCCACATCGCAGCTGCCGAAGCGGCGCATCTGCCAGCCGGCGCGGCCCTTGCTCGGACTGATGGGGTGCATGACCGTCTCCAGCGCTCCCAGGCGGAAGCCGTGGTCGTCGGGGTGGGCCAGACCCTCGATGTGCCCGAACTCGTGAAGCATCGTGCGTCGCAGGTCGAAGCAACCGTCCGGCGGGGACTTATAGGCCTCGCACCAGCGGGTCGTGATAGAGCCGGCGCGCACGCCCTGCGGCCTCACCGAGATACGCCAGTAGTGCGGGATGTCGCGGGTGGCGCAGGCAAGCGCGCGTTCGCAGTTGCCGCTCATGGATCCCGCCAGCTGCACGACTCCCGCGCCGTCCGCGTCGTAGTCGAAACGAGCCGCCCTGGACCGCCGACTGGCGGCCACGTCCCCCGCTGCGTCGTTGATGGCCGGACGCATCCAGCTCTGCGGCGCGTACTTTCCCCAGCGGTAGTCCAGGATGGCGTCCTTCCGCCAGGTCTCGGACTGTGACTCTGGAACGGGCCGCGGATCCACGAGCGGCGCCTCATAGACGAGCGGCTCCTCCGGATCGGGCGGAACGACGACCGTCGGGCAATCCGTGGCATGACACGCCCCATCCTCCACGACGATGCCCCGGTCGGTCATGGCTCTCAGGACGCCCTGACCGGAAGAGCGCTGGGACCAGATGCCGCCGCCGGCCTGAAGGACATCTGTCGCACACTGGCTGGCACCACATGACTGGGCCGCTAGGCTGCCATCAGGAGCCCAGGCGAAGGAGTTGACCCACACGGGCGCGAGCGGGTCTTGCGAGGAGACGCCGGGCAGGATCCTGGTGGCGCGTCCCAGGTCCGCCGTCGACCGGCGCCAGGTACCGAGCTGGTCCCGGCTCTTCTGCTCCACCAGGTCATGGACCAGGACTCGGCCCGTGGGGTCCAGCGATGCGCTGAAGATGAGCCCGGCCTGGCTGAAGGAGCCCGTGACGCAGCCCGCGGCGGCGTCCAGCACGCGAACGAGCGAAGTCCCGCGTCTCGCCTCCCCCACGATCCACGACGTGCCGAAGGGCCCCTCGAGGAAGGCCACGCGACCCAACCTGAATGAAGCGCCTCCGAACAGGTCCAACTCATGGCCCACAAGCCAGCCGCGGGCGTCCAGCACCATCTTCAGCGTGGGCGGCGCACCGCCTTCGCCCGAAGGCTTCGGGGGCGAGACGCCGGCACAGGCCGGCAGCTGCCCGCTCGATAGCGGCTCCGGTGCCGCCACAGCGGCCGAGGGAAAGGCCGTCGACGCCATCATCGCGGCCGCCATGAAGGCCCACCGCCAGCCATGCACACCTCTGGACATGATCCGATTCCTTCTCCGGCGAGTCCATCACGGCGGAGGGGGCGGATGCAGGTCAGGATGCCAGTCGCGTCTCTACTGCGGCTTATCGCGGCGTGTACACTCGGCGCCAAGAGAAGACAGGATCGTGGGATCCGCGAAGCCGGTGAGAATCCGGCACAGTCCCGCTACGGTTACCAGCCCAAGTGCTGGAAGTCCGGTCGCCGGGCCCACGGTCGTGCACGTACCTTCGTGAGAAAGGGAACGCACCCATGGGCCCCCGCCAGCGCCGAACCCGCCCCGCCAAGCCGCGGTCCGGACTCATCCGTGCGTCTCTCCTGCTGTTGAGCGCAGCCGTCCTGGGGGCGGCATGTTCCGCGGGCCCTCCGGCACCGTCCGTGGCCCCGACGGCTTCACCGCCCGGCCTTCCAACGGCGTCACCGTCCGGGATCCCGACGGCGTCAGCTTCTGTGGCCGCCCCGTCGCCCTCCGTGTCGGCGTCGCCCACGGCCTCGGCTGCCGCGCCGTCACCCTCCCTCGCCGAGACAGGCTTCCCCGTCACCCTCACTGACGACGAGGGCACGGAAGTCACCCTTGAAGCACCGCCCGAGCGAGTCATCAGCCTGTCCCCGGCCAACACGGAGATCGTCTTCGCCCTGGGAGCGGGCGACTCCCTGGTGGGCGGCACCGACTTTGACGACTTCCCCGCCGAGGCTGTCGATCTGCCCGATGTGGCCACCTTCACGGGCGTGCTCCTGGAGCAGGTCGTCGACTTGGACCCGGACCTCGTGCTGGCCGCCGGCAACGCCTTCACGCCTGCGGCAGACATCCAGCGGATGCGCGACCTGGGATTCCCCGTGCTGGTGGTCTACGCCGAGACGGTCGACGCGGTCCTGTCCGATATCGAGCTGATCGGCCAGGCTATCGGACGGCCGGAAGCGGCGACCGACCTCACGGCCGGGATGCGCGACCGGATCGAGGAGGTGACAGAGGCGACCGGCGCGTCGGGCCAGGCTCCGCGAGTCTTCTTCCAGATCGGGTCCGAGCCGGAGTTCTATGGACCCGCTCCCGGGTCCTTCATCGCCGACATGGTGGAGCTCGCTGGCGGCGATCCGATCACGACCTCCGATCCGACGGTCTTCTCCATCCCGGTGGAGCGCCTCGTCACGGCCGACCCGGAGATCATCGTGGTGGGTGACGCGGCCTACGGGGTCTGTCCTGATCAGGTCGCGGCGCGTCCCGGCTGGCGACAGATGACAGCCGTTCGCGAGGGAGCGGTCCGGCCCATCGACGACACCATCGTGACGCGCCCGGGCCCGCGACTGGCCGAGGGGCTTGCCTCCCTGGCGGTCGCCATCGATCCGGACATCGAGCTGGCCTCGCCTCCGCCACCGGTGACGTTCTGCGGGTCGTGAGTGCGTGTCGATGAGCACGGGAGTGGCGCCGGACCTGGCCGGCACGCGCCTTCGCCTGGGTCGCTGGGAGGCGTTTCGCCGCCGGCCTCTCTGGCTGCTGGGTGCCGGCCTGGTCGTCCTGCTCTGTGCGCTCGTCGCAGGCATCGTCTTTGGCAACGTGCCGGTGGCGCCCGACCAGACCGTGGCCATCCTGGCGCACCGACTCCTGGGCTGGAGCGGACCCGTGACCTGGTCGCCGGCGGCTGAGACCATCGTCATGGAGCTGCGACTGCCGCGCGTCCTCACGGCGATGACCGTGGGCACGGGTCTGGCCGTGGCCGGCACCGTGCTCCAGGGCTTGTTGCGCAACCCCTTGGCCGATCCATACGTGTTGGGCACCGCCAGTGGTGCCGCGTTGGGCGCAGCCATCGCACTGCTGGTGCCCATCCAGGTGGCCGTGCTCGGTCTGGGGCTGCTCCATGTCCTGGCCTTCAGCGGTGCGCTCATCGCCGTCTGGCTGGTCTACCGGCTCTCTGGCGGAGCATCGGCCGGATCGCTCACCTCCGTGCTGCTCACCGGGTACGCCGTGGGGTCGCTGCTCGCCGCGGGCCTCTCCCTGGCGATGTACCTCTCTGGCGCGGGCCTGCGCCAGATCTTCTTCTACCTGCTGGGCAGCTTTGCCACGGCTTCCTGGCAGCAACTGCTCGTCGGTCTGCCTCTGGTGGCAGCGGGATCCGTGCTGATCCTCATGCGCGCGCGATCGCTGAATGCGCTGCTGCTGGGCGAGGAGACGGCGCTCCACCTGGGGCTGGACGTGCGGCGTGAGCGCGGCATCCTCCTGACGCTGGCATCCCTGGTGACGGCGGCGTCCGTGGCGCTGGCGGGGCTGATCGGCTTCGTCGGCTTGGTGGTGCCGCACGTCGTGCGTATCGCGGTGGGTCCCAATGCCCGTGCCGTCCTGCCGCTGGCCGCGGTATTCGGGGCGAGCTTCCTGGTGCTGGCGGACCTGGTGGCGCGCATCCCCGGCGAGATCCCGGTGGGCATCGTCACGGCCGTCATCGGGGCGCCCTTCTTCCTGTCTCTCCTGCGCCGATTCCGCAGCGGTTACGAGCTGTGAGCGGTGCGGGAGTGGAGCTGCGCGGCGTGAGCCTGGCCTATGGCGACCGGCGGGTGCTGCGGGACATCGACCTGTCCATCGCCCCCGGTGAGCGGGTCTGCCTGATCGGGCCGAACGGGGCCGGCAAGTCGAGCTTGCTGAGGTGCCTGGCCGGGACCGCCGACGCGCGGCAAGGTGCCGTGCTGGTGGATGGCGTGCCGCTCGAGGAGCACTCGCGGGAGTCGTTGGCGCGGCGGCTGGCCATCGTGCCGGGACAGGTCCAACTGCCGTTCGCGACCCGTGTGGAGGAGGTCGTCGCACTGGGTCGTCTGCCGCACGAGCACCCTTTGCTGGGGCCGCGTCCGGCCGACCGGATCGCCGTGCTCCGGGCGATGGAGCGCGTGGGGGTGGCGCATCTTGCCGGGCGCGACGCACGCGAGCTGTCGCTGGGTGAGCGCCAGTTGGTGGTGCTGGCCATGGCCGTGGCGCAGGGCGGTGGCCTGCTCATCCTCGACGAGCCCACGGTCCACCTCGACCTGCGGCATCAGGTGGAGGTGATGTCCCTGCTGGCGGACCTCAACGAGCGCGACGGCACGACCGTCCTGGCGGTGCTCCACGACCTGCCACTGGCGATGCAATCGTTCCCGCGGCTCGTGTTGCTCGACCATGGCCGCATCGTCGCTGACGGCCCGCCCCACGAGGTGATCACGCCGCAGCGAGTGCGCGAGGTGTACGGGGTCGATGCGAGGTTCGTGCCCGGGGTCGCGTGAGTGCCGCCACGCAGGAGGAGGGTCCGCGCCGGTGACCTGGCGTGGCCTCTCACCGCCGGCGTTGCGCCTTCGCTTCCAGCAGCGCCGAGTCGGCCCGTGCGATCAGCTGTTCGCGTGTCTCGCCATCCTGGAGCGCGGCAAGCCCGACACTGATGCCGACCGACTCCACCAAGAGCATCCGTTCGATGGCATCGAAGCGGCGACGGACCTCCTCGACGTCGGTCCCGCTGAGCCCACACACGAACTCGTCACCGCCGTACCGGACGATGGGGTCGAAGGAGCGGAGGCATGACCGGATGGTCGCGACGACGGTTCGCAGGGCTCGGTCGCCTGCCGGGTGGCCCTCTCGATCATTGACGAGCTTGAGGCCGTCAACGTCGACGAATCCGATGACGAAGCGCCCGTCGGCACGCCGGGCCCGGGCTATCTCGTTGGATAGCACGAGATCTCCCATGGCGCGCCGGTACGCTCCGGTCAGGTCATCGAGATGGGACGTGGCGAGCTCGGCTTCGAGACTAGCCCGTTCCTGGGCCGCCTGCGCCCGTTCCGCGGCGGCGCGTCGCCGGTCGGCGGCGGCTTGGGCTCGTTCAGCGGCCGCCTGTTCCCGCAGCCGCTGGAGCTTCCTCGCGAGCGACTCATCCGACGACATGATGGTGGCCTCGATGAGCTCCGCCTGGGAGGCGCGTTCGCGTGCTGCCTCGTCTCGTGCGGCCGCAGTCTGGTCGCGCTGCGCGGTGGTTCGGGCGCGAAGGTCGCCGCTGTCCTGGCGCTGCTCTTCCCCGCCGCGGCGATCGTCCGTGGCGCGTTCACGTTCGTCGCGCGATTCGCCATGTTCATCCCGCGAGGCCGCGGTGTGGGTATCCTCCTCCGCGAAGTCCCGGTCCGAGGCGGCCTGATCTCGATCGGATGCGCGCTGGTCACTGCGGGAGCTGGCCGAGTCGCTCTCTGAAGCGGTCTGGTCGCTGTCTGACGCTGTCTGGTCAGCATCCGACGCCGTCTGGTCGCGATCCGACAGCGTCTGGTCGCTCTCAGACAACGTCTCCTCCCGAAGGGAAGCCTTTCGGCCGGTATCCCTCACCGCGTCGCGATCCGACACGACCCGTCTGCCATCGACGTCACATCCATGCCTTCTTTGCTCCCGCCAGCGACGCCTCGCCGCCTGTCGGGCCCGGCGGATGAGGACCACCAGACCGTATCACTCGGTGCGAGGTGACGCACGGGCGGCCCGAAGGTGCCGCCAGGGGCCCGGACCCGAAACACATCCATCGGTCGGAGGTGGATGCCGGGGATCGCTCGGCCGGCGGCTGACGCATGCCGGTCATCATCGACACATCCGCCCTCTACGCACTCATCGACCGAGGCGAGCGGCAGCACGCGGCCGTGGTCGCGGCCCTCTCGTCTGAGCGCGAGTCGATCGTTCTGCCGCAGACGGTCCTGACCGAGTCGTGCTATCTGATCGCTTCGCGGCTGGGACCCGTTGTGGAGCGGGAGTTCCTTCGGGGTCTATTGGACTCCGACTGGCGGACGGAGGCGATGACCGCAGCGGATGTGGAGCGCACGGCGGAGCTGCTGGCGACGTATGCCGATGCCGATCTGGGGTTGGTCGATGCCTCGGTCGTGGCCACCGCCGAGCGGCTGGGGGCCAGTCGCCTGTACACCTTGGATCAGCGGGACTTCAGGCCGGTTCGCCCGCGGCACACGCAGGCGTTCGACATCCGGCCCTGATGCTGCCATCGTCCGCGCGCTGCTTTCCGTCAGACTCCCGCCCGGTGGGCGCTATCCGCACTGTTGGCGCTGATTCCCCCCGGACTCTCACCAGGTGGGCGTTACGCGGGACAAGGCTCGTTGCGTACCGTTCGACGGGTGTTCCGTGGCCCGGCGTCGGCGCCGAAAGCCGCTCATCCGTGCTTAGGCTGAGGATCAGATGCGCTCCGGGCGCGATGGGACTCGACGGGATCCCACATAGCGCCCGCTCCACGGGAATATGACGGAGGGAAGCTCGGCCCTCGCGACGCGATCCAGCGGCGACGACACGCCTACACGAGCCGCGACTGAGCGCGACGACCTCAGGGGCGCTTGAAGCCGTGCCATCTCCCGGCCGCCGCCAGCGCCGCCAGCTGGGTCTGGAACTGCTCCCGATGCTGGGGCGGCATGTCCGGATAGAGCCGATCGATGATGAACATCGCTCGTTCCAGCTCGCTCATCGGACCTGCCGCGTCGGCCTGCTGCCACACGAGCAGGAGGCCCTTCTCGCGCAGATGGAGCGCAACTCCGGACCGGCGTGCCCGTGACGCAAGTATCGTGTCGTGAATCTCGCCAAACCGACCGCTCGTATCTGCATGAGCGGTAGTTCGCTGCCATGCGATCTCGTTTCGGAAACCA
>Ga0136618_10001041_pt1 | contig 10437 bp, 10 predicted proteins | sample AntDrymUQ3302106_2_FD_104805 | JGI IMG/M metagenome (GOLD analysis project Ga0136618, IMG submission 104805) | Polar desert sand microbial communities from Dry Valleys, Antarctica - metaG UQ330 (21.06) | ecosystem: Environmental > Terrestrial > Soil > Desert | place: Antarctica: Dry Valley...
CGAGGCCTTCGCCGACCGGGCTTACACCCCCGACGGGACCCTCGTCTCACGACGCCAGGCCGGTGCTGTGCTCGACGATGCAGACGAGATCGCCCGGCGCTGTGTCGCGATCTCGAGGGGCCAGCCGATCACGGACTCCGAAGGCGGCTCGCTCACCGTCACCGCGGACTCGATCTGCGTGCACGGCGACACCGCTGGCGCTGTCGACATCGCCCGCTCTGTCAAGGAGGCGCTCACGACGTCAGGGGTCACCGTCGCCCCGTTCACCACCTGATGCGCGTCCTGCCCAGCGGTAGCACGGCCCTGCTCGTCGAGCTCGACGACCTGGACGAGGTGCTCTGGCTGTACGCCGCGCTCGTCGACGACCGGCCTGAGGGCGTGGTCGACGTCGTGCCGGCGGCGCGCACCGTGCTGCTGGTGACCGATCCGGCTGCCACGTCGCTGTCCGCTGTGGCTGAGGCAGTGCGGCGTACGACGCCCCGGCATGACCAGCGAGGCGCAGGCGAGCTGGTGGAGGTCGCCGTTACCTACGACGGCGACGACCTCGAGGAGGTGGCGCACCTGCTCGACTGCGACGCCGCCGAGTTGGTGCGGCGGCACACGGCCGACGAGTGGACGGTGGCGTTCTGCGGCTTCACTCCCGGCTTCGGCTACCTCACCTCGAGGACCTGGCAGCTCGACGCGCCGCGCAGAGACTCCCCTCGCAAGAAGGTTCCCCCAGGGTCGGTGGCGCTGGCAGGGGAGTTCAGCGGCGTCTACCCGCGGGAGTCGCCGGGTGGGTGGCAGCTCATCGGCCGGACCGACCTCGCCGTGTTCGACCTGTCGCGCGACCCCGCCACCCTGCTGCGCCCCGGTGTCCGGGTGCGTTTCGTGGACGAGGGTCGGGCGTGACCCGCTCTGTCACCGTCCTGGAGACGGGGGCGCTGACGACCCTGCAGGACGCCGGCCGCCCCGGTCAGGGGGCACTCGGCATCGGGCGCTCCGGCGCCTGCGACCGGGCGTCGTACCGGCTCGCGAACCGGCTGGTGGGCAGCCCACCCGACGCGGCGGTCCTCGAGGTGACCTTCGGCGGCCTGGCGCTCAGGGCCGACCACGACGTGCTGGTCGTGACGACCGGTGCCCGCTGCGAGGGCCAGGTGCCGCACAACGCCCCGACCCCGCTGCGCTCAGGCGCGGAGCTGCGGCTCGGCGCGCCCGCCAGCGGGCTGCGCACCTACGTCGCGGTGCGTGGCGGCTTCGCCGTGGAGCCGGTGCTCGGGTCGCGGTCGACAGACGTGCTGGCAGGGCTTGGCCCCGCCGCCGTCACGACGGACGACGTGCTCGCGGTCGGAGAGCCGGCGTCCCCGGTGCCGGGCATCGACCTCGCCCCAGTGCCCGACCCCGAGGAGGGCGACGTCACGCTGCGGGTGCTGCCTGGCCCGCGACGCGACTGGTTCACCGGCGACGCCTGGGCCTCTCTCGTGACGCAGTCATACACGGTGACCACCGACAGCAACCGCGTGGGGGTACGGCTGGACGGTGAGCCGCTCGAGCGTGCCCGCACTGACGAGCTGCCCAGTGAGGGGCTGGTGCGCGGCGCCCTGCAGATCCCGCCGTCCGGAAAGCCGGTGCTCTTCCTCGCCGACCACCCCGTCACCGGTGGCTACCCGGTGATCGCGTACGTCGTCGACGACGACGTCGACAGGTGCGCCCAGCTCCGGCCCGGCCAGTCCCTCCTGCTGCGCGAGTCGGCTCTGTGAGGGCTGGGACGACGGCAGCTCAGCCGCCGGGGTAGGCGATCGTCGACATCAACGCGTTCGCCGCCTGTCGCGAGTCGAGCCTCGTGTGCTGGACGACGATGGGGGCGTCGCTGTGCAGGACGAGGCTGTAGTCGACGCCGACCGGGACCGCGGCGGGATCGCGCAGGTCGTTGATCCGCTGGTGGTGTGCCCGTCGGGCGGGGACGCGCATCAGGTAGGGCCCGAGCGGCTCCCGGTCGGTGAAGAAGACGTACATCTCGACCGCGGCGTCACCGGCTCCCGCGTTGAGCATGCACACGCTGTCGTGGCTGGTCATCTCGGGACTCGGGCCGGTGCTCTGCGGGGGGATGTATCCGTCCGCGACGACCCAGGTCGTGCGTCCGATCGTCGGCAGTGTTGTCGTCATCGCGTCTGCTCCCAGCAGGTCGGCGGGCGGTGACGCCCAGCGGTCAGAAGTCGTTGGCACTCTTGGCCATCAGGCCGCCGTCGCAGACGAGGTTCGTCCCGGTGACGTACGACGAGTCGTCCGACAGCAGCCACACCACCGCGGCGGCGACCTCATCGGGACGCGCGAGCCGCCCGAGCGGGATCTGCTCGGAAGCCGACGTGCGAATCCGCTCCATCGTGGCAGCTCTCGAGCCGGCTGCGACACCACTGACGAGCATGGCGGTGTCGGTCGCGCCCGGCACGACCGCGTTCACCCGGATGCCGTGGGAAGCGTAGTCGAGCGCCGCCGACCGCACGAAGGCCGAGAGGCCGCCCTTGGACGCCGCGTAGGCGCTGTTGCCGCCGCCGGCGAAGCCGACGAAGGCCGACGGCGACGACGTACACACGATGGAACCGCCCGAGGCGGTCTCGACGAGTCGGCGCACCGCCTCCCGGCACGTCAGGAACGCCCCCACGAGGTTGACGTCGAGCACCCGCCGCCACGACTCGAGCTCGAACTCGTGCAGGGGCCCGTCGATCTCGATCCCTGCGTTTGCGAAGGTGGCGCCGGGAATGCCGATGGCCTGTGCAGCGGCGTCGAAGGCGGACCGCACGGAGTCCTCGGCTGCGACGTCGCATGCGATGCCGACCGCGCGAGGCGCCCCCACGGCCTCGGACTCGCGTGCGACCGCCTCTGCGGCGTCGCCGTCGATGTCCAGCACCGCGAGGTTGGCGCCGCGCCTCGCGCACGCCAACGAGACGGCTCGCCCGATGCCGGAGCCCGCTCCGGTGACAAGCACCGACCTATCCCTCATCGGCGAGTGCCTTCGGCGCGAGGTGGATGTGGATGTGCCGGTCGATGGCGTCGAGGACCGCTGCCTCGTCTCCGATCTTGATGACGTCGAGGAGCTCCTGGTGTTGCCTGGCCACTGAGAGGGGGTCGTCGTGCGCTGGTGCGTCGCGACGGAAGTAGGCCCGCACCCGCGGCTGGATCGTCTTCCACAGCTGGAGACAGTGGCGTTGCTCGGAGCAGACGATGATCAGCTCGTGGAACGCGATGTCGGCGTCCGCGAGTCGCTCCGTCGCACCGAGCCGCGCAGCCTCCTCCATCTCGACGACGATCGCCTGCAGTCTCTCGATGTCGTCCTCGTCGAGCCGCCCCAGCGCCCGCGAGAAGGCGAACCGCTCGAGCGTGATCCTGATCGGGACGAGCACCTGCTCGACCTCGTCCTGCGAGACCCCCAGCACCTCGCTCCCGCGATACGGGTACGACGCGACGAGTCCCTCCTGCTCGAGCTGGCGAAGTGCCTCCCGCACCGGGGCGCGGCTGGTGCCGAGCTCTCGCGAGAGGTCGACCTCGATCAGCCGTTCGCCCGGCTTGAGCCGACCGCTCGTGATCGCTTCGCGCAGGATCTCCACAACGTGATCGCGGCGCGACTGCCGCGGCACGCGCCGTAGGCCTAGCTCCGTCATCGACAACCTCCAGCGCAGGCAGCGAACTCCATGAGTCACAGGGTAGCGCATAGTCGATTGTCGACAGTCGTCCGTCGACCTGTTAGGTTTGCGGATATCTCCGCGCGACGCCAGCCATCGGCGCCCACACCGACCCTCCGAGGAGTTGGCATGACGTTTCGTTCCACTGGGATCGCCCTGATCGCGACCTCGCTCTTCGTCGCCGCTTGCAGCAGCAGCGACTCAGACACGTCGGAGAAGCGCGAGGTGGAGGCGCCGGCATCGGCGGTCGATGCCGCGGAGAAGGCCGCCGCTGAGGCCGCCGACGGCAAGCAGCTCGGCGGCAAGGTCACCATGCTCGGGGTTCTCGGCGGCGCGGAGCTCGACGCGTTCGAGTCCGTGGTCGAGCCCTTCGAGAAGGCAACAGGGGTCGAGGTGCAGTACGAGGGCACGCGGGACTTCGCGGCGGTCTTGCAGACCCGGGTCGACGGGGGCAACCCACCAGACGTCGTGGCGACACCCGCGATCGGCGAGATGGCCGGCTTTGCCGAGCAGGGCAAGCTTGTCAACCTGCGCGACGTCGTCGGCGACGACGTCCTCGACGCCAACTTCTCCAAGAGCCTGCTCGAGACGGGCTCGTTGGATGACGAGGTGTTCGGCATCTTCAACTCGGTGAACCTCGGCGGTCTCATCTGGTACAACCCGCAGGTGTATGACGGACCTACTGACCCGCAGAGCTGGGACGAGCTGCAGGAGTGGGCCCGGGGCAAGGCCGGCTCCGACATCGCGCCATGGTGCGTGGGACTCGAGAGTGGTGCGGCGAGTGGCTGGCCGGCGGCGGACTTCATCGACGAGATCCTGCTGCGGCAGGCGGGCCCGGAGTTCCACCAACGCTGGCGGGAGGGCGAGGAGCCGTGGACGTCACCCGAGGTCAAGCAGGCGTTCGAGACCTACGGAGGGATGGTCGAGGACGACATGGTCTACGGCGGCACGACGACGGTCCTGAGCACGAACTTCGCGAAGGCCGCCAACCCGATGTTCACCGAGTCCCCGGCCTGCTACCTCCACGAGCAGGCGACGTTCATGGGGGGGATCATCACCGACAGCTTCCCCAACCTGAAGCCCGGTGAGGATCTCGACTTCTTCCCCGCGCCGGACTTCAACCCCGAGTTCCCCGGCGTCCGCTCGATCTCCGGCGAGATCGTCGGCATGATCAACGAGACGCCGCAGTCGACTGCTCTCGTCAAGTATCTCGCCACCCGCGAGGCGGGCGTCCTCATCGCGTCCACCGGTCGTTGGCTCTCGCCGAACAAGAACGTCGACCCCAGCATCTACCGCGACGCCTTCCTCAAGAAGGCAAGCGAGGTCCTCGCCGATTCCGAGGGCACCTACTCGCTCGGCAACGCCTTGATGCCGCAGACTGAGGTCGACGCCTTCTGGAAGGCCGGGCTCGACTACACCAAGGACCCAGAAGACCTCGACAGCATCCTGGAGACGATCCAGCAGGCACGATGAGTCCCTACGCACCGGGTTTTCGTGAGGACGAGATGTGATCGCTGACCGGATCAGCCTCGTGGTCATCGCCGTGGTGGTCACCTTGGTCGTCGCGTTCGGGTACCTGAGGCTCGGCGACCGGGCCCTCGCGCTGCTCCCCCTCGCCTGGAACCGTCGCCTGCTGCCGTGGTTGTTCGTCGCACCGGCCGCCGCGATGCTCGGCCTCACCTTGGTGTTCCCGGCGATCCTGACCGTGGTGTTCAGCTTCTTCGACGCCGAGGGGTCGGCGTTCGTCGGCTTCGCCAACTACTCCGAGACGCTGTCCGACTCGGTCACGCAGATCGCGCTGCGCAACACCGTGATGTGGGTGCTGCTGCTGCCGGCGCTCGCCGTCCTCGTCGGTCTGACGATCGCCGTCCTCGCCGAGCGTGTCGCCTATGGCGGGCTGGTCAAGGCCGCCCTCTTCCTGCCGATCGCGATCTCGGCGGTCGCCGCGGGAGTGATCTGGACCTTCATGTACGACTACCAGCCTCCGATCGCCGAACAGACCGGGACGGTCAACGCCCTCATCACCCTGATCCCCGGCACCGACCCGGTTGCCTGGATCATCAACGAGGCAACCAACAACTACGCACTCATCGCGGCCACCCTCTGGACCCAGGCCGGGTTCGCGATGGTCATCTTCGCCGCGGCGCTACGGTCGATCCCGGAGGAGCTGCACGAGGCGGCGCGACTCGACGGCGCTTCAGAGTGGAAGCTCTTCCGCCACGTCACCTTCCCCGCGCTCGTCCCCACTGTCGTCGTCGTGGCCACCACCATGACCGTGATCGCGCTCAAGGCCTTCGACATCGTCTACGTGATGACCAACGGCTCGTACGGCACCGACGTGCTGTCGACCGTGATGTACCGGGAGCTCTTCACCGCCAAGGACAACGGCGTCGCCGGCGCCGTCGCGACCATCCTCATGGTCGCCGTCATCCCGATCATGATCTTCAACGTCCGCCAGTTCCGACGCGGCAAGGAGTCCTGACCGATGGCTGCACAGGTCGAGGACGTGTCCGCCCCCGTCGTTCACCACGAGACCGCCGTCCGTGCCGGCCAGCTTCGCCTTCGCCTCGGACATCTCCCCCTTCACCTCGTCGTGGTCGGCATCACCGCGGTCTGGTTGATCCCGCTGCTCGGCCTGCTCGTCAGCTCCTTCCGCCCCACGCCCGCCGTCCTCTCCACCGGCTGGTGGCACTCGTTCGCCCTCCCCGGTGACTACACGATCGACAACTACCGCGAGGTCCTCGACCGCAACAGCATGCTGCTCAGCCTGTTCAACAGCCTGGCCATCGTCGTCCCCGCCACCCTGCTCACCGTCGTGCTCAGCTCCGCAGCCGCCTACGCGCTCGCCTGCATGCAGTTCAAGTTCCGTAGCGGCGTCCTCCTCCTGATCGTCACCCTCCTCATCGTGCCCGTGCAGATCACGCTCGTGCCCCTGCTGCGCGTCTTCAACTCCCTCGACCTCACCGGCAGCTTCCTCGGGCTCTGGCTCGTCCATCTGGGCTACGGCCTGCCCTTCGCCGTCTACCTGCTCCACAACTTCTTCGCGGCCCTACCACGCGAGCTGTTCGAGGCCGCGGAGATGGACGGCGCCAGCCGCAGCCAGGTCTTCTTCGCCATCGTGCTCCCCATCTCGCGCCCCGCCCTCGCCTCCCTCGCGATCTTCGAGTTCGTCTGGACCTGGAACGACCTGCTCACCGCGTTGATCTTCCTCGGTGGGTTCCGCGAGGTCGCGCCCATGACCGTCGCGGTCAGCCAGCTCGTCGCCTCGCGCGGCAACGGCTGGGAGGTCCTCACATCAGCGGCCATGCTGTCCATGGTGGTCCCGATGGCCGTCTTCCTCGCCATGCAGAAGCACTTCGTCCGCGGCATGCTCGCCGGATTCGCCAAGGGCTAGAGACCCATGACCAGAGGACCTGCGCTGAGATGTACCGCAGCGAGATGACCGACCAGCATCCGGTCGCGGTGGCGAACGCCTGGTGGCGTGGTGCCGTCGTGTACGAGTGCCACCTGCCGAGCCTGCGCGACGGCAACGGTGACGGCATCGGTGACCTCGAGGGCCTGATCGACTCGTTGGACTATCTCTCCGGCACCCTCGGGGTCGACGCGGTCTGGACTGGCCCCTTCTTCAGGTCACCCCTGCTCGACCAGGGCTTCGACGTGTCCGACTACACCGCCGTCGAGCCGGTCTTCGGCACCCTCGAGACGTTCGACCGGCTCATCGTCGAGGCCCACGCGCGACGCATCAAGATCATCGTCGACTACATCCCCAGCCACACGTCGGACCAGCACCCGTGGTTCACCGACTCCCGGTCGTCTCGGGCGAGCTCCAAACGCGACTGGTACGTCTGGCGCGACCCGAAGCCCGACGGCGGTGTCCCGAACAACTGGACCAGTGAGGCGGGTGGGTCCGTGTGGGAGTACGACGCGGGCACCGCCCAGTACTACCTGCACTCCCACCTGAAGGAGCAGCCCGACCTCGACTGGCGCAACCCCGAGGTGCGCGAGGCGATGTTCGACGTGCTCAGGTTCTGGCTCGGCCGCGGAGCCGACGGCGTACGGATCGACGTCGCGCACATGCTGATGAAGGACCCGGAGCTCCGCGACAACCCCGTGGCCCCCGCCGGCGGCTCCAACCCCTTCGACCTGCAGCACCCCGACTTCGGCACCCAGCTGCACCTGTACGACCGGCGTCACCCCGACACGCACCAGGTGATGACGCAGATCCGGGCGGTGGTGGACGAGTACCCCGGCGCCGTGACGATCGCCGAGATCGAGGCGATGCCGTGGAGTGACTGGGCCGACTACTACGGAGCGAACCTCACCGGCATGCACCTGCCCTTCCCCTTCCGCCTGATCGAGACGGCCTGGCGCGCCGACCTGCTGCGCACCGAGCTCGAAGCCCTCTATACCGCCTTGCCGACCGGTGCGTGGCCGATCGTGGCGCTCGGCAACCACGACCGGACGCGCATTGCCACCCGGCTCGGGCCGGCACAGTCACGGGTCGCCGCCGTCCTCCTGCTGACGTTGGGCGCCACCCCGTGTCTGCTGTACGGCGACGAGCTCGGCATGGAAGACCAGCCGGTGCCCGCCGAGCGGCAGCGTGACTACTTCGCGATCGCGACCGGTGGCGTGAGCCGCGACCCCACGCGGACCCCCTTCCCGTGGAGCAACGACGTCAACGCCGGCTTCTCTCCTGCTGAGGAGGCGAGACTCTGGCTGCCGACGGCCCACAACGCAGCCGAGATCAACGTCGAGACACAGCTGGCGGACCTTACCTCCTCGCTCTCCCTCTACCGCGCACTCATCCGGCTGAGGAGCTCGTCGGCCGCCTTGCGACACGGCGACACCACCTTCACCCCCGGCACGTCGTCGGACGCCGTCATCGCGTACGAACGGCGTACCGAGGACGACCACAAGGCCATCGCTCTCAACCTCGCCGACGCGCCGGCAGCGGTCGACCTGCCGGTCCGCGGAGTCGTTCTCCTCTCCACCACCGGCCACACACGAGACACCGGCCGGACAGTCGAGCTGGCCCCCAACGAAGCCGTCGTCATCGACGTCGAGGAAGGCGGACACCACCATGAAGATCACTGATGTGCGCGCTGCAGGGCTGCGTGGCGCGACCCCCAAGGGTGGGTGGGCTCTCGAGCTGAACCCCGACGACGTGGTGCACACGCTCATCGCCGTCCACACCGACGAAGGTGTCATCGGCGTGGGCAGCGTCTTCTCCAGCGAGGACCTCGTGCGTGCCGCGCTGGAGGTCCTCAGGCCGATCTGCCTCGGAGCCGACCCGCGCGAGCCGGACAAGGTGAGCCAGCTTCTGCACGAGAACACCTTCTGGCTCGGTCGCGGCGGCGCCGTCACCCACACCGTCAGCGGGATCGACATCGCGCTGTGGGACATCCTCGGGCAGGCAGTCGGGCTCCCCGTCAGCACACTGCTCGGGGGGCGGTACCGCGAGAAGGTCCGCCCCTACGCGTCCGTCCTCATCGAGGAGGCGTCGGTCCTCGCCGACAGCCTCGCGAAGCTCGCCGCGGAGGGCTTCACGGCGTTCAAGATCGGCTGGGGCACCTTCGGCCGGGTCAGCGGAGATGTCGACGAGCAGGTCGTGCATGCCGCCCGGGACGCGATCGGGCCGCACGCGCTGCTCGCGGTCGACGCGGGTGGCTCCGACGCCTTCTGGCCCAACGGCTACAAGTGGGCGTCCCGCACGGCCGACCTGCTGGCTGGGTATGACGTCGCGTGGTTCGAGGAGGCGTTGAAGCCCGACGACCTCGACGGTTTCGTCCAGCTGCGACGGGCCTCCAAGGTGCCCATCGCCGGTGGTGAGGTGCTGACGCGTCGGCAGGACTTCTTCCGCTTCCTCTCCGCCGGCGCGTTCGACATCGTCCAGCCGGACACGACGAAGGGAGGCGGGATCAGCGAGTCGCGCCGGATCGCCTGGCTGGCCGAGGAGTTCGGCATCGGCTTCATCCCGCACGGCTGGAACACCGCCGTCGGCCTCGCCGCCGACCTCCACCTCGCATCGTCACTTCCCGGAGCCGACCTGGTGGAGTACCGGCCGGGCTCGGCCTACATCGACGACATCGCCGACGGCGGCTTCAAACTCGACGAGGATGGCCTGCTCCCCGTGCCCGCCGGGCCTGGGCTCGGCATCTGCCTGGATCTCGACGCCCTGGCTCGCTACGCGCCGGGCAACACCTTGTTAGACGTCTGACTGAGGCCCCCAGACCTTTACGGCGGCGGTGACGCTTCGCCCGTTCTTCTTCGGCAGCGACATCTTGAGCTTGGCCGCAGCCTGGGCAGAAGGCTTCACGAGGACGACCTTCTCAGCCACTTCCGCCTGCTTCACTCACGGATCGTCTGCGCGCCAGGTGCGACAGGGGAACCGGCCACCAGCCGCCGCCGTCGTAGTCTCGACCGCACGCACACGTCCCAAGGGGTGACCTCCTGATGCGTCTCCGACCTGGCTGCCTGGTGGCCGTGCTCGTCTGTGCAGTCGGGGTCAGCGGCTGTGGTGGCGCGGGTCAGGTCACCACCGACACGCGGATCAGTCTCAGCGGGCAGACGCAGGAGCAGCGCATCGACCTCGCCGACCTCACCGTGACCGTTGAGGTGCCTGTCGAGCTCGGGTCGCTGCGGCCCGACAACCGCGCCGGTGACTGCCCGACGAGTCGCGAGAGCTTCGGGACCATCCCGACCGGCTCGACCGACCATGACCCCAAGCTGTTCTTCGCCACCACCAGCGATCCCTGCCCAGATGAGCAGAGCGTCAACG
>Ga0136618_10001043_pt1 | contig 10432 bp, 7 predicted proteins | sample AntDrymUQ3302106_2_FD_104805 | JGI IMG/M metagenome (GOLD analysis project Ga0136618, IMG submission 104805) | Polar desert sand microbial communities from Dry Valleys, Antarctica - metaG UQ330 (21.06) | ecosystem: Environmental > Terrestrial > Soil > Desert | place: Antarctica: Dry Valley...
TCGCTCTTCTGCTGAGCGCTGAACTTGCGGTACTGCCGTCGTCGCTCAGGCAACGGACACTCCTTGTCGCTTGAGCGGCCCATCCTCAGCGGCTGCCCGGACGTGACCGCCGCCTCCGGCTCGGCCCTCGGGCCTCACCTCCAGCGGCGGTCACGTCCGACACAAGCCATCACCGAGAAGTGTCAACCACCTCACGGGGTCCAGGCCATCATCCGCCATGCTGCTCCAACAACGGTGGGCTCGATGTGGGCACGCCGGGATTCACAAGCCGACGCTGGACCGCCACCTTGGCGTTGACGTGCCGTGACGAAGTGATTCGGAAGATGCGAGAGCCGGCCGGGTCGCCTTCAGGCGACGACCGGCCGGTCTCAGGTGATCAGACCTGGGGGAGCGAGAGGTTCAGCGAGAGGAGCTGGGTTCCTCCCGGCACGAGTCCGAGACCGGGTAGGGCGAGTCCGAGGGCGCCGGCGCGCACGTCTAGGTCAGACACCGTTACGGTTCCGTTGAGTACGTTGACGTTGAGTGCGTTCAGGTCGATATCTCCGACCTTGATGCGCACGCCATTGACGAGCGCGTACAGGCCGCCGGAAGTGGTGCCGATGATGATTTCCGGGTCGTCGAGCCGGACGATGTCTTGTCCGTTGGCCCGTACGATCAGGCCGCCGTCGAGCGCGATGGTCCCTGTCCTCGTGGTCGCGTTAAAGGTCGTGCCCTTGAGGGGAAGCGCGAAGACGCCGGTGTCGGGCTGACCGTCGCCGTTGACGTCGACTGCGACGCTCGGGGCGATCGGACCTAGGATGCCGCCGATCGGCAGGGCAGAAAGGAGGCCCGTCCCGACCGTCGCCGTCCCGCCCGGATTCGTGCCTTGGCCGGGCGCGCTTGCAACGGGAGTCGGCGTAGTGGGCGTGCCGGGCGTGCCGGGCGTGCCGGGCGTGCCGGGCGTGCCGGGCGTGCCGCCGCCGGTACCGCCCGTGCCGCCGCCGGGCTGTGAGGCTGCGGGCTTGAGGATGTTGAGCTCGAGCGTGCCAAACTGCGAGAACGACCGCAGGACCTTGCGCTTCAGGCCCTTGTTCAAGTAGACGGCCGACGCCTTTGTCAGCTTGAGCTTGAGTCCCGTGATGCGCTGGGCGCTCACGGTATTGGTGACCGTGCCCGTGCTTCGCTTGAAGGTGAAGGTCTTTACCCGGATGTTGGATATCAGCGCGGTGATGTACCCGTTGTCGCGGCCGTCAATGATGACGCGCGGATGGAACATGGCGATCGAACGTCCTCCGGCCCGCCTAAACCGCAGTCCAGTGTTCTTCTTGAAGTGCACTACGTCACCTTCGCGAGCGGCGAAGTCCCAGCGCGACAGTGAGTAGGGCAGCGAAAGCGTTGAACCCGACTTGGTCGCGGATCCGGTCGACGACACCGTGACGCGGTGCTTCTTCAGTGTCTTATTGGTGCTCGCGTTGAGCTTGAGCTTGCTCGAAGCCCCGGTGGGGGCCTTGACGATGTCGGCCGACGCTGGCGCTGCAAGGACAGCGCCGCTCGCCAGCGTGGCGGTGAGGATGGTGAGTCGCTTCACGACTAGTGCCTTTGGCTCGTGATGGAAAGCCGCCGAACGACCGCCTGAGCGTCGCCTGCGACCCGCTGCATCAGGAGCTATCGGCCGGTGCGCCAACAAACTTGAGTCTCAAGTCAATCGGCCGTTAGGCCGATAGACGGTTTGACGTCTCACCCTTTTGATCGCCCCGGAGGCCCAGCCGCGATGCACCCGCGTACGTTTGTCCTGATCGCTTCGGCGGTCTTTGCTCTTGCAGCCGCCGCGCCGGCCTCTGCCGCGACGGACGATACTTCGGTCGCGATAGCCGGCGGAGAACTCGTGTACACCACGGCGCTCACGGCGGACAACTTCCCGGGCGTGACCCTTGACGGTACTCAGAAGGTCGTCACCGCCAACATTGCCCCTTACGTGGTGACCGACGCGCGTGGTGGATCGGCGGGATGGAACCTCACCATCGCGGCTTCCGCGTTCTCTGACGGTGGCGGTAACACGCTGCCGGCCGGGTCGCTGCGGATGACGGTGCCGCCGGTCCCGACCAAGAACACCGTTCAGAATCCGCTTGCGCTGCCGCCGACCGTCCAGCCGACACTGAGCGCTATCGACGGCGCCACCGCGCAGAAGGTCGTAAGCGCCGCCGCGGCCCCGCTCGTGGGAGCCGGCACGTGGACGCTGACTCCGCTTTCGGGCGCTCTCACGCTCACCGTCCCGGCCGCCGTCACGGCCGGCACATACACGAGCACGATCACCACGACGCTCGCGACGGGGCCCTGACGCAGATTCGAAACGCCTTCCCGAGCCCGCGTGATCTGCCGGGGCTCTGTCGGTCGGCTTGGTGACATGCGCAGCGCACGCTCCTTCATTGCCGCGCTTGTCGCCTCAAGCCTGATGGGGATGCTGACCACTCATCCGGCCGAGGCTCGGGCGGCCCAGCCCGGATTCGCGATCAGCGCCGTTGATACCGACTCCTACTTCCGCTACCGCGTCAGGGCTGGCCAGCCCAGGCGCGGGACGATCCGGCTGGTCAATCTCTCACGGCGGTCACTCACCGTGCTCGTGCGCGCCGCCGATGTCACGACCGCCGCGACCGGTGGCTTGGAGTACGGCAGCGCGCCGCCAAGCGGCGACGGGCGGTGGCTGAAACTCGACCGCAGCCGCGTGCGCCTACCCGGCCGCGGCGCTCGAAACGTTGGCTTTCGCGTCCGCGTGCCGCCAACCGCGACGCCCGGCGACCACTTCGCGGGCATCGTGGCGCTCAACCAACGCGACGTCCGCACGACGCGTCGGCGGAGATCCCGTCGCAGACTGCAGCTGCGCTTCCTCCCTCGGCTGGCCATCGCCGTTCAGGCGACACTCCCCGGCGGCCACGCGCGAGAGCTGCGGCCGGGCAACGCCGGCGTCGAGGTTACGCCCTCAGCGACGAACGCCACTCTGCTAGTTCGCAACACCGGCGATCGCCTCATCAACGGGACGTCCGGCGATCTGACCCTCTTGCAAGGCGCTACGCCGCTTGTCCGCCACCGAGTCAGCCTCGACAGCTTTGTGCCCGACACCCAGATCACGCTACGAGTCCCCTTCAAGGGCACGCCCGCCCGCGGCACGTACACCCTCCGGGGAACACTTCGCCCGAAGGGAGGCGAGCCGGTGCGCGTCGACGAAACCATCCGATTCGGTGATCGTGCCGTAAGTGAGCTGCATCGCGAAACAGGACGGGAAGCCAAAGACGGCAGCGTGCCGGTACTCATCCTCACCGTCCTCGGCGCTGCGCTGCTGCTTCTCGTCGCAACCGTGGCGGCGCTGCTACGTCGCCAACGGAGGCTCATCGCCGAGCTGGCCGACGCGCGACGCGAACCTCACTCCAACAGCGAAGACATGTCCGCCGAACCGGGCGGCAGCCGCGACGTGAAGACCGCAGGAAGCTGGCCGCCGCGAGCTTGAATTGGCCAGATCACCACGACGGCTGACCACCGAAACGGCGAGAGCAGACTCGTTCCCGCCGGCCACGCTGACCAGAGACGCGAAGCGCTTCCATGTCCAATCGTCAGCCGGGGTGAGCCAGACGATGACGCTCGGTCGGCAAAGGGTCCGTGAAGCTGCGGCCTGTGCGGAGCCCCTTCCCTGCTTCTTATCATGCGCGCGTCGGTCGTTCGTCCAGACCGCTCAAGAGGCACGGGCCCGAGTCGATCTTCCTGGTGATGCGAGTACCTGACAGCGCGAGGTTGACTGCTGCAACTGCAGCGGTCCTCGCGCTCCTGGCTGGGGTAGGACCGGGCCGCCCGGCGGTCGCGCTCGCGGGGGTCGGGCTCCAAGCCGTGGCTCCCGTGCTCCCTGGGAAATCTTCGGTCATCGAGGTCGGCCTCGAGGTCGTTCCGGTCGCGCCTCCGACCGTCGTCTTGCCGTCGGTGCCCGCGCTCCCTTCGCTCCCGATTCCGCCGACGCAGCCGGGGTCCGGCGGGACCGATTCCTCCCCGCCGCCGGCCACAGTACCGCCGCCATCGACGGCCACGCCGCCCGCTGCGACCCATCCGCCCGCTACGACCCGTCCGCCCGCTACGACCCCGCCGCTCGCGGCGGTGCCTTTCCCGCCGTCGACCAAAGCCGCGCCGTCGCCCGTCACCCTCGGAAGCGGGCATCGGTCGTCTCCTGGCTCGTCGACGCCGGCGACGGCCGAACGGGGCAAGAGGCGTCGCATCGACGCTTCGACCCGACTGGCACCTGCAACGGTGGTGCTGACCGATGCTCGTTCCGGCGTCACGGGGCACGCAAGGAAAGACTCGCCGCGTACCCGGCGCACGGGCACGCCGGTCTCGCGGCGAGCCGTGCCCCCCGGTCGATCCGGCACCGATCTGCCAAGGCCAGCTGGCGCGCCCGAACCGCGGCCTCCTGTAGGCGGCAGCGAGTTAGCGCGCGAGGCACTCCGCATCGTAACCCGCGTGCCCGTGTGGCTCTTTGTAGCTCTCTTAGCCTGCTTGGCGGCTGCCGGCGCGCTTGCGATCGGCCTTCTCAAAGAGCGCCGGCGAGCGAAGAGGGCCGAGAGTCGAGCGCTCACCGATCCGCTCACGGGACTCGCGAACCGCCTCCGCTTCGAGGTCACCGCCACCAACTTCTGGACATCCGCGGAGCGCTTCGGCCGGCCGCTCGGCGTACTGGTCCTCGACCTCGACGGCTTCAAGCACTTGAACGACACGTCAGGCCATGCTGCCGGCGATCGCCTCCTCAGAGAAGTCGCCGCCGCGCTCACCTCGAGGGTGCGTCAGACCGACCTCGTAGCTCGCCTAGGCGGAGATGAGTTCGCCGTGCTCGCCCCGGAAACACCGCCTGAGGGTCTGCTCCAGCTGGCAACGTCGTTCGAAGCCGCGATCGAGGCGTTGCCGGTAGGCGTGAGCGTGGGCTGGGCACTGCGCGAGCCGGGGGACCTCGGCCTCGACGACGTCCTTGCGCGGGCCGACGCCGCCATGTATCAGCGCAAACGCCAGCGGGCACTCACGTGGTCCATCTCACGCTCACAGCCAACCGTCCAACTCAGCCCCGATGCAAGCGTGACGTAACTATCGAACTGGAGTCGACCCGTTTCGGTGGACGGGTTGATCTACCCCGGCTTTCGTGGAGTCGGGATGCTGGAGTCAGGCGGCGTGGTGGGTGGGTGTGTGAAGGGTCTCGTATTCGGTCGGTGTGGCAGGAGCAGCGGGCCGCGGCTCGGCGTTCGCTGCCGCATTGGACGAGACCCGAGCGTCAGCCGCCGACCGTCCGCTCACTCTCGCGATGCGCGAGAAGCGAGCGCGACAGAGGATCGCTCTCGCTGGCGAGCCCCGATCAGCCCGCCTCGAGGTATTCGCGAAGCGCTCTTCGGATGACTGAGGAAGTCGACTCCCGATCGCGCGTTGCCCGTTCGCTCAGCGCGCGTCGCAGTTCGGGGTCGAGGCGAACAGACTCGCACGACTCCGGCCGGATTGCCTGCCGCCGGATCGCCGCTGAAGGCTGCGTTAGCGCAGCACCTCGAGCGTCATAGCACTCGTCACGGCTTCATGCGGGTCACTTCGACAAGGTAGGCGACCATCACGTCATGATCGCCGAGCTTGAAGTGGTACGCGTCCGAGGACTCCTCGACGCGCCGGATCTGCTCCGACTTCTCGGCGAACAGCTCGTGGAACTCAAAGAACGTGAAGTCCACGACCCGTGACCGGTACCCGATCGCCTGCAGCTTCTCAGCCGTCCTGCGCTGGCCGATGATCGACAGCTGCAAGATGTAGGCGACGCCGTCTTCGGCCAGCGCGTCGGGCAGCAGCCCGATCAGGTGGTCGATGAGATTGCGGCCCCAGTAGTCGAGCGGGCGGTGCGTCGAGACCTGCTCGAACGGGTCGACCGGCATCTGGTAGAGGCTCGCGACGATCACGTCGTAGCGCTCATCCGGCACCCACGGGAACAGGTCCACCGGCGCCGCCGTGATCCGGTCGGCGACCCGGTTGCGGAAGGCGTTGGTCAGCGTGTTGGAGACGGCGGACTCGTCGATGTCGATCGCGTGCACGTGGGATGCGCCGTTGCGCGCCATCTGGACCGCGAGCAGTCCGGTACCGCAGCCGATGTCGAGACAGCGCTTCTCGGCGCCGATGCCCTCGCGGAATAGGTACTTCCAGATCAGGAAACTGCCCTGCGTCGGGACGAACACGTCGGGCTCGACGAACAGGTCGGGGAACTCGAGCGGGAACAGCGGCCGGTCGTTTGCGTCGATCCATGGCTCCGGCGCGACCGTCGAGAGATCGATGACCTGGTGCTCGTCGGTTGGCAGGTCGACGATGTGGACGGTGCCGGGCAACGTGTCCGTCAGCGCGGCGCCCGCGGCCGCCATGTGATCGGGGCCGACGCCGCAGCACCCTCCTACGATCTGCGCGCCCTCCTCACGCCACGCGAGGGCGAGCTCCGCGTACTCGGCGCCGCCGATCGCCGTCTCGCCCCGCCAGCCGCCGGCCGACAGATAGCCGAGGTTCGGATAGACGCCCAGCGGCAGGTCGGTGAAGTCGCGCAGCCATCCCATCATCCCGGTGACGTGGTCGGGAGGAATGCAGTTGATCAGCGCCGCGGCGACTCCCATCTCCTCAAAGCGCCGTACCGCGCGGCCGAAGGCGTCGCCCTCGGGACCGCCCCAGTGCTCTCCGTAGACCCCGCAGACGCCGTGCCGGCAGCGCCGGAAGCTGAGCCAGACCGGCAGCCCGGTCGCGAGCAGCCCCTCGACCGTCTCATAGGTGGAGTCGCGGACCAGCGACAGCGTCTCCATCAGGATGAGGTCCGGAGGCTCATCCTCGAACACCCGCCCCAGCAGGCGGATCGTCTCCTGCCCGTCAGGCGTGTCGACGTCTCCGTTGAGGCTGAAGGCCACCGCGCATTCCCCGGAGCGACCTCCATCCTGTGCCGCATGGCGCGCCAGCCGCACCCCCTGACGCGCCACGTCCATCCAGTGCACCGGGCGCGGGCCCTGCACGAGCTGCGTCCTGCCCTGCCGCACCGCGGTCGGCAGACCCCAGGTGTTCGTCGAGAGCACGTCGCAGCCCGACTCGACGTAGCGGCGGTGGACCGCTCTGACCCGCGCCGGGCGCTCGACGATCGCGGTGCTGCCCCACAGATGCTCCTCGGCCTCCGGCCGCTCTCCCGAGACGTCGATGAGCTCGGTGCCGATGGCGCCGTCCAGGAGGACGCAGCGGTCGGTCGCGATCAACTCGGCTATGCGGGCGTAGCGGCCGGCGGCTCGGGCCGCGTCTGCGGACACCCGCCCATCTAATCGCAGATGCCGAGCCGCGTGCGCAATTGGTGGAGCTCGAGCTCTCACCGAGGAACGCGGTGGCTGTCACGCCATGCCCTGCGATGCGAGAAACTTCTCGCGCTCGGCGGCCTCGACGCCTTCGACCCGCCGGAACTCGATAGTGCCGTCGACATCCGCCGAGTCCATGGAAAACGTTAGGATGACGGCGAGTCAGTCAGGTACGACAGCAGGACCATTCCCGCGGACCCCTCGTCGAGATGGCAGCGAACGCGATGACCAGACGCTTCGGTGACTCATCGATGAGGAGCGTCGTCCCCACGGCCGGAGCGCGGAAGCCATGAGGCCCTTCGTCGTGAACGGCCACGGCCGTCTCGTCTTCCCATCGAACTTCAGTGCCGACCTGGACTTCTCGGTTCTCGAGACCCTGGAGCAGCTCGAAGCGGTCGTGCGGCGCGACTTCGAGGCCAAGGCGCCGACCGGCACCGAGATCCTGGAGCGGGTCGATGCGGGCGCCTATGGCACGCGCAGCGAGCTGCTGCGCGACGTCGCCATGAATCTGGTCTGGGGAAACCGGTATGCGATGACGATGTACGAGAAACGTCCGACCCGCTGGCGCGATCTCCCGCGCGGCCGCGACGACGTCTTTCTCCCGTTGCTCACTCCCTGGGATCAGGGTGAGCGAAAGGTCGCCGCCGTCGCCGCGGCGTGGACCGATCTCACCCCCGCGCGTGGCGCCGAGGCTGAGGACCGGATCTTCACGATGCTGTTCGACATCTTCCGCCATAAGCGTCACCACGCGACCGAGCTTCCGCCGGTGAAGCCGACCGTGGCAGAGATCACGAGCGATCCCGCGAACCTCACCTTCTGCGTCCCGACCCACGACCCGGACCACGCGACGAACAGCTACCAGGAGATCCTCGATTGCAGCGAGACGGTGCCCGAGCTCGAGCCGCTCCACCGTCTGGCCCTGGTCCTCCAGAATCAGTACCCGTGGGACCTGGCCCGGACGCGGTTGGAGGAGGTCGGGAAGATCGCCGACGACGACTTCGTGGTGGCGTTCTGCCCGCGCAGTCACGAGGTGCTCGAGTTCATCCGCCGCGTTAAGGCCGGCCGGCCTGCCCGCCCCCGGCCCGCGGCGCCCGCCGACGCGCGCGAGCCGGTCGAGCCGCTGCTGCCGGTCGTCGTCCGCGAGCAGTTCGCGCTCATGCCCCGCCTCGAGTCCCTTGCGGTCGTCAAGGGCGAGCACGTCTGCACGAACGAGGACATCATCCGCAACGCGGCCTACAGCTGGTCGCCGATGACCGCTGACGACATCCAGGAGAAAACCGGAATCGAGGCGCGGCTCTACACGGATCGCCGCCTCGAGCACATCTCCCTGCAGGCGGCACGGGCGGCGCTCGAGGGCGCGGGACGCCGGCCGGAGGAGATCGGAGCGGTCATCTTCTGTTCCTGTACGAGCACGACGCTGATCCCGTCCGTCGCGACCTGGCTCTCCGGGCAGCTCGGGATCTTTCAGACGCACGGCTCGTTCGACCTCATCGCCGCCTGCGCCGGCTTTCCCTACGGACTCGCTGACGCGGTACGTCTCCTTCAAGAGGTCAGGCGCCCGGTCCTGGTCGTATGCGCCGAGAAGTTCTCGGACAAGATCGGCAGCGTCCGCCCATCCCGGATGATCTTCGGCGACGGGGCGTCCGCGTTCGTCGTGGGACCTGCCGCGCCGGGTGCGCCGCCAGACGTGGAGGTCGTGCAGATGTACGCCAGCGGCCCGGCCCGTCAGGTGAACTCGATCATCTGGCCCAACCCCGAGTTCGACAACAACATCACCGTCTACGGACCGGAGGTCAAAGCGCTCGTCGAGCGCTACCTGACCCAGATGATGGGTGAGTTGCGCGCCCTCAAAGCTCCCGACGGTCGGGCCTCGCTGCTCGACGCCATCGACCTCGTGGTCCCCCATCAGGCCAACAAGACGATGGTCGCCACCATGGCGGTCGCCGCCGGTCTCCCGCTCGATTCCCTCTACTTCAATGTCGAGAAGGTGGGGAACGTCTCGGCCGCCAGCATCCCGATCGCGCTCTACGATGCCGTCCGGGAGGGTGTGATCGACCGGCCGATGCGCGTCTTCACTCCGGCCTTCGGGGCCGGCGCGGTGGGTGGCTACACGGTGATCCGCCTCGACCCCGCCATCGTCGTTCCCGAGCGTGCCGAGCTGGCCCAGCTGATGACCGCTCCGGATGGGAGCGTCGCCCCTTCGATGGAAGATGTCCGAGCGGCGTTCGGAGGCTAACCCCGGCTTGACTCGGGTGGCGATCGTCAACCGGGGTGAGGCCGCCGTGCGCCTCATCCGGGCTGTAAGCGAGCTCGAGCTCGAGCACGGTCGGGGTATGCGGACGATCGCGTTGCACACCGAGGCCGAGCGACGGGCGATGTTCGTGCGCGAGGCCGACGAGGCGGTGGTCATCGGCGGGCGGAGCCCCTACCTCGACCAAGAGGAGCTCGAGCGCGCGTTGCGCGAGTGCGGCGCCGACGCGGCGTGGGTCGGGTGGGGCCTCGTCGCGGAGAACCCCGCCTTCGCCGAGATGTGCGCTCGCATCGGCGTCGCCTTCATCGGTCCGCCATCCGATGTGCTGCGGCGTGTGGGCGACGAGATCGGCCTCAGTGAGTTCGCGGAGCAGGTCGGCCTGTCGGTCGTCCCTCGGAACGGCGGCCCCGTCGCCGGCGGTCACCACCTCGGGGTGCAGGTCCTCGCCGACCATCATGGTGCCGTGTGGGCAGCGGGCGTGCGTGACTACTCGATCGGGCGCCGCGACCAGAGGCTGATCTCCGAGTCGAGCTCCGCGGCGCTCAGCATCGAGATCGAGGGCGCCATCCGAACTGCTGCGGTGGACCTCGCTCGGGCGGTCGGCTATCGCAACGCGGGCACCGTGGAGTTCCTCTACGAGCCCGACGATCAGTCCTTCGCGTTCCTCGAGTTCACCCCAAGCCTTGAGATCGAGCATCCCGTCACGGAAGTGGCGACAGGTCTGGACCTCGTGAAGCTGCAGCTTCACGTCGCCGGGGGCGGGCACCTGGAAGGGGAGCCGCCGCCGGCGTTCGGTCACGCGATCGAAGCCCGGCTCATCGCTGAGGACCCCGAA
>Ga0136618_10001044_pt1 | contig 10424 bp, 10 predicted proteins | sample AntDrymUQ3302106_2_FD_104805 | JGI IMG/M metagenome (GOLD analysis project Ga0136618, IMG submission 104805) | Polar desert sand microbial communities from Dry Valleys, Antarctica - metaG UQ330 (21.06) | ecosystem: Environmental > Terrestrial > Soil > Desert | place: Antarctica: Dry Valley...
GATCGGTGTTCCTCCAGGGGGCGTCATCGGTCACCGGTGACGCCAAGGCTGCCACCGTCCCGGCTCGGGTACGGCGTGACCGGGCCGAGGTCGCCGCCCGACCCCTCGCCTTGGAGGTGCGGTCGATCGGCAAGCGGTTCGGCGGCATCCAGGCCGTGGACGACTGCTCCTTCACCCTCCACGAGGGGGAGATCCTGGGCCTCATCGGTCCCAACGGCGCCGGCAAGACGACCATCTTCGATCTGGTCTCCGGGTTCCTGCGGCCCGACGGTGGCCAGATCCTGCTGGCCGATGTCGACGTGACCGACACGCCCCCGCACCACCGTGCGTCGATCGGACTGGGGCGGTCGTTCCAGGACGCCCGTCTGGTTCCGTCCCTCACCGTGGCCGAGAACGTTGCCATCGGCCTGGAGCGCCACCTCGAGGTGCGCGACCACGTGGCCTCGGCCCTGGGCTTGCCAGGCGTGGTCCGCCTCGAAGAGGACGTGGCCTGGACGGTGCAGGACCTCATCGAGCTCATGCACCTCGGCGCGTTCCGCGACAAGTTCGTGCGCGAGCTGTCGACGGGGACCCGCCGCATCGTCGACCTCGCCATGTGCATCGCCCACGACCCCGACGTGCTGCTGCTCGACGAACCCTCCTCGGGCATCGCCCAGAAGGAGACGGAGGCCCTCGGACCGCTGTTGGAGCGCATCAAGGACGAGACTGGCTGCGCCCTCCTCGTGATCGAGCACGACATGCCCCTCATCACGTCGGTGTCCGACCGCATGATCGCCCTCGAGCTCGGCCACCCGATCGTCGAGGGCACCCCCAAGGAGGTGACGACCAACCCGCGGGTCGTGTCGTCCTACCTGGGCGGCGATCTTGCCGTCATCCAGCGGTCCGGCGGCCCTGCGGGCCCGTCGCAGGGCCCATCACGGCCCGCCGTCAAGCCGGCGGCCGCGAGACCGGCGGCCAACGGTTCACCCCCGGCCGGCCGCCGCCGGTCAGCCCCGCTGACCGCCGGCAGCCCGGAGCGAACATGAGGAGGCGGGTCGTCGCCCCGGCAGGCGTCGCCGGGCTGGTGGCCGCCCTCGCCCTCGTCATGACGTCACCGGTGGCCGACGCCGCCACCCTGGCCAAGGCGGGCTGGTGGTGGCGGCTCAACGACCCCACGCTGCCGGTCCCGCCCCCCCCGCCTCCGACGGTGCCCGAGGGCGGTCTCATGGTGGCTGGTTCTCCCGACGGGGCTACCGCCGTCGCCGCCCTCAGCTTCGAGCTCGACGAGGGAGAGGCCAGCCCCATCCTCACCCTCACGACGGTCAGCGAGACCGGTGGCGAGACCGCCATCATGGCGGCCTGTGTGACGGGCTCCTTCTGGAACGCGGCGTCGGCGGGACGGTGGAACGAGAAGCCATCAGCAGCTTGCGAAGAAGGGTCGGTAACCGGGGTGCGGGCCGCGGACGGCTCCGCGTGGAGCTTCGCGTTGGCACCGCTCGTGTCCGAGGGCCTGGTGGATGTGGTCCTCGTGGCCGGCACCCTTCCCGACGTGCCGTCCGGCGCGCCGGACGGCTCGACCTTCGAGGTCGTGTTCGAGGCGCCGACGGCGGGGTCGCTGGCTACGGGAGCCGGCACGGATGAGGGTGGGACCGCCCCGATCGACGCGCCCGACTTCGCCGCGCCTGGAGGCGAGGCGCCCAGCCCGCCCCCGATCGGCGACTCGTTCACACCGCCGGCGATTGGCGGGGACCTATCCCTGCCAGCGCCCGCCGACGGCTTCACGCCGGCCCTGCCCGAGTCGGACCAGGGACTCACGGCCACCGCCCCGGTTGCTCAGCAGCAGAACCCCCCGCTGGCCGCCGAGCCGCTCGCGGAACGAGACACCAAGGATGCCCGCTCGCTGGCCGCCGTCGTGCTGGTCGTGGGCGGGGCCGCGGCCCTTTGGGCGAGCCAGCGATCCACGTCGTCCCCTGGGCGCCTCGGCCGGTTCGCGACGCCCGGCGCCGCGCCGGAGGGGATCCTTTCGGCTCCTGGGGGCCTGGGCCGCTTCGCGCGTCCCCGCACCGGTCCTGTCCCCCGACTCTGACCAGACCCACCGTAGGTTGGGGGTCGTGACCGCTGACGAGTTCCGGATCGAGCACGACACGATGGGCGAGGTGCGGGTGCCTGCCGCGGCCCGTTGGGGAGCCCAGACACAGCGGGCGGTGGAGAACTTCCCCGTGTCCGGCCTCACCGTGGAGCCATCGCTGATCCACGCCCTCGGCGCCATCAAGGCAGCCGCCGCCACCGTGAACGGCTCGCTCGGGGTGATCGACGCTGACGTGGCTGATGCCGTCGCCGCCGCCGCCGCAGAGGTGGCCGACGGCCGTTGGGACGACCAGTTCCCGATCGACGTCTTCCAGACGGGCTCGGGCACGTCCACCAACATGAACGCCAACGAGGTCATCACCTCGCTGGCCATCGAGCGCCTCGGTCGGGCGGTCCACCCCAACGACGAGGTCAACGCCTCCCAGTCGTCCAACGACGTCTTCCCGTCGGCCATCCACGTGGCCGCGGCGGTCTCCGGCCGCCACGAGCTGCTGCCGGCGCTGGACCACCTGGCCGGGGCGCTGTCAGCCAAGGCCTCCGAGTTCGCCGAGGTGGTGAAGGCGGGCCGCACCCACCTGATGGACGCCACCCCCGTCACCCTGGGCCAGGAGCTGGCTGGCTACGCCGCCCAGGTGAGCCAGGCCGGCGAGCGGATCGGCCAGGCGCTGGTGCGGGTGGGGGAGCTGCCCCTCGGGGGGACCGCCACCGGCACCGGGCTCAACGCGCCGGCGGGCTTCGCGGCATCGGTCATCGAGCTGGTGGCCGTGCGGCTCGACGTGGAGCTCATCGAGGCGCGCGACCACTTCGCCGCCCAGGGGGCGCGCGATGCCCTCGTCAGCTTGTCGGGGGAGCTCCGGGCCCTGGCCGCCGCCCTCCTGAAGGTGGTCAACGACCTGCGCTGGATGGCCTCGGGCCCCCGGACCGGCCTGGCCGAGATCCGCCTGCCCGACCTACAACCCGGATCCTCGATCATGCCGGGCAAGGTGAACCCGGTCATCCCCGAGGCGGTCAGCCAGGTCGTCGCCCAGGTGTACGGGAACGACGCCGCCGTCGCCTTCGCCGGGAGCCAGGGCAACTTCGAGCTCAACGTGTACCTGCCGGTGATGGCCCGCAACCTGCTCGAGTCGATCCGCCTCCTGTCGTCGGTGTCGAGGCTGCTGGCCGACCGTTGCGTGGCCGGCATCGAGGCCGACGTCGAGCGCTGCCGCACCTACGCCGAGGCCACCCCGCAGGCTGCCACCGCGCTCAACCCGGTGCTCGGCTACGAGCGGGTGGCGGCCCTGGTGAAGGAGTCCGCCCACACCGGCAAGAGCATCCGCACCCTCGTGCTCGAGCACGACCTCGTGCCCGAGGCGGAGATCGACGCCGTACTCGACCTGCTGAAGCTCACCCGGGGCGGGTGAGCGCCGAGACCGCTCAGCCGGCGGCGGCCGAGCCGGCATAGGGCGACGGGTCGCCCAGGGCCGGGATGAGTGGCGCGGACCAGCTGTTGCTCTTAGCCAGGGAGGCAGCCACCTGACGCCACTGCTCCGGGTCCCAACCCTCGGCCGAGGCCGCCAGGTGCAGGTCGCCACGCACCTGCACGAAGGCGGGGAGCTCGTGCAGGCCCATGGCCTTCACCGTGGCGCGGTCCGGGTCGGCGAAGGTGAGCACCTTGTCGGCCCACGGGCCGAGGAACCGGCGGGCCTCGTCAGCCGTGCCGGTGACGATGAAGGCCACCCGGCAGTCGGCCTCCCGGAAGTGGGTCAGCAACCGCCCGGCCGTCTCGAGGATCCACGAGCTCTCGTTGGTGAAGGGGTCGAGGACGACGGCGGCGAGCTGGAAGGTGGTGACCCAGTCGGAGATCGTGCGCGGTTCCCCGTTGATCGGAGCGAGGCTGAGATCAGGAGGAGGGTCGGTCGCCACGGCCCGAGACGGTAGCGCGGTAGGTTCCGCGCGATGGTCATCGCGACGTTCCAATCCGGGCTCTACAAGCTGCTCTACCTCGGTCACATGATCGCCTTCGTGGTGGCGTTCGCGCCGGCAGTGATCCACCCGGTGTTGTCGGCGGAGACCAAGGGTGACGGCGACGACGGGGGCTACCGCCGGCTGCTCGGTCACCAGGCCTCCAACGGGCGGCGGGTCCACTTCCCCGCCCTGGTCGTGCTCGGAGCCCTCGGGCTCGGGATGGTCCTGGTGTCGGATTCGGTGTGGGCCTTCGACCAGACATGGGTGTCGCTGGCCCTCCTGGTGTGGATCGCCATCGGCGGGGTCGTCTCCGGCATGTTGCTCCCGGCCGAGCGCAAGGCCGCCGGTGGGGACGACGGCGCCGAGGGGGCCGTGCAGCGGGCCGGCGGGATCGTCACCCTCTTGTTGCTGGTGATGCTCTACCTCATGATCTGGAAGCCGGGCGCCTGATGGAGGCCAGATAGGTTCGGGCGGTGCACCCGATCGAACGGCTCCGCTACGTCGCCCGGGCGTCGGGAGCGGACCAGGCGTTGCTGGTACGGGAGACGGCCCAGGCGCTGGCCGCCTTCCAGGGCGATCCGGCCGGCCTGGTGGCGGCCGGCCGGCGCATCGTGGACCGGCATCCCACGTCGGGCCCGCTCTGGTGGCTGTGCGCCCGGGTGCTCACCTCGCCCGACGGGCCGCGGGAGGCCTGGCAGGCCGTCGACGAGATCGACGGCGACAGCACGGCCGGCGAGCTGGCCCACGCCCTGCCCGAGGAGGCCACCGCCTGCGTGATCGGCTGGCCCGAGCTCGTCGGTGAGGCCCTGCCCCGACGGGGCGACGTGGAGGTGCTGGCCGTCGACGCCCTCGGTGAGGGCAGTGGGCTCGTCCGGCGCCTCATGCGGGCCGGCATCGACGCCGTCGACGTCCCCACCTCCGGCCTGGGGGCCGCCGTGGCCTGCTCGGACGTCCTCCTGCTCGAGGCTGTGGCCGTCGGCCCCACCGGCTTCGTGGCGGTCAGCGGCTCCCTGGCCGCCGCCACCGTCGCCCGTCACTGCGAGGTGCCCATCTGGTTGGCGGCCGGCGTCGGACGGATGCTTCCCGCTCGCATGTGGGACGCCCTGGCCGACCGTCGGGCCACCCGTCTGGCCGACCCGTGGGACCTCGACGAGGAGGTGGTGCCGCTGACTCTGGTGGACCGTGTCGTCGGTACCCACGGGCTCGAAGATCCGGCCGACGCACTGCTGCGGACCGACTGCCCGGTGGCGCCCGAGCTGTTCGACGTCGGCAACGCCCCCGGCACCTACAGGCAGTAGACCCTCTGGCATGTCCCGCCGAGACCAGATCCGCATGTCCGACGCCGAGGTGGAGACCTTCCTGGCCGGCCGCCACACCATGAACGTGGCCTCCTTCAACCACGACGGCAGCATCCACCTGGTGGCCATGTGGTACGCCGTCATCGACGGTGATCCGGTGTTCTGGACCTTCGCCAAGAGCCAGAAGATCCTCAACCTGCAGCGCGACCCGCGCATCACGCTGCTGGTGGAGTCGGGTGACGAGTATGCCGAGCTGATGGGCGTTGAGCTGGTGGGTCAGGGTGAGGTCATCACCGTCCGCGAGGACGTCCTGGCCATCGGCGAGGCCGTCTACATCCGGTACTTCGGGGAGATCGACGATGAGGTCCGCCCCTTCGTGCACGCATCGGGGGCCAAGCGCCTCGGCGTCCGCGTCAAGGTCGACAAGGTCGTCAGCTGGGATCACCGCAAGCTCGGGGGCGCCTACTAGATAGGGTCGGCGGCCATGGGAGAGAGCATCGAGTTCGCGTCCAACGGCGAGACGGCCACCGGCTACCTGGCCATGCCGGACGGCGGCAGCGGCACACCGCTCGTCGTCATCCAGGAGTGGTGGGGCCTGGTGCCCCACATCGAGGACGTGTGCGAGCGGTTCGCGGCCGAGGGTTTCGTCGCTCTAGCGCCTGACCTGTACCGAGGCGAGACGACCAGTGAGCCCGACGAGGCCGGCAAGATGATGATGGCCATGAACCTCGATCAGGCCGGCAAGGACATGGCCGGCGCCGTCGACGAGGTGTCGGCCCGGGCCGCCGGGGCAGCCGTCGGCGTCACCGGCTTCTGCATGGGGGGCGGGCTGGCCATGGTGCTGGCCACGCAGCGGCCCGACAAGGTCAAGGCCTGCGTTCCGTGGTACGGCATCATCCCCTGGCCGGCCGTGCAGCCCGACTGGACCGCCCTCGAGGCGCCGATCCTCGGCCACTTCGCCGAGCAGGACGGCCTCTTCACCCCCGAGGGCGTCGCCGAGCTGCAGGACAAGCTGGACGGCTTGGACAAGACGGCCGAGCTCATCGTCCACCCCGGCGTCGACCACGCCTTCTTCAACGACACGCGTCCCGAGGTCTACGACGCCGCCACGAGCGCCGAGGCCTGGGCCCAGACAGTCGCCTTCCTCCACGCCAACCTGGCCTAACCCCAGAACCCCCAAGATCTGTGGGCGCTCACAACCGCATGCCGGTTGTCAGCGCACACAGAAATCGTAGGGTCAGGTCTGGATCGACTTGGCGATGGCCAGGACCCGCCTGGCCTGTTCGACGTGGAGGTTCTCGATCATCCGGCCGTTCACCGTCACGACGCCCTTGCCGGCGGCTTCGGCTTCCTCGAAGGCTTGGATGATCTCCCCGGCCTTGGCGACCTCCTCCTGGGTGGGGGCGAAGGTCTGGTTGCAGGGGGCTACCTGGCTGGGGTGGATGAGGGTCTTGCCGTCGAAGCCGAGGTCTCGGCCCTGCTCGCACTCGGCGAGGAAGCCGGCGTCGTCCTTGATGTCGTTGTAGACGCCATCGAGGATGACCTTGCCGGTGGCGCGGGCGGCCAGCAAGCAGAGCCCGAGCCCCTGGTGGAGGGGTTGGCGGCCGGGCACGTGAGCGGCCTGCAGCTCCTTGGCCAGGTCGTTGGTGCCCATGACGAGCACGGCCAGGCGCTCGGAGCTCGATGCGATCTCCAGCGCCGAGAGGACGGCGATCGGCGTCTCGAGCATGGCCCAGATGCGAGTGTGGTCGGGGGCGCCGCCCGCTTCCAGGACCTTGTCGATCTGGTGCACGTCGGCCGCCGAGTCGATCTTCGGGATGACGACGGCCGCAGGCCCCGCGGCGGCGATGGCCCGAAGGTCGTCGTCGTGCCAGGCGGTGCCGATGCCGTTCGCTCGGATGGCGACTTCGCGCCGGCCGTAGGCACCGGAGGTGGCGGCGGCGCAGACCCGGTCGCGTGCCTCGGCCTTGGCGTCGGGGGCGACGGCGTCCTCGAGGTCGAGGATGAGGGCGTCGGCCGGGATGGTCTGCGCCTTCTCCAGAGCCCGCTCGTTGGCGCCGGGCATGTAGAGCACGCTGCGGCGGGGGCGGAGGTCGGCGCTCATGCGTAGCTCGCGGCCAGCTCGGGATCCCGGGCGGCGAGCTGGTCGGCCAGCTCGAGCATCACTCTGCATTGCTTCACCGACGCATCGTCCTCCATCTTGCCGTTGAGCATCACGGCACCGGTGCCATCACCCATGGCGGCCACGACCTCGCGGGCGTGGCGCACGTCGGCCGGGTCGGGGGAGAAGACCCGCTTGGCGATGTCGATCTGCACTGGGTGCAGGCTCCAGGCGCCGACGCAGCCGAGCAGGTACGCGTTGCGGAACTGGTCCTCACAGGCGACCGTGTCCTTGATGTCGCCGAAGGGCCCGTAGAAGGCGAAGATGCCGTGGGCCTGGCAGGCGTCCACCATCCGGGCGACGGTGTAGTGCCAGAGGTCCTGCTGGTAGGTCGCCCGTTGGCCCTCGATGTCACCGTCCACCGGGTCCTGTCGCACGAGGTAACCGGGGTGGCCACCACCGACGCGCGTGGTCTTCATGCGTCGGTTGGCGGCGAGGTCGGCCGGGCCCAGCGACAGGCCCTGCATGCGCGGAGAGGCGCCGCAGATCTCCTCCACGTTGGCCACCCCGCGCGCCGTCTCCAGGATGGCGTGCACGAGCAGCGGCTTCGTGAGGCCGGCCTTGGCCTCCAGCTGGGCGAGGAGCCGGTCTACGTAGTGGATGTCCTCGGCGCCCTCCACCTTCGGGATCATGATGACGTCAAGCTGCTCGCCCGCCTCGAGGACGGCGGTGGTGAGGTCGTCGAGGCCCCACGGCGAGTCGAGCGAGTTCACCCGGGTCCAGAGCTGGGTGTCGATGGTGGTCCACCCCTTGGCCACCTCGACCAGGCCGGCGCGAGCGGCCCCCTTGTCCGTGGCGGGCACGCCGTCCTCCATGTTGCACAGGAGGATGTCGACGGTGGGGGCGATGTCGGGGACCTTGGCCACCATCTTCGGGTTCGATCCAGGAAAGAAGTGGATGACCCGAGACGGCGGGAACGGGATCTCCCGCCGCGGCTCCGGGGCTCCGACGGCGAGGGGGCGGAAGAAGTCCTTGGCGCTGCGCATCAGCCGTCCACCGTGGCGACCATCCGGCGGGCGATGACCTTGAGGCAGAGCGTCTCGTCGGCCCCCTCGAAGATCGATAGCACCCGAGCGTCGACGAAGTAGCGGCTGACGTCGTACTCCTCGGCGTAGCCCATGCCGCCATGGATCTGCATGGCCTCGCGGGTTACCCACTCGGCCGCCTTGCACACGTAGGCCTTCACCATGGCCGCTTCGAGGGTGCCCTCGCCCTTGGCCATCAGGCGAGCGACCGCGTAGGACGCCTGGCGGGAGGCCTGGATGGTGATGGCCATGCGGGCCAGCTTCACCTTGGTGAGCTGCAGGTCGGCGATGGCCTGACCGAACACCACCCGCTCATCCGCGTACTGCCGGGCCGCCTCGTAGGCCGCCTGCATCACGCCGACGGCCCGGGCGGCGGTCTGCAGCCGCCCGTTCTCGAACCCGGCCATCTGGAGGTAGAACCCTTGGCCGAGCCCGTCCTCGCCGCCGACGAGGCAGTCATCGGTGACGAACCACGAGTCGAAGGCGACCTCGTAGGAGTGCATGCCCCGGTAGCCGATGGTGTCGATCGGGCGCCCCTCCATGCGGCCGCCGCCGTCCTGGTCGAGCAGGAACCCGTGGGCGTCGCCTCGCTCTTTGGGGACGATGAACAGTGACAGGCCGCGATGGGCCTTGGTGCGGTCGGGGTCGGTGCGGGCCAGGAGCATGAGCACGTCGGCCCGGGCGCCGAAGGTGCACCATGTCTTAACCCCGTTGATCGACCAGCCGCCGTCGACCTTGGTGGCGGTGACCTTCAGGCCGGCGACGTCGGAGCCGAAGTCGGGCTCGGTGACAGCCACGGCGTTCATCACCTCGGCGGTGGCCAGCTTCGGCAGCCACTCCTGCTTCTGGGCCTCGGTGCCGCCCTTCACCAGCGCTCGCGTCAGGATCTCGGGCCGGGTGATCAGCGAGCCGCCGGCCCCGAGCGACCCGCGTGACAGCTCCTCGGTGGCCACGACCATCCCGATGTACTCGGACTCGCCGCCGCTGCCGAAGCCGCCGTACTCCTCGGGGATGGAGAGCCCGAAGGCGCCCATCTCCGCGAGCCCCGTGATGATGTCCTCGGGGATGTCCTCGTTGTTCCGATGGATGTGCTCGGCGACGGGCTTGAGCTTGTCGTCGGCGAACCGGCGGAAGGTGTCCTGCACGAGCTCGAAGTCGTCGTCGAGGTTTCGGCGACCCTCTTTCCCGGCCAGGCCGGCGAGGAGCTCGGGCTCGCGGTAGGTGGCGCAGAAGGTGCGAGCGCCGTCGAGGGCGGTTGGCTCGATGCCCCACGTGGCCTCTAGGCCGAACAGGCGGCTGGCCAGCTCACCCACTGCGTCGGCCACGAAGGCGCACGTGATGAGCGCCTCGACGTCACCGAGGGCGCCGTAGTCGAGCATCGCCCGGGCCGTCTCCACGGCGGCGGCTGCGTGGGCCAGGTCGTAGGCGAGCACCTGGTCGGTGTCTGGGCCGCCACGCCGCTTGAGCGCCCTAGTGCCCGCCTGCACGGCCCCTCGAGCCAGCTCTACGACGTCCGCCGCAGCGGTGAGATCAGCAGCAACCATGGACGCGAAGGGTAGTGACGGTCCCCGTCGCCCACGGAATCGTGGTCACGACGGCGCCCAGGTTGGCGGGTCCTCGTCGAGGACCGGGTCGAGGGGCGTCGGCTGGCGATCGTGCCATGGAGCGGGCACCTGCGGCAGCGGGGGCGTGCGACGGGTACGAGGGCGTCTCGTTCGACCTGGCGGTTGACCCGAGCGAGGAGCGGCTCCACTCCCTCCCGCACCGGATGGCTCCGAGGCACTCACCGGCCGGGTGCTCCGAGGAGGCGGCAGGGCGGGGTGGGCGTGAGGCATGCGGGCGTGCTCCTGTGCTCCGAGGAGATGAGGGGCGGGCCGGAGCCTGCGAGGGGCCGAAGGTCGCTGATCTCGCTGCGCCTTGACCTCC
>Ga0136618_10001045_pt1 | contig 10423 bp, 10 predicted proteins | sample AntDrymUQ3302106_2_FD_104805 | JGI IMG/M metagenome (GOLD analysis project Ga0136618, IMG submission 104805) | Polar desert sand microbial communities from Dry Valleys, Antarctica - metaG UQ330 (21.06) | ecosystem: Environmental > Terrestrial > Soil > Desert | place: Antarctica: Dry Valley...
GGCAACGGCGTCGCGTTCCTTCACCGTCGAGGTGGACGGCAAGCGGCTCCGCGTCGCGCTGTTCGAACCGGGGGCCTCCGCGGGAACGGCCCGGCGCGCCCGGCGGGCGGCGCGTGAAGGCGGCGGGGGCCGGGGCTCCGGGCCGGCGACCGAGGTGCTGGTGGCCCCCATGCAGGGGACGGTCGTCAAGACCGCCGTTCGCGCCGGTGACCGCGTCGGCGCTGGGGACCTGGTGCTGGTGCTGGAGGCGATGAAGATGGAGAACCACATCTCCGCGCACCGCGACGGCGTGGTCACCACCTTGCATGTGGAGGCGGGGCAGGTCGTGAACTCCGGCGATGCGCTGGCCACCATCGAAGACCCGGGTGGCGAGCACCACGATCCCCGCGACACTGACAACGACGAGGCCTGAACCGGTCCGGCGTCAGGCTGGGGCGGCGTCGCCGGCCGGCTCACCCATGAGCAACCGTGCGGTCTCCTGCAGCGAGCCCGACATCGACGGGTAGATCGAGAAGCTGTGCGCGATCTGGCTGACGGTCAGCCGGTTGTGCACGGCCACGCTGATCGGCATCACCAGGTCGCTGGCACCGCGGCTGACGACGGTGCCGCCGAGCACGGTGCCCGAGCCCTCCATCGCGTGCAGCTTGACGAACCCGTCGGTGCTCTGCGCCATCTTGGCGCGCGGGTTGCCGCGCAAGGGCAGGCAGACGGTGCGCATCGGCACCTGCCCTTCGCCGCGCGGGCTCAACCCGACACTGGCGACCTCCGGGTCGGTAAAGATGCAGGCGGCGACGGCGTCCCAGCGGATCGGCGCCACCGCGCTGCCCAGCGCATGCCACATGGCGTTGCGGCCCTGCATCGCCGCGACGCTGGCCAGCATCATCCGGCCCGTCACGTCACCGGCGGCGTAGACCGTCCTGGCGCTCGTGCGGCTGACGCCGTCAACCTCCACGGCGCCATTGTCGTCCAACGACACCCCCGCCTCTTCCAGCCCGATGCCCTCGGTGACCGGCACCTGGCCGATGCAGAACAACACGTGGCTGCCCTCCACCCATTCTTCCTCTGGGTCATTGGCCATCCCGCCGGCTGCCGAGCGGCCCACCTTCACGCGGACCCCGTCGCCCGAGCGTTGCAGATCCACAGCCCGCCGGCGGCGATGGATCGTGGCGCCCCAGCGCTCGAAGCTGTCCTCGATGACGGCGGCGGCGTCGGGGTCCTCCCCCGGCAGCACCTGGTCCCGGCTGGAGATCAGGTGGACCGAGGAGCCGAAACGGGCGAAGGCGTGGGCGTACTCGGCGCCCGTCGCACCGGAGCCCACCACGATCAGACGCTCCGGCAGCTCTCGCAGGCTGAACAGCTCGCGGGAGGTGAACACCCGCTGCGAGTCCGGCTCGGAGAAGCCCAGGACGCGAGGGCGGCTGCCGGTGGCCACCAGCACCACGTCGGCGGGCAGGCGGTCACTCCGCCCGGCCCCGCGCTCGACCTCGACGGCGTCGGGACCCGCCAGGCGGCCACTGCCCTCGACGATGCGCACACCGGCCTTGCCGACTTTGGTGGCGATGTCGTTTGACTGGTTGCGAGCCAGCGTCTGCACCCGGTCCAGCACCGCGGCCATGTCCACCGTCGCCTTGGCCGCGATGTCCGCGCCGCTGGGGTGGCGTACTCCCAGCCGGTGCGCCGACTGCATCCAGCCCATGGCCTCGGCCGACACGATCATGGCCTTGGACGGCACGCAGTCCCACAGGACGCTGTTGCCGCCTAGCCCCTCGCGTGACACCAGCGTCACGTCGGCGCCCAGCTCGGCGGCGACCAGCGCGGCCTCGTACCCGCCCGGCCCGCCGCCCAGGATGACGATGCGCACTGGCGTGCTCATAGCCGTCAGCCTACCGAGCCCGTTGTGGCAGGCTGCGCGGCGTGGAGGACGCCGCTGCCCTTGACCATCGCCACGTCTGGCACCCGTTCACCGACATGGACAGCTGGCTGGCCGACGAGCCGCTGGTGGTGGAGCGCGCCGAGGGCTGCTGGCTGATCGACACGGCAGGGCGGCGCTACCTGGACGCCAACGCCTCGCTGTGGGTCAACGTGCACGGCCACGCCCGGCCGGAGCTGGACGCCGCCCTGCGCGAGCAGCTCGACGCCGCCGCCCACACGACGTTGCTCGGCCTGACCAACCCGCCGGCCGCACGGCTGGCCGCGCGCCTGGCGGCACTCGCGCCGCCGGGCCTGGAACGGGTCTTCTTCTCCGAGTCTGGAGCCAGCGCCGTGGAGGTGGCGCTGAAGATGGCCTACGCCTACTGGCTGTTCCGGGGCGAGGGCCAGCGGTCGCTGTTCGTGTCCGCTGACGGCGCCTATCACGGCGACACCGTCGGCTCGGTCAGCGTCGGGCACATCGATGTCTTCCACGACACCTACCGGCCCCTGCTGTTTCCCACCCACGGCTTCGCCCAGCCCCACTGCTACCGCTGCCCGCTGGGCCTGACCTATCCCTCCTGCGACCTGGCCTGCGCCGACACCCTCGACGACGTGCTCGTCCGCCACGGCGACCGGGTGGCCGCGGTCGTGATCGAGCCGCTGGTCCAGGGTGCCGCCGGCATCATCACCGCACCGGACGGTCACCTGCGCCGGGTCGCCGAGATCACCCGCCGCCACGGTGTCCTGCTGATCGCCGACGAGGTCGCCACCGGGTTCGGGCGGACCGGGCCGATGTTCGCCTGCGAAGCCGAGGAGGTCGTGCCCGACCTCATGGCCGTGGGCAAGGGCATGACCGGCGGCTACCTGCCGATGTCGGCGACACTGGCCAGCGCTGCGATCTTCGACGCCTTCACCGATGCCCGTCAGGTGTTCTTCCACGGCCACTCCTACTCCGGCAACCCGCTGGCGGCGGCGGTGGCACTGGCCAACCTGGCGCTGTTCGACAGCGACGCGACGTTGGCCCGTGGCCGCGCGCTGGGCGAGGTGCTGGCTGCTGAGACCAAGCGCCTCGGGGGGCTGGACCACGTCGGCGACATCCGGCGGCGAGGGGTGATGTGCGGCATCGAGCTGGTCGCCGACCGTGCCACCCGCGCGCCTTACGCCTCCGAGGCGCGGGTCGGCGCTCGTGTGTGCCGGCGGGCGCGCGACCTCGGCGTGGTGATCCGGCCGCTGGGCGACACCATCGTGCTCATGCCGGCGCTGGTGATGGCGCCCGACGAAGTCGCCTTCTGCGTCGACGTGCTGACCCGGGCCATCACCGAGGTCACCGGGTAAGATGGGTGGTACCCTACGTCGATGATCAAGACCACCGTCTACCTCAGCGAATCCGAGGCCGCCGCCCTGCGGCAAGCGGCGGCGCAGCGCGGAACGTCCCAGGCGGAGCTCATCCGGGAGGGAGTCCGCCACGTGGCAGGCGATACACCGCGCAATGTGTTCCGCAGCCGTGGCGTGGGGCACAGCGGAGCGCCAGCGGACATCGAACCCGACGAGTTCTACGACTGGGTCATGGGGAAGCGCTGACGTCTCATGGTCCTGCTTGTCGACGCGAACGCCCTGTTCTTCCATGCCGACGCCGCCTCGCCGCATCATGCGGCCGTCGTCAGCCTCTTCGACGCCGAGACCGGTTCGCTCGTCACCTCACAAGCGGTCGCCGCCGAGGCCGACTACCTCATCGACCGACGGCTGGACACCAACGCCGAGCTGGCCTTCCTTGCCGACCTGGCTGACGGGGCCTTGGTTGCCGAATGCCTGAGCGCCGGCGAGCTACGGACCGCCTGGGAGGTCGCCCACCGCTACCGCGACCTCGCCCTTGGCCTCGCCGACGCGTCCCTCGTCGTGCTCGCCGCCCGGTACCGCACGAGGCGAGTCGCCACCTTCGACGAGCGCTGCTTCCGCACGGTTGCACCGTTGCAGGGCGGGTCCTTCACTGTGCTCCCGGCCGATGGCTGAGCCGCTGGCCTGGGTGGCGCCAGCGCTCGACGACCTCGAAGCCGCCGGGCTGCGGCGCACCCTGCGGCACCGAGCAGGCCCCGCGGGGCGCACCGTCGACGAGCTGCTGAACCTGTCGTCCAACGACTACCTCGGGCTCGCCGCTCACCCACGTGTCGCTGCGGCCGCGGCCGACGCCGCCCAGCTGTGGGGAGCCGGCAGCGGCGCGTCACGGCTGGTCACCGGCTCCACTGCGCTGCATCGCGAGCTGGAGGCAGCGCTGGCGAACTGGAAGCAGACCGAGGACGCCGTCGTCTTCTCGTCTGGCTACCTGGCCAACACGGGAACCATCGCCGCATTGGCGGGGCCCGGTGATCTGATCTGTTCCGACGCGCTGAACCACGCGTCGATCGTGGACGGGTGCCGGCTGTCGCGAGCCGAGGTCGCCGTCTACCCCCACGGTGACGTGGCGGCCCTGGAGCGCCTCTTGGCGGCTGGCCGGGGCGCTCGCCGCCGGCTGGTCGTCACCGACGGCGTCTTCTCGATGGACGGCGACGCCGCCGACGTCGCGGCGATCTGCGACCTCGCCGCCGACCACAACGCGATGGTGATGGTCGATGACGCGCACGGCTGCGGGGTGGTCGGACCCGACGGGCGCGGCATCGCGGCGGCGCAGGGCTGCGCCGACCGGGTAAGTGCCGCCATGGGCACGCTGTCCAAGGCCTTCGGTGCGGCCGGCGGCTACGTGGCTGGCAGCGCCGCCCTGTGCGACTGGCTGCGCAACCGGGCCCGCGGCTTCGTCTTTGACACGGCAGCGCCGCCCGCAGCCGTGGGTGCGGCCCTGGAAGCGCTGGACCTGAGCCGCGACGAGCCGTGGCGCCGCGCCAACGCCCGCGACCTGGCGCGCCGGCTCGCGGGCGCCCTCGGCGTGCCCGCACCTGCCGCGTGCATCGTGCCGCTGGTGATCGGCGAAGCACGCACCGCCGTCGAGGTCTCGGCGGCGATGGAGCGGGCCGGCATGCTAGCGATGGCGATCCGCCCGCCGTCGGTCCCGCCGGGCACCGCCCGGCTACGGCTGACCGTGACCGCCTCGCACACCGTCACGGACATTGAGTCGGCCGCCGACGCCCTGGCGTCCGCCGTCGCCAACGCCGGCACCGTCGCCGACGCCATTGCCACCCCCGCCGGCACCGCCCGCACCACCGGCGCCGAGCTATCAGGGCTCGGGCCCCCCGCACGAGCGGGTGCGGCTTCGGACACCGGCGACGGGTTCGGCACCCAGCGGCGGACCCGGCGCCGCGACCCGTGACGCGCGCTGGGGACGGTCTGCTGGTGACCGGCACCGACACCGGCGTCGGCAAGACCGTTGTCGCGGCGCTGCTGTGCCGCGCGCGACCCGAGGCCACCTATGTCAAGCCGGTGCAGACCGGCCTCGCCGAGGGGCCAGCCGACGCCGAAGTCGTCGCGCGGCTGGCGGGCGTCGCAACCCGGCAGGGACCCGGCTTCGACGAGGCCCTCGCCCCCGCAGTGGCCGCAGCCCGCGCCGGCAGGGTCGTGCGCCGCGCCGCGTTGCTGCAGCCGTTCGGCGGGCTGGACGTGGTGGTCGGCGAAGGCGCCGGCGGGTTGCTGGTGGAACTCGGCACCGACGGGACCACGCTGGCCGACCTGGCCGCCGACCTGAACCTCGCGCTGGTCGTCGTCGCCCGGCCGGGACTGGGCACGCTCAACCACACGCGGTTGACCTGCGAGGCCGCCTGGGCGCGCGGGTTGCGCGTGACCGGGATCGTGGTCAACCGCTATCCCGAGCATCCCGGTGTGGTCGAGCGGACCAACCTCGACGGCCTGGCGGCCTTCGCGCCGCTGCTCACGGTGATCCCAGAGCTGCCGATACTCAAGCCACCGCTTCCCGAGTTGCCCTGGCCCGCCCGCTGACTGATCCCAGGCCTACTCTCCGGTGGCTGCGAACAACTGTCAGCGACATCGGCCACTGAAAAGAGAGCACGACATGCGAGCGTTCACTACGGCACTGCTCCTGACCATCGTCGCGCTCGGCGCCACCGCTTGCGGACAGAGCAACTCGTCGGCCGCCGCGCCTGGCACAGACCAGGCCGCGGCGTCGCCGGAGGCTGCACGCACCTCCAGCCCGTCCGAGGCCGGAACCCAGCGGTCCGAGGCCAGCACGGAGCCGTCCAAAGCCGCCACGGGCTCGTCCGAGGCCGCCGGCGACCCCAGCGAAGCTGCGGGCGGCGGCGGCGGCGGCGGCAAGCCCGCGGACGCCCTGACGGAGGGCAAGGTCGCCGACGCCAGTGAGCGCATCGCCCTGCGCAAGTCGCTGTTCACCACCGAGCAGCTCCAGGTGCCGAGCGGCACCACGGTCGCATGGGTCAACCGCGACCCCTACGGCCACACCGTGACGTTCGACCCGATCCTGGACTCAGGCGTACTCGACGCGGGGGCGCGCTACGCCGTGACCTTCAACGAGCCCGGCACCTACGGCTTCATCTGCACCGTCCACCCCGCCATCATGTCCGGCGAGATCACCGTCAAGGGCTGAGCCCTCGGCGGGGCGACCCTCGCCCCGGCTCTACACTCGCGGCGCTGCCCGACGCGACCGCAGGAGCCTTCCGTGACGTCATCGCTGCTCGCCGACGTCTCCGACGCGCTGCTGCGGCGGCGGGAGCCGATCACCGACGAGCAGGCCTACGCGCTGGCCGACCTCGCCACGGTGCCGCCCGGTGACGGCGACCCGATGCCCGCCCTGCTGGATCTGGCCCATCGCGTCCGCCTCGCATGGTGCGGCGAGGAGGTCTCGCTGGAGTCGATCCTGTCGACCAAGACGGGCGGCTGCCCGGAGGACTGCGCCTTCTGCTCGCAGTCGGCGGCCTTCTCCACACCGGTCAAGCCGCAGCCGTACCTGACACGCGACGAGGTGGTCGCCGCGGCCAGCGACGCGCAGGCGGGTGGCGCCACAGAGTTCTGCCTGGTGCTGGCGATCAAGGGACCCGACGCCAAGGCGATGACCCACATCCTCGAAGCCGCCGCAGCCGTGCAATGCGAGACCGACCTGGAAGTCGCCGTCTCGGCCGGCCTGCTCACCCGCGACCAAGCCGAGACCATCGCCGCCGCCGGGGTCGTGCGCTACAACCACAACCTGGAGGCCGCCGCCAGCTTCTTCCCGACGATCTGCAGCACCCATACATGGCGAGAACGCTGGGACACCTGCACATTCGTCAAGGACGCGGGGATGCAGGTCTGCTCCGGAGGCATCCTCGGCATGGGCGAGACGCCCCGCCAGCGCGCCGAGCTCGCCTTGGCGCTGCGGCAGCTGGAGCCGGCCGAAGTGCCGGTCAACTTCCTCAACCCGCGCCCCGGCACACCGCTGCAGCGCGCCGCCGTGCTGGAGCCACGCATCGCCCTGCACGGCGTCGCGCTGTTCCGACTGATCCTGCCGTTCGCGATGCTGCGCTACGCCGGTGGCCGGGAAGTCGTGCTCGGCGACCTGCAGGCCGCCGGGATCCTCGGCGGCGCCAACGGGCTGATCGTTGGCAACTACCTCACCACGCTGGGGCGCCCGACCAGCGACGACCTGTCGATGCTGCGCGACCTGCGGGTGCCCGTCAAGGCGCTGACGGGACTGCTGTAGCACCGCCGTGGCCGACTCGCTGCTTACCGAGCTGGCCAGGATCGTCGGCGCCGACCACGTCCTGACCGACGCCGGCAGCCGGGCGTCCTACGAGACGGACTGGACCGGCCGCTTCAGTGGTCAAGCGCGATGCGTGGTGCGTCCCGCTGACACCACTGGAGTCAGCAGGGTTGTCGCGGCCTCCGCCGCGGCCGGCGCGTGCCTGGTGCCGCAAGGCGGCAACACGGGCCTGGTCGGCGCTAGCGTTCCCCGCGCCGGCGAGGTGGTGCTGAGCCTGACCCGGTTGGATGGCCTTGAGCCCGTGGATACCGCGGCGGCGCAGGTCACCGCGGGAGCAGGCGTGACGCTGGCCGCGCTGCACGCGCACGCCGAGGCGGCGGGTTTGTCCTACGGCGTCGACTTCGCCGCCAGGGACAGCGCCACCGTCGGCGGCAGCGTCGCCACCAACGCCGGCGGGCTGCACGTGGTGCGCTACGGCGACACCCGTGCGCAGGTCCTGGGCGTGGAAGCGGTGCTGGCCGACGGGCGGGTCGTCCGCCGCCTCGGCGGCCTGCCCAAGGACAGCACCGGCTACGACCTGCCGGGCCTGCTGACGGGCAGCGAGGGCACGCTGGCCGTCGTCACCCGGGCTCGGCTGCGGCTGCGGCCGTTGCCCCGGCACCGCGTGGTGGCCCTGCTGGGCGTGGGGTCGACGCATGCGGCGCTGGACGTCCTGGCGGCCGTTCGGGGGTTGCCGAGCCTGTCCGCCGTCGAGTGGTTCCACGACGACGGCCTGCGCCTGGTGCGCCAGCACAGCGGCCTGCCAGCGCCCTTGCCCGCCGAGCACCCCACCTACGTGCTCGTCGAGTGCGAGGGGCAAGAGCCGGTTACCGAGACATTGGCTGGCGCGCTGGACGGCCTCGCCGCCGTCGGGGACGTCGCGGTCGCCGAGGACCGGCGTGAGCGGGCGGCGCTGTGGGCCTACCGTGAGCGCCACACTGAGGCCGTCGCCGCCGAGAGCGCGGCGAGCGGCGGCGGACCGCTGCACAAGCTGGACGTGGCGGTACCGCTGGCCGCACTCGGCGACTTCGAGGCGGCCGTGCGACGGCGCTGCGCCGACGCTGGCGCCCAGGTGGTGCTGTTCGGCCACCTCGCCGAGGGCAACGTCCACGTCAACGTGCTGGGCGGCAACGACGACCTCGACCACGCCCTGCTGCTCGAAGTCGCCGAGCGCGGCGGCACGATCAGCGCCGAGCATGGGGTCGGGGTCGCCAAGGCCGCCTGGCTGCCACTGGTGCGCGACGCCACCGACCGCGCGGCGATGTTGGCCATCAAGCGGTCCCTCGACCCGCGGGGGCTGCTCAACCCCGGCGTGCTGTTCGCTGGTTAGCCTTGGCGGTCATGGAGCACTGCGGTGTGTGCGGGCAGCAGCTCGATACGGCAGACCACGCCGACTGTGCGCGGCTGGCGGCTTTCGACCCGCCGCGCTACTGCGGGGTCTGCGGCTTCCGCCTCGACGTCAACGTCTTTCCCGGCGGCTACCGCGCCGTTTGCCGCGAGTGCCGCCGCCGCAGCAGGCGCCAGCCGGCGACTCCCGCCACACCCAGCCACAGCAGCGCCATGACGGTCAGCCATCCCGACCAGTAGTTGCTCGGCAGGATCGAGGTGTTGCCACCTTGCGCGGTCTGCCCGTAGCCGCGCAGCAGCGGATACGCCAGCAGCGTCACCATCCCACTCAGCACGGCGCCGACCTGCAACGGGGTGCGCAGCACGATCGGGCGGACGGTCCGCAGCCCGCGGCCCGTGGCCAGGGCCAGCGGGGCGATGAGCCCGTCGTGTACCAGTAACGCCCCTACGAACCACAGCAGCCAGCGGCCAAGCTTGATCTGCGTGACCGCCGGCCCGGCGTTGGTCACCAACCCGAAGATCCCCCACGCCATCACCGCCGCACCGACGGCGGTCAGCACCCAGAACACCCGGGTAGCGGGTTCGGGTCGTTGCCTCACAGCACCTCCACCCGCGCAACCCATTTAGTCTGTAAAACGCCAGGGTTGTTGGGGGCGATGAGCCGCACCGGGAAGCCGTGGTCGAGGTGGAGCGGCTCGCCGCCGACCCGCAGGGCGAGCAGCGTCGCCGGGTCCGAGGCGTGGGCGGGGTTCAGCGTCGTCGAGCGGTACAGGCCGGCCTGCTGCAGCGACTCCACGAACACCGGACCCCCGACCGGCGCACCAACGGCGCGTAACAGGTCCACCAGCGCGACGCCACCCCAGCGCGCGGTGGCCGACCAGCCCTCGACGCAGGCGATCGGCAGCTCGATCTCGCGCTGCGGCAGCGCAGCGAGGTCGGCCAGCGAGAACTCGACAGGTCGCGGCAGGTTGCCTTCGACCCGCAGCACGAACGCGGGGTCCATCGCGGCCTGGACCACACCCGCTGTCTCGGCGGGTTGGTTGACGGGGAACCCTTGAGGACCGACCGAGGGCCGCCGAGGCGACAGCAGCGCCAGGCGTTGCAACGGCCCCACCGTCGTGCCGGCGGTGGTGAGGAACACCAGCCCCGAAGCCGCGCCGGCCAGGCCGAGCACACCCCGCCGGGTCAGGCCGCCTCGGTCGGCCTCGGCCAGGTCTGGGGCGGCTCGCGGCTCGCGGGCGGCTGCCACGCGACGCACGATCCCCGCCTTGGCGCCGATGTGCATGATCAGCGCCCCGATGGTGATCCACGCCGCCCAGTAGTGCGCCGGCGGGAAGAAGAAGCCCCACGGATACCAGTACATGGTGTTCTGAACGCCGGTGACCAGCAGGAACAGGCTGCCGCCCACCAGCGCAGGGATGCTGACGCGGTCGACGGCGTGGCGCAGGCTGCGCACGGGCGGCCAGGCCCACAGGTGGGGGTAGACCACGAACA
>Ga0136618_10001047_pt1 | contig 10411 bp, 8 predicted proteins | sample AntDrymUQ3302106_2_FD_104805 | JGI IMG/M metagenome (GOLD analysis project Ga0136618, IMG submission 104805) | Polar desert sand microbial communities from Dry Valleys, Antarctica - metaG UQ330 (21.06) | ecosystem: Environmental > Terrestrial > Soil > Desert | place: Antarctica: Dry Valley...
GCCGCTGAGCCCTCTCCCGCAACTCCGGCGGGTACTTCCTCGGTGCTGGCATGAATCCACCTTCCGTGGAATCAGACCCTCCACCAAACCCGTGCCGGTTCAAGTCGGTGTGCGATGGCCTGGTCCTGGGCCAGGGCGCTCGGTGTGGCGGGTCGGCACTTGGTGAAGTAGGCCCCGCTGGTGCCGATGACGTCGGGCGAGGTGGCCAGGTGGACGGGTGTGGCCGCGCCCTTCTCGGGGCTGAGCTGGAACGGGCGGACGATCTTCAGGAACGTCCCGAACGCCCGGGTCGCGTCGCGCCCAAGGTCAGTGCGTACGAATCCCGGGTCGGCCGCGTTAGCGGTCACCCCGCTGCCGGCGAGCCGGCGTGCCACCTCGCCGGTGAACAGGAGCGTGAGCAGCTTGGTCGCCGAGTACGTCCGAAGGTGGTGGAAGTGATCCCCGGTGACCAGGGCGTCCAGTTCGAGCTCCTTGACGTGCTGGTGAGCCGACGACGACACGGTGACCACCCGGGCGGGAGCCGAGGCGCGCAGCAGGTCGCTGAGCAGTCGGGTCAGGAGGAACGGGGACAGGTGGTTCACCGCGAAGTCGACCTCGAAGCCGTCAGCGGTGAGCTCGCGCCGAGGGCGGGCGACTCCGGCGCACAGCACCAGCACGTCGAGACGTTCGTACGTCGCCTTCACGTGCTCGGCCAGGGTCCGGACCTGTCCCATAACCGCCAGGTCGGCGGTCAGCAGGTCGATGCAGGCGTCGGGTACGCGCTTGCGCATCCGGTCGACGGCGGCCTGGCCACGGGTCGTGTTGCGGGCCACCGCCAGGACGTGCGTACCGCGAGCGGCCAGGCGCGTGGCGATCGCTTCCCCGATCCCGCTGGTGGCGCCGGTCACCAGGCATATCAAGCGGTGTTCGGACATCAGTCCTCCTTCATGATTTTCATGGAACATGACCAACATGAACGATGCACACCATGCACTACGATGATCGGATGACGCAAGACCCGAGGCGCAACCGAGGTGCCGACGACGGGGCACTCGCGTTCGAGGGCGGCACCGGCTACCTGCTGTCCCGCACCGGTTCGCTCGCCCGTCGGAGCTGGGCGCGCATGCTCGCCGAACGGGACCTGACCCCGCACCACTACGGGATGTTGATGGCCCTGGACGAAGCCGGCCCCATCGGTCAGCAGCGGCTGAGCGCCCTGATCCGGATCGACCCACGCAACGTCGTACCGATCGTCGACGGTCTCGCCGATCGCGGTCTGCTCGCCCGCGAGGTCGACTCGAGCGACCGGCGTCGTCGCGTGCTCGCGCTCACCAAGTCGGGCCGAGCCATGGTCAGGGACCTGACCGAGACCGGGGCAGGGGTGGAGCGGCAGTTCCTGCGAGCCCTCGAGCCGGCCGAGCAGGTGACGCTGCACCGGATGCTGCTCACCCTGCTGGCATCAACCGCGGACGACGACCGATGACGCCAACCCCAGTTCCTACGCCGTCCTCAGCTGGTTGAGCTCCCGCTATCGTGGGAGATGCGCGCACGGGCGCATCCGGTCCGCGGGAAGGGCTGAGCCCACCTGGTTCCATGAACGCATTCGCCGCACCCTCCTTTTCAGCCTGATCCTGCGGACACCAGGCCTCATGAGAAGGAGGCCGTCGTGCCGACCCGTGAACTTCCGCCCGAGCCCAACCTCGAGCACCTCCGCAACCAGGCCAAAGACCTGCGACGACTGGTCGTCGCCGGGGACGCTGACACCCTCGATCTGGTCCGCGAGTTCCACCCGCGCCTCCCTGAGCTCACCGCCGCGGGAGCAGCGACGGTCACGCTCGCCGACGCGCAGCTGGTCATCGCCCGCCTGTACGAGTTCGAGAGCTGGCCCAAGCTGCGCCGGCACATCGACGTGCTCACCAGGTACTCGCGCTCCCCGCACCGGCAGCCGACCGATGGCCCGACGACGGCTGGTGGGGGTACCCAGGCAGCGGAGTTCCTCAGGTTGGCCTGCCTCACCTACGGCGGCGGCGCGGTAGCCAGGCGTACGCAGGCGCGCGAGCTGCTGGCCAGCCACCCGGAGATCGCCACCGTGAGCATCCACACCATGGCCGCCGTCGGGGACGTCGCCGCCGCTGCTGTCCTGCTCGCGGAAGATCCGACGCAGGCGAACGCCCTCGGCGGGCCGTACGAGTGGGAGCCACTGCTCTACCTCGCCTACTCCCGGCTGGACAGCACGGCACCCGGCCACTCCACGCTCGAGGTCGCGCGCCTGCTCCTGGCGCACGTGCGGACCCGAACGCCGGCTACCTGTGGGAGGGCACGTACGCGTTCACGGCGCTGACCGGAGTGCTCGGAGAGGGTGAGGACACGGTCAACCAGCCGCGCCACCAGTTCTGGCTGCCACTCGCGAGGCTGCTGCTGGATGCCGGCGCCGATCCCAACGACAGCCAGGGGCTCTACAACCGGATGTTCGGCGCCAGCGACGACCACCTCCGGCTCCTGCTCGCGTACGGGTTGGGCCGCGGGGACGGCGGACCCTGGTACGGGCGGTTCGGTACCGCGCTGCCGTCACCGCACCAGATGCTGGAGGACCAGCTGCTGTGGGCGGCTGAGAGGAACCTGATCGGCCGGGCGCAGTTGTTGATCGACAACGGTGCCGACCCCGACGGCCTCGGCTTCTGGTTCACCGGCGACGAGGGGCGGACGGCCTACCAGCGAGCGGTGCTGGCCGGCAACGCCGAGCTCGCGGACCTGCTGCTCACCGCCGGCGCCGCACCGGCCAACCTCGATCCGGTGCAGGAGCTCGTCTCGGGCTGCCTGCGGCTCGACCGGAGCCGGGTGGACGAGCTGATCACGACAGACCGCACGCTGGTGCAGCAAGCCATCGAGACCGAGCCGGCGGCGGTTCTGCAGGCGGTCCAGCTCGGTCGCGCGGAGGCGGTCAGCCTGCTGTGCGGCCTGGGCTTCGACGTGAACGTCGTACGCCGGATCTCTGCGCTGCACGAAGCGGCGTCCACCGGCGACCTGGTGATGGTCGAGCACCTGCTCACCCTCGGTGCCGACCCGAACCTGCGAGATCGCGAGTTCGACGCGACCCCGCTGGGCTGGGCCGACCACGGCCGGCACCAGCCCGTCGTCGACCGCCTCGCGCCGATCACAAGGCCCGACCCGAGCTGATCGGTGTGGCCAGTGCGCCGGCGCGGGTCAGGGGACGGTGAGCACGAGCTTGCCGCGGACGTGGCCCTCCTGGCTCAGGCGATGCGCCTCGGCGCCGTCGGCGAGCGGGAACGTGCGCTCCACCGTCACCGCGAACCGCCCAGCCCCGTGCAGCTCGGCGGCCTTCGCGAGGGCGTACGTCGCGCGCCCCTCCGACCCGGACGTCACGCGGGCACCGTGCTGCGGCGCGGTGAAGTCGGCGATCGAGACGACCTGGTGCGGCACACCGACGATCTTGATCAGCTCGGGTACCGAACCTTTGCCCGCGGTGTCGAACGCGGCGTCGACGCCGTCGGGTGCCAGCTCGGCCACCCGCTCGGCGAGCCCCTCGCCGTACGTGGTCGGGGTCGCGCCCAGCGCGGCCACGAAGTCGTGGTTTCCCTTGCTGGCCGTCCCGATCACCGTCGCGCCGCGGTCGACAGCCAGCTGAACGGCAGCGCTCCCGACGCCACCGGAGGCGCCGTCGACCAGCACGGTGGTCCCGGGTCCGACGCCGAGCAGATCGAGCACGCGAGCCGCGGTCTCGGCAGCGACCGGGATCGCGGCAGCCTCGGCCCAGGACAGGCCCGCCGGCTTGATCGCGACGTGGTCGAAGACCGCGTACTCAGCCGACGTGGCCTTGCCGAGACCGAACACCTCGTCGCCGATCGCGACACCGTCGACGCCCGGACTGACTTCGTCGACCACCCCGGCACCGTCGACCCCAGGGATGGCCGGCTTGTCCAGCGCGGCGCCACCGGCCATGAGACCGGCTCGGATCTTCCAGTCGATCGGGTTGACGCTCGTCGCGCGGACGGCGACCCGGACCTGGCCCGGTCCGGCGTGCGGCTCGGGGGCCTCCCCGACCGACATGACCTCCGGACCGCCGTACTCCGTGAACTGCAGGGCGAACATGGGGTTGCCTCTCGTCGCAGGGCTGGCAGCGCGGTCGCTGGGACGCAACCGCGCGAGCGCGCCGCCTATGCCCGCGAGCGCAGCCACGCGCTCCGGCGGCGGCTACGGCTCGTACGACGCGTTGACGACGATCGAGTAGCCGCCGACCAGCTCGCCCTCCGGCCGGCTCAGCGTGAGCCGCAGCAGGTGCAGCGCGTCCTCCGGTCCACCGAGCGCCTCGGCGAGGCTGCCGGCGCGGAGGTCGCCGACGTCCAGCAGCCGCCCGATGCTCTCCCCCAGCACATCAGCCAACGGCGCGTCGCCCACCTCGCCGACGTCGCCCCAGCGCTCCGGCCCGATCTGGTCCAGGAGCCGCCGCGTACCGCCCGCCTCGGCGAACGGGTGCTGGCGCTGGCCGCCCTCCAGGCCGGCGAGGCCGCGTCCGAACCGGGTCCGGGCGACCACCGATGCCAGCGCGTCGCTGCGCGCGACGACCGTGCGGCCGTCCGCCTCGAACGCGGTCATCATGTGCACCGAGGCGCCGATGTCTACCCCGGCGCGGATCTCGTCGAGGGCCGGAGCGACGATCTCGACGTGGCGTTCCCCGCCGTACACGGGCAGCGCACCCCCGCCGAGTGCCTGCAGCAGCGGGAGCGCTGCCGGTCCGCCGTGCGTCAGCTCGAGGGTGAACCCGCGCGGCACCAGTCCGGCCAGCAGGCCGACCAGATCGCGCGCGTCCTGGCTCGGGCCGAGGACGGTGAGGTTCCGCTGGCCGACGTGGCGGTACTGGTTGACCAGCAAAGGGCCGGCGAAGTGGTCGGCCGGGCAGGTCACCGACGCGATCAGGCACTCGTGCCCGATCTCGCTCTCGTTGACCTCCCAGGTCGGTTCCAGCTCGACGATCGCCGTGCAACCCGCCTGCCGGCGATCAGCCAGCTGATCGATCCAGGCTCCGCCGATGTGGTTCTGCTGGTAGTACGGGTCGCTCTGGTTGCCGGCGCCGAAGTATCCCGCGGCCACCGCCCACGCCTGCAGGTGCACCCCGACCGCGGGGAACAGCCCGAGGTTCCAGACCCGGACGAAGACGCGGTACGAGCGGCCGGCGACCGGGGACACCACCAGCCTGGCCGGGTCGAACGGTCCGGCGTACGAGGCGTCGATGAGCAGCAGGTCTGGCGACTCCCAGCAAACCGTGGGCGGCCAGACCGGTCGCTGGCCACGGTCACCGGGTGAGAAGGCACGGACCAGCAGGTACGGGTAGACGTCCTCGCGGCGGGGGCGGCGCTCCCGGCCGATCTCACCGGCCATCTCGCGCCACTTGTCCGCGATCCCCGGGTCCGGGACGTAGCCCGGGTCGGGATCCCGCTCCTCCGGTGGGTCCGGCGTGTGGCCCACGACGTCGGGTGGGTCCTCACCGCGCTGACGTTCCATCTCCTCGTCATCGAGGTCCGGGTGGTGCGGTGGCCTCGGGCCGTCGCCCTGGGGATCCTCGCCGTTCATCGGTCCCCTCCGAGCGGGCCGCGCGGCCACTCCTGCCCGAGCTCGAGGTCGTGCGGCTCGCCGGGATCACCGCACGGGTCGTCGCCGAACGGCTCCGGCGGCGCCTCCACGGCGCGGGACAGGTAGCGGGTCTTGAGGTCGCGGTGCGGGTCGTACCACTGGCTGTCGAGCAGGTTCTTGAACTGGTCCACCTGGCGCGGGTTGTCGTGCTCGGCGTGGAAGAACTGCGGGGGCGTGCAGGGCTGGGCGTAGGTGAAGTCGGTCTGCGCCGTGGCGATGTGGTCGGGCACGCACTCCCAGACGCCGCGCTCATCTGGGGTGTCGGGATCGCGCCCGAGGTGGTGGCGCATCCAGTCCCAGCAGTGCCAGGCGTAGCCACGATCGCTGTCGAGGTTGAAGTCGGGGACCCCGAAGTCGGACTGGCCGCGCTCGGCGACCATCCGCCCGACCAGGTAGGTGCCGTAGTCGACCGGACCGCCGAGGTGGGCGTCCAGCGGCAGCAGCTCCTCGAGCGCGTCGAACGTCTCCTGCGGGCTGCCGCACCGCTCGAGGTCGTCGCGGGCACCGTCGTCGCCGGTCAGCCCGCTGAGCAGCACCGTGCTGCGCTCCCCGGCCACGTACGGACCGACGTGCGCCGGCGCGCCCTCCTGGGGGACCCACTGCCCGGCCTGGTTCCGCAGCGGGTAGCGCCACGGCGCCACCCACTCGCTCGGCTTGAACTCCGCCCCGCCGTCGCCGGCGTACTTGAGCTCGCTCGTCAGGCCGAGGGCGTTCACCAGGTCGAAGTCCGAGACGTCCCCCGGGTGATCGCGGACGATGTTCCGCGGGTACGCCGGGTCCAGGCCGTACGCCGTGCCGGCGTTCAACCGGCCGGACGGCTCGGTGATCGAGGTCGGCGCCAACCCGAGGCCGATCGGGTCGTCCAACGCCGACGCGACGGAGAACGAGCCGTCGGCCAGGCCGAGCGTGGTGAGCCCGGGATCGACCTCGTCCGGCTTCGGCATCAGGAATCCCGACATCACCAGCGCGCGGCGGGCCAGCATGAAGAGGTTCCAGGCCGGCACGACCAGGGTGTAGTAGATGACCTCGCGGGCCGGGAACGTCGCGACGTCGAGGATCAGACCGGGCAGGACGGTGGCCAGCCAGAGCGCCACCTCGGCCAGGTACACCGCCCAGGCGAACAGGGCGAGCAGCAGGTCCAGCAGCGAGAACGAGTCGTCGTCCACGTCGGCGCCGCGCGCGGGGTCGTCGTCCACGCCGGACCCGCCGCCGCCCGGTGGCGTCGGGAACGAGTGGTCGGTGAACACCTCGGGCGGCTTCGGCCGGGTCGGGCTGAGGCCGTCGCTCCCGGTCATCTTCAGGTAGGTGTAGACGAGGTCCCACATCTGCGCCATCGCGTCCGCGTTCGGACGCCCGTCAGGATCCCCGCCGCCGTCGGTGGCTGAGTACTGCGGGTCCTGGGTGAGGATCCTGGGCCCGTCCGGGTGCACGTCGGCCATCGCGGCGAGCAGCGCGTCGGTGAGGTGCTGCGGCAGGCCGCCGGAGTCGAGGTCGAACAGCTCAGCCCGCTTCGCCGCCGGCGTCGGGCCGTCGGAGGTGTCGTAGGACGGGAAGCCGGTGAAGTAGTCGTACGCGGGTCCGTCGGCGCGACCGGCGTACGGGCTGTCGGAGCGGCGGAGGAACGCGACCCGGAAGTGCAGCGCGCTGGTGCCGTACTCGCCGTAGCAGGCGCCGCTGTTGACGGCTGAGTAGTTCTGGCTGTCGATGTGGTTCTCCACCAGGTGGTGGCGCTGCCAGTGGTCGCGGTAGGGGCCGCCGGACTTGGCGTTGGTGAACGGGTGACCGGTGACGTCGGTCGCGCAGTGCGACATCCACCCCACCGCAAAGGCGATCCGGGCGTCGGCGTCGGAGCGCTCGGCGTTGGTGGTCGCGGCGTCCCGGGCGGCCCGGGCCTGCTGGAAGAGCACGAACGGGAACTGGTACGTCCGGCGGTAGTGGAAGACGTCGGACCAGTAGAAGCCGTCGTTCCCGTAGCCCTGCGGCACGCCCGAGGTGAGGATGCCGAACCAGTCGCCCATCTGCGCCAGCAGACCCTTGAACGCCGACATGACCGCAGCGGTCAGCTCGTTCAGGATCTGCGCGAGCTGGTTGGACAACCCGCCGGTGAGCTGCGACGCGAGCTGCGAGGCGTTCGTGCTGATCGGTCCGATCCACTTGTCCCACTTGCTGATGAACTCGCGGTCGATCTCCTTCCACACGTCCAGCGCCCACTGCACGACCTGGCGGATCACGCAGCCCCGGGTGTCGGCGAAGTCGGGCAGCAGGTAGAACAGGTCCGGGCCGAGCGCACCGAGCGCGAGGTAGTTCCGCCAGGTGTGGCAGGCGTCGCCGATCTCCTGGGCGTCGGCGACGGTGATCGGGAAGCCGGCCGGCACCGCTCCGGTCCGCAGCCGCTCGGCCGTGTCCTGGGCGGCTTGCATGTGCACGTACCAACCAGGCATGCCGGCCGATCCTTTCGCCGAGGCCGACCCTCGGACCGCTCGTGCGGTCGTAGCGCCGATCATCCCGGTCCAGGCCGCTCCGCACCAGAGCCTTGGGTCAGGACTCGGCGGAGCGCCGGTCGGTCAGCGCCCGCGGAGCACGAGGCCGCTCCTCGCCACCGGGACGTCAGTGTCAGTCCCGACCGCGTACGCACGGGCGCGTCCGTACGTGCTGACGTCGCTGAGCGAGCTCGCAACCGCTCGGCCGGCTCGAGCCTCAGGTCACCGGTCGATGCGTTCGGCGAGCGTTCCACCGTCGCCGCCGAGCGCCCAGGTAATCCCGTCGCCGACCGCGACACTGGTGAGGTAGTTGTCAAGATCGCTGTCGTTCGGACTGGCGACGACCTCCCACCGCGTGCCGTCCCATCGCTCGATCAGCGTGCGCCAGACCGCAGACCCGGCTTGGGTGTACCCGTCGCGGTGCCACACAGCCCACGCCTCGGTGGCCGAGGCTGCGACGATCCCGCTGAGGGCGTTTTCGGCACCGCGGTTGGGGCTTTTCACACGGTGCCACCTCGTGCCGTCGAAGTGCAGGGCGAACGTCCCCCCGCGCTCCGTCGTCGAGGCCGCGGCGCTGCCGACGGCCCACACGTCGCTCGACGAGCTGGCCGACACGCTGGCGACCCGTGCGTCGGTCCGTGGATGGGGAACGCCGACCCGTGACCAGGACGTGCCGTCCCAGTGGGCCAGGAAGGGGTGCGCGGTGCGGTCGTACCCCGACCGACGGTCCGGCACGGTCCCACCGACCCAGGCGTCGTCAGGAGACAGGACCGTTACCGAGTTGAGCGAGGCGTCGGCCCGCGGGGGCGTCACCGAGATCCATGCCGTGCCGTCGAAATGCTGCAGCACGTTCCTGCCGACGGCCCACACGTCATCCGGTCCGCTGCCGCCGATCGCGCTCGGGATCGCCGAACCCGGGGCTGTCACGGTCGACCACTTGAGGCCGTCCCAGCGGAACAGCATGGGCAGATCGGCGGAGTAGCCGTACCGGTCCTGCCGGCCGACCGCCCACGCATCATCGCTACCGAATGCCACGACGCCGGTCAGGTACTCGTTGCTGTACATGATCGCTGGGGTGGGCACGAGCTCCCAGGCCGTCCCGTTCCAGTGCTCGATGAGCGTGTCGAAGCCCGACCCGCTCAACTCCCCGATCGTCCCGACCGCCCAGCCGTCGTCGGGCGCGGTGAACGACGCGGCATTGAACGCGGCTGCGCGTGCGGTCGGAGGCGTCGGCTCGACCTCCGCTCCGGAACCCCCGGCCATCGCCGCCGCGGCCGGCAGGGTGGCGGTCATGGCGAGCCCGATCGCGCCGGCGGCCAGGCATCGCGTCGTCGAGCTGGAACCCGCCATGGTCGTTCCTTCCACTGTGACAGTCGTGCTGCCCTCATGACGTACCGGCGAGCGTTCCGGTTCAGCGGCGCAGGTCTCGACCCGGCCGGGGCATTGGACCGCTGTGTTCACCAGATCCGTACGCGCTCGGCCGGGTCGAGCCAGAGCGCGTCGGCCTCGCCGACGTCGAACGCGGCGTAGAACTCGTCGAGGTTGCGCACGACGTTGGCCCGGAACTCCGGTGGGGAGTGCGGGTCGATGGACAGCCGGCGGATCGCCTCGGCCTCGCGCGCGACCGACATCCAGCACTGCGCCCAGCCCATGAAGAACCGCTGCGCGCCGGTGAGCCCGTCGACCACCGGCGGCTCGTCGTCACCGAGCGCGATGCGGTACGCCTGGTAGGCGATCCCCAGGCCACCGAGGTCCCCGATGTTCTCCCCTACGGTCAGCGCGCCGTTGACTGTACGGCCGGGCAGGTCGCGCGGCTCGAACCCGGAGTACTGCGCGACCAACGCCTGCGCTCGCTCGTCGAATCGGGTCCGGTCCCCCTCGGTCCACCAGTCGACCAGGTTCCCGTCGCCGTCGTAGCGCGACCCTTGATCATCGAACCCGTGCCCGATCTCGTGGCCGATGACCGAGCCGATCCCGCCGTAGTTGACGGCCTCGTCCGCGTCAGGGTCGAAGAACGGCGGTTGCAAGATCGCGGCCGGGAAGACGATGTCGTTCATGCCCGGGCTGTAGTAGGCGTTCACGGTCTGCGGCGTCATGAACCACTCGCCCCGGTCGACCGGGCGGCCGATCTTGCCCAGCTCCCAGTCCACCTCGAACGCCGACGCCGCGCGGACGTTGCCGACCAGGTCCAGCCGGTCGATCTCCAGCGCGGTGTAGTCGCGCCAGGTGTCCGGGTAGCCGATCTTGGGGGTGAACCGGTCGAGCTTGGCCAGGGCGCGCTGCCGCGTCTCCGGGCTCATCCA
>Ga0136618_10001048_pt1 | contig 10401 bp, 11 predicted proteins | sample AntDrymUQ3302106_2_FD_104805 | JGI IMG/M metagenome (GOLD analysis project Ga0136618, IMG submission 104805) | Polar desert sand microbial communities from Dry Valleys, Antarctica - metaG UQ330 (21.06) | ecosystem: Environmental > Terrestrial > Soil > Desert | place: Antarctica: Dry Valley...
CCGTGAGCTTGCCGCAGCCCTTCGCCGGCCTTCTTCCTTAGCCAGTTGGCCTCACGTTGCGGGTCGTCGGTCGCACCTTCGCGAGCTTTGACCTGCAACGCGATGCCGCGGCCACACCGGTCACGATCGTGCCGTCTCCGAACTCCCTGAGTCCGGAGCCCCTGCGCACGACCTTGGGGCGGAACACGAAGTCCGGGAGTCCGAGGGCCGCCGCGGCATCCAGGGTCGCCAGCTCAACCCCTAAGCCGACATCAGCAGACGGGCCGGGTGGAGACGCTTCGGGTATTTCTCGCCCGACGACGGTGTCACCTTCAATGCGCATCAACGTGTAGGTGCCGTCGTCCGCCCGGTAGCTCGCGAGGTTGAGATCCGACTGTGCGAGGCCTGTGCGGGCCTCTGTTTCCTGCTTCTTATCGGCGAACTGCACAGGGAGCCAGACGCTGGTGGCGACGATCGGCCCGACGTCATCGAGGCGACCGAACTGTTGGATAAAGGTCGGAGTACTGACCGACCGTTCGAGGCCCTCGATGAGCCGGCGTGCGATGACCAGCAGCCCGCTGGATCGTGCATCTGCGTTGTCTTCGAGCTTGATGGGCCACGGCGGTGCGCTGAACACCGGATCGAGAGCCACGTTGGGTCGCACCTGTACCTCGCCCACGGTGTCCGGCGGAGTGACATGGAAGCGTGCGAGGAGCTTGCGGGACTGCAGCAGGCCGCTCTGCTGAACGTCGAACGACTCGACCTTGGATCCAGCCGGTGGATGGAACTCGGGCTCATAGTTCGTGGCCCACACACCAACCACCTCGTTGCCGAGTTCGGCTGCCTCAAGGCTCTCGGCCAGATGAGTGACGGTGTGCCCGATGTAGTCACGGTTGGCGTTGCCGGACTGGTACGGCTGCAGCTCATGCAGAACGCGAACCTGTCCGGCCGCAGACCAACGAAATGTTCGTTCGGCACAAGCGAGTCGAACTCTTCTCGCGACGAGCACAAGGGCATCCGGTGCATGTCTGGATCAATGGGTCCCAAGGGCGTGCAGACAGTCTCGGCTGCGGCACAAACGGCAGCGTCCATGGCGGCTTTGACGGATATCAGGAACGCCTTCGCGTGATCTTGCAGACTGGCAGCGACCTGAGCAGGCGGGCCACCGACCGCCCACAGTTCACCGGTACCGTCCGCGTCGGTGTGGACGGTGACGTCGAACGGGTCGTCCTGGTGCATTGAGTTCCACGCATCCATTAACCTACGGCGAGCCTCAGTGGCAGCACGCAGCTGGACCCGGGCAGGCTCGAACGCTTCGAGCGGCGGAAGCGGATGTTCATCAGGCACGGCACCTAGCCTGCCCGAACGCGCCGACACTTCGGCCGGTGCCGGGGTGCCCCTCCACGGAGGAACGTCGGGCGCAGGTGATTCTCAGTGCGCGGGAGGTCGACTGGGCGGTGCCTGACTGGATTCGTCACCCGCGATTGGAAGGGGTGCTTGGGGTCCGCCGTGCGGACATCACCTGGGGCACATCGTCGGGCGCGTCGACCGGTCACTGCGGAAGACCTGAGCATTGGCGAAACCGCCACGGCTTTCGCCTGGACAGCGCGCGGCGCCGGGCGAGCGGCGAGGGCTGCTCGCCGAGCAGTAGTCAGGGCCGGCGCCGGTGAGTTCCGCCGCCTGGCATCACCTGAGGGTGAGTCAAACTGGGCGGAAAGTCGCGCCCGCTCATTGGCATGTGCGCTCTTCCAAAGTGTCAGTCAATGGCCCTAGGCCGATCCAATGTCGGACTTGGTCACGCCGTACTGTGTCGGGAACGCGTCGCCCCGCTACCGGGCAGTCGCATCCCATTTCGTCTTCACCGCGAGCACTATGTTCTTACCTTCCTTCGTCAGATCCTCGATGATCTTGTGCATGTCGAGCGAGTGCTCTGACGCCGTGCCGATCAGGCCCTGCCGCACCAGTCTCGTGAACGTGTCACGGTCTAAGTTCCTGACGGTGTCGTAGTCGATGCGAAAGCCATGTTGTGGCCCCGCCTGAAGCGCGAGCCGTCTTCCATCGCCAGTCGGAGATAGTCGGCCGGCACGTACATCCCGCTGAGCAGGCGCCCGTCCTGGGTCCTGGCAGCGTCGCCGTTCACGAATTTGAACCAGAACGGTGACTGCGTCATCCGCCAGTCGTGGCTGGTTGTGGGGTGGTTGGTCAACTTCGGCATCTGCGCGAGCTGCTTCGCGATGTCTTCTTTGCGGTGGTAAGCCCAGCGTCCTACTAACCCCGAGCCGTCGTTCTGCCGCTCGAAGCGCTTGTACTGCACCATCGTGAAGACGTCGTGCGTCACGTCCCAGTAGATAAGGTCGACTCCAAGCACGTTCTCAAAGGTTTTGCGATTCACGTCAAATACGGTCAGCTGAAAGTCTCTGCTGCGGAACAAGGCGGTGCTGGCCGAGTACATCTCCGGTTCCGTGAATCCGTCGAACCGACGTAGCTCGTCGGGGATGAGGTTGTCTTCGAGGTCGGCCTTGTGGGCGTTCTCAAGGAGCACCCGTGGTCCGGACTCGGCTGGCGTCGCTCTGTACCGCGCGCCCGCCTCCGAGGACCTGCTCCGCTTCTCGCTGCGCTCCGCCCATGCTGGCTTCGACTGGGAAAGGCTCGGCGAACATCTGCGCTCGGCCACGGGAGTGTCCGCCGAGGTGACCACCAAGGGCAACGTCGCCATCGTCGAGACCGCCGCACCACCAGCCCGGGTCATCGCCGAGCTTCGGCCTCACGAGCCGGAGGTCGCCCTGATCGGCTACGGGCGTGCGCTCGAGATCTACAAGGACGTGGGATCGCCGGCAACCATCTGCGGGCGTTACGGAATAGCCGTTGCGACCGGGTACCAGGCGGTCGGCCACACCCGGATGGCTACAGAGTCTGCAGTGAGCACGGCTCACTCACACCCGTTCACACCGGCGGCCGACCTGTGCCTGGTCCACAACGGAACGTTCTCCAACCACGCGACCCAACGCCGTAGGTTGCAGGATCTCGGCGTCAGCTTCGATACAGACAACGACTCAGAGGTCGCCGCCCGGTACGTCGGCCAGCGGCTCGCGGACGGCGATGACGTCCGCGACGCGCTGCTGATGGTCCTCAAGGAGTTCGACGGGTTCTTCACACTGCTGGTGACGACACGCGACGAGTTCGCCGTCGTCCGCGACCCCTTTGCCTGCAAGCCGCTTGTTGTCGCGGAATCGTCCCGCTACGTCGCGGTGGCCAGCGAGTACCACGCACTGGCGACGCTTCCGGACATCGGCTCGGCCCGCGTGTTCGAGCCGATGCCCGAGGAGGTCCAGCTTGGTCCCGCTGAACTGCGCCGAGATGCCGGTACGAGAGATCAACAGGACTCTCCGGTCGCTGCCCGCGGGGTCGCAGGTGTCAATTCTGGAACCGCGTGGCGCGCACAACCTCGCGGTCGGGCTCGAGACTGCGTTGGACATCACGATTGATGGCAACGCCGGCTACTACATCGCAGGGTTGAGCGCCGGACCCAACGTCACAGTCCGCGGGTCGGTCGGCTGGCGTCGCGGAGAATCTGATGAGCGGAGTGGTGCGCATCGAGGGCAACGCGTCCGAGTCAGCCGCGGCCAGCGCCCACGGCGGCCACGTCTTCATCGCAGGCGACGCGTCGCTGCGTGCCGGAATCTCGTTGAAGGGCGGCACGCTGGTCGTCGCCGGAGACATCGGCAACGCCGGCGCGTTCATGGCCCAGGCCGGCACCATCCTCGTGGGTGGCGGCGCGGGGGAGGCGCTCGGCGACTCGTTGTACGAAGCGGTGATCTACGTGCACGGAACGATCCGCGGCCTGGGGGCGGACGCCCGGGTCGAATAGCTCAGCGAAGCAGACGTACTTCTCATCAAGGACCTCGTCGAGCGCAGCGGCTTCACCCACATCGACCCCGAGAACGTCACCAAGGTCGCGTCCGCGAAGCAGCTGTACAACTTCGACGCGCTGAAGGCCCAGAGGTACTGACCAGATGAATCCGCTCCCCAGCCCCGACCAGGTGCCCGCCGCCGGCGGCGTCGACCCGGCTCACCTCGACCGTGCCGCCGACCACCCGCAGCGCGCCAGCGCGACCTTCCCACCCCAGGTGATCGACCAGATCCGGTTCATGGCCGAGAACGGGCGCTACGAGATTCGGGGCTGGGGCGCCAAGCGCCACGTGCCGAACTTCGACGACCTGTCCTTCCTGACGGCTTCTGCCTCGCGCTACCCGCTCGAGGGCTACCGCGAGCGTTGCGACACGACCACAGTGCTCGGGAGCCGGTACGCCGAGAAGCCGCTCGTGCTCGACATCCCGATCACGATCGCCGGCATGAGCTTCGGCTCCTTGTCCGCGCATGCCAAGGAGGCGTTGGGCCGCGCCGCGACAGAACTCGGCACCTCCACGACCACCGGCGATGGAGGGATGACGTCGGAGGAGCGCTCGGCCTCGAAGACGCTCGTCTACCAGTGCCTGCCGTCGCGCTACGGTTTCAACCCCGCCGACGTGCACCGGGCCGACGCCCTCGAGGTGGTCATCGGCCAGGGCGCAAAGCCAGGCGGCGGTGGAATGCTGCTCGGGCAGAAGGTCAGCGAACGGGTGGCGGCCATGCGAACGCTGCCGCCCGGCATCGACCAGCGCTCCGCGTCCCGACACCCCGACTGGACCGGTCCGGACGACCTCTCGATCAAGATCGCGGAGCTGCGGGAGGCCACGGACTGGCAGAAGCCGATCTATGTCAAGGTGGGGGCCACCAGGGTCGCCAACGACGTGAAGCTCGCGGTCGCCGCAGGCGCGGACGTCGTGGTCGTCGATGGCATGCAAGGCGGTACCGGAGCCACCCAGGACGTCTTCATCGAGCACGCCGGCATACCGACCCTGCCCGCCGTCCGACTGGCAGCACAAGCTCTCCGGGAGGTCGGCAAGTCGTCCGAGGTCCAGCTCATTGTCTCTGGCGGAATCCGTTCCGGCGCCGACGTCGCCAAGGCGCTCGCGCTCGGTGCCACGGCCGTCTCGATCGGGGTCGGTGCGCTGATCGCATTGGGATGCAACCGCCGGACCTATGTCCAAGACGGAGCAGAGCACGACGCCGCAGCCGACTATGCCGAGCTGGGCACGGCAGCGGGGTTCTGTCACCACTGCCACACGGGTCGCTGTCCGGTGGGTGTCACGACCCAGGACCCGGTGCTTGAGCAACGTCTCGACCCGAGCCTCGGCGGACGCTGGATGACGAACTACCTCAGGGCCATGACCATGGAGCTCACCACGCTGGCTCGTGCCTGTGGGAAGTCGAGCGTCCACAACCTGGAGCCGGAGGACCTCGTCGCGCTCACCGTCGAGGCGGCGGCCATGGCGCAGATCCCACTGGCCGGCACCGACTGGATTCCGGGGCGGCGGTAGCCACGGCCTCGAGACAGCGCGCAGCCGCGCCGAAGCCTGCATCCCGCAACGGCCGGCCGAGCCGGGCGACGAAGCGGGCGCGCAGCGGGTCTCATCGCGAGGCACCCCTGGCGCAGGACTGGTCCCGGCCGACCGAGCAGGCGGTCGGTGAGGTGATCGCCGCGCGCGTGCGGGAGCTCCGCCTGCAGCTGAGGCTCACCGTCGCTCAGCTCTCGTCTCGAAGTGGGCTGTCCAAGGGCATGCTGTCGAAGATGGAGAATGCCAAGACCTCCCCCAGCCTGGCCACGCTCACCCGTCTCTCGTCCGCCCTCGACGTGCCGCTGACGGCGTTCTTCCGGGGGCTCGACGAGGAACGCGACGTCCTGCTCGTCAAGGCGGGCAAGGGCTTGGACATCGTGCACAAGGGCAGCCAGGCGGGTCACCGCTACCAGTTGCTGGGCAGTATGCGCAACGCCCACCGTCGCCTGGAACCGGTTCTCGTCACGCTGATGGAGCGCGCCGAGGTGTTCCCGCTCTACCAGCACCAGGGCAGCGAGCTGCTGTACATGCTGTCGGGCCGGATGGCGTACGGGATCGGCGGCGCGAGCTACGTCCTGGAGCCCGGCGATGCCCTGCAGTTCGACGGCGAGGTCACACACGGTCCACAAGAGCTGTTTACTTTGCCCGTTCAGTTCCTGTCCATCAAGGCCTACGGTGCGATCCCGTCACCGTGACGCCGTTTACGAGTAGTGGACAAAGTTTCCGCAGGTGTCGAGGCGCACGCTGCGCGGTCAGGGCCGGGCACGAGGTGATCCACGGTTCTGCCGACGAGCCCTGGGGCGTCTGCCTCTTCCCCGTTCGCGACCCGCAAAGGTGTGGTGATCAGCGTGCTGGCGCACGACTGATCCCGACTCGGCTGCCCCATCACGCACCGGACGGCGTGAGGTGCGGAGATTCACGCATGCGTAGCCCAGCGGCGCTGCCATTGTTGTCCTGATGATCGCAAGTCGAACAGCGGATGAGATCGAGCGGCGACTTCGGGCCACGGGCACGCCTGAGCGCGCCGACCTTGAGCGGCGCTACCTGAAGAGCGGTCTGGAGCATGTCGGCGCCACAGTCCCGCAGGTCCGGCGCGAGGCGCGGGCTGCGGCGAGGGCCGTCTCATCCCGCTGCGAGCTCATGGCGCTCGTGGATGCGCTGTGGGCGCACCCGGTCCACGAGCGCCGGGCCTGCGCCGCGTTCCTGCTGCACGCTCGCGTGGACCTACTGGGCCCGGGTGATGTTGTGCTGCTGGAGCGGCTCGTGCGCGACTCGCGCACCTGGGCCCTGGTGGATGTGCTCGCGGGCAACGCGCTCGGAACCCTGCTCGTCCGTCGCCCCGACGCGACGCCGTGGATCGACGCCTGGGCGTCCGACGGGGACTTCTGGGTCCGCCGTGCGGCCCTGCTATCGCAACTCGAGCCGCTCAAGGCAGCCGCGCCCTTCGCGCGCATGGCTCGCTATGCGGACGCGATGCTCGACGAGCGGGAGTTCTTCATCCGCAAGGCGATCGGCTGGGTGCTGCGCGAGACGAGCAAGCGCCGCCCGCGGGAGGTGTACGACTGGCTCCTCCCACGTGCACGTCGCGCGTCCGGGGTGACGATGCGAGAGGCAACGAAGTACCTGTCACCCGAGCAGCGCGATGCGTTACTCGCGGCGCGCGGCTGACCCAGTCAGCGATCCTTTCGGAAGACCGACCGTCACGCGCTTGAGGCTGGGGGCTGCGGCCACGGTGTCGGACGCTAGTGGCCTTCCGCCGACGTCCGCGCGACCCTCTACGCTGGCGGGCGGCGGGCCTCACGCCCAACCCCAGACCGGCTCTCCACGCGGGCCGGCACCGCGGGGCACAGGGGACTTCGGGAGCCTCGAGGCGCTGATGGTTCCGACGTGTGTCCGGGTGCGAACGACCTCGGCTGCGGCGGCGGGCGGTGCGTGGAGCCGTCGGCCGCGGGTGCAGCCGGGAAGGTCCGACCATGACCGTCGCCAAGCAGCTCAAGGCCCGCATCCGCACGCGGATGGCCCGCACCGGCGAGCGCTACGCCATCGCCCGCGCCCACGTCGTCGGCACCGCCGGCGACGGGCCGGAAACCGACGCCGGGTGGACGCTGCACGGGGGCACCGACCCCGACACCGCCGCCCTGGCCAACGTGCTAGCGCACCGGGGCGTGCGCGGGCCGGCCGGGCCGCTGACCGAGCCCCTGCTCTTCCTCGTCGGCGGCGGGCTCGGCGCCGGCTACATCCTCTGGGAGTTCGCCCACGACGACAGCCGGGTAGTCACCCTCGGCTTCACCCACTCCTGGCAGTACTTCGATCGGCGGTTGGCCAGCACGGTGGACCGGCTGGGGCTGGACGTCGCCTGGTTCCGCACCGGCGGCGCCGCCGGCGCTCCGCGGCGCTGGCGGCGACCCTGGCCGCCGGCGACCCCGCGATCGTCTGGCCCGACCGCTTTCAGGTCGGCTACTGGAACCTGCCGGCGTTCGACGGGCAGGGCGGCCACCCGGTGGTCGCCTACGCCGTCGCCGACGGGCGGGTGCACGTCGACGACCGCACGCTGGCCCGGCTCACCGTCCCGGCTGCCGATCTTGACCGGGCACGGGCCCGGGTGGGCAGCTACAAGAACGCGATGCTCGTCGTCCGATCCCGCGACACGGCGGTTCCGGCCGACCGGCTGCGCTCCGCGGTGCGGGCCGGGCTGACGGCCACCGTCGAGCAGCTCGGCGGGACGTCGACGTCGTTCGCGCTGCCGGCCTGGCGCAAGTAATCGCGGTTGCTCGTCGACGCCCGCGCGACGAAGGGGTGGCCGACGGTGTTCGCCGACCGCCGCGGCCTGCTGGGGGCGCTGGCGAGTGTTTGGGAGGCGGTGGAGCCGGCCGGGATGACCGGCGGCCACCTGCGCGGGCTGTTCGCCGACGGTCTGGAACAGGCCGCTGTGCTGCTCGACGAGCCGGCGCTGGCCGCCGAGGCGCCGCGGTGGCGAGAGATCGCCGCGCCTGGCACGCCCTCGCCGAGACCGCCCTGCCCGCCGAGGAGCCAGCGATCGTCCGGCTGCGCGAGATGACGGCCACCGTCACCGGTGCTGTCGCCGAGGGCGACGCGGCCGCCGCCGAGCGGACCGCGGCCGCCAACGAGCTGTGGCGGCTGCGGGCCGAGCACGCCGACGAGCCACCGCTGGCGCCAGAGCAGGTGACCGCGGTCCTTGCGGCGATGAGCGAGCACGTCGCCGGGATCGTCGACGCGGAGTCGGCGGCCGTGCAGCGCGTGGCCGCCGCGCTGGCCCAGTCAGGCGGCTCCGGCGCGCCGGGGGACGGCTGAGGCGCCGTCGGCGATCGAGCCAGCGGCGAGCAGCAGCGACCGGGCGAGGCGGTCGGGCTTGGTCACCACCAGGGTGTCGCCCTCTCGGCAGGCTGCCAGCACCTCGCGCAGGCCGGGCCGGTCACGGTTGGTGCCGGTCAGGCCGTGATCGACGTAGATCCGGGGCTGGGGCCACGCCGAGCGCGGTCAGGGCTTCGTGTTGGGCGGTGAGGTCCCGCTGGTCGGTGGAGCAGCGTGCCTAACCGATCATTGGCGCCGGAGGTTCGGTCCGCGGCGCCGCCGGGCTCCGGCCAGTGTTCGACCGATGTCACCGCAATGTTCGGTGTCGGGATGGCACCGAAGAGCCGATGTGCTTGGTGCTCGGGTGTCCCTAGCCTGGGAAGGCCGACTACCGCCGGCGAGAAACCGCGCCGAGCGAGGGGGACGCCACGTGCTGCAACGTCGCCATGCCAGGCGTCTGCCGCCGCATCAACGGCGGGGTGGAAGCGCCTTGAGCCGCCGGTCGGTTCGCGCGCTGGGACGCGGCCCCATGGTCGTCTCGGTCGCCACTTGTGGGGTGACGGCCGCCGTGCTCCCGTTCGGCGCGGCGCAGCTGGGAGCCACCGTGAGTTTCCTGCCGGCCGTGCTCGCGGCTGTCACGTGCTTTGACATCATCTCGGTCTACCTCTTGGCCGGCGACTACCGCGACACCGGCGATCGTCGGATCCTGGTGACCGCGTGGGCGTACGTGTGCTCTCTGGTGATGATGGGCGGCTATGCCCTGTCCTTTCCTGGGGTGGTCTCTCCCGACCCGCCGCTGGCGACTGCGGCGTCGGTCGCGCCGTACCTCTACATCGGCTGGCACGTGGGCTTCCCGGTACTGCTCGGCCTGGCGTGGGGACCGTGGCCAACTCGCCTCAGCCGGTCGACCGCAGCCCCTTCGCGTCAGCGTGAGCTCTGGATCAGCACGAGCGTCGTCGCGGCCGCGTCTGCTGCGGTGGTGGCGGCATGCGTGCGATTCGTTGACAGCTGGCCGGTGCTCATCGATGGCCTGGACCTGTCCGGCATGCTGACCGTCACTGGTCCGGTCGCATTCCCGCTCGTCGTGATCAGCCTGATCCTGACGTGGCGTGGGCTGCGGGGGCGCACCGGACCTGAGCGGTGGGTCGCGGTCGCTGTTCTGGTGTGCTTGTGCGACCTGCTGCTCACCTACGGGACCCTGTACCGATTCAGTCTCGGGTGGTATGCCGGGCGCGGCCTGACGGTGGTTTCCGCTGCTGTGCTGCTGGTGGCGATGCTGGCTGCGTTCCGCCAGCTCAAGTCGGCCGCCGAGTACAACGCCGCCTTCGACTCCTTGACCGGACTCGCCAACCGGCGCACCGTCCACGCCAGCCTCACTGCCGCCGTCTCCCGGGCCCGTAGGGCCGGCACACCACTGACGGTCATCGCCCTCGACCTCGACCACTTCAAGACCGTCAACGACCGCCACGGCCACCCCGCGGGCGATGCCCTGCTCGCCGCGGTCGGTGCGGCGCTGACCGCGGGTGTACGCGACGGCGACGTCCCAGCGCGGGTGGGCGGTGAGGAGTTCGTCGTACTGCTCCCCGACACCGACGAGCCCAGTGCACTGCTCGTGGCCGAGCGGCTCCGCACAGCGGTGAGCAGGCTCGACGTCCCAGGGGTGCCCCAGTCA
>Ga0136618_10001049_pt1 | contig 10385 bp, 12 predicted proteins | sample AntDrymUQ3302106_2_FD_104805 | JGI IMG/M metagenome (GOLD analysis project Ga0136618, IMG submission 104805) | Polar desert sand microbial communities from Dry Valleys, Antarctica - metaG UQ330 (21.06) | ecosystem: Environmental > Terrestrial > Soil > Desert | place: Antarctica: Dry Valley...
ACCTACCCGGAGCGGGCGCGGCGCCTGGCCGCCGCGGTTCCTGCCGCCGGGGGTGCCGCGTCCCAGCTGGCCGGGCGGCTGCAGGCCGGCACCTACTCGGCCGAAGGGGCCGACGATGACGATGTCCTCGTGGCGCGGGCCGCCGCCGAGGAGATCTCCGTCGCGACCCGGGAGGCGGCGCCGCGATGGGCGTGGTTCGGCCGCTGGCTCGACCCCCGCCGGCTGCTGCGGGGCTGGCGGCGCGGACACGGGACCCGTCAGCGCCGGATCACCCTCACCGCGCGCGGTGACCTCGAGCAGGAGCGAGAGCTGGTGGGGAGCGCCGACCGCCGATGATCGGCGAGCGCCAGCGACCTTCGATCATCGGAACAGCGAGCAGCCGGCGAAGGCGCCCTTGGCCCTGCGGCGCCGAAGGGGCGGCTATTCGTCGTCGACGTTGCGGAAGCGCTCGCGCATCCGGCCCTTGGCACCGCCGATGGCGTCACGGAAGCCGGTGGCCTTGATGGAGCGAGTGACGTGGTCGAGCCCCGCCTTCCCCAGCTTGCGGAGGTTGCGCTCGAAGTAGAGGGCGCAGGCGAGCATCACGAGGAAGCCGACGAAGGCGAGCAGGTAGCTCGTGGACAGGCTCGCCACCAGGAAGACGACGCCGGCGACGAACCCGAACCCGGACCACTTCATCCGCCGGACGGTGTGGGAGTAGAGGGTGGTCTCACCGACCTTGCCGGCGAAGTCGGGATCGTCCTCGTAGAACTGCTGTGAGATCTCCTGGAGGATGCGCTCTTCGTCCTCGGAAAGCGGCACGATGCCCCCCTCTCCCGGTTGGTCGTCCGATCATCTTTCCACAGGCCCGTGACCGCTACAACGCGGTCCGGTCCCCCGGACCCCACTGCTGGTCGCCCCGCCGCTTTACCCGGATGCCCCCGGGCTCAGCCAGCGACGCCGGGACGATGGAGCCGTGCCCGTACCGCGCCCGGATGGCGTCCACGGCGCCGGTGGCGTCATCCCAGGACGGGGCGTCGATGTCGTCCAGGGTGAGCTGGCGGGCCGACCGGTCGGCCAGCTGGCTGACGTGGATGCCGAGCAGTCGCACCCCGGGCGTGGGGTCGATGCGCCCGAGCAGACCCGAGGCCGCCCGCAGGACATCCGGACCGGTGTCGACCGCGGAGGCAAGGGTGACGGACCGGGTGATGGTGTGGAAGTCGTGGAAGCGGACCTTGATGGTCACCGTCCGACCGGCCAGGCCCGAACGGCGGAGCCGATCCGCCACCGAGTCCCCCAGGCGCACGAGCTCGTGCTGGAGGGTGTCGAGCTGGTGGTGGTCCCGGGCGAAGGTCTCCTCGTGCCCGATCGACTTGGCCCGCTGCTCCGGCACCACGTCGCGGTCGTCGAGACCCATGGACAGCCGGCGCAGGTGCGCTCCGCTGGCCGCCCCCAGGGCGGCCAGGGCGGAGCGCTCGTCGGTGTCGGCCAGGTCGGCGATGGTGTCGATGCCCAGACGGTGGAGCTTCTCGAGCGTCTTGGGGCCGACCCCCCAGAGGGCCTGCACCGGGAGGGGCCGCAAGAAGGCCAGGACCTCGTCGGCCCCCACCACCTTCACGCCGAGGCCAGGCTCGGGCCCCCGCCGACCCACCCGGGGCTTGGCCGCCTCCGAGGCCAGCTTGGCGACGAACTTCGACGGCGCCACCCCCACGGAGCAGGTCAGGCCCTCCTGGTCTTCCACGGCGGCGCGGATCTTGGCGCCGATGGTGGGACCGTCGCCGTGGAGGCGCCGGGCGCCGGTCACGTCGAGGAAGGCCTCGTCGAGCGAGATGGCCTCCACCAGCGGCGTGAACGAGCTGAAGATGGCCATGATCCGGGTGCTGACCTCGCCGTAGTGATCGTGGTCGCCGGGCACGAACACGGCATGGGGGCACAGGCGCTGCGCCTGTGTCGACGGCATGGCCGAGTGGATGCCGAACACCCGCGCCTCGTAGCTGGCCGCCGCCACCACCCCTCGGGCGCCCGGTCCGCCCACGATGACGGGCTGGCCGCGCAGCTCCGGGCGGCGCAGCTGCTCCACGGACGCGTAGAACGCGTCCATGTCCACGTGCAGGATGGTGCGGCCGGCGACGCTGGTCACGACCCCGCTCGGGTGACCACGACCTCGCCGGGGAGCGCCCCGGCGACGTGGAAGCCGTACGGTCGCGTCTCGGCGTGGTCCCAACGCTCGGCCAGCCACTCCACCAGCGGCTCCAGCACCCATGGGTGGGCACCCTCGAGGTGGGCGTCGATGTCGGCGGCGGGCACGAACCGGGCCTCGATGACGATCCCGTCGGGATCGTCCACGTGCAGCGCTCCCTCGTAGGCAAGGGCCACGTGCACCTCCACCCGGAGGTTCCAGTCCATGTCCGGCGCCCAGCAGCTCACCTCGTAGACCGGGCCGCCCCACTCGGTGACGGTGAGCCCGGTCTCCTCCAGGACCTCCCGGGTGAGGCCCTCGATCAGGGGCTCGCCCTCCTCGATGACGCCGCCCGGGGGCGTCCAGTCCTCGCGACCCCCGCGCCGTTGGTTGTGCACGAGGAGCAGGCCCTCGTCGCTCCACATGAGCGCGGCACCGACCACCCAGTCACGCATCACCTCATCCTCGCGCGACGATGTGACGGAGGGTCCGACGCCCGCCTCTACCGCAGGCGCAACCGCACGCGCCGCACCGCATGGTCGACCGCCTTGTCGAGGACGAGGTCAGCGCGCATGCGGCTGGGCAGGATGTTCTCCACCAGGTTGGGGCGGTTGATGGTCGCCCAGATCGAGCGCGCCGCCTCCTCGAGCTCGACGTCCGACAGCGCCGCGAAGTGGCGGAAGAACGAGGTGTCATCGCTGAAGGCCGTCTGGCGCAGGGCGAAGAAGCGCTCCACATACCACTGCTCGATGTCGCTCTCGTCGGCGTCGACGTAGATCGAGAAGTCGAACCAGTCGGACACGACGCGGGCGTCGGCGCCAGCCGCCACGCCCGTCTGCAGCACGTTGAGCCCTTCGAGGATCACGATGTCGGGCTCGCAGAGCACCTGCTCCTCCCCGGTCACGATGTCGTAGACGACGTGGGAGTACACCGGCGCCCGCACCTCCCGCTCGCCCTGCTTCACCTCGCCGAGGAACCGCATGAGCCGGCGGACGTCGTAGCTCTCGGGGAAGCCCTTGCGGTCCATGATCCCGCGCTCCTCCAGCACTGCGTTCGGGCGCAGGAAGCCGTCGGTGGTGACGAGCTCCACGTGCGGGTGGTCCGGCCAGCGGGCGAGGAGGGCCTGCAGCACCCGGGCGGTGGTGCTCTTGCCCACCGCCACGCTGCCACCCAGACCGATGATGAAGGGGGTGCGCTGGTGGGGCCGACCGAGGAAGGTGTCCGTGGTGCGCTGCAGCACCTGGGTGGCCGCCACCCGCAGGTTGAGCAGCCTCGACAGCGCCAGGTACACGTCCGTGACCTCGCTCAGGTCGAGCCGTTCGTTCAAGCCGCGCAAGGCCTCCAGCTCGTCGACCCCGAGTGATAATGGGGTCGCATCCCGAAGCTGCGACCACTCGGCCCGGTCGAAGGTGCGGTACCCGGCCCACGCCTCGTCGGTCACCGGCGGCACGCTAGGCCTGGGTGGGTGCCTCGCCCCAACCATCGGAGACTCCCTACGCTGGTTCGTCGATGAGCAGCCCCGCCGACCCTCCCGAGTACGCCCCCAGCTCGCTCCCCCCCACCGGCGCCCGGGTGCTGGCCTTCATCGCCATCCTCGTGGGCGGCCTCTGCGGCGGGCTCATCGGCTACGGCTTCACCGACATCCAGTGCACCGACGATTGCCCCACCCTGGCCGGCGGAGCCGGCCTGGGTGGGGCAGTCATCGGCGCCGTCGGCGTCGGCGTGGTCGCCATCCTCGCCCTCCGAGCCATGGGCGAGTGGCGCACCCGCCCCACCCCCGACGACGACTGATGGCTACGGGTGAGGCTGACGGGTTGGCGGGTTGGTGGGCCGGCAGCCTCAGGGGATCAGGCGGAGGCGGCGGAAGGCTTCGGCATGGCCGACGCCGGCTCGGCGGCCCTCTTCGGCGGCGCGGTGCTCGAGGAGCTCGGCAACGATGGCCGGATCGCCGCCGAGGCGGCTCTCGTGGCAGGCCACCGCGGCGACCTTGGTGTCGAGCACCTCCCCGACGTCGATCCAGGCATCGGCCTCGAGGCTCCCTGACAGGAGCACCAGGCCCACCTGGTGGGCCGGACCGGCGTCGGGGACGTAGAGGGGGCTGCCCGCCGGCACCAGGCTGTCGAGCACCGCCCAGCCGAGCTCTCGGTGGTCCCGGTGGTTGACGTAGCTCTCGCCGAAGAACACGGCCGTCGGATCCGGAGCGATGACCGCGTCGGGTCGGAGCCGTCGCACGATCTCGATCAGCCGGGCCCGCACCGCGGCGTCGTTGTCGAGCTCCCCATCGCCATAGCCGAGGTGCTCGACGCTGGCCACGCCCAGCACGCTGGCCGCCCGAGCCACCTCGGCGGCGCGGTGGTCGGCGAGGACGTCAGGGTCCGTGGCGGGGTCGGCACTGCCCTTCTCGCCCCGGTTGGCGATGACGAGGTGCACCTCGGTGCCGAGTGCGGTCCAGCGCGCCAGCGTTCCGCCGCACGCCACCTCAGGGTCATCGGGGTGGGCGAAGACAGCCAGCGCCCGCTCGGGGGTGGTCGCCTCGATCACGGCACCGAGCCCAGGGCGACGACCGCCCGCTGGATGTCGTGGTCGTCGAGGTCGGCGTGGGTGACCAGGCGCACCGTCGTCGAGCTCCCGGGCACCGCCAACACCCCCTGCTCCGCCAGGTGCGACAGCACTGCGCCCGGGTCCGGCACGGCCAGGCGCACGATGTTGGTCTGGACGAGGGCGACGTCGACCGAGCCGGGCCAGCGGTCGGCCGCCGCCTGCGCCAGCTGTCGAGCTCGCTCGTGGTCGTCGGCCAGCCGGTCGACGCGCTCGAGGGCGAGGAGGCCGGCGGCGGCGAGGACGCCGACCTGGCGCATCCCGCCGCCGAGCCGCTTGCGCTCCGCCCGGGCCCGGGCCATCAGGTCGGCCGGCCCGGCCAGCAGCGAGCCCACCGGCGCGCCGAGACCCTTCGAGACGCAGCACATCACGGTGGTGGCGGGGGCGGCCCGCTCCGCCACCGTCGTGCCGGAGGCGACCGCGGCGTTCCAGAGCCGGGCGCCGTCCAGGTGGACCGGGAGCCCGACCGCGGCCACTGCCACCATCTGGGCGGGCGGCCACACGCGCCCACCGACCTCGCCATGGGTGTCCTCCACGAAGACCGCCGACGGACGAACCCAGCCGACGCGTGCGTCGGCCACCCACCGCGCCACCTCGACAGGGTCGAGGGTGCCGTCAGCGTCGTCGAGCGTCACCACCTGGGCGGCGGCGTTGGCGCCGGCGGCCGCTGCCTCCCGCACCACGAGGTGCGACCGCCGGCCCGCCAGCACTGCGGTGCCCGCCCGGGCCAGCAGCCGCAGCGCGATCTGGTTGGCCATCGTGCCCGTGGGCACGAACATCGCCGCCTCCTTGTCCACCTGCTCGGCGAAGGCCGCCTCCAACCGGGCCACCGTCGGATCGTCGCCGAACCCGTCGTCACCCACCTCGGCCTCCGCCATGGCCCGACGCATCTCCGGGGTGGGGCGCGTGACCGTGTCGCTCCGCAGGTCGACACGGCCGTGGGGGTCGGGCACGCCCCGGAACCTATCGTTCGCCCGGTGACGAGCCGGCCCGACCTCCAGGAGCTGCGGGCGTTGGCCGAGCGCACGGCCAGGCGGGCGGGCGCCCTCCTGCTCGACGGAACCGGTCGGGCCCGGACCGAGGTGGGCACCAAGTCCACCGGCACCGACATGGTCACGGAGATGGATCGGGCCGCCGAGGCGCTGATCACCGACGAGCTGCTCGGCGCCCGACCCGACGACGGCATCCTCGGCGAGGAGGGCGCCGACCACACCGGCACCAGCGGCGTGCGTTGGGTGGTCGACCCGCTCGACGGCACCACCAACTACCTCTACGGCTTTCCCGGCTTCAACGTGTCCATCGGCGCCGAGGTGGACGGGGTAGCCCTCGTCGGCGCCGTGTTCGACGTCGTCCGCCAAGAGCTCTTCAGCGCCGCCGTCGGCCTCGGTGCCACCCGCGACGCGGAGCCGATCCGGGCGTCGGATGCGACCGACCTGGGCCATGCTCTGGTGGGCACGGGCTTCTCCTACGAGCCCGAGCGCAGGCGGCTCCAGGCGCAGGTGCTGGTAGAGGTGCTGCCACGGGTGCGCGACATCCGTCGGCAGGGAGCGGCCGCCCTCGACCTCTGCTCGGTCGCCTGCGGCCGCCTGGACGCCTACTACGAGCGCGGGCTGGCCCCCTGGGACCTCGCCGCCGGTGGCCTCATCGCCACCGAGGCAGGAGCAGAGGTCACCGACTTCCACGGCAACGAACCAAGAGCAGGCGCAGTGGTAGCTGCCGCCCCGGGGGTCGCAGAGGCACTGCGAGACGTGCTGCGAGAAGCAGGGGCACCAACGGCGTGAGGGTTGGGGTAGGGCGGGGGTGAGGCGAACGTTGTCGGGATCGACATCCAACCGCAACCCGACCGCCGGTTGCACCTGGCACCCTTGTCCGCCATGACCGTCGTCGCCGCTCGACCCGCGTCCCTGACCGTGCGAACCGATGGAGGCGCCGTCATCCTCGAGCTCTCGGACCTCCTCGATGCCGCGACCGGTGACGCGCTGGTGGCGGCCGCCGAAGCGGCCCTGGCGACCGACCCTGAGCGGGTCGACATCGACCTGCGGGCGCTGCAGTCCTGGACCCAGGACGGCGTCTCGTCCCTCCTGCGCTGCCGGGCCATCTGCGGGGACCTCCCCGACGGCCTGCACTACCGCACCGGGCGGGGGCCGGGCCGGGCCGCCCTCCTCGCCGCCTACAGCTGATCGGCGGCGCCCTCACGTAGGGTTCCCTTCCATGAGCACCCGGATCCTGGCCGTCGAGGACGACGAGCGCATCCGCAAGGCGGTGAAGCTCGCCCTCGAAGACGAGGGCTGGGCCGTCACGGAAGCGGCCACGGGTGAGGACGCGCTGCTGCACTTCCAGCAGCAGCCGGCCGACGTCGTGCTCATCGACATCATGCTGCCGGGCATCGACGGCTTCGAGGTCTGCCGCTCGATCCGACGCACCTCTGATGTCCCGATCGTGATGGTGACCGCCCGCGACGACACCCACGACGTGGTGGCCGGCCTGGAGGCTGGCGCCGACGACTACCTCACCAAACCGTTCGCCCCCAAGGAGCTGTCGGCCCGCATCCGCGCCCTGCTGCGACGGGCCCGCACCTCCGAGGTCAGCTCCCCACACCTGCGATTCGGCGACCTCGAGATCGTCCCCGAGGAAGGCGTGGTGCGGCGCAACGGGCGCGACGTCCACCTCACCAAGACCGAGTTCCGGGTGCTGGTGGAGCTGGCCCAGAGCCCGGGCCGGGTCTTCAGCCGGGAGGTGCTCCTCGAGCGCATCTGGGGCTACGGGTACTTCGGGGATGGCCGCCTCGTCGACGTCCACGTGCGCCGCCTCCGCACCAAGGTCGAGGCCGACCCGGCCAACCCCCGCCATGTCGTGACCGTGCGCGGCCTGGGCTACAAGCTCCAGGTCTGACCGGCGGTGGGCCGGTTCCGCCTCACGACACGGCTCGGGCTCCGAGCTCGGATCACGCTCGCCTTCGCCATCGGTGCGCTCCTGCTGTCCACGCTCCTGGCCGCCACCACCTGGGCGCTCACCCGGGAGAACCTCCTCAACCAGCGGGAGGACTCGGCCACCGTCGTCGTCTACGAGAACGCCCGGATCGTCCAGCAGCGCGCCCCGAACGAGGACTCGCTGGCGACCCTCGGTGCCCTCTCCAGGCCCCTCGGCGGGCGCCCGATCATCTTCGACGGCGACGAGTACGTCGGCCTGACGCCAGAGTTCGGACAGGACGCCCTGCCCCGGGCGTTGCGCGACACCGTGGTGGTGGGCCAGCCGGCTCGCATGCGCTACGAGCTTCGCGGCGAGATGCACCTGGCCATCGGGATCCCGATCGCGTCGGCGGAGGTCGCCTACTTCGAGGTCGTCTCCCTGAACGACCTGGAGGACACCCTGGAAGCCCTCGGCGTCTCGCTCATCGGAGCCTCGCTGGTGACGGCCCTGGCCGGCGCCGCCCTCGGCTGGTGGGCCAGCCGACGCGCCCTCCGGCCGCTCACGGGCGTGTCGACGGCAGCCATGGCCCTGGCCACCGGCCGTCTCGACACCCGCATGGAGGCGGGCGAGGATCCGGATCTGCGCCCCATCGCGGCGTCCTTCAACGACATGGCGCAGGCGCTGCAGGACCGCATCGAGCGCGATGCCCGCTTCGCCTCGGATGTGAGCCATGAGCTCCGTTCGCCCCTCATGACCCTGGCGGCGTCGATCGAGGTGATGGAGAACCAGCGGGAGGACATGCCCGAGCGGGCCCAAGCGGCCCTCGACCTGATGGTGGGCGACATCGACCGCTTCCAGCAGCTGGTCGAGGACCTGCTCGAGATCTCCCGCTTCGATGCTGGCGTCGTGCACCTGCAGCTGGAGGAGGTCCACCTGGCCGAGCTGGTCATGCAGGCCGTCCACCACGCCTCCGACGCCGACATACCGGTGGAGCTGGACGCCGAGCTGGCCGGTGTCGTGGTGCAGGCCGACAAGCGTCGCATCGTCCGCGTCATCACCAACCTCCTGGACAACGCGGCCAAGTACGGGGGTGGGGCAGACCGCGTCTCCCTCCGCCAGGTCGGCGACGGCGTGGAGATCGCGGTGGAGGACCATGGCGAGGGCGTGCCCGAGGAGGACCGGGAGATGGTGTTCGAGCGCTTCAACCGCGGCAGCGCCGCCGGTCGTCGGGGCAGCAGCGACGGCGTCGGTCTGGGCCTGGCCCTGGTGGCCGAGCACGTCAACCTGCACGGGGGCCGGGTCTGGGTGGAGGGGCGCCGTGACGGCGAGGTGGGCGCCCGCTTCGTGATCGAGCTGCCCGTGGAGGAGCACGGATGAGACGGGGCGCGTCGATCGTCGTCATCGTGGCCGCCGCGCTGCTCGGCGGGTGCGGGCTGTCGGCCAACTCCGAGCCACAGGCCATCGCGCCCGCCAACCTCCCCCCCGACCTCCTCAACCCCAACCCCGGGTCCAGCACCACGCTCCCGGAGTCAGCCGGAACCACGTCGGTGGACGTCTACTTCCTCGCCACCGAGGGCGATGGCGTGCGCCTCAGCCCGGTGAAGCGCGAGGTGAACGACCTGGCCGACCCTGGCCAGCGCCTCGGTGCCCTGTTCGCCCAACCGACCGAGGAGGAGACGGTGGAGGGCCTGACAACCTCGATCCCCGCCGACACCACCCTCATCAGCCTCGAGCGGAACGAGAGCGACGACATCGAGGCCGTCATCGAGCTCTCCAACGACCTCGTCTCCATCGAGGGCGAGGCGCTGGCCAGGGCCTTCGCCCAGATCGTGTGGACGGTCACCGAGCCCGACGGCGGGATCCGACAGGTCCGCTTCGTCGTCAACGGTGTCGAGATCAGGGCTCCTGACGACAGAGGGAACCCGCTGGACGGCGCGGTGTCCCGCGTCGACTACGCCAGCCTGTCGCCGGTGCGCTGAGCTCGCTTCACTCGAAGAAGACCTGGGCTACGTCGTACAGCTCTGGATCCACCAGCTTCAGCTCGCCCACCGCCTCGGCCAACGGCACCCGGACCACCGACCCCGCCTGCAAGGCCACCATCGTCCCCCAAGCCGAGGCATGGACGGCATCGATGGCGGCCACGCCGAAGCGCGACGCCAGCACCCGGTCGAAGGCGGTGGGCGTGCCGCCACGCTGGACGTGCCCAAGGGTGGTGACGCGCGTCTCGTAGCCGGTGCGGACCTCGATCTGCTCGGCCAGGAGCGTGCCGATGCCGCCGAGGCGGACGTGCCCGAACGCATCCACCTCACCGGACTGCAGCTCCATGGTGCCCTCCTTCGGCGTGGCGCCCTCAGAGATCACGACGATGGAGGCCAGCCGCTTGCCCTCGGTGTGCCGATGGCGGATGGCGTCGCACACGGCATCCACGTCAAAGGGCTGCTCGGGGATGAGGGTGATGGTGGCTCCGCCGGCGATGCCGGCCCACACCGCGATGTGTCCGGCATGACGGCCCATCACCTCCACGACCATCACCCGGTCGTGGCTCTCGGCGGTGGTGTGCAGACGGTCGATGGCATCCACGCAGATCTGCACTGCGGTGTTGAAGCCGAAGGTGAGCTCCGTGGCGGAGAGGTCGTTGTCGATCGTCTTGGGCACGCCGACCACCGCCACGCCCTCGTCGGCGAGCCGGTGCGCCACCCCGAGGGTGTCCTCTCCGCCG
>Ga0136618_10001050_pt1 | contig 10383 bp, 17 predicted proteins | sample AntDrymUQ3302106_2_FD_104805 | JGI IMG/M metagenome (GOLD analysis project Ga0136618, IMG submission 104805) | Polar desert sand microbial communities from Dry Valleys, Antarctica - metaG UQ330 (21.06) | ecosystem: Environmental > Terrestrial > Soil > Desert | place: Antarctica: Dry Valley...
CGCGTGGCTGGTCACCATCGGGGCCGGTCATGTGGTACGCCACGCGGCCGCCGGGCCGCAGATCGTGCGAGTCCACCGTGGCGGGGTAGGTGGGCGGGCCCCACCAGCGCTCGAGCTGGCGTGGATCGGCCCACAGCTGCCAGATCCGCTCGGCCGATGCGTCGAACTCGGCGTCTAGGGTCATGGTCAGGGCGTCGACGTCCTTGCGGACGGCAGTGACGGTCATCGGTGCTTCCCCTTCGTGTCGGTGACGAGCTCGGTCATGCGGTCGATCCGTCCGCGCCACAGCTCCTCGTACTGGTCGAGCAGGCGCCGTGCCACGCGGAGCCCCTCGAGGTTGGTGCGGACGACCTTGCGTCGCCCGATGCGCTCCTTGGTCACCAGGCCGGTCCGCTCGAGCACCGCGACGTGCTTCTGCACCGCGGCGAAGCTCATGGGATAGTGGCCGGCCAGCTCCGCGACGCCCTCGTCGCCGGCGATCGCCCGGCGGACGATGTCCCGCCTGGTGACATCCGCCAGCGCGGCAAAAACGCGGTCGATCTCCAACGAGCTTTCCATGGATACAACCAAACGGTTGTACACGCGATGGCGTCAACCTGCCGGCGTGATCGAGCGGTGGTTTCACCGAAGGCGCCGAAGAAGTCGATCGACGAGCCCCGGTGCGGCGGGTAGGGCGGGACTGGCTGGCGCGGCGGGCCGGGCTGGCGTGCGACAACGTCGAGGCCTACACGGTCGTGACGGCGGACGGCGAGATCATCCGGCGACGGCGACGGACCACGCCGACCTGTTCCGGGGGCTGCGCGGCGGGGGCGGCAACTTCGGGGTGGTGACCGAGTTCGAGTTCCGCCTCCAACCCGTGGCCGGGCACGCGATGGTCGTGGAGCTCGGCTTCGACGCGGCGAGCGCCGTCGAGCCGATGCGACGCTGGCGCGACCTCCTGGCGGAAGCACCCCGGGCGGCCACGCTCACCGCCGACGCGGTGACTTTGCGTCGGTAGCCCGGGCGAGGGCATGGCCTACCTTCGAACGATGCGCAGCATCGGAACGCCACGCGAGGAATCGGTTCGCCCGGTGAGCTACCTCGAGCTCCAGACCATCGGCGACGACCGCCATCATCACGGTCTGCGGCGGTACGCGGCAGGACACTACCTGACTGAGCTCGCCGACGCGGCGATCGATGCACTCCTCACCCGCGGCGTGACGGGAGGCGACGGCGTCGACTGGAGCCGCGTCGCGGCGGGCGGCTTCCAGGCCTACGGCGGCGCCATCGGTGAAGTCTCGAATGGGGACTCGGCGTTCAGCCACCGCCCTCGACGGAGGGTACGCGCATGGCACCAACGTCGTGCTGTTGGCACCGGATGTTGCCGAGGCGTTCCCGACCGGGCGTGACGTCAATTCCGCTCTTCGGTCGCTGATGCGACTCCAGGAAGATCTTCGGAAACCCGCGGGCGACCTGCCGGCGGAGTGAGCGGTGCCGGTTTCACCCGGGATGCGGATCGGCCCCTTGAGGGCATCTGCACGAGCGTCTGGCATAGGACCCGCCGCATCACACGCGCCGTCACACGCTGCATCTCGATCCTGCCGTCCATCGGTCCCCGATAAGCAGGGACCAGCAAGCGGAAGGGACACTAAGATGACCGCCACCACCTCCAACATCGGCACCCGACAGGGGCAGCGCAAGGTCTCGCGCGTTCGGCGCCTGGCCCTGGCCGTCGGGTCATTGCTGCCCGCCATCGGCGCACGGTGGAGCGCCTTCGTGGAGGCCGGCCAGTTGGGGCCGGACGCGGAGCGATCGATCGGCCGGCACACCGGCGCCCGAATCTAGGCCTTGTCACACGCTGACCGCGAACGCACTATAGAGCCGATGGGCTTGGCGATCCACCTGCTGGGAACCCCGGCTATCGAGCTGGACGGCGTGCAGCGGTCTCCCCCGCGCGGCCACAAGCCGTGGGCCCTGCTCGCCCTGATGCTGTTGTCGAACGCGCCGCTCTCGCGAGAGCGCCTGGCGGGCCTTCTGTTCGCCGATGCCGACGATCCGCTCGGCTCGCTGCGCTGGAACCTGGCCGAGGTCCGCCGTCTGCTGGCCCCGCAGGCGACGCTTCAGGGCGACCCGGTTCAGCTCGAGCTGCCCGCTGATACGCAGATCGACGTGAGGACGTTGGTCTCCGGGACCTGGGTCGAGGCGCTCCACATCCCTGGTCTCGGCCGGGAGCTGCTGGAGGGCATCCGGCCGGCGACGGACGCGGCCTTCGAGACATGGCTGCTGGCGGAGCGCCGACGGTACGCCGGCGTCGCGTCCGGCATGCTGCGGGAGGCGGCGGTCGCGCGGCTGGCCACGGGTGACGCGCGCTCGGCGGTGGAGCTCGCAACCAGGCTGGTTGCGCTCGACGAGTACGACGAGGAGGCGAATGCGCTCCTGATTCGCGCCCATGTCGCAGCCGGCAACCAGGCGGACGCCCGGCGCTACCTGACGACCGTTCTCGACCGCTTCCGCCGTGAACTGGGCGTCGAGCCGTCGGCGACGCTCGTCCGGGCAGCGGATCCGGTGACGGGCACAGTCTCCTCCAGACACGGAGCAGGAACGCGAGCCACCGCCGGCTCCCTGATCGCTGCCGGCGAGGCGGCGATCGCGGCCGGGGCAATCGAAGCCGGCCTCGATACCCTGCGCCGCGCCGTCGCCGATGCCCAGGATTCCGGCGAGCGGGCGCTTGCCGTGCGGGCGCTCGTGGCGCTGGGGGAGGCGTATATCCACGGTGTACGCGGCCGCGACGGGGAGGGGGCGACGGCCCTGCACGCCGCCCTGACGCTCGCCGACGAGATCGGCGCCGCAGGACTGGTCAGCCAGGCCAGCCGAGAGCTGGGCTACGTCGAGCTGCTGCGCGCCCGCTACGACCGGGCCGATGCCTGGCTGAAGCGGGCGATCGACGCGGCGCCGGACGCCGGCCTGCGCGCGGCGGCCCTCGGGGTCAGCGGATCCGTGGCGAACGACCGTGGGCGGACTGAAGAGGCGATCGGGCTGCTGACTCGATCCGCGGCCGAGTCCGCGACGCTCGAGAAGCCGCGGCTGACGGGCTGGGCCTATACGTTCCTGGGCCGCAGCCACCTGCTGCGCGAGGAGCTGACCGGTGCTCGGGCCGCTCTCGACCGCGCCATGGAGGCCGTCCGCATCGCGGGCTGGATGACCTTCATCCCGTTCCCGCAGTCACTGCTCGGCGCCGTGGACCTGGCGGAGGGACGGGTCGCCGAAGCGAGTGACGCGTTCGAGGCCGCCTTTGCCCTGGGCTGCCAGATCGGCGATCCCTGCTGGGAGGGGATGGGGGCGCGCGGCATCGGCCTGGTCAAGATCGTGAACGGAGATCTCGCCGATGGGATCCGATGGCTCGACGATGCCCGCACTCGCTGCATCCGCATCCCGGACGCGTACCTGTGGATCCACGGCTACTGCCTGGATGCCCTGTGCGAGCAGGCGATCGCACACGGCGTGAAGGGCGCGGGCCGATGGGTCAGCGACCTGGCCGCGGTCGCCGCCCGAACGGGGATGAATGAGCTGCTCGTGCGCGCTCAGCTCCACCGCGCCGCGCTGGGAATGGCCGGCGCGCGCGAGTCGGCGGCGGTCTTCGCCGCGCGCATCGACAATCCGGCCGTCCTGCGCCGCGTCGGGGAGACCGCTTCAGTCGCAGCCTGACGGACCTCACTCCGGGTCGACGTTCCCCGTGCCGCCGTCGACCATGACGCGCATCCCCGTGCGCAAGCGGGCCGTCGCCTCGCCGCAGCCAACTACAGCGGCGTCCACGCCGGTGCGGTGAGCGGCGCCACCGGGGGCGACGTCCATGAAGCGCGGGGTGCTCCAGCGGCTCGCTCAACGCGGGCTCGAGTAGGTCGAGCGGAAGGTCACGAGCTCACCCCTGACCGGGAGCTGGACGTCGGCCTCCCAGCGGGCGGTGTTTCCGTCGGCATCGGCGAAGTCGGTACCGTGCTCGGGCGTCCAGCGCTCCCACGCGAGCCGCCGGTTGCGGGTCTGGAACGCGAAGCGGCCGTCAGCGGTCAGGGCTGACCGGACCGCTACGAACGCGGCGCCACCTCGTCGTCGGTGATGAGCTCCTGGAAGGCGTGGCCGGTCATCACGGCCATCCCGAACTCGCGATCGAACGGGACCTCCGACAGGTCGCCGAGGATCCACTCGATGTCCGATCGCCGGCGCGCCTGCTCGAGCATCCCGACGGCCGGGTCGAGCCCGACCAGCCGCCCGGAGTGCCCCGCCTCGCGAGCCATGTGCAGGAGCGCGCCTGTCCCGCAGCCGATGTCGAGGACCGCCTAGGCGGCCACGATCATCGGCAGGTAGAAGCGGAAGTCGTTGCGCGCCTGCGGCGGATGGAGCTGGTCGTACAGGGCCGCGAGCTCGACGTCGGTGAAGCCTTCCCGGAGGTCGCGCGTCCGCTTCAAGTCCCCTTGCCGGTCAGGCGCAGCGTGTCCGACTCGTCATGGTGTGTGCCTTCTGTGCCGACATGCTTGTGGCCGATCTTCGCCCCGTTCTTGATCACGTACACGAGCGCCATCGCGTGGCCGCGTCCCAATCCGAAGTCCTGCTTCAGCCACTCGACGATGATTCCCGCCTTGGTGTCGGGCGAGTCGTAGCCCTTCTCCTTGGCCATGGCGATGAACTCGTTCGGCGTCTTGCCGGTCTTCTCTTCGATGTTGTCGAGTAAGCCTGGAACGACATCAGTATTGACCCCTCTCGGAAGTGTGGTGGTCGTGGTCTCTAGTCGATCATCCTCGCTCCGCTCCCCATCGAGGAAGTCGAGGGTGACCGCGGCGAAGAACGGACAGCGGACGGCCGTCACCTCGGCCGAGCCTTGCTGTATACTGTGCTGTATATGGCGAGCACGCGTACGCAGATCTACCTGACCGATGCGCAGCGGCGCCTCCTCGATGAACGCGGGCACCGTACCGGGGCGCCCCTGGCCCGCATGATTCGCGAGGCGGTCGACGTCTATCTCTTGGAGGATCGGCCGGATCCCGATGCGGTCCTCGACGAGACGTTCGGAACGCTGCCGGCGCTCGAGCTGCCGAGCCGCAACGAGTGGGACGATGGCGCGCATCCTCGTTGATAGCGATGTCCTCGTCGACCACCTGCGCGGCCACCGCCGGTTCGTCCGCGGCAATGACGATCTCCACGTGTCGGCCATCACCCGTGCCGAACTGTTCGCCGGGCTCGGAACCGAGGAGCGACGCATCCACCGCCTCCTGGAGCCGATGGTCGATCTGCCGGTGGACGCAGCGGTCGCGGAACGAGCCGGGCGCATCCGCCGCGGTACATCGGTCCTGTTGCCGGACGCGCTGATCGCAGCCACGGCGCTCCAGCATCGACTGACCCTCCTGACCCGCAACGTACGCGACTTTCAAGGGATCAACGGACTCCGCCTGAGGTCGCCGGAGTAGCTTCTTCAGCCCTCGCCCTCGCCGAGATCTGGAATGAACATGATGAAGGCATTCCTGCGGCACACGTACGGCCCACCCGATGCTTTGCAGCATCCGCGGCTATGTCATCCGCGGCACCAAGGTCCTGGTGCTCGAGACGCGAGAGCAGAACGGGCCACCCGACTGGCTCCGGGTCCGCCTCCCGAGCGGAAGCGAGGGCTGGGTCTGGGGCCAGTGGGTGGGCGGGCGCTAGCCGCCTGGCGGCCACAGGTAGTACTCCCCCGGGTGCCGAGCGCCGCCCGCGTGCTACGCAGCCCCAAGCGTGCGCGACATGCCGAGCGTCGCTGCGACGACCCGGCTGGCAGATAGGCGCGCTCTCGTCTGCCGCGATGGCTGCCGCCGCTTCAATCCGCCGCTTCGCCCACCAACCGGTAGAGCGACTCCCTGCCCGAGGTGTAGTCGGTCAAGTAGAGCTCGCCATCGACATCCTCGCCCATCGAGCTGATGGACATCTCGGTGTCCAGCAGGACGCGCGCCCGCTACTCCTCCGGTCCGCCCGAATCGATGCTGAAGATCTCGCCCGAGCAGTAGTCGCCGAAGAGATAGCGGCTCTGGAGCGCGGGATACGCCGCGGCCCCGATAGACGACACCACCCGTCACAGCACAGCGGAAACCTCCGGGACCGGTCTCGTGGCGGTAGGACGAGATGGGCAGGCTCGTCCTGCCGCGAGGGTCACAGTTCGTGGCAGGGCTGTAGCACTCCGGGCCCTTCCAGGCAGCTTCCGGCCATAGTTCCGTTCACGCCCCAGGTCCGGCCACTGGGCGCGGTTGACCTCTTCCCGCCGCGAACTCATCTTCACGTGCGGTTGGCCCCGTCGGGCCACGCGGTGATGCAGACGCGGTTGCCGGCGCGGTCGGCCAGCGTCCAATGCCCGGGATCGTCCGACTCGTCCACGATCCGCCCGCCCGCGGCGAGGGCTGCCGAGAGCCGCGCCTCGGCCTGTTCCCGTGCGACCGACACGTCGACATGCATCGCGTGCCGAAGAGGCCTGGCCCCGTCGAGCTCCTGCATCCAGACCGTCGACCCATGGCCGAGCAGATCGACCGCGTTGTCGTCGGCCATCGGCGCGTAGCCGAGCACGGCGCGCCAGAAGTCGACGTCGATCGCATCGGGCTTCGCGGAGATCGCGAGCTGCACCTCCTGGACCGATGCGCGGTCGGCGACCGCGCCGTGCTCGCGCGCGATCACCGAGACCGCCCGCGCCAGCTCGACGTGCCGTGGCTCGAGGCCCCAGAGGTCGCGGGTCAGCCGCACGGTGAGGCGGTCATCGGCGATGGTCAGCAGCGCCCCCGAGCCCTCAAGGTCCGGGATCGCCGCGACCGCCTCGGCCAGCCGTGCCGCCTGGCGAACCGATCCCACGCGGAACGCCGCGGTGGCTCCGCCATGGAGCACGACCCAGTCGTCGAGGTCTGCACCAAGGAACGACCGCCAGCCCTGCTCGCTCACACGCGACAAGGTACTCCGCCGGCGTTCCTCAGGGGGCGATGCTTCCGAGCCAGCTTCCGACGAAATAGAGGAGCCCGAGGACCACCGAGACGGCGACGACCACCGCGGGCCGATCTCCGAACGAGGGATCGACTGGCGATTCGGTAGCGGATGACGCCCCGACGACGGCCTGCTCAACCGTCGTCGGCGGGTTCACGCCCGGGCTGGGCAGGTTCCTCCTCCGCTCTCGCTGGCGCCACCGTCGTCGCAATGTCGACCTCGTTGCCGGCAGGGTCGGCCAGCGTCCAGAACCCCTCCTCCACGTCATGCCGCACGAGGCGGCCGCCGGCGGCAAGTCCCGCCTCCACACGCGACTCGGCGATGTCCCACGGAACCCAAACCACGACATGGATCGTGCCTGCGCCGTGCGCGCGCAGCTCCTCCATCTCCTCAAACCAGAAGGGCGCGCCCCGTTCGTGCCTGTCAACGAGATCCTCGTCCGGACTATCGGGTCGAGGAACGTACGCGAGCACGCATTGCCAGAACGGCATGATGGCCTGCCGCTCGGTCGCTCCCGGGATGATCGACAGGCTCTGGATCGCCGACGGATCGGCGGTGAGCCCCGCGTCGTGGGCGGTCGTCGCGATCGTTCGTGCGAGGTCGAGGTCGCGCTCCACCAAGCCGAAGTGCTCGCCCTTGAACGCTCGGAGCAGCACGGTCACGCCGTCGCCCCGGATGTCGACGTGCGGCGCGTCGCCCTCGCCCACGAGGCCGCTGATCGCACCACGAACCGCGCGGACGCGGCGAAGGACCCCGCCCGGAAGAATGCATACGCGCCCTCGGGCAGCACGCGCCAGGACCCGGCGCCCTCCGCGCCATGGAACTCCCGAGAGAAGATCCTGTCCGTCATTCTCAGCGCACCGCTTTCCTCACGAGCTCGCCGATCGCTGCCTCGTCGGCGGCGGTCAGCTTCGTCAGCGCCCACGAGGTAGGCCACATGGTCCCGTCGTCGAGGTTGGCCGTGTCGTTGAAGCCGAACGTCGCGTACCGCGCCTTGAACTTGGCCGCGGCCTGGAAGAAGCACACGACCTTGCCGTCCTTGGCATAGGCGGGCATCCCGTACCAGGTCCTCGGCGCGAGCTCTGGGGCACTGGCCTTGACGACCGCGTGGATCCGCTCGGCCATGGTTCGATCCGGCTCCGGCATCTCGGCTATCTTCGCCAGCACGTCGCTCTCTCCATCCGCCTTGCCCGCGCTGCCACGGCGCTTGGCGGCCTTCAGCTCCTGGGAGTGCTCCTTCATCGCGGCGCGCTCCTCGTCCGTCCATCCCTCGGACGACGTGTCGCGCGCGGCGGTGCGCTTGGTGGGCTTCTTCGTGTCGTTCACGGTCACGTTCCTCACTCGATGAGTCACTCGGGGGCCTGGATGATCCGAATCATGTTCCCGGCGCGGATGTAGTTCAGGATGGTCGGAGGAGTGGACGCCGGCCAGGCTGGCGACCTCGCCCGGCGAGTAAGAGGGCTTGTCAAGCTTGAGCGTCACGGACGACGGCCTGCTGGCGTAGGTCGTGCGCGGAGATCGGGGGCGATCGCGTCACCGCACGCCCCAGCCAGGACAACGGGTCACAGGAACGGGTTCTGGATCGCTACCCCGCTGAACGTTCGTCCATGCTGCATGTCCTCTGTCAGGATTCGCGAGGCACCGCTGCGCTGAGCTGCCACGATGATGAGGGCATCCCAGAACGCGAGCGTGTGGCGCTGCTCGAGCTCAGATGCGGAGAGGATGTCGGTCGGCGTCACCTGATGGGTGGGCCAGGCCATGTAGCGCTCGACGATCGCACGCGCGCGAGGCCGCGTGATCGGCTTGCGAAGCTTGCGGCTGAGGTTTACGTACAGCTCTTGGAGCACCTGCGTGCTCAGGGCGCCTTCGTTCGACTCCCACAGCTCCTCGATGAGCGCGCTCGCAACGTGATGGCGCGTCCCCTGGTCCTCGTCGAGAGCGTAGAGGAGGACGTTCGTGTCGACGAAGGTCGTCAACGCTCGTAGATCTCGTCGCGGCGGGGGAGCGCGCCGCCTCCCAGCCGATAGCCGCGGCGGAGCTCGGCGATCGCCAAAGCCTTTGCGCTCTCGTACCGATCCCGCTCTCCGACGACTCGTTCGATCTCCTCGGCCAGAAGCCGACTCACCGAGGTCGAACGCTCGGCGGCGAGGACCTTCGCCTTCCGGACGACCTCCTTGTCGAGCGCCAGGGTGATGTTCTGTTTCATATCCCAACTCCGTGCAGCACGTGTCACACGCATTCTACGTGTTCGTGCAAGTGACCCGCTCACGGCCGATGGCGCAGCGATCGGGGGCCGTCGTGCGGCTGGAGCACACCACCGTGTTGCGGCCGCCACCCCCGGTCGCGCTCGCGGCGTACCGCGTGGCACAGGAGGCGCTCGAAGAGCTTGCCTGAGCCAGTGTCCTCGAGCAAATCGTCGCCCATCGGAACGGTGAGATAGACCCGCCCTTCGCAAACCTCTACGGGTACGGCCGAGAATGCCCCGTCCGGGCCTGACGAGTCGCTCGACGTGCTCGAAGGGTGCCTGGTATAGGACAGCTTCCTCACGCGTCATGGTTCCGAAGTCGATGATCCACATATCCCGCCATCGTGCGGTGAGGTCGATCCCATTCACCCAGGGGCGGAGGACATCGCGGTTGCTCCGGCCGTGGGGATTGTGGTCGTCCAGCATCTCGTAGGCCGTCTCGGCCGGGATGTCGAAAAGGCCGCCCTTGGTGTCGCCCATGAAGGCGATGCCCATGTTCTCGGGCAGACGGCGGGCCTTGGTCAGTTCGATGCCTGCGGTCAGGTTGGCGTTGACGGTCGAGACCGCCGCGCCGTCGAGCGTCCGAACCGTCTCCGTTCCGTCGTCGTAACCGACGAAGCTGACGTGCACCGCGGCTCCCGCGAGCACCCACGGCTGATCCGACCATGCGACGAAGATTTCGCCGGTCTCCTTGATTCGCTCCAACACCTTCCGGTTGGCTCCACCGCGGATGCCCTGGGTGGCCAGCAGGCCGACCCTCTTGGCTCGACCGGCCTCGACCATCGACCGAGCCTTCTCGTGCCAGTAGGTGACGAAGTCGGCCTCGCGCGGCCCCCGCCGCATCTCGCCAGATTGCCCGGCCGACCGAATGGGTCAGCCGGCCGGGCTCGATCGGCCCCGCGGTCTAGCAGCAGCAGGGGCAGCAGGTCGGGTCGCAGTCGCAATCGCAACAGCTCCGGGTGAGCACGTGGCACCTCCTTCCGGTCCGCAACAGGCGAGGGGCAGCATCCGTCCGGCGCGCATGGACCCTTGCAGGCTCTCCAGCTCGCGATCGAGGTGGTCGAGCTCGGCGCGCGCTGCGGCGATCGCCTGCCGACGCTCACCGATCCGTCCGAGGAGCTGCTCCTCCATGAGGTCGCACTCACCGTCCCGGCAGAGCCCGGCGAGGCGACCAG
>Ga0136618_10001051_pt1 | contig 10382 bp, 7 predicted proteins | sample AntDrymUQ3302106_2_FD_104805 | JGI IMG/M metagenome (GOLD analysis project Ga0136618, IMG submission 104805) | Polar desert sand microbial communities from Dry Valleys, Antarctica - metaG UQ330 (21.06) | ecosystem: Environmental > Terrestrial > Soil > Desert | place: Antarctica: Dry Valley...
CAGCGACGTGGGAGCGATCTGGTGAGGGAGAACGTCCAGCGTTCCGGTGCGCGAGGTCTCTCCGCCGGCGCCATCACGCGCGACGATGCGGATCTCGTGCTCCCCGCGCTCCCAAGCGCTCGTGTCGACACGGATCTCGAAGCCGGCCCCTGCGGGTTCGCTGATGTTGGGCCGAGCGTCGGCTCGCGCGGTGGTCTCCGCGCCCGTAACCACTGGCACGGGCTGCCCGTCGATCGTGGCTGTGACCGCCGCCGGTCCGGTTGCACCCACGGCCGAGCCGCACAACCGGAGCTCATTACCAACGAAGCATCGGGCGTCGTCGGCGGGGAGGAGCGGGCACTCCAGTCGCGGTGTGGAAAGCTCGAGGTCGGTGGTCGGCACGAGGGCGTAAGGCTATCCGTTGTGGCCACCCCCGACGATCTGGGGCCCGCGGTGGACGTCCTCTTCACGGCCGCCGCCGGCCGCCTCTTAACTACGTTTACCGACTCGACCTCGTGCCATGCCTGTCGGTGCTACCGTCGGTTCGGGAGGAAAGCGGGGGTCGTTTGAAACACACGATGCAAGCCACCCAGCGGAGGCGATGGCTGGCCCCTTTTCGTCGGCGGCGGCTGCGCGTCGCCGTCCCAGCCCCCCTCATGCAGCACTCGCCGAGGACGGGGCACGGACGCGTGTGGGGCCGAGTGCTCGCGGGCTTGGCGGATCGCGTCGCGCTCGAACCGGTAGACAGCCCGGTCTCGTCCGAGGGCATAGAGGCGGACGTCTGGCTCGCGTGCGGGCACTCCGGCGCCCCGAAGGTCGACGAGCCGGTGGTCGCCGCGGTCCACGAGGTGGGATGGACCACCCAAGAGTTGCGAAGGTTCCTCGATCCCGGCTTCGCTCGCAGAATGGCTGTGACGACGACCGGGGGTGTGCGGGCCGCCGCCCGCGTTCTCACGCCGTCGGAGTCCAGCCGCAGACAGGTGCTCGACGCATACGGTGTCCCCGCCGACCGCGTGCGTACGGTCCCGTACGGAGTGGACCTCTCCGTGTTCCGTCCTGGATTGACCGGCGGCCGTTCGCGCGTGGGCGCGGTGACTGCCACCGACAATGCGGCCTACGTCCTGTTCGTAGGGACCTTTCACCCGCGTAAGAACCTCCCTGCCGTGCGGCAGGCGGTGGCCGGGCTGGCGAGACGTGGATTTCACCATGTGCTCGTGCTCGTGGGGGCAGACGCCTCGGACCGCGACTCGAGCGACGAGCTCCGTCGAGCAGCCGAGGCCGAGCTTCCCGGGGCACCGGGGCGCGTTGTGTCCCTTCCGGGGCGTGAAGACTCCGAGCTGGCGGAGCTGATGGCCGGTGCCGATGCCGTGTGCCTGCCGAGCTTCTCGGAGGGCTTTGGCCTGACTGCGCTCGAGGCCATGGCCTGCGGCACGCCGGTGGTCGTATCGGACCGCGGCTCGTTGCCCGAGGTGGTGGACGGTAGTGGATTGATCGTGCCGCCGACCGCACCGGCGGTGGAGGAAGCGTTGGTTCGGATTCTCTCCGATGCCGCGTTCGCCGCGCGGCTGCGATCGGCTGCTCGCCTCCGCGCCGAGCGCTTCACGTGGGAGCGCACCGTGGACGGATGGCTAGACGTGCTCGAACGTGCCGCCTGGAAAGCACGATAAGCGCGCTCGCTGCATCGGCGTGCCAGCCTGCCTTCCCTAGAATGCAGCCCATGCGAGCGGTTGGCTACGCGTGCGCGCCTCCGGATGACCGCGCTCCGCAAGTACCCGCCGACGTTCGTGAGCGGCTGGGGGTTGTACTTCCGAGTGTTGGACTGGATGCTCAGCGAGCGGCGATCGTCGACGCCTGCAGGCGGCGCGGGTGGGAGCTCGGCGACGTTTTCGTCGATGCTCGCGGTCGTGACGATCACAATGGCCGGACCGGCTATACCCGCGCTCTGAAGGAGCTCGAGAGCGGACGAGCCGAAGTGCTGGTCGTGCCCAAGCTCGACACGGCCTGTCCCTGGTCCGAGCTCCCGGACTTCCTGGATCGGGGTGAGCGAGAGGGATGGGCCCTCCTAGCCTTGGACTTCGGGCTCGACACCCTCTCCTCGGAGGGGAAGAACGCGCTTCGCTCACTCGGCTCGCAGGCGCGAGCGGTTCCGCGCTCGGAGTTGCCCATACCGCCCGGGGAGCTCATGTTTCGCGTCGTCGGAAGCGACAGTCCCGGACGCTTCGAGGTAGGCGGGCGCCTCGAGCTGGAGGAGCTCGACCGCGTGCTGAGCGCTCACGGTCGTGGCTTGGCTCGCTTCGAGGACATTCTCGACTTCGGCTGCGGGCCGGGACGGTTTCTTCGCCAGCTACGCGCGATGGCCCCGCGGGCCCGTCTCTATGGTGTCGATCAGGATGAGGAGGCGATCGCATGGGTCCGCCGCGAGCTCCCGTTCGTGGAGACCGCCGTGGCGGGGCCACTGCCTCCCCTTCCCCTCCCAGAGAGCACCTTCGACCTCGTCATCGTCTTCAGCGTCTTCACCCATCTGGACGAGGCCTACCAGGACGCTTGGCTTGAGGAGCTACAGCGACTGACGCGGCCGGACGGCCTGGTGGTGGCCACCGTTCACGGCATGTCCAAATGGGAAGCACTCCGACACGGACCGATGACGCGGGAGCCCAACCTCGAGCGGATGGCGGGGGAGTTCGACCGTCGCGGCTTCCTGCATTGGACTGGAGACGACTGGGGGGCATTCTTCCCCGACTACTACCACACCTCGTTTCACCGCGGCGACTACATCCGCGATCGGTGGGCGCGCTGGTTCGAGGTGGTCGACGTGATCGAGCCGCAAGCCAATCAGCCCGGCCACCGCATCCTGTTCTCCGGCCACGACATCGTGCTGCTGAAGGCGCGGAGGCGGTGGCGCCGGAGTGGACTGCTCGGAGGCCTACGCCCCCGATTGCGCCAGTCGGGACGCGCGCGTCAGATCCGCGAGCGCTTCGGGACGAAGGAACGGTAAACCGCTCGGCCGCGTTGCAACGCGCGCCTGCCCAAGCGCAGCGGCCGGGTGACTCGCCAGGACAGGGAGGTCATGATGTCTTTCAGCGTGGCCTCGGCTTCGCGCCGACGCTCCTCAGCCTGCTGGATGAGCTCGAAGGTGCGGGCGGTTTCGAGCCGGGCCGCGTGCGCGTCGGCACCGCTCGCTGAGGCCTTCCCCTCCGCAATCCGAACACGTTCCTGTAGGGACCACGGAAGATCCTGCCACGACCGCTCCTCGAGCCGGCCACCGAGCAACGTCAGCGTGCTCATATCAGGCAGCTCCGTGTCGCTGGCCGCCGCGATCGTGTAGAGCTCCTCGCCTGGACGCGCTTGAGCCAGTGTGCGAACGCGAGAGAGATCCCGTTCGGGTGCCGGCTCAGCGAGGGTGGCGTCATTGCCGACCAGTGAGGCGAAGTGACTTTGCTGACGGTAAAGGCGGACATTCGCAAAGCGGCGCACCAGCGCGGCCTCGACCTCGTCCGGTAGGTACTCGTGGAGATGGAACGGGTTTCCCGGCGGGTAGACGGCGGCATTCGGCACCGACAAGAGCAGGACGCCCTCCGGCCGGAGGACCCGCCGGAGCTCGTCGAGCGCGCGCTCCGGATACCTGACGTGCACGGCCGCCTCGAAACAGACCACTACGTCGAAAGAGTCATCCTCGAAGGGCAGTTCGTGGAGATCGCCGGCCACGAACTCCCCCACGCCTCCGAAGCGCTCGCGGGCATCGAGGATGGCTCCCTGACTGATGTCGACGCCGACGGCTCGCTTGGCGCCGGCCCCGGCGAGGGCGGCGGTGCCGTAACCCATGCCGCAGCCCGCGTCAAGCACTTCCCGGTCACCGACTATCTCGGTCGCCCAGCGGTAGCGGGCCTCGTGTTCGGCCTCCAGCGGAGTTCCTTGCGCGTCCTCGCGCACGAACCGCTCGACCGGACCAAAGGCCGGTGCTTCAAAGGGCTCACTCACCGAATCGGCGCCGTCACCTCCAAGGGGGACCGCGGATAACCCCGGAGCCGGCCGGCATTCGACCTCTCCGCGCACGCCGACGGCGTGTCCATCCGTCCCACGCGCCACCACGGTCAGGGGGAGCCAACCCGACTGCTGAGGGTCTAGCTCGATGGTCAACTCGAAACCGGCGCCCGCCAGTTCGTCACCGAAGCGGTCCTCCAGAACCTTGCGAGCAAACCCATGCTTGGCCCGGTAACGGAGGCCGTCCAGATACACAGAGACGTCATCAATTCCTGCGCGAGAGTACGCCCACCCCACGATGTCGAGGAAGCCGACGGCTCTGGCCTTACCGTTGAGCGGTGGATAGTCACACCTCATTGCGGTGCGGCCCTCGGAGATGGCCTTGGCGAGCTCGTCAACAGTCCGAGGCGACGGCTCGAATTCCGCCTCCGTCCCGGCTGCCGGGGGACTGGCACCTTCACTCGGGGGGCGCGCCTCCATCGGCGGCAGACTATCCGCCGCTGGGATGCCATCGCGCGGTAGCTCGTAGGACAGGGCGAGGAATGCGGGGTGGTAGAAGGGGTCGCCGCCCGAGTAGCGCGAGCTCCAGCGCTCGCCGAAGCGCTGGAGGTCACGTCTATTCACCTCCATGGGAAGCGAGGATCGCTCATGATGGGTGAGAACCGCGTGGGGCGTCCACGCGACACGTCGCCCGCCCTCGACCGCCCGCAGGCACAGGTCGGTGTCGCTGAACTCGGACTCGAACGACTCATCGAAGCCGTCAAGCTCCGCGAAGAGCTCCGCACTCACCATCATGCAGGCGCCGGTCACCGCGCTCCAATTCCGCGCCATTTGGAGCATCCCGCGGTACCCCGGCGCGTCGGCGGAAAACCCAAGGTTGATGTGCCCGACGCCTGAGGCGCCCCGCGCGAATACCACCCCAGCGTGCTGAACCTTTCCACTCGGATATAGGAGCTTGCAGCCGACCACCCCCACGCCGGGCGTGAGAAGGTGCTCGAGCATTCGCTCGATCCAGTCGGGGGACCACACCTCCGTGTCGTCGTTGAGGAGCACGAGGTGATCGCCTGAGGCGTGCTCGGCCCCGATGTTGACCGCCCTGGAGAAGTTGAAGCGGCCGTGATAGGGCACGACGCGATGGGCGAGTCCCTCCAGGAGCTCCCCGGCGCAGGGGAGCCCGGCGGCGCTCGAGTCGACGACGACCACCTCGAGGCGCGGGTAGGCCGTGCGCTCACGCTGCGAACGTAGGCACCTTGCCAGCAGGTCGTTCGAGTTGCTGGGAATGATTACGGAGACGAGCGGCTCCTCGTCGAGCTCCCACTGAACATCCCGGGTGCCGGGACGCCCCAGCGGGACGACGCGCGCGCGCCGTCCCCGCCGCGCGGCCAGCTGCTCTATCGCGTCGCGCGTCTGCGGATCGTCCGCCGGAACGCGCGGAGCAGCGAAGGTAAACAACGTCTCCGGGACCCGCTCCACGCTCAGAGGAGCGTCGACGATCCTTAGCATCACCTCGTAAATCGTCCAGGGAGGCTCTGACTCGGCGGCGATTGCCGCGCTGGCGGCGCGAGGCCCGATCGCCAGCAGTGGTCCGATGTAGTCCGTGCTCAGGAGAAGCTCCGGTGACCAGCCGGGCTTTAGGAACGCGTCGCCGCGCTCGCCGTCCGCCATCACTGCGTCCTCGTCGGCGTAGACGAGATCCGGCGCCGGATCGCGCCCCATCGCGGTCGCGAGGCGCGCTAGGGCTCCAGGCGCGAGCGCGCCGCGATCCTCGACCAGGACGGCAGGCTCGCCACCGCCGGCGACGGCATGCAGCGTGTCCCCCAAGGACCCGACGGCACGATGCCAGTTCGAGTGCGTCTGGCGGACGAGCGAGGCACCGAGTCCGTCGAGCGCACCTGCCGTCTCGACGACGTGCACAGCCAGCGCGGGCGCCGCTCCGCCCGGCGTGGGCGAGATCTCGACCTCCGATGCCCCGTCCCGTCGCGAGCGCCGCAGCCACGCCCGGTAGGGCAGGTCGGGTCCTATCAGGACGACGCCGGTTTGAGCCACCGCGCTGCCTCCCTGCCCTATGGCTCGAACCGTCAGCTCATGCAGCCCTGGAGCCCAGTGCCGGGTGTCGAGGACCAGAAAGAACCCCGAGACGCTCCCTTCGACGCCGGGCAGGACTCGCTCCACATCGGGCCGGGGAACGTCGGTCCTCGGTTCGAATCGACGTCCCTGGGCGATGACGGAGACCTCTTCGAGGCCCGCGCGGCAGCATGCCCAACCGTGGACATGAAGATATTCGTCCGCGGACGCCGTCCCATCGAGGATCGGCCAGTCGCACCGCATAACGGTCCGACCCGCGGCGATCGCCGCCGCCATGCCCTTGGGCGTTGCAGGTGGCGCCTCGAATGTGACGGCGCCGCGGGGCCGGCGCGGAGCGGACCACCCGGCACCAGCGGCGCCTCGTGGTGCCCTCAGCCTCGACAGAAGTGTCTGGAAGCGCATCCGGGGGCACCCTAGCCAACCGGCGCGAGCACGGGTCTATAGTGCCCTGCCGTGACCGACCTCGCCGCGGAGCTTGCCAAGCACGATTACTGGTACCACACGATCGAGCTGCCCGGCGGGATCAGGACGCCCGGCATCTTCGACATGCCCCGAGCGCTGGCGCGGGTGCGGATGCCGAAGTCGCTCGCCGGGAAGCGTTGCCTCGACGTAGGGACGGCAGAGGGGTTCTGGGCATTCGAGATGGAGCGGCGGGGCGCGAGCGAGGTGGTCGCCATGGACCTCGGCGAATGGGCGTTGGTCGACTGGCCGCCAGCGTGGCACGGCCCAGTGCCACAGGGAGAGATGGACGTGCTTCCGCGGTTCCAGCTCGCGCACCAAGCCCTCGGATCGAGCGTCGAGTGGGTAGCCGGCTCGGTGTACGACCTCAGCCCGGAAGTCCACGGCAGGTTCGACTTCGTCTTCCTGGGGAGCCTGCTGATTCACCTCCGTGATCCGGTTCGCGCGCTTTCGGCCGTGCGAACGGTGCTACGCGGCGAGCTGCTCGTGAACGACGCCGTCTCGCTCCCTCTGACCCTGTTGCGCCCCCGGTCGCCCGCCGCCCGGCTTCCAGAAGCAGCGCAGCCCGGCTGGTGGGTCCCCAATGTCGCCGGCCTTCGTCGGCTCGCCGAAAAGGCGGGCTTTCAAGTTCTCGCCGCCGGCCGCCCGTACATTCTCCCGTACGGAAAGGGGCGCGCCACTGATCCGCAGCGCGGCCACACGCCGATCGCGCTGAGGCCGCTGCGAAGACTTCCGTCTCAGCTCGTCCGCGAGGCGTCGACTCGGGTCGGAGTCCCCCACGCCTGGTTGCTTGCCTCGCCGCGGCCCGACCTCTCGAACGGCTCTCCCTGAGCGACCTGGCAGGTGTGTCCCTACGCTGCTCACTCTGCGCTTGAGCGCCACGCGCCCGGCCTCATTCGGTCGTCCGGTCGGATCGCGGCGAACCAGCGCCGGCGCTCGACTCGAAATCGGGGATCGCCGACGATGGGCGCGAAGACCCTTCGCGCCTCGGCGCTCTGCCAGGTGGGCGGCGGCCACGGGTAGGTCCCCAAAAGCAGGTGGAAGTAAGGCGCTATCACGACATCCGTGCGACCCGCGCGGAACGCCCGCGCCACGTCGTCGCCGGTCACCCCCGGCCGCACCATCGCCTGCACCTCGACGGGCCACCGCCGATACGCCATTATGGCATTCTTATCGCCCCCCGCATTGAAGGCCCTCAGCGATGCCGCGGGCGCGAGGAAGTTCACCATCCAATCATTGTGGGTTCCGTCGTAATTTAGGAAGAAGACGCGCTCGCCCGGTTGTGTCGCCGCACGGAGGTCGCCGCCCACCTCGAAGGCGACCGCCTCCATCGCCGAGTGGGCGCTCCGGTACTGGGAAACGAGGAGAGGAAAGTTCGGCGCGAGCTCCGCGGCCGCGACTGCGGCTAGGCCGATGGCGAGCACCCGGCGGCGGGTCGGGCCCCGGGCAAGGGCAGCTATCCCCAGTCCCGCGAGAACCACGAGCGCCAGCCTGGTCACTCCGAACCATCGATATGGGGCTCGCATGAACTCTAGTCCTGGTAGCTCCGTAAAGAGGCCTCCCCAGGGCAGTTCTGGCGCAATCCCTTCCGGCATGAAGTACGACTCGTAGCCGCCGGCTACGGCTTGAGGACGAGGCAGCCCTTCGACGTCGACTTTCAAGGCCGGCCCGAACGACATAACGAGGGCGATAACACCGGCCAGCGCGATCGCGGCGACCCGCCGGTCCCGGAACCGGCGACTGATGCCCAATAGCGCAAGCCCCAGGCAGAGGAAGCCCACGTAGTTGTATGCAGCGTTCGTACCGTCACCCCAGAGGCTGTGGTCGGCAGCTAAGTTAAAGCGATCCGCTGGCCACACGTACACCGAGGGAGATACGAGCGTGACGAGGTCGAGCCCCATCGAGCGGAAGACCGCGAGCGGGCTGGGGTCATAGCCCCTGCCAGGGACATAGACCTCATAGAGGGCCAGCGCCGCGATATTCGCGCCCAAGAAAAGGACCGGGCCAGCGACCCTCCTCAACGTAGCCACGCGCGCACGGGCCGCCCAGCCAACCCACAGCAGCACGCTAACGAGGTTGGCCGCGATGAACGAGTATCCGTCCATGAACAGCGCGCCGGTCTTTACCCCCGCATACCCAGCCGCCGCCACGACGAGAGCCCGTCCCCTGCGGCGTTCGACTGCCTCGATCGCCAACAGATCGCTCAGGATGTAGGCAGGGAGCAGTGTGTAACCGGTGAACGTACCTCCGAATGCGAGCAGGCCGATTATCGTCGGCGTGAGCAAATAAGCCCCCGCGGTGCCGAGTGCCACGAGCCAGCCCGCCCCGAGGCGCCTCATCAGGTGGTATCCGCCGAGCAGCGCCACCGCATCGAAGGCCGCGAGGGCGAGGGAGTAGGCGCCGCCCGAGTCGATGCTCGGCAGATGCATCAACAGTGCTCCGACCAGAAGGAAGGGACCCCAGGTCAGCAGCGGATAACCGAGAGGTTCGCCGTAGGAGTGGCACCAGGAGGTGAGGGCACCGAGTCCCAGGTCATGCAGGCACCGGATACTGCCCTCGCCCAGATACGCGATCGGGGCGGAATTGACCATGCCCGGGAGTACCCCATGGCCGAGAAGCACAAGGGCGAAGAGGGACAGAGCGACGGCAGCCCGGGCGCCCCAGCGGCCCCACGAAGGTTTCGCGAGCCGCCTCATACCGAGTTGAGCGTCCCCCCGGTGGCGTCGAGGACCGAACCGATCAGGTTCCGTCCATCGCGGAGCAGCGAGACCAGGCGGGAGCCGGGACGATCAGTGCAAGTAAAGCCACCCTCGAGCACGGCTATGGTCGGTGTCAAGCCATGGATCGAGGGCCGCAAGTCGGGCGTTGCGGCGCAAGTACCGCCGTTCGGCAACCAGGTCGGGCAGCCTCGGATCGCCGCCCCCTTTCCGACCAGGGTCTGGAGAAAGGTACCCCGTCGGGCGCTTAGGGCGACCTTGACGGTCGGCGGCGGTTCCGTGGCCAGTCCGGGGTCCAAGCCCGCGCATCGTACTTGCTGAGTGCGCGAGACCCGCCGTGGGGGGCGCGCCAGCGCAGTAGCCATAAGACGGACTGGCCGTCGAAACCGCACGCGCGACCTGGCGTGCTCCGGCCGGGGGCGGACCGACAACGCTCTGATCCCCGACTTTCGTGCCGTTCCATCCCGCCGAGAAGCTATGTCCCTAGCCGGTCAGGAGGCTCAACAGATAGGTTGGGCGGGCCGGGTTGGCTCCTATCGGCTCAGGTTGATCGCGGCGGGGAGTGAGTCAGCCCGCCTGCTTCCGCGGCACCCCGCTTGCGAGCAGCTCGAGGTCGGTGTCGACCATCTGCTGAATTAGCTCCTCGAAGCCGGTTCTCGGGTACCAGTCGAGCCGGTCGCGTGCCTTTGTGTAGTCGCCGACGAGGTGCTCCACCTCGGCGGGACGAAGCAGACGCGGGTCACGCGCTAAGTACTCATCGGGGTCCAAGCCCACACGAGCAAAGGCGACATCGACGAGCTCGCGCACGCTGTGGGATTCGCCGGTTGCGATCACGTAGTCGTCGGGCTCTGGTTGCTGGAGCATCAGCCACATGGCCTCGACGTAGTCGCGGGCAAAGCCCCAGTCGCGGCGGGCCTCAAGGTTCCCGAGCGCGAGGCGGTCCTGAAGTCCGAGGTTAATGGCTGCGGCTCCGTGGGTCACCTTGCGCGTGACGAACTCGAGGCCCCGGCGCGGTGACTCGTGGTTGAACAGGATCCCCGAGCAGCAGTAAAGACCGTAGCTCTCGCGGTAGTTGACCGTGATGAAGTGGCCGTAGACCTTCGCCACCCCATAGGGACTGCGGGGATAGAAGGGAGTGCGCTCGTTCTGGGGAGCCTCGCG
>Ga0136618_10001052_pt1 | contig 10381 bp, 10 predicted proteins | sample AntDrymUQ3302106_2_FD_104805 | JGI IMG/M metagenome (GOLD analysis project Ga0136618, IMG submission 104805) | Polar desert sand microbial communities from Dry Valleys, Antarctica - metaG UQ330 (21.06) | ecosystem: Environmental > Terrestrial > Soil > Desert | place: Antarctica: Dry Valley...
GTGCCGCTCGACCTGGCCAGCCTGACCTCGATCGCCGCGGCCGCCAAACTCGTGGTGGACCGCGAGTCCCGCCTCGACCTGCTCTTGAACAACGCCGGGCTGATGGCAATCGACGAGTCCGAGACCACGGACGGCTTCGAGACGCAATTCGGCGTGAATCACCTCGGCCACTTCGCCCTGACCGCCGGTGTCGCGCCACTCGCACTCGCAACCCCAGGCTCGCGGATCGTGACCATGTCGAGCATGGGTCATCGCCTCGGCCGGCTCGACCTCGACGATCTGTTCTTCGAACGTCGCGGCTACGACCGATGGCGTACGTACTTCCAGAGCAAGCTGGCCAACCTGCTGTTCACGGCAGAACTGCACCGACGTCTCACCGCCGCCGGCTCAACGACCTTGGCGCTTACCGCTCACCCAGGCGCCTCCAACACCGAACTCGGTCACGAGGGCAGCGGGATCACCAACAAACTGGTCAAGCCCTTCATGCCGCTCACGCAGTCAGCCGACGACGGGGCGCAGCCGATCCTGCGGGCGGCCACCGACCCCGACGCCCGCAGCGGCCAGCTCTTCGGCCCCCGCTGGGTCGTGCGCGGCGGACCAGTGGTCGAAACCCCGAGCCGCCGCGCCCGCAACCCCGACGACGCCCGCCGGCTCTGGGAACGCTCCGAAGAGCTCACCGGCCTGACGATCGCCATCCCGGCCTGAACTGGTGAAGCCCGTTGCCATGCAGCGCTCGGCGTGATCATCTGATCAACCCTCCTCGGGTGGACGCACTTCGCTGAACTGGTGCAGGAGCAGTAGGTCGTAGGTGATCTTCATCGAACCGCCAATGATGAGCGGCCAGCCGAAGGTCGAGTGCCCGAGCATCCAGCCGGCCGCGATCGGCGGAAGTGCCGATGCCAGGCTGCGCGGGACATTGGTGATGCTCGCAGCAGCGGGACGTTCCGCCGGTGACACGACCGCCATGACGTAGGAGGTGCGGGCCGGGACATCCATCTGCGACAGCGTGGCGCGAGCCAGGAGGCAGGCCACCGCAGACGGCGCCGTCGGCATGAAGGCGGCGAGGATCAACAGACCGTTGGCCGGCAGGTGGGTGAACACCATGGTCCGCACCAAACCGATGCGTCGGGCGATCCGAACTGCGACGAGCGCCGAGAACGCCGAGAGCACGCCGGCCCAGAAGAAGACAGCGCCGGTGACACCGATCGACAGGCCGTAGCGCCGTTGCAACCACAACACGAGCAGGGCGGTGATGACGAACCCTCCGCCGAAGGCGTCGAGGCTGAACAGCGCAGCGAGCCGGTAGACCATGCGCCGAGAATCACCGAGCGCGCTCGGCGGTGGCGCGCCGACTCGCTCGACGGCCGGCGAGAGGCGTCGGTACCTGACGAGCACGATGACGCCGAGCAACGCGTAGCCGCCGAACGCCCACCTCAACGAGCTCGTGGTGGATGCGCCGAATCGCTCGCCGACCCATAACGGAACACCGGCACACAGCGCTCCCACGGCGGCGACGAGCGCACCGATCAAGCTGTAGCGGGCGAACAACGCGGTGCGCTGCTCGTCGGGGGCGGTGGCGGGCAGCAGGGCTTGCTCGGTCGGCAGGAACACACTGACATCGCCGCCGCTCGGGTTCAGTGTGCCGATCAACCCGACGAGCGCAAGCGCCCAGAAGGAACTGAACGCAGCGAACCCCAGCCCGGTGGCGACCATCAACAGGGAGACCAATTGAAGCAACCGTCGCCTCGGGTAGGCGTGCGCACGCAGTCCGACAGCCAACGCGAGACCGGCCGAACCCAAGAGGGTCAACGTCACAACGATCCCGATACGGACGTCCGAGAGGCCGACCGAGGCGAGGTACGCCGCCAGCAGGACGCTCACGAAGCCATCGCCGAACGCCCTGATTCCGCGGGTCTCGAGCAAGAGCGACGCATCGCCACTCGCGCCCGGCGGGAGAAACCTAGACATCACACCCTCATCATGCGATGCGAGCGAGGCCAGTTCACACGATGGTTACAGCTCGGCAGCGTCCAGGTCGGGTGTCGCGGCTTCGGACGGGGGGCTCCAGTCGACGGCAGCGACGATCCGCCACGCGGCGACGAGCAGGGCCGCCCCTACGAGCAGACCCACAGTCAGCCGGCTGGCGTCGTAGCCGGGCTGCGGCGGCGGGGCGAATGGCACAGCGGTCAGCGAATCGTAGGCACCACCGATGACGGCGATGCCGCAGCGCGCGCAGTCGGCTCCGATGACCACCGAGGTCGTCGCCAGCCCCAGAGGGTCGGCCACGACCCGGTTGAACTGACTACAGCCGGGACTGCAGTAGGCGACCTGCACAACGGCCCCCGGTGCCAGTGCACCGATGATCACACGTACCTCGTCGCCCTCCTCGACGAGTCGCGCCGGCCTGATCATGACCACCGGACCCGGTGGGGCCGGGGCGCCGAACACGGTGTGGGCGATGGCCCGCCGTGTTGCGCCGGCGTCGTCGATCACGAGCACGCATGTTGCGGCGGGTCCGCAGCGCCCGGTGTCGACGATCCGGTATTGGAAGCGGGCGTCGCCACGATCACCGAACTGCATCGGGAAGGCGTTGACGCAGCTGCCCACCCCGCTCAAGCTGCGGACGCACTGACGTACGGTCCCCCGTGCGCCGGGCGCACCGTCGGTGACGGTCACATCGAGTACGTCGCCGTCGACCAGACGATCGAGCACAGGGCTCGGGGTCAAGCCGGTGTCCTCGGGCGCGACTGCCCGCATCTTCACGTCGTCATCGAGGTCACCGCCGTCGCCGCCGGCCCGACCGCCGCCGCCGCCGCCGCCGCCGCCGCCGCCAAGGACGGCCAGCAACGCCAGGGCGGCTGGGGCGATGAGCACAGTCGTGGCCTCAGGCCTCGTCCCGCGGCGGTGGGGCCGACTCATCGAGCCGGCGATTGAGGGTCAACAGGCGACCCATCACTGGCAGCGCCAGCAGGTTGGCGCTGTGCAGCACACCGATGATCAGCAGGATGCCGCCGAGGCGTGCCGTCTCGTGCTGGAGCTGGGCGGCGTTCACGGTGTCGGCCCATGAACCCTTCGGCTCGAAGCTCACCGTGAACAAGATGTACGAGAAGAAGATCAGGTAGTAGGCGACGTCCGTGAGCATGATGAAGCTCTTGCCGGTACGCGGGTTCGCCCGAAAGACGTCGGCCGCGTAGCTGCGCCCGAAGCGCTTGATCAGCGGTCCCAGCCAGAAGGCGATGGCCACCAGCACGGTGACGGTGATCAGCTCGAGTATCCACCAGTCCATGAGCACACTTCCTTGTCTGGTATCGGTGACGGCCACGACGATGGCGGCGAGGGCGGCGACGATGCAGCAGGTGACCCCGGCGATGGCGCGATGCTGGACGCGCAGGCGTTGATCGTCGGTGATGCTGAGCTCCACGCGGGTGAGCAGGTCCGGGCTCTGCTCGAAGGACAGCGCACCATCGCGCAACGCGTCGCGCAACTGCTCCTCGAGCCTGCTCACCCCTCGTCCTCCGTCGCCAGGCGAGTTTCGAGCGCGGCAAGGCCTCGCTGGAGATGAGTCTTGACCGAGTTGCGCGAGATTCCGAGCGTGGAGGCGATGTCATCAACGCCGAGCTCGTCGTAATAGCGCAGTACGAGGCAGGCGCGTTGGCGAGCGGGAAGGTCGCGGAGGGCGTCGAGCATCCGGCGTTGGTCGTCGCGTATGGCGATCTCGTCATCGATGCCGGCCTGGACGTCGACGAGCGGGGATCGGTGACGAAGTGATACAAGCCCGCGCCGGTTGTGGTCCCGCGCCAGGTTGAGGACGATCGAGCGGAGATAGGCGGGAGCTCGAGCAGGATCCTCGATGCGGTGCGCGCTGCGGGCGAGGCGGATGAACGCCTCTTGCACGAGGTCCTCGGCGGCGTTGCGATCGTCGACGAAGAGCCGCGCCAGCCGCACGAGGGAGACTCCTTCGGCGCGGAACATGTCGGCCACGAATCGGTCGACGTCGAGCGCCGGGTCGGTCACCACTTCGCCGGGCGACAGGCCAGTGGTGGTTATGTCGTGAGTCGCCCACGATGCAGGTGAGCCCAGGGACGCAGCAACCACGGCCGGCGCGAGCGGTCCGGCGCACCACGCCAGCAGCGCGTCGCGGAGCCTGATGCCCGTCGTCTCCACAAGCCGCATGCTCGCGCACGCCATGATCATGCGCTAGCAACATCCCTCCGGGCGAACGAGGCGGTTGCGATGGCCACGACCACGGCCAGGTATGCGACCAGCGCCGTCAGGGCCACGATCGGCGGGCGCTCGAAGTCGACGTCCGTCATCTGTGCCCACGGCACGACCGTGGCGACGTTCTCGCTGATCATGAACCTGGCGAGCTGCGGCCGGAACCCTGCGATGAGCCGCTCCACCACCAGGGCCCACGCTGCGAGGGCGATAAGGGCGGCGCTCGTGTTGCGGCCGATGGTGGCGATGCTGACGGCGAGCACGGCGACGAGCGCCGTGATGAGCGCGATGCGGATCATCGCGAGAACCAGCGCGCCCCACCAAGCGGCGTCGGTACCGGCCGTCGAACCGTTGAGCAGGACGGCTGGTGCGGCCGCGGAGAGGAAGACGACCTGGAGCGCTAAACCGATCGCGAACGCCAGGATCCCGGCGGACGCGGTGCGGGCGGCGTGAAGGCGCAGCCGTGACGGTTCCCAGATGAGGGCTGTCGTGATCGTGCCGGCCCGCCACTCGGCTCCTGCGACGGAGGCGCCGCAGATAGCGGCGCCGACCACGAGGTAGAGCGCGGCAATGGTCAGGATCCCGTCGCCTCCGCCGCTGATCCACCACGACGACATGCGTGCCGGGTGCTCGTCCGCCCGGGCGAGCTCCGATGGGTCGCGGCTGGTGAGGTAGACGATCACGCCCATGACCCCACACAGGGCCACGGCAAGCACGATCATCCAGCGCACGAGTCGCCGATGGAGCGCTCGTCGCATCTCCACGACCGTCAATCCGACGAACCTCATGACATGACCTCCTCACGACCGGTGATATCCAAGAACAACTCCTCCAACGACACAGTGTCGGGCCGCAATTCGGTCACATAGAGTCCGGCGTCGGCCAGCAGCTTCGTGATGTGCGCGGCCTCCGTCCCGGGGAGCTCCACACGCAGCAGCGGCCCTGCCGGCTCGACGTCCATACCGCCCCGGCGCAACACGTCGGCTCCGGCAACGGCGTCGTCCAGGCCGACCAACAGCGACGGGCGGGCGGCGGCCGATAGGACATCATCGACCCGCCCGCTGAGCAGCAGGCGACCGCGGTCGATGATGGCCACCCGGTCGCAGGTCTGTTCGACCTCGGACAACAGATGGCTGGACAGGAACACCGTACGCCCCTCGGCGCTCAGGCGGCGCAACAGCTCACGGATCTCGCGGATGCCGGCGGGGTCGAGGCCGTTGACCGGCTCGTCGAGCACGAGCAGTGCAGGGTCCTTCAGCAAGGCGCCGGCCAGACCCAGACGCTGACGCATGCCGAGTGAGTACTTGCGGACCTTCTCATCGGCCCGCTCCGCCAACCCGACGGTGGCCAAGCTGGCCTCCACCCGCCGAGGCCCGATCCCGTCGATGGCACCGAACAGCTCCAGGTTCTCGCGCGCCGTCATCGTCGGGAACATCGCCGGGGTCTCGACGATGGCGCCGATCTTCCGCATGACGGTCGGGAGGTCGGCGGGCGTCGGGCGACCGAGCACCGCTGTGCGCCCGGCTGTCGCAGCGACGAGGCCGAGCAGGCACCGGATCGTCGTCGTCTTGCCCGAGCCGTTCGGGCCCAGAAAGCCGAACACACCGCCTTCTGGCACCGTCAGGTCCAATCCGTGGATGGCGACGGTCGGACTCCCGCGCCACCGGCGGTACTCCTTGCGTAGCCCTTCGACCTCGATCATCGCAGTCATGCCCCGACAGACGCACGAGCGGCCGCTGCGGGCGACAACGCATGGCGTGACGCATGTCACTGTCACCCGCGATGGCGTCTCGTGCGTCCGTCTGGTCAAACGCCACGACACCGTCGGGCGATGAAACCCGAGGAGGGCGAAATGGAAAGTCAACGGATGAGGAACGTCGGACGGGGCGCGGCGCTGATGGCCGCACTGGCACTGGGCGGCGTCGCCGTCGCCACGACATCGGCGACTGCCAACGATGGCGCCGCCGACGCGTGGGCAGTCCTGAAGGACGGCGGAGGCCAGACGGTCGGGTTCGCGCTCTTCACCGAGGACGCCGCAGGGGGGATGCACGCCAACGTGCACGTGCGCCAGATGACCACCGGGCGCCACGGCATCCATGTGCACGCCATCGGGAACTGCGACGCCACGGGATTCACCAGTGCCGGGGGCCACCACAACCCGTCGGGTGCGTTGCACGGCGAGCACGCCGGGGACCTGCCGAACTTGGTGGTCAACGCCGCCGGCCACGGGCATCTCAACACCAAGCTGGCTCGGTTCACGCTGTCGGGCGGGCCGAACACCGTGTCCGACGGGGACGGCAGCGCGCTGGTCATCCATGCCCTGAGGGACGATTACGTGACAGACCCGAGCGGCAGCAGCGGGGCGCGCATCGCCTGCGGCGTCATCCATCCTGGTTGAGCGCCTCGTCCGGTCGTGCCGAACCGGCCCGACAGTCGGTTCGGCACGACTAATAGCCGAGCTAGCGCCAACGTTCAGCTTGCCGTTACCTGGCGGCAACTGAGACGCCGACGCGTGACTGCTACCTTCGATGTTCATGACGACTTATGATCGACGTTCGTTTCTCAAGGTCGGAAGCGTCGCCGCCGCCGCAACCACACTGACCGCCACAGGAGGTGTTCAGATCCTGACTCAGCGGCTGGCGGCAGCCGCCCCTGGTGGCAACGGCAAACGCCAGTCCGGGAAGAAGGGGTATGGCCCGATCGCGCCCGTCCCTCCCGTGAATGGTGGTCCTGCCTGGCTGGCCCTGCCTGCGCACTTCAGCTATGCCGTGGTGTCCCGCATCGGAGACCTGATGTCCGACGGCACCCTCACCCCTCGGGCGTGTGACGGCATGGGCGCCTTCGCCGACGGACGTCATGGCGTCCGCCTGGTCCGCAACCACGAGGTCCGCTTCAGCGGCTCCGGCGCGGCTGCCACCCAGGGCCAGTACGTGGTCGGCCGCGAGCCGGACGGCGATGTCCGCCGGTATCCGGGCTCGTACGATCCGAACGCCCGAGGCGGCAACACCATCGTCCGCTTCGACCGGCGCTCGTTCAGGCGTACCGGCGGCAACGTCCAGGACTTCGTCGCCAACGTCGGCACCGTCGTCAATTGCGCCGGCGGCGTCTACCCCCGAGGGAGGGCCTGGCTCACCTGTGAAGAGATCGTTCAAGAGGCCGGCAACCCGACGGGCTCACCGGAGGCCCAGACCCAGCGCCACGGTTATGTCTACCCGGTCCCTGCCGGCCTTTCGATCGAGGACGGTCCGGTCACGCCGGCGCCGGTGATCGCCATGGGCCGCTTCGCCCACGAGGCCGTTTCCGTGGATCCCGCCAGCGGCATCGTGTACCAGACCGAGGATGCCGGCTCCGGCCAGGGAAGTGGGTTCTACCGATTCCTGGCGAACAATCCCGGCGACCTGTACGCCGGTGGCACCCTTCAGATCCTGGGTGTGACGAACCCGCCCAACGCCGCCCGCGACCTGCGAGACGGCTTCGGGGCTGGGACGTCGTTCGCGGTCACCTGGATCACCATCGGCAACCCGAACCCGCCGGGCGCCAACCCCAACGCCGTGTTCGAGGAGGGCTACAGCAAGGGAGCCTCCCTGTTCAACCGGCTGGAAGGTACCTGGTACGGCGACCGCAGCATCTTCTTCGTGTCCACCAGCGGTGGGAACGCCAAGAACGGAGACATCAACTTGCCCGACGAGTCCGGCCGGGCGTACCCCGAGGGATACGGTCAGATCTGGGAGTACCACCTCGACGAGGGCCGGCTGGAGTTGCTCTACGAGTCGCCCGGCGGCAGCGTCCTCGACTCCCCCGACAACATGGTCGTCAGCCCTCGCGGTGGGATCATCCTCTGCGAAGACGACGCTTCCACCGGCAATCATGCCCAGCCTGGCGAGAACCCCGACTTCGACACCAGCGTGTACCACGGCGGCGACCGGAACCGCCTGATCGGGCTCTCGACCAGCGGCGACGCCTTCACGTTCGCCGAGAACGTCCTCAACGACACCGAGTTCGCCGGTGCCTGCTGGAGCCCCGACGGCGAGTTCCTCTTCTGCAACGTCTTCGGGGACGACGAAGCAGAGTCGGGCGGCACGGTGGCCATCACCGGCCCCTGGCACAAGGGCGCGCTCTGAACGAGCGCTAGACACCGAACGAAGCGGACTGGGTGGCAGCCACGGCGTCGGCGGGGCCGCTGAGCTTGGCCCGGCTGTGACGCTGGCGACCGTAGATGAAGAGTGCGAGCTCGCCGACGGGGCCAGACGCCGTCACCTTGGGTTCGTGGCGGTTGGCGACGATGGCGTCGCGGCCCGGCGCCTCGAGCACCAATCCGGCCGGAGACTTGCGAGCCAACATTCGGGATCCCCTGGACAACGTCGAGTACACGTCGTCCTGCAACTCTTCGTCGAGGGTGCGCGGCGCCCACTGGTCCTGAGCCCTACGTACGTCCTCGTGGTGGATGAAGAACTCGATCGTGTTGACGAAGCGGTCGACGCCGTCGACATGGGTCGGCGACCATCGCGGCGGACCCGTGCGCACTCGCTCGATGATCTCCTCGAAGTCGCGTTCGGACTCTTGGGCGCGCACCTTCTCGGCGTAGCTGGCGAGCGGGTGGACGAGGATGCCGATTGCTCCGTCGGGTCGACGCTCGCGTACGACGAGGTGGGCGGCAAGGTCCCGCACCTTCCAGCCGCCGCACAGCGTCGGGGCTTCCGGTCCGACGTGCAGCATCAGGTCGCAAAGCTGCTGACGCTCGTGCTGGGCGGACGTTGCCATGGCCGCAGGGTACCGGTGTGGTCGAGCACCAGGCCCGGGGGTGTCCGTCAGATGGCGATCAGCGTGATCGGGATGACGAACAGCATGGCAGCGAAGGCGGCGAGGCGTTTCTGGGAGGTGAGCGCCCACTGGGCGATCCCGAGGCACACCCGACGCAGCACCGGATAGGCGAACGTCAGCAGCAACAGCGTCCAGATCGTGACCGTGACCGTCACGGCGACCACCACTCGCACACCATCCTGGTTGCCCAGCACGATGGCCGCCACGAGCGTGTCGGCCAGTGTCGTGATGTTGGCCCCGGCGATGTAGGGCAGCGTGTTAGCTCTTCGCAGCCTTCCCTTGGCGACGATCGGCACGAGCAACGTGAGCGACACCGCAACGGACAACGTCAGCAAGGTGACCCCGCAGCCCACGAGGAACATCGGCCACTTGCGCGTGTACCAGGAGTCTTCGCTCTCGAGGCGGTCTCCGGTCATCGCCGGCAATGCCCGATCAAAGGCGCTGAAACCGATGAGCAGCACGACCAGGCCGAAGGGGAACAGCAACCAGTCGGGGGCGACATCGCGCAGCAGGTCGGCGGCCCATCCGAAGGCGCTATCGGTGAACGACGTCAAGCCCGGCGACGTGCCGATGTCGAGCGAGTCGAAGGCGCCGCGGTCGAGCAGCACGTACCCGACGACGGCGCCGGGCACGTACACCATCGACGTCATCAGCAGCGACAGCACGCCGATCGAAACGGGCGCCCGCCGGCTGCCCTCGTTGCTCTTGCGCAGGGCGTAGATGACACCGACCACCAGCACGACGAACGCGGCGCCGAGCCGGGACCCCGTCAGCATCGTGAACGCCTGGTCGCGGTCGATGGCGTCGCCTTCGAGCAGCGCCAGCGAGGAGGCAGCCATCGGCGATCCCGACAGCACGATGCACGCACCAAGCCAGCCGAGACCGAGGGTGCTCCAGGCGTTGTCGGTGAACACCGACCCCTCGAGTGTCCCGATCAACTCCCGGGCGCCCTCCTTCATCAGTCCCAGCGCCGTGACGAACAATGCCAGCCCGACTATGAGGAACATCAGTCGCAGCGGCCACGGCCGAAACCTCTCCTCGACGACGGAGACGACGATGTCCTCGTCGGGGAGCTCGCGCCCCTCGATGTGGCTGATGCGCGTCGGCTCGTCGTCGGTCACCGAGACAGGCAAACACATTTCGAATGCTCGGCCCGCACATCGGTCGACCCGGCACGCGTCGAGCTGCCGGCTTGCCGCCGGTCAGCCCTCAGGACGCCAGGGCAGTGGATGGCTGCGGCTGGTCGCACACCTCGAGCGCGATGTCGACGAGCCGCTGGGCCACAGGTGACAACGTGCGGCCGGACCGCCAGGCGAGGCGAACGTCGCGGGGCGTGATCGGCGGA
>Ga0136618_10001055_pt1 | contig 10371 bp, 9 predicted proteins | sample AntDrymUQ3302106_2_FD_104805 | JGI IMG/M metagenome (GOLD analysis project Ga0136618, IMG submission 104805) | Polar desert sand microbial communities from Dry Valleys, Antarctica - metaG UQ330 (21.06) | ecosystem: Environmental > Terrestrial > Soil > Desert | place: Antarctica: Dry Valley...
ACGAAGTCCTCGTCCTTGTAGTTGATCATCACGTCGGCGCCGAGCTCGCGGCAGCGACCGAGCTTGGCGGCGCTGCCTGCCGTGCAGACCACCCGGGCGCCGGTGTGGTGGGCGAGCTGGATCGCCATCGTTCCGATACCGCTGGCGCCGCCGTGGATCAGGAACGTCTCGCTCGGGCGGAGGCCGCCCACCATGAACACGTTCGACCACACCGTGCACGCGACCTCTGGCAGTGCGGCCGCCGTGACAAGGTCCACGCCCGAAGGCACCGGCAGGAGCTGGCCTACCGGCACGGAGACGAGTTCTGCATAGCCGCCGCCGGCCAGCAGCGCGCACACCTCGTCGCCGATGGTCCAGGCCTCGACCCCGTCGCCGAGCCCGACGATCCGGCCGGAGCACTCGAGACCCGGCCAGGTCGGCTCGCCGGGCGGGGCGTCGTAGCGCCCGATGCGCTGCATCAGGTCGGCCCGGTTGACCGCCGTGGCGGCGACCTCGACCAGCACCTCGCCCTCGCCGGCCACCGGGTCGGGCACCTCGCCCCAGACCAGCTGGTCCGGCCCGCCCGGCTCATTGATGGTGATCGCCTGCATACCCGGACGCTATCTGCGGGCTCCTGCCGCACCTCCCCCGGCCCGAATGACCAGAGATCATCACCGACGACCCAGCGCAGCCGTGCCCTACCCTCGACTTGGCCAGGAGGGCTCGCATAGTGGACGAGTGCGGCGGTCTTGAAAACCGCTGAGGCGGCAACCCCGTCTCCGTGGGTTCGAATCCCACGCCCTCCGCTGATGTCGCTATTCATTGCGCCAGCAGCGCGTCGGCGACGCACGCGTCAACGCTTGATGCGATCCGTCTCGTACGCCCACATCGCGAGCTCGACGCGGTTTCGGGCGCCGAGCTTGGCCATGAGCCTGGCGAGGTGGCTCTTCACAGTGCTGAGGCTGATGTAGAGGTCGTCGGCGATCTCGGCGTTGGTTCGACCCTGCGCGACCTTGATCAGGACATCCTCCTCTCGACCGGTGAGCGGTTCGATGGGCTGAGGCTGTGGCCGCCCGATGCGTGTGTCCGAGAAGGCCGCGAGGAGTCGGGCTGTGACGCTGGGGGCGATCAGAGCGTCACCGTTGGCGGCGGCGTGGATCGCCTGGACCAAGAGGTCGGGTCCGGCGTCTTTGAGCAGGAAGCCCCTGGCCCCAGCTTTGAGGGCGGCGTGCACATATTCGTCGAGGTCGAAGGTGGTGATGATCACGATGGCCATCGGGTCGTCGACGTCCGGCCCGGCGAGCTGGCGGGTGGCCTCGATGCCGTCCATCTCCGGCATGCGGATGTCGAACAGGCAAACATCGGGTCGTAGTCGTTGGGCGAGCGCGACCGCTTCGCGACCGTCGGCGGCCTCACCGATCACCTCAATGCCGGGCTGGGCGTCGAGGATCATCCTGAGCCCGGTACGGATGAGATGCTGATCATCGGCGATGATCACGCGGATCGTCATGTTCGTGTGCCACCTCTGGGCAGCACGGCCGTGACGGTCCATCCGCGGTCCGGGCTCGGTCCAGCCTCGAGGGTGCCGCCGAGGAGCGTGGCTCGCTCGGTCATCCCGACGAGCCCGTAGCCCGTCGAGGAGCCGGCGTCGAACGGGCTAAAGTCGCCGTCGTCGCGGACCGTGAGGCGAACGCAGCCGTCGTCGCCGGCAACCTGCACGTCGATGCGGGATGCGTGGCGCGCGTGTCGTATGGCGTTCGTGATCGATTCCTGTGCGAGCCGGTAGATCGCCGCCTCAACCGCTGGCCGCAGATCCTCGAGGTCACCCGACAATTCGACCTCGACCCGCGGTTTCTCGCCGGCCAGGGACGCGAGCCGCTCGATGTCGGCCACACCTCGCTGCGGTGCACGGTCCGGCTCCCCGCCCGTACGAAGGGCGCCGACCATGATGCGCAACTCAGCGAGAGTGCGGGATGCCTCCCCTTCGATGACTTCGAGTGCGTCCATCGCAGCCCCGGGGTGGGAGGCGGCGACGACTCGACCAGCCTGCGCGCGAATCGCGATCGCTGAGACATGGTGCGCGACGGAGTCGTGTAGCTCGCGGGCCAGCTGCTCACGTTCGCGGAGTTTCACCTGATCCCGCTCACGGTTCCGGGCAGAGGTCCAATAGCGGACCGAGGCGCCAAGCGTGGCGAGAAACAGCAGGAACATGCCTCCGCTCACTGCTTCGACAATCCCGGTGAAGTCGACGACTAGGCCCAGGACAATGGCGGTCGAAATGAATACCAGCCCGATTCCAATTTCCCGGCCGGCTCCCCAGCGGACGAGCGAATAGGGCAGCAGGACCACGAAGATCATGGTGTAGAGCCCCACCGGTTCCGCGCCCGCGACAAGGACCGCGATGTCGAGTGCGACCACGGCGCCGAAAGTCACGGCCACCACTGCGAGCGGATGCGTGCGTCGCCACAGCAGCGTCCATGCCAGTGCCACTGCAAGGACAAGCGCGACCGGTCTCCACTCCACCTGCTCGCGGAGCAGGCCCTCCAGGAGGGCCGTCAGCACCAGCACGGCGACCAGCACCCAGTCCCGCCACACCCGGGTGGGCGGGTGCGGGGCCCGCGGTTCAGCCCACAGCGATCGCACGGCGTTTCTCAGCACGACTCCCACAGTAGAGAACCTGAGTGCGCGGCGCGTCAGCCGATAGTACGGGCGACGGGCCGGCCGAAAGTCCAACGCGCATCCGACCAATTTGCCGATGTGTCGGCCGAGGAGCCCTTGCGATGCTGTGACGAGATTCAAACTGTCAGCCGGCCCGAGTCGGTCACGGTTCTTCAGGAAATTGACCAGGGTCGCCGAGTCCGGGAGGAACAACAATGTCGCAGGTCTTGTATCGATTGGGGGTGTTCGCAGCCCGCCGTCCATGGGTCGTCATCGGGGCATGGCTTGTGGTGTCTGTCGTCGTGATCACGGCGGCTGCAGGCTTCGGACGGCAGCTCGAGGCCGAAGGACCGGTGCCGGGGCTCGACTCCCAGGAAGCCACCGACCTGCTCACGTCAGCCGGGTCGGGCCGAGCCGGACTGACCGCACAAGTCGTCATGACGCCGCTCGACCATGACGTGACGTTCTTCGACTCAGCCGACGCGCGCGCCGCGTTGGCCGAGGCTCAGGCAGGCGTCGCTGCACTGCCAAACGTGCTTGGCACCAGCGACCCGACTGGCGCGCTGGCCGCGGGACCTGATGCGGCGGTGGCGAGTCGAGCAGTTTCGGCCGACGGCCGAATCGCCGTGATCCACGTCCAGTACCCAGTGATCGAGGAGTTGAACGCCGGCGACCTGACGAACCTCAAAGCATTCGGTGCAGAGGCTCGAACGGGTTCACCACTGCAGATCGAGATGAACGGTGACCTGTTCACCTCGTTTGAGGAGGCGCCGTCAGGACCGAGTGAGCTGATCGGTCTGATCGCCGCGGTCGTGATCCTGCTCCTGGCGTTTGGATCACTCGTCGCCGCCGGCCTTCCTCTTGGGATGGCCATCTTCGGCCTCGCCCTCGGTATCAGCTCGATGTCGCTCATCACCTACCTGGTCGACATTCCCGCCTTCGCTCCCCAGATGGCCAGCATGATCGGCCTTGGCGTGGGCATCGACTACGCCTTGTTCGTCGTCACTCGGCACCGCGAGCATCTCAGCCGCGGCATGACCATCGAAGAATCGATCGGGCGCGCGGTCGCCACTGCCGGCAAGGCGGTGGTCTTCGCCGGCGCCACCGTCGTCATCGCCATCCTCGGTCTGGCCGTCGCCGGCGTTCCGTTCATGACCGCAGCCGGCATCGCGACTTCAGTCATCGTCGTGATCATGGTGGTTGCGTCGGTCACCCTGCTTCCGGCTTTCCTGGGATTGGCCGGTCATCGGATCAACCGTCGCGCCCGCCGCCGCACTGCGGCAACCGATGCAACCGCGATAAGTGCGGCTTGGCAGCGCTGGGGTCAGCACGTGACCAGGCATGCGTGGGGGTACGCCGTCGGGGTCAGCGCGATCCTCCTCGCGCTGGCTGCGCCAGTGCTCGATCTTCGGATGGGCTCACCCGACGAAGGCACGTTGCCGCAGACTCGCACCGAACGTCAGGCCTACGACCTGGTCGCCGCGGGCTTCGGTCCCGGCATCAACGGCTCACTGGTGATCGCAGTGGACATCTCGCAGGATCCGACCGTCGTCGAACCGCTACGTCGCGCCATCCGGGCCGACGACGGAATCGCCGCCGTTGCGGCACCGGAGATCGACACCGCGGCCGGTGTGGCAACGCTGCTGGCGTTCCCCACCACGGCGCCTCAGGACGCTGCCACGCTGGACACGATCGAACGCCTTCGTACGGAGGTCTTCCCGTCAACGCTGGGCGAGAGCCCGGCTCGAGCACACGTGGGCGGCCAGACAGCGACCCTCGCTGACATCGGCGACCGGGTGAACGATCGATTGCCCCTGTTCATCGCCGCTGTCATCCTCCTGTCGTTCCTGCTGCTCACGCTCGTGTTCCGATCGATCGTCGTCCCGCTGAAGGCCGCACTGTTGAACCTCCTCAGCATTGGTGCCGCGTATGGCGTGCTGGTCATGGTGTTCCAGTGGGGCTGGGGAATGAGTCTGATCGGCCTGGAGTCGACCGTGCCGATGAACCCGTTCATCCCGATGTTCATGTTCGCTGTCCTCTTCGGCCTCTCCATGGACTACGAGGTGTTCCTGCTCTCGCGGGTGCGAGAGGCGTATCTCGCCTCGGGCGACAACGGCACCTCTGTCATCCACGGCATCGCGAGCACCGCTCGGGTGATCACATCGGCCGCGCTGATCATGATCTCGGTGTTCCTCGGCTTCGTCCTCGGCGACGACCCAGCCCTCAAGATGGTCGGATTCGGCCTGGCCACAGCCATCTTCATCGACGCAACCATCGTGCGGATGGTCCTGGTCCCAGCGACCATGACGCTGATTGGCGATGCCAACTGGTGGATGCCCGGCTGGCTCGAACGCCTCCTACCGACCATCGACATCGAGCGGGCAGCCGTCCCGCAGCCCGAGCCCAAAGCCGACGTCGTCGCTGCCCGGTGAAGGAACGACTGCGCGTATCGGTGTGAAAGCCATCCCACGAGCTCCGCTTCGCTGGGCGGTCAGGCCCGGTCCAGATCGAGCAACACGAGTAGTGCCTCGTCGATCTCCGCGAGGGCACGTACCGACAGGTAATCGACCTGCTCGCCGAGCCGAGCGCTGGGATCGATCGCAACAAGTGCGTCGCACAAGGCTAAGGTCGCTACTCCGCCGACCTCGATCTGAGGACGAAACCCGGCTTCCTGAGCCCGCGTGCTCGTGGGAACAACCAGCCACTGGCTGAGATGGGCGTACCTCGTCGCCAGCACGATCACGGCGAACCGCTCTCCCGCTTGCTCGTGGCCGCGTGCATCGCGCGGCCGGCGCAAGCGATAGACCTCTCCTCTCACTCGCCGAGCACCTCACGCAGTGCCGCTGCCACCTCAGCCCTGTCCTTTGGATCGGCAGCGATCCGACGTGCGTCGGCCTCGTATTGCCGTCGCTTGCGTTCGCGGTCGAGAGCTCGAAGGCCCGCGTTGATGACCTCGTCGGTCGACGTCCCGTCGCGTTCGGCGAGGGCTTTCAACGCTGATCTGGTGGACGTCTGGACTCGTACCGTCGTCGTCGCCACGAACCTAAGTCTACATCTTGTCTACACCACCTGCGCCGTGGCGACTTGTCCCGTCACAGGTGTGAAAGCCATCCCACAAGGTCCGCTCTTGTGATGTCTCAGGACATCGGCGACAGGCTGAACCCGTCCTGACCCACGACACCACGCCCTCCGCTCAGCCGGAGCGGGTCGCTCGTTCGAACCCGTCACGAGCTCGGAACCGACCCGCTCCACCTGCCAGGTCAGTCACGAGAGGTCCTGGTGGCCCCGCTGAGCAGCCGCTCGGCCAAGATCAACAACCGGTGTCAGAGCAGCATCGCTCGGCGCCGTGATTCACGGGGCTAGTGTCCGAGGCGCGTGGCATGTTCAATGGGAGCGGGTTCGAGCTGGGACGGCTGTGTGCCTTGGAGGTGGAGCGTGAGCGACCGCGACGACTTCCTGGCCTGGGTCGGGTCTCGTCTAAGGGACGCGGAGATCGCGCTGCACAATGGAGACGCCGCGCCCCGGCTCGCAATCTGGTCCCGCCGCGATCCTGTCACTGTCCTGGGCGCCTGGGAGTCGGCCAGTGGCCAGGAGGCAGTGCGAGATCTCTTCGCTCAGCTGAAGGCCACCTTCTCGGACTGCACGTCGTACTCACACGAGATCGTCGCCGCCGACCTGATCGGGGACATGGCCTACACCGTCGGTTATGAACACACGCAGGCCTCTGTCAACGGAGAGCCTCGGAAGTACACCCTTCGCGCGACCCAGGTCTACCGCCGCGAGGACGGGGAGTGGAAGGTCGCCCACCGGCACGCGGACACTCTGCCAGACGCCGAACAGCCCTAGCGCAGCGCTCTCTGCGAATCCCTCGTGCCCGCTCGTGCGGCGCGAGGTTCGCATCGCTACGACTGCCGTTGGGAGTGCGGTCACGCACCCCGCCAACTTCTTGATCCTCGCGACGCCGGGAGGGCGGCGGGTCCAGAATGGGCGGAAGTGCCTCGCGCGTCGGGCCGGGCAACCAGTTCATTGGGGCCAGGACGTCCAGGGAGGGCCGATGAACAGGCTGGCACCTGCACTCGCCGCGTCGATTCTCGCCCTCGCCGCGTGCTCTTCGGGCGGCAGCACCGCCCCTTCGGCGAGCCCTGGCGCGACCACTTCGACGACCACCGCGCCGGTGAGCACGCCTGGGTATCCCGACTCGATCGTGGTGCTCGGACACTCCGGCGCGACCGGGGGTGGCTCAGATCCGATGAACCTCTCGCGCGACGCGCGCGAGAACTCCTGGGCGACCGGCACCAACCCGACTGTGAACAGCGTCTACCTGCGCGTGCTGGCGAGGAACCCGGCCGTCGTGGGTCACAACGTCAACCTCGCGAAGGGCGGCTCTGGGGTCGACGACCTGCTGCGTCAGGCCGAGGGGGCGGTCGAGCTCGATCCGCTTCCTGAGCTCGTCCTGATCGAGACGATCGACAACGACATCCGGTGCGATGGCACAGATCCGCAGAACTACGAGCCGTTCGGGGCGACGCTGGACAGCGCTCTCGACATCATCGAGGCCGGAGCGCCGGAAGCCAAGATCTTCTTCGTCAGCCAATGGGGGACGGTGTCGAGCTACATGGACGCCTTCGCGGGCTTCCCGGCCGTCGTCAGGGCCAACTCCGGCGACGGTCTCTGCGACACGTTCGACGAATCCGGTGCCCCCAAGCCAGACGGCATTGCCTACCTGCAGGACGTTATCGATCAATACTTCGCCGTGATCGTCGCGAGGTGCGAGGAACGCGCCAACTGCTTCACCGACGAGAGCGCGTTGCGGGCGATGGCCGTCGAACCGGACCTCGTGGGTCCCGACTACAACCATCTCTCGATCGCAGGACACATGGAATACGCAGCCATCGCGTGGGCCGCGCTGACCGGCAAAGGTGTGATCCCCTCCTGAGCCGCGCCGATCCCCGCTGCCCTCCGTGATGATCAAGCAACCTTCGTCGCCCCCAGCTAACCCTTCGCGATGATCAAGCAATCTCCGCTCTCCTGCCTTGTTTGTGGATCTGTTGATCATGTTCATGAGTTCGTCGACTCGTACCGAACGGGCGCGCGGAGTGCCCGGGTCGAATCCGAGCGCTGGAGATCCTTCCCGTACGACGAGCTCATCGCTCGCGACAAGGCGAATCTCGACCTCAGCTGGCTCAAGGACGAGTCACTTGAGGACATGGACAACCTGCCGTCACCCGACGTGATCGCCCGCGAGATCGTCGAGGACCTCACCGCCGCCCTCGCCGAGTTCGAGGCGGTTGCCGCCGCGCTCGAGGTCCAGCTCCCGCGGAGAGCAGAGCCATGATGGTCGGTGAGCTCGTCTTGGACTGATGCCCCGGGCGAGGCCGGCGCAGCGCCAGAGATGCTACGAGTCTCTAACATCTCGAGGCCGGTCGTTGACGTCAGCACGCGCCCACCCCGATTCTGCGATCTCGCCCCTCCGGGTTTCGCGCGTCTGCGACCTGCCGGGAATCGACCCACGAACGCTTGGGAGCTCGCGATGGCTGACCGGCTTGATCAATCCGTCTGGCGACCCATCCACACCCGGGTCGCGGTCGCGCTGGGGATCGGATGGATGCTCGACGCGTTCGAGGTACAGATCATCGGGTCGGTGATCCCGGGCATCCAGCAGGAGTTCGGGCTGGACAGCCAGCACGCGGTGTGGATCAACGTCATCTGGTTCGCCGGGATCGCGGTCGGAGCGCTCGGCTTCGGCTATCTCGCGGACAGGCTGGGGCGCAAGCGACTCTTCGTCGCCACGCTCCTGCTGTACTCGGTGGCCGCCGTCGCCACCGCGGCCGCACCCAGCTACGAGATCTTCATCCTCTTCCGCTTCATCACCGCCCTCGGCGTCGGCGGGGAGTACTCCGCGGTGACGTCGGCGATCGCGGAGTTCATGCCAGCGCGCAACCGGGGCCGGAGCAACGGACTCGTGATGTCGTTCTGGGCGCTCGGCGGGATCCTCGCGAGCGTCGTGTCGATCGTGGTGATCTCGACCTTCGGGCTGACCTGGCGCTACACGCTGCTGTTCGGCGTCGTCAGCGCGGGGTACGGGTTGCTGGCCCGGAGGCTGATCCCGGAGTCGCCGCGCTGGCTCGCCAGCCATGGCCGTGAAGACGAGGCCGATCGGGTGGTCACCGAGATGACCGGGCTGGCCCGGGCCGAGGGCTATCAACACTTGCAGGCTCCGTCCGGCGGCGGCTCCCGCCTGGCCGAGCTCTGGCGCAACTACCGCGGGCGATTGCTGTTCGGCATGGCACTGGACTTCTCCGAGGCGGCCGGCTACTACGGCTTGTTCACGGCCATGAGCATCTTCGTGTTCTCGTCAGCGACCGGGTCGGTGCCGGTCTCCGACCAAACTCTCCCGTACTACTTCCTGATCGCCAACGTGGGCGCACTGGCCGGTGGGATCGCGATCGCGTACGCATTGGACCTCTTCGGCCGCCGGCCTACGGTGACGGTGTCGTACACAGCCGCGGCGTTGAGCATGCTCGGCTGCGCAGCGGCGGCCGGGACCGGCTCGCAGACGATCGTGCTGATTGCGTTCACGGTCGCGGCGTTCTTCGCCACCTGTGCGTGGGTCTCCGCGTACCCGACGTTCTCCGAGCTCTTCCCGACCCACCTTCGGGCGACCGGCATCGGCGCCTCCGTGGGGGTCGGCCGGGTCGGCGCTGTGATCGGTCAGGTGCTGCTCGCGTTGACCGCGACCTCGTTCGGGATCGGCTCGGTGTTCGTCGCGCTGGGCGCGTTCTGGATGATCGGCGCGGTGGCCGGCGCACTGTGGTGGCGCTACGGCGTGGAGGCCCGCGGGGTGAACCTGGAAGCGCTCGTCGCGGCCAAGCCGGAGCCGGTCGGCTCCGGCGACCGTTCCTGACGCGGGAAGTGGCGCGCCGGATCCCACGTGCTCCGCGAGGATCCGCCCTGGGTGGGCTCGGTTCGTGGTCGCGGGCGTCGACCCGCCGGTCGTACGCGCGGAAGCCGCGAGCGAGTCGCCGTGGCGCGGCGGGAGTGCGCCGCGCGGTCGGCTCGCCAACCTCGGCAGACGTAAGCATCTCGCAGCAACTCGGGCCGGCGGCGGGCACGGTGTAGGCAACTATCGTGACGATCATGACGACCAGCCGCCACGTGGCTGATGCTCGCTCGGCCGGTGGTCCGTGGACGGCACGGGTGCGACCGCCGGCAGTTGCGGCCGCGATCGGGGTTGCGGTGGCGGCGGTCGTCGCGCTGCTGCGTACGGCTCAGCTCCCGGCCGGCATGGGCGCGCTGGACATGACGATGTCCGGGGCCGGTGTCGGGGTGTGGGTCGCGCTGAGCGTGGTGCCCGCCGCCGTCATCGGCCTGCTCGGCCCGGCCGGCCCGGCGACGGCCGTTGCCCGAGGGCTCGTGATCGGGCTGCTCTGGTGGGTCTCGTGGAACCTCACGCTGCTCCCCCTGTTGCTCGGGGTTCGGCCCGGCTGGTCGTCCGCTTCGGTCACGGTGGAGTTCGCCGACCTGGTGGCGACCCTCCTGCACGGTGCGGTGACCGGGCTCGGTTGGTCGGCCGTGGCCGCCCGCGTGGTCGGAGTCGCACGTGGACCCGACGAGGACCGAGCCGACTTGCCGCGCGTGGTCGTCCTCGGCGGCGGTTTCGCCGGCGTCGCCGTGGCGAGGCGGCTCGAGCGGTTGGCCAGGCGGCGATCGCGCTGGGACGTGACGCTCGTGAGC
>Ga0136618_10001056_pt1 | contig 10371 bp, 8 predicted proteins | sample AntDrymUQ3302106_2_FD_104805 | JGI IMG/M metagenome (GOLD analysis project Ga0136618, IMG submission 104805) | Polar desert sand microbial communities from Dry Valleys, Antarctica - metaG UQ330 (21.06) | ecosystem: Environmental > Terrestrial > Soil > Desert | place: Antarctica: Dry Valley...
GACGATCGCCGCCGCCTGCTGGAGGCGCACCTGGCGGGCCAGGTGGTCGTCCAGCTTCGCGTGTCGGTCCCCAACCGGCCGGGCGTGGTGGCCGAGGTCGCGCTCGCCCTCGGCCGCGCCTCCGTCAACATCGTCGACATGGCACTGCACCCAGCCGCCGACAACGCCAGCGGCGTGATCGCGCTGTGGGTCGCCGGCGAGGAGCCCGCGGCCCGCGCGGAGGCCCTGATCGTCGCGCTCGGGCTGCCGGTGGCGAGTAGCGCGGACGCAGTCCGCCGCGATGGCGAGCGGAGCGAGACCGGATGAGCCGGCGCTTCTTCCGGCCCGCGCCGCGCCTGCGCGGGACGGTCACCGCGCCGCCGGACAAGTCGCTCTCCCACCGCGCCGCGCTGCTGGCCGCCATGGCCGCCGAGCCGGTCTTCGTCGCCAACTACCTGCAAGCCGAGGACACGCTGGCGACCCTGCGCGCCGTCGAGGCGCTCGGCGTCCTCGTGGAGACGCGCGACGACGGGCTCCTGCTGCGCGGCCCCGGGCTGCGCGCCGCCGCCGAGCCCGGCCGCACGATCGACGTCGGCAATGCCGGCACCCTGATCCGGCTGCTGCCGGGCTGGCTCGCCGGGCAGAGAGGGGGAGGGAGCTGGACGCTCGACGGCGACGCCTCGATCCGCCGCCGCCCGATGGGCCGCATCGCGGAGCCGCTGCGCGCGATGGGCGCTCACCTCGAGGCGGCCGGCGACGTCGCGCCGCTCTCGATCGAGGGCCGCAACCTGACCGGCATCGACTACGCGATGCCGGTCGCCTCCGCCCAGGTCAAGTCCTGCGTGCTGCTGGCGGGCATTCTCGCCGACGGCCGGACGTCGGTGGTCGAGCCCGCGCCGAGCCGCGACCACACGGAGCGCCTCCTGCTGCGCGGCGGGGTGGACGTGCGCCGCGAGGGCGCGACCGTCAGCGTCGGCACGCTCGACGAGCTCGAGCTCGAGTCCATCGTCATCCCGGGCGACCCGTCCTCGGCCGCCTTCCACGCCGCCGCCGCGGTGCTGGTGCCCGGCTCGCGCATCGTGATCTCCGACATGGCCGCCAACTGGACGCGCGTCGGCTTCTACCGGATCCTCCAGCGCATGGGCGGCATCGTCGTCGGGCCGCTGGAAGAGGAGCCCGCGGGGCTGCCGTCCGTCGAACCGGTGTGCGAGCTCGACGTCTGCCACGGCCCGCTCGTCGGCACGAGCGTCGAGCGCGGCGAGGTCCCCCTGGCCATCGACGAGCTGCCGCTCGTCGCGCTGCTCGGCTGCTTCGCCGAGGGGGAGACCGTCGTGCGCGGGGCGGAGGAGCTGCGCCACAAGGAGTCCGACCGCATCGCCACCGTCGTGGACGGGCTGCGCGGCCTGGGCGCCGACATCGAGGCGACCCCGGACGGCTTCGCGGTCCGCGGCACCGGCGGCCTCGACGGCGGCGTCATCGCCGCCCACGGCGACCACCGCCTCGCGATGCTCGGCGCCGTGGCCGGCCTGGCCTCGCGCAACGGCGTCGAGGTCGACGGCATCGAGGCCGCCGCGGTCTCCTACCCCGGCTTCGTCGACGATCTCGCCGCGCTTGCCGGCTCCTAGCTAGTGCGCCGCCGCGTAATCTCCCCGCCGTGGTGATCGCCATCGACGGCCCCGCGGGCGCCGGCAAGTCCTCCGTGGCGCGCGCGGTGGCCGCCCGGCTCGGCTTCACCTACCTCGACACCGGCGCGATGTACCGCGCGGTGGGGCTGGCGGGGACGCCGGAGGTGGACATCGCCTTCGAGGGCGACCGGGTCCTGCTCGACGGCCGCGACGTGACGGGGGAGATCCGCACGGCCGAGGCGTCCGCGGCGGCGTCGCGCGTGGCCGCCGATCCGGCGGTGCGTGAGGCGCTGGTCGCCAAGCAGCAGGCGCTGATGGCCGAGGGCGACTGGGTGGCGGAGGGGCGCGACATCGCGCTCGTCGTCGCGCCGGAAGCCCAGGTCAAGGTCTTTCTCACCGCCGACCCGCGCGAGCGCGCGCGACGGCGCGCCGACGAGCTGGGCGCCGACCTGGACACCGTCCTGCGCGAGCAGGCGATCCGCGACGAGCGCGACCAGAGCAGCGGCGATCGCTCGGTGACCCAGCCGGCCCCGGGCGCGAAGGCGCTCGACACGACCGGACTCTCGCTCGACGAGGTCGTCGAGCGAATCGTGGAGCTGACCCGGTGAAGGTCGCCATCGTCGGCTATCCCAACGTGGGCAAGTCCTCGCTGGTCAACCGCCTCACGCAGTCACGCGAAGCCGTCGTGCACGAGACTGCGGGAGTGACGCGCGACCGCCGGGAGCTCGAGACGGACTGGAACGGGCGCAGGCTGACGCTGATCGACACGGGCGGCATCGACGCCTCCGCCGAGGATCCCCTCGCCGTCTCGATCGCCGACCAGGCGCGCTCCGCGCTGCTCGACGCCCAGGTGGCGGTGCTCGTGGTCGACGCGCGCGCGGGCCAGCGCCCCGGCGACGCCGAGATCGCCGACATCCTGCGGCGCTGGGAGGGGCCGGTGCTGGTGGCCGCCAACAAGGTCGACTCGCCCCGCGACGTCCCGCTGGCCTCGGACTTCTACGGCCTTGGCCTCGGCGAGCCCGTCCCGGTCTCCGCGGCGCAGGGCCTCGGCACGGGCGACCTGCTCGACGCGATCGTCGCGGCCAGTCCCGAGCCGGACGCCGACGAGGAGGGCGACGACGTCTTCCGCCTCGCCATCATCGGCCGCCCGAACGTCGGCAAGTCCTCGCTGCTGAACACCTTCCTGGGCTTCGAGCGCGTGATCGTGTCCGAGGTCGCGGGCACCACGCGCGACCCCATCGACATCGAGCTGGAAGCCGAGGGGCGGCGGATCCGCCTGGTCGACACCGCGGGCATCCGGAGGGCCGCCAAGGTCAAGGAGTCGGTCGAGTACTACACCGCCCTGCGCTCGCAGCGGGCGGCTGAGCGCGCCGACGTCGCGCTCGTGGTCTGCGACGCCACCGAGGGCGTGACCACCCAGGACCTGCGCATCGCCGACCTCGCCATGCGCTCGGGCTGCGCGACGGCGCTCGTGCTCAACAAGTGGGACCTGACCTCCGGGGACGACTTCGACCTCGACCACGAGCGCCAGGTCGTCCTGCGCAAACTGCGCCTGCGACCCAAGCTGCTCACCGCCTCGGCCCTGACCGGCCGCCACGTGGCCCGCCTGCTGGTCGAGGCCGTCTCCCTGGCCGACCGGCGGCGCCACCGCATCCCGACGCCCGAGCTCAACAACTTCATGGCCGACATCGTCGCGATCCGCCAGCCGCCCGCCAAGCAGGGCCACCGCCTGAAGCTGCTCTACGGCGCGCAGATCGGCATCGACCCCCCGCGCTTCTCGATTCAAGTCAACTCGCGCAACCGGGTCACCCGCGACTACGCCTACTTCATCGAGAACCGCCTCCGCGAGCGCTACGGCCTCGACGGCATCCCGCTGATCATCGACTTCGCCGAGCGCAAGCAGCGGCGCCGGTCGGAAGGATGAGCCGCCAACGGGCCACCATCGCCGGGGCTGGGCTGGCCGTCGTGGTCGTGGTCGTGCTGGCCGTCGTCCTCCTGGGCGGCGCGTCGGCCCCCGCGGACCGCGCCGACGCGCTCGTCCCCGCCGATGCGCGCGTCTACGTCCACCTGTCCACGGACCCGGACCGCGACCAGGACGCGAGGGTCCTCGAGCTCCTGCAGCGCTTCCCCGCCGTCACCGCCCTGCGGCGGCGCGCCGAGTCGGCGGTCGGGGCCTTCGACTTCAAGCGCGACCTGCGCTCGTGGCTGGGCAAGGAGGCGGCGATCGCGGCGACGGAGCGCGGCACCCTGCTCGTCCTCGCGGTGGAGAAGGAGTCCACCGCGCAGGGCGTCTTGACGCGCGTGGCCGGAGCCCGGCCCGCCGGCCGCCATGCCGGCGTCGTCGTGCGGCGCTTCGGCCCCACCGCGGCGGCCTTCACCGGGGGCTTTTTGGTCATCGGCCCCGAGGCCCTCGTCAAGCAGTCGATCGACCTCGAGCAGGGGCGCGGCCGGTCGCTCTCGAAGGACGAAACCTACGCGCGCGCCGCGGAGCTGCGCCCCGATGACCGCTCCATCGACGCCTGGACCGACGGGAGCGGGGCCGCGTTGGTCCTGCCGCTGCGCCTCGCCGAGGTCGTGGGCGGCTGGCCCGTGTCGGCCAGCGTCATCCCCAACGACCGTGGCCTGCGCCTCAGCGTCCGCCGCTTCGGGGGCGCCTCACCTGGCGCGGACTTCGATCCGAAGCTCATCGATTCCGTACCCGACGACGCCCTCGCGTACGTGGGCGTGCGCAGTCCGCGCACCCTCGGCCCCCTGCTGCCCGACGCCGTCGGGGATGCCGCCGCCGGACTGAAGAAGGGCCTGGCGCCGCTGCTCGAGGTGCTCGACGGCGGGAGCGCGCTGTCGATCACCCCGGCGACGCCCGAGCCGGTCGTCACGCTCTCGGCTCGCACGAGCGATCCCGCCGCGGCGCGCGAGGCGCTGGCCGGCCTGCAGGGCATCATCGCCGGGCTGCTGACCGGCTCGGAGGACCTGACCGGCCAGGTGCCGACCTTCGAGGAGCTCGACCTCGGCGACGGGCTCGACGGGTTCAGGCTCAGGCTGGCCGGCGGCGGAGAGCTCGTCTACGTGGTCACGGGGCGCACCGTGATCGTGTCGAACTCCAGTGACGGCGTCCGCCGCGCCGCCAGGCCATCGGAATCGCTGCGCGACACCGAAGACTTCGGGGCCGCCGTGGACGGGGTGCCCGGCACGGCGCAGGCACTAGCCTTCCTCGACGCAAGCAAGCTCCTGGCCCTCGGGGACGAGGCAGGACTCGACGCCAGCCCGACCTACCGGGCCGTGCGAAACGACCTTCGCAAGGTCCGCGCGCTGGGCGCCGTGGTCCGTCGCCGGGGAAACGACACGACCGTGGAGCTGAACTTCCTCATCCCATGAGCGCCTACGCCGAGAACGAGTACCTGTTCACGTCCGAGTCCGTGACCGAGGGGCATCCCGACAAGGTGGCCGACCAGATCTCCGACGGCGTGCTGGACGCCGTGATGGCCGAGGACCCCTACGGCCGGGTCGCCTGCGAGACGCTGGTCAACACCGGCCTGGTCGTGGTGTCCGGGGAGATCTCGACGTCCACCTTCGTGGACATCCAGGACGTGGCACGCGAGACGATTCGCAAGATCGGGTACATCGACGCCGACCTGGGCTTCTCGGCCGATTCCTGCGCGGTGCTCAACACGATCGACAAGCAGTCCGCCGACATCGCGCAGGGCGTCGACTCCGCCCACGAGGTCCGCACCACCGGCTCGCACGACGACGAGCTCGACGTCGCGGGCGCGGGCGACCAGGGCATGATGTTCGGGTACGCGACCAACGAGACCGCGACGCTGATGCCGTTGCCGATCTCGCTCGCGCACCGGCTCGCCGAGCGCCTCGCGGCCGTCCGCCACGACGGATCGCTGGACTACCTGCGCCCCGACGGCAAGACCCAGGTCTCGGTCCGCTACGTCGACGGCCGGCCCGTGGAGGTCGAGAAGCTGCTGATCTCCACCCAGCACCGCGAGGGCGCCGAGGACCGGATCCCGGACGACCTGTGGGAGCACGTGGTCGTGCCGACACTGCCCGCCGACCTGTACGACGCCGACAAGCTGCGCCGCTCCTACCTGGTCAACCCGACCGGGCGCTTCGTGATCGGCGGCCCGGTGGGCGACTGCGGGCTGACCGGGCGCAAGATCATCGTCGACACCTACGGCGGCATGGCCCGCCACGGCGGCGGCGCCTTCAGTGGCAAGGACCCGTCGAAGGTGGACCGGTCGGCCGCCTACGCCGCGCGCCACGTGGCCAAGAACGTCGTCGCGGCCGGCCTGGCCGATCGCTGCGAGGTCCAGGTCGCCTACGCGATCGGCGTGTCGCACCCGGTCTCGGTGATGGTGGAGACCTTCGGAACCGAGAAGATCGGCGTCGCCAAGATCGCCGAGCTCGTCGACCGGCACTTCGACCTTCGCCCCGGCGCCTTCCGCGAGTCGCTGAACCTGCACCGCCCGATCTATCAGAAGACCGCCGCCTACGGCCACTTCGGCCGCGAGGAGCCGGAGTTCACCTGGGAGAAGACCGATAAGGCCGACGCGCTGCGCTCGGAGGCCGGGCTCTAGGGTCACTGCAGCGCGCCAACCTGGCTTTCGCGACCCGGACCGCCTCCGGGCTCGAGTCCATCAGCAGGTAGCGGCGGCCCAGCTTGGCGGCCACGACCCCGAGCGTGCCCGAGCCCGCGAAGGGATCGACGCAGAGGTCGCCCGGCCGCGAGGAGGCCTGCACCATGCGCCGGATGACGCCCTCGGGCTTCTGCGTCGGGTACCCGGTCTTCTCGGCGCCGGTGGGGGAGACGATGGTGTGCCACCAGACCGAGGTGGGGCGCTTGCCACGCGCCGCCTTCTCCGCCGTGACCAGGCCGGGCGCCATGTAAGGCTCGCGGTCCACGGCCTCGCAGTCGAAGAAGTAGCCGTCGGGATCCTTGACGTAGACGAGGATGGTGTCGTGCTTCTGCGGCCAGCGGCGCCTGGCCTTCGCGCCGTAGTCGTAGGCCCAGATCAGCTCGTTGAGAAAGCACTCGCGGCCGAAGAGCTCGTCGAGCAGCAGCTTGCAGTAGTGCGCCTCGCGAAAGTCGATGTGGAAGTACAGCGTCCCCGTCTGGTGCAGCGCCCGGCGGCACTCGGCGAGACGCGGCTCGAGGAAGCCGAGGTAGTCGTCGAAGCAGTCGCGATAGGACGAGGTCTCGAGGCGCTCGGTGCGGTAGCGCCGGCCGCCGAACCCCGTGCGGTCCCCGGCGGGGTCGGCCACCGTCCGCATGCCCCGGCGGACCTGGGAGGCGCCGGTGTTGAAGGGCGGGTCGAGGTAGATCATCTGCGCGATGCCGTCCGGCTGCGCGCGCAGCAGTGGCAGGTTGTCGCCCTCGAGGACCATTGTCGGGGGACGGTAAGGGGTGCCGAGGTCGGAACGGTTGCGCTGGGAGGACCGAGGCGGGCCCCCTCCGCCCCGTTACGGTCACCGGCGTGATCGCCCGGATCGAGCCGCTGACGACGACCCGCCGCGTGAACGGGCCATTCGATTACAGGCTCCCCGAGGCGCCGGTCGAGATCGGCTCCGTGGTGCGGATCCCGTTCGGCCGCCAGAGGCTCGACGGCGTCGTCACGGGCCTGGCGGAGTCGAGCGAGGTGCCGGAGGAGAAGCTCGTGGCGCCGAGCGCCGTGCTGGCGGAGTCTGTACCCGGCGAGCTGGTCGACTGCGCACTGTGGATGGCCGAGGAGTACTGCTCCACGCCGGCGCGGGCGCTGTCGCTGGTCCTCCCGCCGCCCGGGCGCCCGCGCACGGAGCTGTGGGCGATTTCTGCCGGCCCGGCCGGCGGCGAGAAGCTGACCGAGCGCCAGCGGGCGGTGCTCGCCCGCCTGCCGGGACCCGCGGCCGCCGATCTCGCGGTGCTGCGCCGGCTCGAGGCCCGCGGCCTGGTGACGGTGCAGCCGCGCCTGCGCCGCCGCGTCCCGGCCACCAACGCCGTCGCCGACCGCGCCGTGACGCTGACCGCCGAGCAGGAGGCGGTGCTCGCCGCGCTGGAGGCGGAGCCGGCCGGCCGGCACCTGCTGCACGGGGTCACCGGCTCGGGCAAGACGGAGATCTACCTGCGCGCCGCCGAGCGCGTGCTCGCCGCCGGTCGCGGGGTGATCGTGCTGGTCCCTGAGATCGCGCTCACGCCGCAGACCGTCGCGCGCTTCCAGGCCCGCTTCGGCGACACCGTCGCCCTGCTGCACTCCTCGCTGTCGGAGGGGGAGCGCTTCGACGAGTGGCTGCGCCTGCGGCGGGGGGAGGCGCGCGTGGCGGTCGGCCCGCGCTCGGCGGTCTTCGCGCCGGTCGCCGACCTCGGGCTGGTGGTCATCGACGAGGAGCACGACTCGTCCTACAAGCACGAGGGCGATCCGCGCTACGACGCGCGCCTGGTCGCCCGCCGGCGCGCCGCCTACACCGGCGCCGCGCTGCTGTGCGGGACCGCGACGCCGCGCCCGGAGACGTGGCGCGAGCTGCCGCGCCTGACCCTTTCCGAGCGCGTGGACGGGCAGCGCCTGCCCCGGGTGGACATCAAGGACATGCGCGGCGCCTTCCACCACCCGCTGCACCCCGACACCCAGCGCGCGCTCTCGGAGGTCGCCGCCGCCGGCCGCAAGGCGATCGTGCTGATCAACCGCCGCGGCTGGTCGAACTTCCTCACCTGCCGCGACTGCGGGAAGGTCTGGATGTGCCCGAGCTGCGACGTCGCCCTGGTGCTGCACCGGGCCGTGGCGGAGATGGCCTGCCACCACTGCGGCCATCGCGAGCGCGTGCCGGGGCGCTGCGACCACTGCGCCTCGCTTGCCGTCGCGCGCTACGGCGCCGGCACCGAGCGCCTGGAGACCGAGCTCGCGGAGACCCTCCGCGTGCCGGTGTTCCGGCTCGACGCCGACACGGGCGCCCCCAAGGACGCCGTCCCGCGCCTGCTCGCCGCCTTCCAGGCCGCGCCCAGCGGCCTGCTGGTCGGCACGCAGCTCGTGGCCAAGGGCCACGACTTCCCGGACGTCGCGCTCGGGGTCGTCGTCGATGCCGACCAGACGCTGCGCTTCCCGGACTTCCGCGCCGAGGAGCGGACCTTCGCTCTCGTCGCCCAGCTGGCCGGCCGGGCGGGCCGGGGCGCGGCCGGCGGGCGTGTGATCGTCCAGACCATCACCCCGGGCGCGTCCTCGATCGTCCATGCGGCGCGCCACGACGCGCCCGGCTTCCTGCACGACGAGCTCGGGCGCCGCGAGGCCCTGGGCTATCCGCCCTTCGCCGACCTGATCCGCGTCGTGTGCACGGCCCCCGACCTCGCGGCCGCCGCCGCCGCGGCCGCCGACATCGCCGCAGCGGTGGACCTGCCCGGCACCGAGCGCCTCGGCCCCGCCCCGCTGTTTCGCCTCCGCGACCGCGAGCGCGTCCAGCTGGTCGTGCGGACCACCGAGCGCGCGGCCGCCGTCGCCGCCGTCGGGGCGGCCGTCGAGGCCGCCGCCAAGGACCGCGCCCACCGCTCCGTGGCCCTCTCCGTGGACGTCGACCCGCAGTAGGATCATCCGCGTGTCCGACGAGCCCGTCGAGGTCGCCGAAGACGAGGAGCGCCCCGCCCCGGCCATGGACCCGGAGGTCCGCGCGCGCCGCGACGCGGCGCTGCGCCTGGTGCGCAAGTACGGCGACCCGATGCTGCGCAGCCGGGCCCTCGAGATCGACCGCTTCGACGAGCGCCTCGTGGACGAGGCGCGGCGGATGGGCCAGCTGATGCACGACTCGCTCGGCATCGGGCTCGCCGCCACGCAGGTCGGGACGATGCACCGGGTGCTCGTCTACCGGATCGAATCCGGCGCCCCCGTGGCTGCGCTGGTCAACCCGGAGATCGAGTGGCGCTCCAAGGACGAGGAGATCGCCGAAGAGGGCTGCCTGTCGCTGCCGGGCGTTCACGTCGACGTCGAGCGCCCCGTGCACGTCCGGGTCAACGGGCTCGACGAGCATGGCGACCGGCTGACGATCGAGGCCTCCGGTCTCGAGGCGCGCGTGATCCAGCACGAGATCGACCACCTCGACGGCGTGCTGATCCTCGACCGCGCCCCGCGCGGCCAGCGCAAGGAGGCGATGAAGATTCTGCGCGAGCGCCTCGCGAGGGAGGAGCAGCGCCAGGCCGCTTGATGCGGACCATCTATCTTGGCACCTCGGACTTCGCGGTCGCCGTGCTGGACCGGCTCGCGGTGAGTGAGCACCGCCCTGCGCTCGTCGTCACGCGCCCGGACCGCCGCAAGGGCCGCGGCCAGCATACGTCCGCGCCGCCCGTCGCCGAAGCCGCCCGGAGGCTCGGCATCGACCTCCTGCAACCCGCCGACCTGCATGCGCCCGAGGTGCTCGAAGCGATCGCCGCCGCGCAGCCCGACGCGCTCGTGGTGTGCGCCTATGGGGCACTGATCAAAGAGCCGCTGCTCTCGGGCTACGAGGTCTTCAACGTCCATCCGTCCCTGCTGCCGCGCTGGCGCGGGGCGGCGCCGCTGGAGCGCGCGATCATGGCCGGCGACCACGAGACGGGAGTCGCGATCATGCGGCTCACCGCGGGGCTGGACACCGGGCCCGTCTGCCTGGTCGAGCCCGAGCCGATCGCCCCGGATGACGACTACGGCTCGCTCGCCGCGCGGTTGCGGGCGAGCGGCGGCGAGCTGCTCGTGCGCGCGCTGACCGAGCGCCCGCCCTTCGTCGAGCAGGACGAAGAGGCCGGGGTCACCTACGCGGAGAAGATCGGGCC
>Ga0136618_10001057_pt1 | contig 10369 bp, 10 predicted proteins | sample AntDrymUQ3302106_2_FD_104805 | JGI IMG/M metagenome (GOLD analysis project Ga0136618, IMG submission 104805) | Polar desert sand microbial communities from Dry Valleys, Antarctica - metaG UQ330 (21.06) | ecosystem: Environmental > Terrestrial > Soil > Desert | place: Antarctica: Dry Valley...
ATCTTCGAGGGCCGCGAGGGGGGCATCGACCAGGCCGTGGTCGGCGCGCAGGCCCAGGGCTACAACTCCTCGTCGACCGGCGTCTCCTGCATCGGCGACCACACCACGTCTGGCCTGTCGGCCAAGGCCTTCGAGGCCGTCGCGCGCCTGCTCGCCTACAAGCTGGCGCTCCACGGCGTGCCCGTCACCGGCAGCGTCGGCGTGGTCTCCCAGGGCGGGGCGAGCAACCGCTACCGCAGCGGCACGAGAGTCCGGCTCCAGCGCATCTGCGGCCACCGCGACGGCGACTCGACCACCTGCCCGGGCGACGCCCTCTACCGCCGGCTCGGGGCCCTGCGCGCCCGCGCCGAGGAGCTGGCCGTCGCCGTTCCCGCCCTGACCGTCCTCGCCACCGAGACCGAGCTGCGCCACCCCGCCACGGTGGGGCTGTCGGGCACGCTGCGCTTCGCCGACGGGGCGTCCCCGCTCGCCGCGGCCGTCCAGATCCAGTACCAGACCCGGGCGGGGTCGGCGTGGGAGCTCGTGCACACCCTGCAGGCCGACGCGGAGGGCGCCTTCGCCGCCAGCGTCGCCGTGCCGGCCTCGGGTCGCGTGCGCGCGGTGTTCGCCGGCGACGGGACGCACGCACCCATCACCGCGACGCCCATCCCCATCACCGTGGTGGCCCGGCTGACGCTCTCGCTGGACCCGCGCCGGCTGCGGCCCGGGCGCTCCACGGCGGTCTCGGCCACGATCGACCCGCCCGGCGCCGCGACCGCCCGCCTGATCGTCGAGCGCCGGGTCGGTACGCGCTACCTGCTCGTGCAGCGCCGCTCCGTGACCGTGAGCGGCGGCGCGGTCGCGACGTCCTTCAAGCCGTCCCGGACCGGCCTCTACCGCGTCACCCTGCAGGCCGGCGGAGCGACGATCCGCCGGCTGGTGCGCGTCAGCGCTTGAGCCAGTCCGAGAGCTTGCCCGAGGCCTCGCCGAGCTGCTCGCCGAGCTTGGAGACGCCGTCGGCGGCGTCGCCGAAGAAGGAGCTGAAGCGCTCGCGGTAGTGCTCGGTGGCGGCGTCGGCCTCCTCGCGCGCGCCCGCCTCCTGGCCGCGGCGGATGAAGTCTCCGGAGACGATCCGGTCGTACTCGCCCGACTGGACCCAGCTCATCAGCTCGTGCACGCGCTTGACCGCGTGGGGATGGGTCATGTTGAGCTCCGAGCGCAGCCGGGTGAGCTTGTCCCAGCCCTCGACGTCGCGGTACTCCTGGCCCTGCTTGACGAACGCGTCGAGGTTCAACCGGTTCGACGCCAGGCCCGAGCCCAGCACCATCAGGGTCCGGCACGTCGCGAGGGGGTCGCGGTTGACCAGCGTCGCCGCCCGGTCCGAGGACAGCTCGGCGGCGCGGAACCACTCGAGCAGGGCGAGCTTCACCGCCATCAGCGGCAGGCCGGCCAGGACGCCGAGCGGGCCGCCCATCGAGAGGTTGAGGAGGATCATCAGGGTGGTCCGGTACATCACGTGCTCGGCCAGGATGTGGCCGGCCTCGTGGCCGAGCACCGTGCGCAGCTCGCTCTCCTCCAAGAGCTCCAGCGTGCGCGAGTTGACCAGCACGAACGGCTTGCCCGCGCCGACCGCGGCTGCGTTGGTGACCGGGAACTGCGTCACGAACAGCTCGGGCACGGGCTTGAGGTCCAGCCGGGCGTAGGCGGAGACGTGGTCGGCCCACGCCTGGGGAAGCTGGTCGGGCCCGATCCGCACCGACGACGCGACCAGGCTCTGGCGCAGCGCCCGCTCGTAGCCGAACTCGGAGATCTTGCGCACGACCGTGTCGAGCATCGGGATGCTCTTCAGCGCAGCGGTCGCCGCGCGGTCGGCGGGATGCTCGAAGGCCCGGGCGGAGATCTCCACGAGCCGCTGGTCCTCGGGGAGGGTCTCGGTCATGCCCGCGACGCTATCACCGGTTGCTAAGGGTCGATGACGAGCCGCAGGCCGCTCCAGGTCGCGTCGATCGCGCAGACCTTGTTGTCCACGAGGGAGGGTGGGGCATATTCAGCGCGATCTCGCGCACCACGTCCTCGGTGATGTCGGTGTCCGTCGTGGCGGACGCTGGAAAGTGGCGCTGACCGTCAGGCGCGGGCGAGCTCGGCGATCACCTTGGAGAGCTGGCCGCCCTGCCAGGCCAGCGGCGACTCTCCGGGCTCCTCGCTGACCAGGCGGGCGCCCGGGATGGTGCCCGCGTAGCGCTCGCCGACGGCGTAGGGGTGGCCCGGGTCGGGCTCGTCACGCGAAGCGACGACGACCACCGGGAAGTCGATCGCGTGCAGGTCGTCCCAGGCCTCGAAGGGCCGCGAGCGCGGCACCTGACGCAGGGCGTCGGCAACCGCGTCGAGGTGCGCGTGCTCCGAGAGGCGCTGGCGGATGACGCGCTCGATCGTCGCGTGAAGGCGCTCGGGCGTCGCCGGCGTGCCGTACGCGGCCAGGAACCCGTCGATGCCTCCGGAGCGCAGGCCGTCCGACAGCGCGTCCCAGCGCTCGAGGTCGTCCGGGTCCTCGGGGTCGAACGCCGGGGTGACGATGACGGCCCCGCGGACGCGGCCGGGGTGCTCGAGTGCCAGGCGCACGATGGTGTGGGCGCCCATCGATGCACCGGCGAGGACCGCGGAGTCGATGCTGCGGTCGTCCAGGACGGCGAGCAGGTCGGCGGCCAGCTCGCCGTAGCCGTAGCTGTCCGCCGGCGCTGAGCGGCCGTGCCCGCGCGCGTCGTAGGCGACCACGCGGTGCCCGCCGCGCTCGAGCGTCCGCGACCCCATCACGACGTAGCGGCGGGTGGCCGTGAGGCCGTGCAGGAGCACCACGGGGATCCCCTCGCCCGCCTCCTCCCCGGCCACCCCATCGACCTCGTAGACCGCCATCACGGCGACACTACCCTCACGCTCGATGGTCATCGACGTCACCGAAGCCACCTTTGAAGCCGAGGTCGTGGAGCGGTCGCGCACGGTTCCCGTGGTGGTCGACTTCTGGGCGGCCTGGTGCGGGCCGTGCCGCTCGCTGACGCCCGTCCTCGAGCAGGCCGCCGCCGACCGCGAGGGCAAGGTCGTGCTGGCCAAGCTCGACACGGAGGCCAACCAGGGCATCGCCCGTGCCTTCGAGATCCGCAGCATCCCGGCGGTGAAGGCGTTCAAGGACGGCGAGGTCGTCTCGGACTTCGTCGGCGCGCAGCCGCCGGCGGGCGTGGCGCGGTTCTTCGACGCCCTCGTGCCCTCGGAGGCCGAGGAGCTCGTCGCGGCCGGCGGCGAGGACAACCTCCGGCGGGCGCTCGAGCTCGAGCCCGCTCGAACCGAGGCTGCCGTGGCCCTCGCCCGCGTGCTGGTCGAGCGCGGCGACCGCGCGGACGCGCTCGCGCTGCTCGACAGCCGCCCGGGCTTCGCTGCGGAGGGCCTGGCCTCGCGGCTGCGCCTCGAGGACGCAGACCCCGCCGTCGCGGACGCGTTCGCCCGCCTCGACGACGGCGACGTGCAGGGCGGCCTCGACGGGCTGATCGCGTGCATCGCGGCCGCCGCCGAGCAGGACCGCAAGGACGAGCTGCGGCGCGCGGTCGTCGGCGTGCTCGACGAGCTCGGGGTCGAGCATCCCGTCGCGCGGGACGCCCGCCGCAAGCTCGCCGCGGCGCTCTACTGAGCTTCTGCCTCGTCGTCGGCGCCGAACGCGCCCTCGAGGACCTCGATGGCGAGCAGCTGCGCCGGCGTGCCGGCGACCTCCTCCTCCCCCACCTCCTCGAGCTGCGGCGAGAACTCGACCGCGATGTCGACCTCCTCGTCGGCCTCCTGCGAGTCGGTCAGCGTGATCGTCGCCCGGCCGAGGCCCTCCTCGAGGTGCTCGCCGCCGAGGTTCCCGGCGGCCCGCAGCATCCGCTCGGCGATCTGCAGGTCCTCCCCGCCCGGGCCGCGGTCATGGGACGCCGCGTGCGCCTGGGCGGCCGCCCAGATGCGCTTGCGCTCCTCCTCGCCCGCCGGAGCGATCCCCGCGGCGGCCTCGATCTCCTGTGGCGTCGGCATGCGTCCACCTTAGACGCGAACATGCGCTCTGATGACGCGGACGGTGATCGCCCACATGGACATGGACGCGTTCTACGCGTCGGTCGAGCTGCTGCGGCGCCCCGGCCTGCGCGGGAAGCCCGTGATCGTGTCCGGCAGCGGGCCGCGAGCCGTGGTGACGACGGCCACCTACGAGGCGCGCAAGTTCGGCGTCGGCTCGGCGATGCCCACCTCCCGCGCGCTGCGACTGTGTCCCGAGGCCGTGCTCGTGGCCCCGGACTTCACGGCGTACCGCGACGCGAGCCGGCGGGTCTGGGACATCGTCCGCCGCCACGTCGACGTCGTCGAGCAGTGCGGGATGGACGAGGGGTACCTCGACGTCTCCAGCCTCGTCGCGCCGAAGGCGTCGCTGCGGCGGCTGGTCTCGGAGATCCGCGCCGCCACCGGGCTCGGTGCGAGCATCGGGATCGGCCCGAACAAGCTCGTGGCCAAGGTGGCCTCCGACGCGGAGAAGCCGCTGGGCTTCGTCGCGCTCAGCCGCGAGATGGCCTGCGAGCGCTTCGCCGGGGCCTCTCCCGGGCTGATCCCGGGCATCGGCCCGAAGACCGTCGCCGCGCTCGAGACCCTCGGGATCCGCTCCCTCGCCGCGCTGGGGGCGTGCGACGAGGCCTTTCTGGTCGAGCACTTCGGCCCCAACCACGGCCGCGACCTGCTGCGCCGCTCGCAGTTCCGGGGCAGCACCGCTGTGGTGACGGCGCACGTCGCCGTCTCGGAGTCCTGCGAGCGCACCTTCGATGTCGACATCGACGACGCCCAGGAGCTGGAGGACCGCATGGCCAAGCTGGCCGCCCAGCTCTGCGAACGCCTGCAGAAGGCCGACCGCCGCGGGCGCACGATCGCCATCAAGGTCCGCCTCAGCGACTGGACGACGGTGACCCGCGCACGGACCGTGACCGTGGCCACCAACGAGGAGCCGGTGGTCGCCCGGACCGCGCTCGAGCTGCTCCGCGAGTACGGTCCGGACAAGCCGGTGCGGCTCCTGGGCGTGCGCGTCGCCTCCCTGGCCAAGCCGGAAGGCGACGCGCAGCTGGCCCTTCCCCTCTGACGCGAGTCCCCTCCGATCCCCGGCCAGCCGGCGAAGCCGGCCGAATCGCTACCGCGTGGCCAGGATCGCGCCCACGCCAACGAAGTTCAGCTTGCGCGCGGTGGCCGCGGTCAGGTCGTATTCGCGGTTGCCCACGTACGGGCCGCGGTCGACGACCTGGACGCGAACGGTGCGACTGCCGTGGCGCAGCGTCACCTTGGTTCCGCACGGCAGCGACTTGTTCGCGACGCCGAGCGTGCCCTCGGTGAGGGTGCCGCCGCAGGCCAGGTGCCCGCCGTAGAGGCCGGGTCCGTACCACGACGCCTCGGCGTAGCGGTAGACGTTGATCCGGCCGACGGCGCGCGAGCGGCCCCCGGCGACGATGCGCGCCGGGGCGCTCATCGGATGCTGCGCGGCGTAGCGGAGCGCGAAGCGCTCGTCGCCTCCGGGCGTCGCGCGCGCCAGCGTGACCCAGCTCCCGCCGCGGCGCACCTGCAGGCGCACCGGCTCGTCGGCCGCGCCACGGCCCTTGACGACGGCACTGCGGCCGGTCCGGACGTGCAGGCGGCGACCGCCGACTTTCAGCGCCCGGGTGACGACGATCTCTAGCTCCCGCGAGACCACGCGCTCGGTGAGGCCGTTGGGGACGACCGTGACGCGCAGCGTGCCCGTGCCCGGGACGTCGTGGCCGACGCGGAAGCGGTCGCCGTCGCCGACGATCGTCCGAGCGATGGGCCGGAACGACGCCTCGTCCTCTCCTCTGAACTCGAGCGCCACGGAGCGCCCGTAGGACGTCTGCGCCTTGCCCTCCACGACCACGCGCTGCCCGGGAGCCGGGGAGCGGTCGGTGGACGAGATCGACGGAATGGTGTTCGGCAACGCACGGGTCACGGCAGGCACGACGGCCGCAGCGCCGGTGGTGGCAATGAAAAGCGAGCCGGCGATGGCGCCGGTTCGCGCGTTATTCCTCGGAATCGAGGGCCCTCCAAGCGGTTCTCGACCATGGATCGCCTACGGGGTTAGCTGCCGGGCTCGCAGGAGTTCCGCTACGGCCGCATCAGCGGCCGATTCGCCCCCGCCGCGGCACCTGGGCGCCGCGGCAATTGGTTTCCCCGTCCCCCGGCGCGTCGTGCGCAGGTGGCTCGGCAGGTCGAACGTCTGTTCTCTAACGCAGTCAGCCCCCGATCGGACCGGTGACTGTGAGCCACCGCACACTTCGGGTCAGGTTGAGCGCTTGTCCCAGCTGTCGAGGAAGCGGTCGATCAGCCCTCTGACCACGACGGACATGGGGAAGTTGTGCTCGGCGCACCACGCCTTCAGCCGCCGGTGCTGGGCCTCGGAGAGTCGCACGGGGATCGTGGTCTGCCCGGATCCGACGACCCGCCTCGCTGAACCGGACTGCACGTGGCTGAGCTGCCCGGAGAACGGGGGCTGCGGGAAGAACGGGGGCTGCGGCAAGCCGATCCCCCTCTCGAAGAAGTAAGCGAACACCGCACGCTGCTCGTCCTCGGGCAGCTCCTTGACCGCCTTGAACAGGAGGCGGGTGATGTCGCTCGGCTTCTTGTCCGGCTCCGTGGGCTCCGTCGGCTCCGTCAAGGTATCGCCATGATACACAGGTGATACCGGTAAGTTAGGCCGCCATCGCCGGCGGAAGCCGGTCCACCTCCGTCCGCAGCTTGGCCAGGCCGAGCCGGATGCGGCTCTTGGCCGTGCCGAGCGGGATGCGCTGGGAGCTCGCGATCTCCTCCGCCGTCAGCCCGCCCCAATAGGCGAGCACGAGGGCTTCGCGCTGGGCGTCGGGCAGCACTCCCAGAGCCTCGCGGACGGCGGAGCGCGCCTCGCCGCGCTCGACCGCGACGTCGGGTCGGTCGTCCTGGCGCGGCTCCTCCTCGGCGACGACCACCTTGAAGCGGTCGGTCGCCCGCCCGCGCGACTGCCCCTCGCGGTAGAGGTCGATCGCGCGCGAGCGCGCCAGCAGGCGCAGGTAGGTGCCAAGGTCGGCGCGCGCGGGATCGAACGCGGCGGGCCGGCGCCACACGCGCAGGAAGACGTCTTGCACCACGTCCCCGGCGAGCGCATGGTCGCCAAGGACGCGGTGGGCGGCGGCGAACACGGAACGGTGGTGCTCGTCGTAAGCGAGGGAGAAGCTGTGGGGGTCGCGGAGATCCATAACGTTGTACAAACCTTACACGGTTTGTTGAAGGTTTGCAAACGTCCGCTCAGACGGCGAGACTGCGGCCGGTGCGTCGCCTGATTCCCGTGCTCGTCGGCCTCGTCCTCGTGGCGGGCGGCATCTACGGGCTGCTGACGATCTTCACCAACCGGGATTCCGGGGAGCTGTCCAGCCCGGCAGCCGTACAGGGACCCGGCACGCTGGAGGGCGAGGACGGCGGCGGCACTCCCCCGACCGCCGGCCCGCCGGGCACCGGCTCGCTGACCCGCGAGATCGACGTCCCCGAGCCGGTGCTGCTGCACGCCCTGGAGATCGGGGACGTCGCCTTCGCCTACGACGCCGCGAAGCCGCCGCCCGCCCTCGTGCAGTTGCGCGACGACATCACCGGCCCGTTCGACCCCGAGCTCGCCGCTGCCGGCCAGATGGCGTTCCTCGTCCGGGTCGAGGGCGTCCAGGGCATCCAGGCCCTCGCCTGGCGGCGCCGCTACCAGGCCAGCGGACCCGAGGACCCGCGGCTGCGGGCCTTCGTCGAGGCATGGCTCGGCAAGGGCCGCGGCAACACGGATTAGGCTCGGCGCCGGCATGTCCGCCCTGATCGCCCCCCTGCGCCTCGCGCTCGCCCAGGTCAACGCCCGCGTGGGCGACCTCGAGGGCAACGCCACCAGGATCCGTGAGCTCATCGCGAGGGCCCGCGACGGCGGCGCCGAGGTCGTGCTGTTCCCCGAGCTCGCGCTGTCGGGCTATCCCCCGGAGGACCTGCTGCTCAAGGAGCACTTCCTGCTCGCCTGCGGGGAGGCGCTGGTCGACATCGCCCGGGAGGCGGACGGGATCGTGGCCCTCGTGGGGGTGCCCGAGCGCGCCGAGGACGTCTACAACAGCCTCGCGGTGCTGGCGGACCGCGAGGTCGCGGCGCTTTACCGCAAGAACGAGCTGCCCAACTATGGAGTGTTCGACGAGCAGCGCTACTTCCAGGCGGGGGAGTCGGGCGGGGTCATCGAGCTCGGCGAGGCCCGGGTCGGCCTCACGATCTGCGAGGACATCTGGACACCCGGCCCGCCCGCCTCGGCGGAGGCGCTCGCGGGCGCGCACCTGATCCTCAACGCCTCCGCGTCGCCGTATCACCGTGGCAAGGGCGTGGAGCGCGAGCGCATGGTCGTCCAGCGCGCGCGAGACAACCTCGCGGCGTTCGGGTTCTGCAACCTGGTGGGCGGCCAGGACTCGCTGGTCTTCGACGGCCACTCGCTCGTCGTCGACCACGAGGGCGTCGTGCTGGCCCGCGCGCCGCAGTTCGCCGAGGCGCTCCTACACGCGACGGTCGATCTGCAGGCCGCCAGCACCGCTCGCCTGCGCGACGGCCGCCTGCGTCCTCCCGTGCGCTCGCAGCTGCCGCAGGTCGACGACCTCGCCCTGCTCGAGCGCGGGGCGCCGGGCACCGGCGCCCCGCGCGGCGAGGTCACCGCACTGCTCGAGCCGCTCGCCGAGACCTACGCCGCGCTCGTGCTCGGCACGCGCGACTACGTCGACAAGAACGGCTTCGACCGCGTCTGCCTCGGCTTGTCGGGAGGGATCGACTCCGCGCTGGTCCTGCTGATCGCTGCCGACGCGCTGGGGCCGGAGCGCGTCACCTCGGTCACGATGCCGTCGCGCTACTCATCCGAGGGCACGCGCTCGGACGCCAAGGTGCTCGCCGGCAACCTCGGCGTCGAGCTGCTCGAGATCGCCATAGAGCCGGCCTTCGAGGCCTACGAGGCGCTGCTTTCGAGCGTGTTCGAGGGCCGCGAGGCCGATACCACCGAGGAGAACCTGCAGGCGCGCATCCGCGGCAACCTGCTGATGGCCCTCTCGAACAAGTTCGGCTGGCTCGTGCTGACCACGGGAAACAAGTCGGAGACCAGCGTGGGGTATTCCACGCTCTACGGCGACACGGCCGGCGGCTTCGGCGTCATCCAGGACGTGCCCAAGACGCTGGTCTACGCGCTCGTCGAACACCGCGGGGCGCGCGACGAGGAGCATCCCGTCCCGCCGTCGCTGATCGAGCGCCCGCCCAGCGCCGAGCTGCGCGCCGACCAGAAGGACGCCGACTCGCTGCCCGACTACAACACGCTCGACCACATCCTCGAGCAGGCGATCGAGCACGACGCGTCGGGAGCGCAGCTCGAGGCGCTGGGCTGCCGGCCAGAGGACTTCGAGCGCGTGCTGCGCCTGGTCGACCTCAGCGAGTACAAGCGCCGCCAGCAGCCGCCCGGCATCCGCATCAGCCCCCGCGCCTTCGGCCGCGACCGGCGCATGCCGATCACCAACCGCTACCGCGGCTGAATGCTGATCGATGCCCAGGTCACGCCGGAGCGGGCGTTCTTCGCCGGCCGGCGGGGAACGCCGATCGACCCCGCGCCGCGGCTAAACGCCTGGGACGGGTGGAGCTAGTGTAGTGTCTCGCAAATAGGTGGCGTTTGTGGTAGGGTGAGGAATGCGCTCTGCCACGCCCGCTTTGACGCTCAACGACAGCCAGCGCGAGGTGCTGGAGCGTCTCGCTCGTTCGACAACGGCCAAGCATCGGGAGGTTCAGCGCGCGCGTGCGCTGCTGATGGCCGCCGATGGCGAGCCGAACACGGGGATCGGTGTTGTGGTCGGTGTCTCGCCGACGACGGTGAAGGCGTGGCGTGAGCGCTTTGGCGGCGAGGGCCTCAAGGGCCTGGGCGGTGTGCGGCCGGGGCGAGGGCGCAAGCCGCAGATCAGTCAGGAGAAGGTCGCTGAGATCGTCGCTGCGACGCTGCACGGCAAGCCGCCCGGCGAAACGCATTGGAGCTGCCGGTCGATGGCCGCCGCCCAAGGCGTGAGCCCGGCGACGGTGCAGCGGATCTGGTCGGCCCGCGACATCAAGCCGCACCGCGTCAAGACGTTCAAGCTCTCAAACGACAAGCACTTCGAAGACAAGCTCGTCGACATCGTCGGCCTGTATCTCAACCCGCCCGAGAAGGCCGTCGTGCTGTGCATGGACGAGAAGTCCCAGATCCAGGCCTTGGATCGCACCCAGGCCAGCCTGCCGATGAAGAAGGGCCGCGCCGGCACGATGACCCACGACTACAAGCGCAACGGCACCA
>Ga0136618_10001058_pt1 | contig 10364 bp, 9 predicted proteins | sample AntDrymUQ3302106_2_FD_104805 | JGI IMG/M metagenome (GOLD analysis project Ga0136618, IMG submission 104805) | Polar desert sand microbial communities from Dry Valleys, Antarctica - metaG UQ330 (21.06) | ecosystem: Environmental > Terrestrial > Soil > Desert | place: Antarctica: Dry Valley...
CGACGAGACCGTGGCGGATGGTGTTCTCGGTCACCACCCGGGGCTCGACGAACTGCATGAGATAGCCCGGGCCGCCCGCTTTGGTGCCCGTCCCCGACAGGCGGTTGCCGCCGAACGGCTGGCGCCCGACCATCGCGCCGGTGATCTCGCGGTTGACGTACAGGTTCCCGACCGGGGAGCGTCCGACGACGTAGTCGACGGTGTCCGGGTTGCGCGCGAAGAGACCGCCGGTGAGCCCGTACGGGGAGGCGTCGACGCGATCGCACGCGGCCTCCATCGAGCCGACGCGCTCGATCGCGAGCAACGGCCCGAAGATCTCCTCTGCGAGGACCGCGGAGTCGGGCGGCAGGTCGACGGCGACGCTCGGGGAGGCGAACCAGCCGTGCTCGGGGACGGGCGCCGCGCGGGCGGCGATCCGCCCCGATCGCTCGGCTTCGGCGACGTACCGTTGCACCCGCTCCTGGGCTTCGCGTTCGATCACCGGCGGGACGTCTGACTCGAGATCTGACGCCTGACCCACCTGCAGGACCTCCACCGCGCCGGCCAACCGCTCGACCAGCCCGTCGTGCACCGCCTCGTGGACGAGCACCCGGGCGGCGGCCGAGCACTTCTGGCCCGCGTAGCCGAACGCCGACTTCACGAGGGCGGGTACGACCTCGTCGAGATCCGCGTCGGCGTCGACGATCACGGAGTTCTTGCCGCCCATCTCCGCGATCACCCGCTTGAGGTGCTTCTGGCCGTCGCGCACCTCCGCCGCGGTGCGCAGGATCTCCAGCCCGACCGCACCGGATCCAGTGAAGGCGATGGTGTGGACGCGGGGATCGGCGACCAGAGCCGCGCCCACGTCGCCTTCGCCGGGCAGGAAGCCGAGGACGCCGGGCGGTACACCGGCGTCGCGCAGCGCGTCGACGAGGACGCTCGCGCACCCCGGGGCCTGTTCGGCGGGCTTGAGGACCACGGAGTTGCCGGTGGCCAGCCCGGCGGCGACCATCCCGCACGGAATGGCCACCGGGAAGTTCCAGGGCGAGATCACGGCGACGACCCCGCGACCGGCCCAGCGCAGGTCGTTGCGCTCCCCCGGCATCTGCAGAAGCTCCGCGCCCTCCTGGAGCGCTATCGCGCCGCGCGCGTAGTACTCGAGGAAGTCGATCGCCTCGCATACGTCCGCATCGGCCTCGGGCCAGGGCTTGGCCGTCTCGCGGACGGCGAGCGCGGCGATCTTCAACCGGTCCTCGCGCAGGCGGGCCGCGGCGCGCAGGAGGACGTCGGCGCGCTCGGTGACCGGGCGATCGCGCCAACCGGGCGCCGCCGTGCGGGCCGCCTCGAGCGCTGCGTCCACCTCGCCCGGGGTGGCGACCGCCGACCGTGCGATGACCCGCTCGGGCGCGCCCGGATCGGTCGAGACGAGCGCGTCACCCGCGCGCGAGTCGTCCCCGACGCGAACGGGAACCGAGAGGGGAAGCGTCGAGTCCACCGCCTGCAGGGCATCGTCGAGCGCGGCGCGCACGGGCGCGCGGCGGAGCTCGAGCACCGGCTCGTTGCGAAAGGGCTCCACTAGATCGTGCCGGCCGGCTCGCCGAGCGGCGCGGCAGGTTCATGTCCGGGTGGAGCCAGGAGCTTCTCGACCGCCGCTCCCCGCGCCTGCTCCTGGAGGAACGAGTCGTTGCTGGTGTTCTCGAGCAGCCGCCGCACCAGGTAGGCCATCCCGGCCACCAGGTCGCCCACTGGACAGTAGGCGCGCACCCGCATCCCGTGGGCGGCCAACGCCTCCTGGAGCGGGTCGCCCAGACCGCGCAGGATCTGCAACTCGATGTCGGTGTCCTTGCCGCCCGTCAGGCGGTTGTAGGCGAGGGCGTGCGACACCGACCGCAGGTTGTGGGAGGCGATCGCCACCCGCACCCCGCCCTCGCGCTGGGCGTCGACGAGCCGGCGGGTGAGTCCTTCGAAGTTGCGGTCGCAGTCGGCCTTGACCTCGAAGACCGGCACCGTCCAGCCGTGCTGCTGGGCGTCGACGACCTCGTGATCCCAGTACGCCCCTTTGACCAGCCGTACCGTCAGCGGATGCTCGCGCTCCGCGCCCGGACCCCGGCGGCGCCATTGGAGGATGGTGTCGAGGGAATGCGGCGAATCGCGCAGGTAGGCCTGCAACACCATTCCGGCTGAGGGGCCTTCCCGGAACTCGGGTTCGGACAGGAGCTCGAGGACCAGCTCGAGCACTGCGTCGCGGGAGTCCATCGACTCCATGTCGATGTGCAGGTGGGCACCCACGCGGTGGGCGTGGCGCAGCAGCTCGCGCAGGCGCCCGGCGGCGTCGCGCTTGCCGCGCTCGGGGGCCTCGGCGCGCAGCAGCGGCGTGAGCGCGGAGACCTTCACGGAGAGATTGGCCCGCGCCAGCCGGCCCTGGGGATCGGCTTCGAGCTGGGGCCGCTCGGGCCATCCGGACGCGGCGCGCGAGAGGGCGTCGAGCGCCCGGGCGCAGCGTTCCGCGTAGCGGTCCGCTTCCGCCTGGGTGACGGTGGCCTCGCCGAGCAGGTCGACGGAGCTGGCGACGCCCTCCTTCCAGAGTCCCCGCAGCACGCCGAGGGCGGCTTCAGGGTCCTCGCCCACTATGAAGCGATGTGCCATGTGCTTGACCCCTGTTGCGGAGGCCATGCCGAGCGCACGCCGCCCCGCGCGGCTGTTGCCCATCTTCATCGCGGCGGAGACGGGCGGCGGCGCCGCTTCGAGCTCGCCGAGGAAGCCCGTCAGGTGGCGCGCCAGATCATCGAGCGATCGACACGCCGGCACGACGTCCACGAATCGGAACAGCGCGGCCTTGAGCTCGGCGTCGGAGGAGGCGAGGTCCATCGCCTTGGTGTCGAGCGCCTTGAGCGGATGGCGGGCCTGCGAGGGCAGCGAGGCGGCAAGCCGCGACCCGACGGCGAAGATCTCCTGCTCGAGCGCACGTTCGTCCATGCGGCGAAGGCTACCCCGCGCTATGAATCATCCATGCGCGTAGCGGTCGCCGCAGACGAGGACACGGGAGTCGCACGCCTGCTCGTGGATGAGCTCCACGCCCGTGGCCACGAGCCCTTGCTGCACGGAGCGCTGGCACCGGGCGAGCGCACGGGTTGGGCGTGGGCTTCAGAGGCCGCCGCCCGCGACGTCGCCGAAGGCCGCGCACAGCAGGGGGTCGTTTGCTGCTGGACGGGCACAGGCGCCTCGATCGCCGCCAACAAGGTGCAAGGCGTCCGCGCAGCGCTGTGCGGCGACGCGACGACCGCCGAGGGAGCCCGCCGGTGGAACGATGCGAACGTCCTGGCCGTCTCCCTGCGCACCGTCTCGGCGGCCGTCCTCTCCGAGATCCTGGACGCCTGGTTCGGCACGGAGCCTTCCGCCGAAGCCGACGACCGGATCAACCTCGCCCACCTCTCAGCGCTCGAGCGCCGGGCGTGACGCTGCCGCCCGGACGCTCTCGAAGCGCACGATCCCGTCGTGCTCCACCTCGACCACCTCGGCGCGCTCCAACAGAATGTCGACGTGCCCCAGCACCTCCGAGAGCGTGAGATAGGCCTGCGTGACCGCGACGTTCCCCCAGAGCGACGGGGCGATCTCGTAGGCCGAGCTGGGGCGCTCGGCGATCAGCCTGCCGATCTTCCGGGCCCGGCGCTCGTGCATCGCGAAGCGCTCGTCGATGAGCGTCACGCCCACGTGGATCACCCGCTGGCCGATGGCTTCGCGCTCGAGTTCCGCGACCGCACGCTGCGCGTAGCGCGACACGGACCGCAGGGCGGTGACGACGTCGGGCGGGATCCCGTGGCGGAGCATGAGCGCTTCGGCGAGGACGTCGTCGCGTTCCGCGACGGCACTGAAGTCTCCATGAGTGGCGCCAACAGATCGAGCGCGCACACCTCGGCACCCGAGCGCCGGGCGAGTATGTCGACGAGCCCGAGGTGATCGATGTGCTGGTGTGTGACGACGATGCGCTCGAGATCCTCAACGCGATGCCCGTGGGCGCCGAGCGATTGCTCGAGCTCGTCGAGCGCCTTGCCCGAGTTCGGACCGGTGTCGACGAGCGTGAGCGGCTTGTCCACGATCAGGTAGCAATTCACCCGCCCGACCGCGAACGGCGTCGGGATGGGCAGGCGATGGATCTGGTTCACGCTCGGTCAGCCGCGGATGAGTCCCAGCACCCGGTCGCGCTTCTCCTCCATATCCTGCACCGAGACCAGACTCTCGAGGCAGAGGCGAAGCAGCGGCTCGGTGTTCGAGGCACGGACGTTGAAGTGCCAGTCCTCGTAGTCGACCGAGACTCCGTCGAGCCGGGTGACCTCCCCGTCTGAGAACTCCGAGGAGAGCTGCTCCATCTTCGCGTCGGCGTCCTGGACCTCCGAGTTGATCTCACCCGAGATGAAGTAGGTCGAGTAGTAGGGCTCCAGCAGCTCGGAGAGCGCCTTGTCCTCCTGCCCGAGCAGCTCGAGGATCAGCAGGGCGGGCACGGTCCCGGAGTCGGCGTTGTAGAAGTCGGCGAAGTAGTAGTGGCCCGAGACCTCGCCCCCGAACACGCCGCCCTCGTCGCGCATGCGCGTCTTGAAGTACGCGTGCCCGACCCGGTTGATGAGGGCACGCCCGCCGGCCCGCTCCACGGTGTCGGCCACCGCGCGCGACGCCCGCACGTCATAGAGGATCTCCGACCCGGGCCGCTTGCGCAGCACGGACTCGGCGAGCAGTGCCGTCATGAAGTCCCCGTCGATGAACCGGCCCTTGTCGTCGATGAAGAAGCATCGGTCGGCATCTCCGTCCCAGGCGATGCCGAGATCCGCGCCCTCCGACAGGACCTTGTCGATGACGAACTGCCGGTTCTCGGGCAGGAGCGGGTTGGGCTCGTGGCCCGGGAAGTTGCCGTCCGGCTCCCAGTAGGTGGGCACGAGCTCGAGCCCGTCGAGGCCCTCGAGGATCGGGCCCACCATGGGTCCGGCCATGCCGCTGCCGCCGTCGAGGACCACCTTGAGCGGGCGGATGGCGGTCGCGTCGATGAACTCGAGGGCTCGTTCGCAGAACTCGTCGGCGACGTCGACTTCCTCGACGGTCCCCGGCTCGGCCGCCGGCTCGCCCAGCCCTGCCTCGATCTCTCGCCGGACGTCCTGGATGCCCGCCTCGCCCGAGAGGGCGATCGCCCCCGCCTTGACGAGCTTGGCGCCCGTATACGCCTTCGGGTTGTGCGACGCGGTGCACATCAGGCCGCCGTCGAGCTCGCGCGAGCCGACGAGGAAATAGAGCATCTCCGTGCCGACCATCCCGGTGTCGAGCACGTCCGCGCCCTCGGCGATCATCCCGTCGCGGTAGCGGGCCGCGAGCTCGGGCGCGGTGAGGCGCATGTCGCGTCCGAGCCCGAGCCGGATGTCCGCGACGTCCTTGCCGGCGCCCTTGGCGATCACTTTGGCGAACCCCCGGCCGACCGCCTCCGCCACGTCGCCGTCGATCTGCTCGCCGTAGAGCCCACGGACGTCGTAGGCCTTGAAGATCTCGGGCGGCGGTGTCGTCGGCATGGCGCGTGAGGATACGGCCGCGCCGGCCGAAGTAGGATCTTCGAGATGGCCGGTCACTCCAAATGGGCGGGAATCAAGCACAAGAAGGCGATCGTCGACTCGCGTCGCGGCAAGCTCTTCACAAAGCTCGCCCGAGCGATCACCGTCGCGGCGAAGGAGGGCGGCGGGGACGTGGAAGGCAACCCACGCCTCGGACTCGCCGTTCAGAAGGCCAAGGACTCCTCGATGCCCAAGGACAACATCGAGCGCGCGATCGCGAAGGGGACGGGCGAGGGGGCCGACGCGGACGCGCTCGAGTCGGTCATGTACGAGGGGTATGGGCCGGCGGGTGTCGCGATCCTGGTCGAGGCGGTCACGGACAACCGCAACCGCACCGGCTCAGAGGTCCGCTTCCTGTTCGGCAAGCACGGTGGTTCCCTGGGCGAGCCGGGCTCGGTCGCCTACCTCTTCGACAAGAAGGGCCTCGTGGTGGTCGACGCGGAGCGCTACTCCGAGGATGATCTGATGGTGGCCATCGATGCGGGTGCCGAGGACATCGCGCTCGACGACGACGTCTTCGAGGTGATCTGCGAGCCGTCCGACCTCACGGCGGTCCGGCAGGCGCTCGAGTCGGCGCAGATCGAGGTCGAGGCAGCGGAGATCGCCCAGCGGCCGAGGACACGCGTGCCGCTCGACGAGCAGCAGGCCGAGAAGGTTCTGCGACTCATCGACGGCCTGGAGGATCAGGACGATGTCGACGAGGTCCACGCGAACTTCGACGTCGATGCCGAGGTCCTGGAGCGCGTGGCGGGCTGAGGGGAGGCGTCCGACCCGGCACGGAGAATCCTCCTCGTGCGCATGATCGTCATGGGAATCGATCCGGGGACCGCCAACACCGGCTTCGGCGTGGTCGGGCACCGCGCGGGGCGGCTCGTCGCTCTCGATGGCGGCGTGGTGGAGACGTCGGCGGCCGACGACCCGGGGACCCGGCTGGCGGCCATCCACAGCCGGGTCGGCGCGCTGATGGATCAGTACACGCCTGAAGCCGTCGCCGTCGAGGACCTCTACTTCGGCGTCAACGCCCGCTCGGCCTTCGCCGTCGGGCAGGCGCGCGGGGTGGTGGTGCTCGCCGCCGGCCAGCGCGGGATCCCGTGCCGTTCCTACACTCCGCAACAGGTCAAGGGCGCGGTCTGCGGGTCGGGGCGGGCCGAAAAGGGTCAGGTCCAGCGCATGGTCCAGGCGCTGCTGGGGCTTTCCGAGCTCCCACGTCCCGATCACGCCGCCGATGCGCTCGCGGTCGCGATCTGCCACGCCAACGGCGCGCCGTTGCGCGCCGCGCTGCGTCCGCTGGCCGGGGCCGCGGGATGATCGCCCTCGTGTCCGGCGAGGTGGCCGTGCGCCGTGCCGATCACGTGGTGGTGGCCACGAGCGGGGGCGTCGGCTACAAGCTCGCGGTGTCGGCCGAGACGTTGCGCCACGTCCCGGCGGTCGGCAAGCCCGTCTCACTTCACGCCCACCTGATCGTCCGCGACGACGCCCTGCAGCTCTACGGATTCGCCGCCGAAGAGGAGCGCGACCTCTTCCTGCTGCTCATCGGAGTGCAGTCCGTCGGTCCGAAGGTCGCCCTCGCCGTGCTGTCGGGGGGCTCGCCGCGTGAGCTGCTCGGCGCGCTCGCCGCCGGTGACGCCGCCCGCTTCCAAGCCGTGCCGGGCATCGGCAAGCGCACCGCAGAGCGGATCATCGTCGAGCTGCGCGAGAAGGTCGGCGCCTCGGCGCCCGACGATCCGATCGTGGTCGCCCGAGGTGACGATCCGCGCTTGCTCGCACGCGACGGGCTGATGGGTCTGGGCTTCTCGCTCCAGGAGGTCGATGCACTCCTGGAGGGCGCTCCGGGCGACACGCCTGAGGACCTGATCGCTTACGCCCTGCGCGAGGCGCGCCCGCGGTGACGCCGATCGAGCCCATCCGGACGCCGGGGGTCATCGCGGCCGACCTGGTCCACAGCACCCTGGCCACGCCCGAGGACGAGACCGAGCGCACGCTGCGGCCACGGCGACTCGAGGACTTCGTCGGCCAGGAGGCCATCAAGGACCAGCTCGCGGTGTCCATCGAAGCCGCCCGCTCGCGCGGTGAGGCGCTCGATCACGTGCTCCTCGCCGGGCCGCCCGGGCTCGGCAAGACGTCGCTCGCTCGCATCGTCGCCGACGCGCTCGAGGTGCGCTTCGTGCAGACCGCCGGCCCCGCGCTCGAGCGCAAGGCCGACATCGCGTCGTTTCTCACCGCGCTCGAGCCGCGGTCGGTGTTCTTCGTCGACGAGATCCACCGGTTGCCGCGGGCGCTCGAGGAGACGTTCTATCCGGCGATGGAGGACCATCAGCTGCCGATCACCGTCGGCGCGGGTGCCGGGGCGCGGGTGGTCACGCTTGACCTACCCCCGTTCACCCTGATCGGCGCCACCACGCGTTCCGGCCTGCTGACCACCCCGCTGCGCGACCGCTTCGGCATCCAGCATCGTCTCGAGCACTACGGTCACGACGACCTCGCCCGAATCGTCGTGCTCTCGGCCGGCGTGCTCGGAGTGGAGAGCGAGACGCCCGGGGCTCGGGCGATCGCCGTTCGCGCTCGCGGTACGCCGCGAGTGGCGAACCGGCTGCTCAACCGGGTGCGCGACTACGCGGAGGTCCGGCGCGGCGGGTACATCGACGCCGAGGTGGCCGACGCGGCGCTCGACCTGCTCGGCGTCGACGGCGAGGGGCTGGACCGGCTGGATCGCGAGATCCTCATGACGGTCTGCGATTCCTTCGGAGGCGGGCCTGTCGGCCTGTCCACGCTCGCGGTCGCGGTGGGGGAGGAGGCTGACACCGTCGAGGATGTGTATGAGCCGTATCTGTTGCAGCGCGGACTCCTGCAGCGGACTCCGCGGGGGCGCTGCGCGACCGCGAGAGCCTTCGCTCATCTCGGCCTGCCGGCGCCCGCTCCGGCCGCCACGCTGTTCGACGCGGGCTAAAGCGACGGTTTAGTCGTCCGGGTTAGTCTGCTCAACCTCATGGCGCACCTGTTCATCTGCCCCAACTGCGGCCACCGGTCGACCCAGACCGACCGCACCGCGGGCTTCCGCAACCAGCCCAAGGGCTGCTCCAAGTGCGGTTTCGGTTTTCTCTTCGAGCTTCTCGACGACTATTATCCGGCTCCCAACGCCGCGTTCTTCGTCTGCGATCAGCAGGGCAGGATCATCGGCTGCGGGCGGGGCTCCAAGGAGCTGACCGGGCTCTCGGACGAGAAGGTCATCGGCCGGACCGCCACCGACGTCCTGGGCCTTGACTTCCACGGCGGCGCCGACGCGGTCGGCACCGTGCTCGAATGGGGGGTCCGCCAGCTGGGCAAGCCCGTCACGGTCAACGCGGAGGGCGACCTGCCGGCCAAGGCGGTTGCCGACCTGTTTCCCGCCTACGACGACGACGGCGGTCTCCTGTTGGTCCTCACACCGTCGAAGTAAGCAGTAAGACCAATTGCAGGGGACTACCCTTCCCTCAAACCAATGACGGATCGCCGCCGCAACCTCTTCATCCTGCTGCTGGTGCTCGGCCTCGTCGCCGGGTCGGTCGCGGCCATCGCGATCAAGCCGACCCGCCTCGGACTGGACCTCCAGGGCGGCGTGCAGCTCATCTATCAGGGAAAGCCGACCAAGGCGCAGCCCCAGGTCACTCAGGAGGCGCTGGACCGCTCGCTGGACCTGCTGCGCCAGCGAGTCGACGCCTTCGGCGTCGCCGAGCCCGAGATCCTGTTGGCCGGGCGCGACCAGCTCGAAGTCGACCTGCCGGGCGTCGAGGACGCCGACCGCGCCGCCGATCAGGTCGGGACGACGGCCCAGCTCTTCCTCTACGACTGGGAGCGCAACGTCCTCGACGAGAGCTGCAAGCCGAACGAGACGGAGGTCGACGGGGGCCAGACCGCCGTGACGGGGCTGTTCGGCGCGGTGACGCGCGCCTCGAAGTGCCCGCCCGACATCGACGCGAACAACTCCGCCAGCGGCCCGCGCTTCTACATCTTCGGCGCCAACAACCGTCCGCTGGCCAACGGCCAGATCTTCGATTCCGAGCGCGAGGCCCGGGAGGCGGTTCCGGAGGCTCAACGCAAGGCGGCGAAGGTCGTCGAGGTCCCCGAAGGCATCGTCGTGCTGCGCGACGAGAAGGGCCCGGCGAACTCCGAAGGAGTCCAGCCCCCCGATCCCGACCGCTGGTGGGTGCTGCGAGACGACCCGTCGCTGAGCGGCACGGACATCCGCAACCCGGAGCAGAACTTCGATCAGCAGGGCGGCAACGAGCCCATCGTCACCTTCGACTTCACGGACAAGGGCCGCAAGGCGTTCCAGAACACCACGCGAGCGATCGCCATCCGTGGCCAGGACAACGCGCCGCCCGGCTCTGACCCACAGAGCGCGTCCCAGCACTTCGCGATCGCGCTCGACAACGAGCTGGTCTCGACCCCGTTCATCAACTACCGCGAGAACCCGGACGGCATCGACGGCACCAACGGAGCGCAGATCTCCGGCGGCTTCACGATCACCTCGGCGCAGGACCTGGCCAAGATCCTCAAGATCGGGGCGCTGCCGCTGCGGCTCGATCTCATCTCGCGCTCGCAGGTGTCCTCGACGCTCGGCAAGCAGGCGCTCAACCAGGGATTGATCGCGGGCATCGCAGGCTTCGCCATCGTGGCCCTCTTCCTGCTCGTCTTCTACCGGGTGCTGGGCGTCATCGCCACTTTGGCGCTCGGCGTCTACGCGATCTACCTGTTCGCGATCATCAAGCTGATCCCGATCACGATGACGCTGCCGGGCATCGCCGGCCTGATCCTCAC
>Ga0136618_10001059_pt1 | contig 10363 bp, 3 predicted proteins | sample AntDrymUQ3302106_2_FD_104805 | JGI IMG/M metagenome (GOLD analysis project Ga0136618, IMG submission 104805) | Polar desert sand microbial communities from Dry Valleys, Antarctica - metaG UQ330 (21.06) | ecosystem: Environmental > Terrestrial > Soil > Desert | place: Antarctica: Dry Valley...
CGATTTATTTCTACAAAGCGACCCGTTCGTAATGAAGGAAAAACATTTGAAATTAAAATTAAAAGACGCGGGCGGAAAACAGTTTGAAGCCGTTTGGTGGGACGGCGTTGAGAAATCTAAAGAGCAAACTCTAAAACCGAAAAGCCGCATCGAATTAGCTTACACGCCGGAAGCGAATGTTTGGAACGGAAATACGCGGCTGCAGCTTGTCGTCGAAGATTTAAGAACGGATAATTAATACGGAGGAAAAACGATGGATCTGATTGTCAAATGGCAGGAATTAATGAACAATCCGTTTTTTCGTGACGTTCCATACAAAGTCGAACTCAATAAATTCGGACAGATTTTGATGAGTCCGGCTTCAAACCGGCACGGAATTTTGCAAAACAAGGTTGCAAGAGGAATTGAAAATCAGCTCCTCAGCGGAATTGTTATTATTGAATGTTCGATTTTGACAAGCGAAGGCGTAAAAGTTGCTGATGTCGCGTGGGCTTCCGACGAATTTTTCGCCGAATTCGGCGAGCTGACACCTTATCCGAAAGCGCCTGAAATTTGTGTCGAAATCGTTTCGCCCGGAAACAGCAAAGCCGAAATCAAGGATAAAATTCGTCTTTATTTGGAAAAAGGCGCACAGGAAGTTTGGATTGTTGACGAATACGCAAATACTGATTTTTACACTCACACGGGAAAAATCGAAAAATCGAAACTTGCGGCTGAATTTAAGTTGTAAATGCCTGAAATAAAACGCCCTGAAATCAAAAAACTGCAAACGCGCGCGAATCTGCCAAAATATTTTCGCGGCGCGGCGATTTTTGCGTTGATAACGACAGTTCTTGTCGTCGGCATCGGATTTTACCGCGCCCGCAACAATCAGGAATTTCGGATGAAGGGTTTTCCGACCGAACTTTCTAAAGACGTGATTGCCGAAATTAGCGGTTATGAGCGAACGGAAACCGAAGGCGATGTCAAAAAATATTACATTAAAGCCGATAAAGCGCGGATGTTTGCCGACAATCACCAGGAAATGGAAAACGTGTTTTTGCAGGTTTTCGACGATTCGGGCGACGCGACGAGCGACCGGATAACGGCAGCAAAAGCGATTTATATTCCGGCGGAAAATAAAAATTTTACCGCCTATTTTGCCGGAAACGTGCAAGTGGAAACGCGCGACGGATTGAAAGTTAAAACCGAACAAATCGCCTATAAAAAGGAAACGGAAACGGCGGATGCCGAGGAACTTGTCGAGTTTGAACGCGATAATATAAAAGGCAAATCCTTCGGCGCACTTGTTCATATCAAGGAAAAACGGCTGGAATTGATGAATCAAGTCGAAATCAACGCTTTCGCCGTCAACGCAAACGATGAAATGGCGCGAAACAATCTGCAAAGCGCAAAGATTGCGGCAAATTACGCGATGTTCGACCAGTTAAACGGAAAGATCGAGCTTTCCGAAAACGTCAATATCAACATCACGCCGAACGGACAAAATAGTGAAAATAGTGAAAACAGCGAAATGTCGCAGCCGACCGAAATTAAATCAAATCGGGCGACCGCCGTTTTCACCGACAAGGAAATTAAGCGGATTGATTTGAACGGTAATGTCGAAGTTTATCAAAAGCCGACGAATGCCAACTCAAAATGGACAAGAACAAAAGCGAATAAAGCGACGGCAAAAATTGATAAGGAATTAAAAAGGCTCGAACTTTTCGATAACGTCGAGATTGAAACGACCGTGAATGACGCGAAACCGACGAAAATAAATTCGGGTTACGCCGTTTATGAAAAAGACGCAGACCGTTTTGAACTAAAAAACGGCGTTCATATCGTCACGGTGGAAGATAATCAACCGACGAATATTCGTTCAAACGACGCGATTTACGAGCAGTCGAACGGCAAAATTACGCTTTACGGCAACGCGGAAATTACGCAAAGAAATGATTTAATTAAAGGCGATGTTTTGATTGCCGAACTTTACCCGAACAAAAAACTTCGCAATGCTTTCGCCAAAGGCAATTCATATTTAAAACAAACAACGCTTGAACGAACGACGGAAATTTCCGCCAACGAATTAAACGCCGCTTTCGACGAAAACCAGTTTTTGCTAACCGCAAACGCCGTCGGAAATGGAAACGCGGTTTTGATTCCGTCGCAGTCAAACGAATATTCGCGCGTCACGATTTCCGCGCCAAACGCGATTCGTCTGAATTTTAAAGGCGAAGGTCTTTTGGAGCAGTTGCAGACGCAAGGGCGCACGACGATTCAGTTAAACGCGCCGAATAATTCGCCGGATGCCGCCAATAAAAGATTAACTGCCGATTCGGTTAAATCGTTTTTTAACGCCAACGGGAAAGATTTAACCAGGGCGGAAGCCGTCGGAAATGCCGAACTTTATGTTGAACCGTTAAAAAATTCCGCCGAAAACTATAAAACAATTATTAACGCTCCGCGTTTTGATTGCGAGTTTTACGCGACCGGAAACAACGCGAAAACTTGTTCGGCGAGCGGAGGAAAAACGAAAACCGTCCGCACGCCGACCGCGCCGGGCGACAATCGCGGAACGCAAACGCTTTTAGCGGATAAATTAAATGCCGGTTTTAACCAGCAAACGCAGGACGTTCAACAATTTGACGCGGTTGGAAATACCAAGTTTACCGAACTCGACCGCAACGGAATTGCCGAACAAATCAGTTTTACGGCGAGCGACGAAATCGTTCGTCTGCGCGGCGGCGAACCGACCGTTTGGGATTCGCGGGCGCGGGCAAAGGCAAACGAAATTGATTGGGATACGCGCAGCGAAAAGACGGCTTTGCGCGGCGCGGTTTCAACGACATATTACAGCCAGAAACAAACGAACGGCGCGACTCCGTTTGGTGAAACCAATAAACCTGTTTTTGTAACCGCAGCTTCGGCGGAGTTTAATCACCGTGAAGAAGTCGGTCTTTATACGGGAAACGCCCGCGCTTGGCAGGAAAACAATTACGTTCGCGCCGACCGATTGCTGCTGCGGCAAAAACAAGGTCAGTTGATTGCGGAAGGAAGTGTGCAGAGTCTTTTGTATAACGCCAAGCGTAAGGAGAACGGACGCGAAACAAATGTTCCGGTTTACGCGGCGGCGCAAAAATTAACATTTAATCGTGAAAATCGAATCTTACGCTACGAAACGGATGTTGACATCCGCCAGGGAACCGACCGCATCACGGCTGGCTCGGCAAATGTTTATATGAATGAGAGCAACGACGTTTCGCAAACCGTCGCGGAAAACAATGTCGTCGTCACGCAGCCGAATCGTAAAGCCGTCGGCGATTACGCGCAATATAACGCGACGGATGAAATAGTGACTTTGCGCGGAAATCCGGCGCGGATCGAAGACGCCGAAAACGGTTCGTCGCAAGGCGGACAAGTCACGGTTTATCTGCGCGAAAACCGGGTCGTCGGCGAAGCCACAACGAAACAAACCGGAACCGGTGGAAGAATTCGCTCGGTTTATAAAGTGAAAAATCAATGAAAATTGCTCTACCTTTCCAAATTCTGAAACGCAAAAATGACAATTAATACTTTTCAATTTAATATCAAAACAAATGTTCGCGCTTTTCGGTCAAAAAAATAAAGAATCTAACAACGGCAATCACGAAAATGTGCTTGCCGATTCTTTGTCCGCTTTTAATTTACAAAAATCATACGGACGGCGGCGCGTAGTTGATGATGTTAGCCTCTCGGTCGAGCAGGGCGAAGTTGTCGGGCTTTTAGGCGCGAACGGCGCGGGGAAAACCACGACTTTTTATATGCTGGTCGGGCTTGAACACCCGGAAAAAGGTCGTATTTTATTGAATGGTCAGGACGTGACAAATCTGCCGATGTATCTGCGGGCGCGTCTCGGTCTCGGTTATTTGCCGCAGGAACCTTCGATTTTTAGAAAGATGTCAGCCGAACAAAATGTTTTAGCCGTGCTTGAAACAATGAAAATGCCGCGCGCCGCCAGGTTTGCGCGGTTAGACGAATTGATGGAAGAATTCGGCGTCGCGCACGTCAGGAAAACTCGCGGCAATGCGCTTTCGGGCGGAGAACGCCGACGAGTAGAGATTGCCCGGTGTCTTGCCACCGAACCGCAGTTTATACCTCTCGACGAGCCGTTTGCCGGACTTGACCCGTTGGCGATTGATGATATTCGGGAAATTATTCTTTATCTCAAAAATCAGGGAATCGGTATTTTAATCACCGACCATAATGTGCGCGAAACTCTGGGAATTACCGACCGCGCGTTTATAATGGCGGAAGGGAAAATTCTGCGCGCCGGAAAACCGCAGCAATTGGTCGAAGACGCTGAAGTCCGGCGGCTTTATTTAGGCGAAAGATTCAGCTTATAGAAGCGTCGCATAAAATTGCTTCTCTCATAAATAACTAACAATTTACACAAAATAAGATAAGGCGGATGGCATCCAAAAACCTTTTTTCATTTCATCGAACTCTAATTTTGCGGGGTTTTTAATCTTTGATTTTGAAATAACCCGGATGATTAGTTTTTGGACAATCTTATTTGGAATTTTTAATTGCTTTCAATTTTTTTGAAATTACATGCAACCGTCAATTTTAAGTCCGCTTCTAAGCCTCTTTACACATCCCCTAAATTCTAAATAATTTGTTTTTTTGCTTGTCGGCATTTTACCTTACCGGAAATGCTCGCCCTTTCGGGTCAACGGACAACTACCGCACAGCAATTTTTCACAAAAATCTGTTTTAAGGGAAATTTGTATATTTCAGTTTTCTATAACGAATCCTTCAGGAGTTTGCCGGAGAAACAAAAGACATTAAAACTCAAAATTGATTAACCCGCATCGGAGAAAAAAAGGTGAAAATGTATTTGAACAATTTGAAAACGGTTATTAGCCGATTCGTATCTCACCTATGGCAGACAGTTATGGTTAATTTCAACCTGACGAGGCGATTAATTACTTTGGTATTGATGACGGCACTTCTGATGCCAATCGTTTATCTGGCGGACTGGCAAAAAGCATCCGCTCAATCGAGTTTATTAATTTCGCAAATATCAACGCCCGTTTCCGCGCCGCCCGAACAATACTTTTCTGCCGGTTCAAACAATTTTCAGGCGACCACTCTCTCTGCCGCCGCTTCGATGAATGCCTTTATCGTCGGCGGCTATACTTCGGTCGTCGGTTTTTTCACCCCGCCGCCGCTCCCCGTCGGCTTTGAAGGGGCAAAAACAATTTCTCCGGCGACGGCAGCATTCGCTTCAGCCGGATCTTCAGTCAATTCACTGCTCGGTTTATTTCTTTCTTCTTCGGCGGCAGCAGATTCAGCGACAAATAAGAATGAAGAAGCTGCCGAGCCGAACGCGCTGCCTTTCAATGCTCCCGGAGCGGTTAAGTTCGATTTCGACGGCGATGGTAATGCGGATATTGCCCGCTGGCGTTCTGCGCTCAAGCAATGGGAATTCAGAAACAGCAGCAACGGTAGTTTTACAACCATCGCAAGCAGTTCTTCCGGTCAGATCGCTCCCGCCGACTATGACGGCAACGGCACGACGGATGCGGCTGTTTTTAACGCCGGAACCTGGAAAATCAAGACGAGTCCATCTGCCGCCGAACAAGTCATCACCGGGTTTGGTCTGGCGGGCGATAAAGTGGTTTCGGGCAATTATGTCGGCACGTCGCAGGCTGATTTAGCTCTTTACAGAAACGGCACCTGGTTTGTTAAGGATTTAAGCAACGGTCAAGTCACGTCCGCTTCATTCGGCGTAACGGGTGATATTCCGGTTGCCGGTAATTACGACGGCGACGGCTTGATGGATTATGCCGTTTACCGACCATCCACCGGCGACTGGCACATTTTGGGAAGTTCCGCCGGTTATTACACTCTTCATTGGGGGAATTCAACCGACATTCCCGTTCCGGCTGATTACGACGGCGACGGGAAGACCGACTACGGTATTTTCCGGGGCAGTGCCGGTGTCTGGTATATCTATTACAGCAACGGCAATCCCTATCACGTTCAAAGCTGGGGCAACTACGGCGATCAACCGACCGCCGCCGATTACGACGGCGACGGCAAAGCCGACCTCTCGGTCTGGCGACCGTCAAACGGCGTTTGGTATAACTACAAAAGCTCGACCGGCGGTTACGAATCCGTCGCCTTCGGCGTGACGGACGATCAGGCGGTTTCGTCGGCTTATCTGAAACAAATCGGCGGGGAGGTTTACAGCTATGATTTCGCCCGCACGAGACTTTTGCCAAAGAATGCGACCGGCGGGACGAATCTTTACTCGCAGAACTTCTCGTGGGGAACGGGACTCGTCGAACTTCCCGGCAGAGCCGGACTCGATGCCGGACTCGGAATCAGCTACAATTCGCTCGTCTGGACGAAAGACGGCTCGGCGATGGTGTTCGATGCCGACAATGATAATGTCAGCCCCGGATTCCATTTCGGCTACCCGACGATCGAACCGGCTTATTGGGATGCGCAGGCGAGCAAGTTCAATTACCTAATGATTACGCCGTCGGGCGGGCGCGTCGAGTTCAAACAGCAGGGCGGAGCATCGGGCATTTACGAAACGGTTGATTCGAGCTACACGCAGTTAAAGATAAATGCTAACGGAAATCCGAACAGCCCGCCGGCGGAATTGACGATGACGGTGACGGGAACCGACGGAACGCAGATGTTATACGTCTGGATCGGCGGGGCGTATCGCTGCGCCGAGATTAAGGACAGTAACGGGAACTATATCACCATCGGCTACGATGATTTCGGAGCGTTGAGAAGCGTCACCGACACTTTGGGCAGAGTGATAAATATTGATTACGACGGCGATTTGAATCCGACCGTGATTCGGCAGAATTGGCAAGCCGGAAACGGCGCGGGCGCGGCGCAAAACCACGTTTACGCGACCTTCAATTACACCTATATTCCGATTACCGTGAACTTCGGCAATCTGTCGGTTTACGGACCGAGCGGAGTGTGGATAAAGGTTCTCCAAAGCATCGTTTACGCCGATAACAGTTCGACAAAATTTGATTACAACGCCTACGGACAGGTTTATAAAGTCAGCAACAGCGCGGCGGATTCTTCGTCGAATGTGCTGAACTACGTCAAAACCGATCTCGAATCGGTTTCCGGTGAGCAGACAGACTGCCCGCGCTTTACCGTCACGCGAAGCACGATCAATGATTTTAACGGCGGCACCAACACGGAAACCGTCGTCCATAACGAGATTGCGGCTAATCAATCATATATCATCGAAGGAGTAACGCGGACGGCGACGCGGATCAAGGTGTGGATGGATAATCATCCGAACGGTTTGATCTCGAAAACCTACGTCGGCGCGTCCGGCTGGACCGAAGGGCTGCCTCTGGCGACCGAAGACTGCGTAAGCGACACCTGCGGCGGAGCCGACAGAAAACGCTGGACGCGGACGGTCTGGACGCAGGATGACACGACGGTAACGAACGGGAACCCGTTTCCGTATATCCTGAACCCGCGCGTGACGGAATCGAAAGTCGGCGACACGACCAACACGAAACGGACAACCGTCAGTTATCATCCGCAGTTCGGGCTGGTTAATGAAGTAAAAGTTTATGATACCAATCAGACGACCGAGCTGAAGAAATCCGTCACCACCTACAATCTTGCGAGTGCTTACACATCCCGAAGAATCATCGGACTGCCGAGTCAGAGCGAATTTTACGGGTCGGACGGAACGACATTATCGTTAATGTCGAAAGTTACCTATTCGTATGATGAAGGCGATTTTACCGATGCTGCTCTCAGCCAGAATATCGCGCCCGTCCGTCACGACTCGACGAATTACGGAGCGAACTTTATCACCGGCAGAGGAAACTTGACCTCAACCACGCGCCACGACGTGACGGGACAAACTTCAGCCGTAACTTCCTCGATAAAATACAATACGGCGGGCGCGGCGGTGGCGCAAATCACACCGGGAAGCGCAATCGGAACAACACGAACCGTAAAAATCAGTTATGCAGACAAATTTAACGATGGGCAAAACAGCAGAAATACTTACGCCTATCCGACGAAAATCACCGATCCGGAAGACAACTTTTCGGAAGTAAAATACCGATTCGACATTGGCGCGAATGTGTGGGCGAAAAGCCCGACACCGCAGGGACCGGCTGCCGCTCCGAACAGCAGAGGAAAAGAAACCGAAAGAATATTTCTGGATTTGACCGGAAGATTAGAGAGAGAAAAAATCGTTAATACCGGCGCGTATACCCGTTATGAATATCCGGGTAACTCAGTGCAATCGAAGGTTTTCGCAACCGTGACGGACGGCGCGGGCGAAGCCGTATCGGAAAGTTGGACGGACGGCGCGGGCAGAGTTCGCCGTTCGAGAACCGAGTTACCGGGCAGTTTGGGTTGGAGCGGAGTAATAACCGAATACGACATTCTCGGCAGAGCTTATCGGCAAAGCGTTCCGACCGAAGTGGATTCGAGTTGGAACACTGCCACAGGAAAGGATGACCGAGGCGTGGATTCATCAACCAACAAACCTAATTTTCTGTGGACGGCGCAGGAATACGACTGGAAAGGGCGCGTCACGAAAGAAATCAACACCGACGGCACTTTTAAGACGATGAGTTACGAAGGCTGCGGCTGCGCGGGCGGCGAAGTTACAACCATTAAAGGCGAACAAATTACGGAAACCGACTGGCAAGGCAACAATCCCGGTGAATTGGGTAAACGAACGCAGAAAATTTATGCCGACATTCTGGGCAGAGCTTACAAAACGGAAGTGATGGAATGGAACGGCACGACTCCCTACACGACAACCGTCAATACCTTCAACGGACGCGATCAGATCACATCCGGTATCCAATACGCCGGGGCGGAAACGAGTTCGACTTTTCAAACCGCGACGATGACTTACGACGGACACGGACGCTTGAAAACCAGTCATCGTCCCGAACAGGATGCTAATACCAGCACGTCCTACAACTACAACGGCGACGATAGCATCTCATCGGTTGTGGACGTGCGGGGCGTAGTAACCAGTTACACCTATAATACTCGCGGTTTGGTTGATCTAATCAGCTACCAGCCGCCAACGGGTTCGAGTGTTCCCGATACGCCGGACGTTTCCTTTACTTACGACGACGCGGGAAACAGGAAAAAGATGACCGACGGATTCGGCGCGGTTGATTATGTTTATAACGAGTTGTCGCAGATGGTTTCGGAGACCAGAGATTTTACCGACACGCTGGCGAACGCGCCTGCCGAAAACTACAAGCTGACTTACAGCTACACGCTCGGCGGGCAGTTAAAATCGTTGAAAGACCCGTTCGGGCAGCAGTTTAATTACGTTTACGATAAAGTCGGGAGGCTCAATTCGGTAGCCGGTTCGACCGTTTTTGCCGGTGTGACGAATTACGCCTTGAATCCGGGTTATAATGCTCGCGGAACATTGACCGCGCTTGAATATGGCAATGGTGTGCAGATGACGGTAACGGGCTTTAACGCGAAATTACAGGCGACCGGCTTGGAAGTGAAAAAAGGCGCGGATAATTACATCAAAAAACAGTATCAGTTTTACGCCGACGGCAGTTTGAAATTTGTTGACGACCAATTGAGCGACACCTTCGACCGTTCTTATAAATATGATTTTGTCGGCAGAACGACCGAAGCCAAATCGGGAGCCGAAGCCAGAGGCGGAACCGACAATCTGTATAACATTCCGTATTCGCAGAACTATCAACACGACGCATTCGGCAATATGACGCGGATTGACGGCAGATATTACAACACCCCGAACACGACCGATTACAGTTTTACAAACAATCGGAATCCCGATTGGCTTTATGATGCCGAGGGCAACACGACGGCGGACGGCGATGCGATTTATGCGATAGACGCGGCGGGCAGAACAGTTTCGATAAACGAGAGCGGCGAGATTACCGATTCGGCATACGACGGAGCGGGCGCGCTTGTCAAGCGAATCAAAGACAGCGGTTCGACTACGCCGCAGACAAATTACTACATTCGTTCGAGTATTCTCAACAAAGTCATCTCGGAAACCGACCAGACAGGCAAAAAGCTGAAAACCTTTGTGTCTGCCAACGGCGTGACGTTAGCCGAGCAATCGCTTGTCACAATTAGCGGAACAACAAGCGAGAAACTGAGTTTTATTCATCAGGACGCATCGGGAGCAAGTGTTCAGCAAACAAATGCCGTCGGTGCGCTCGTATCGGGCAGCGGAACCAGAGCAGGCGAGTATGACGCATTAGGCAGAAACGTGGCGGACGCTTCACCGTTTATCAGCTTAAACAGCGAGCCGCCACCATCAGAAACAAGTGGTTCGGGAGTAAATATGAGCGGCACGAGCGCGGGCTATCGA
>Ga0136618_10001060_pt1 | contig 10360 bp, 9 predicted proteins | sample AntDrymUQ3302106_2_FD_104805 | JGI IMG/M metagenome (GOLD analysis project Ga0136618, IMG submission 104805) | Polar desert sand microbial communities from Dry Valleys, Antarctica - metaG UQ330 (21.06) | ecosystem: Environmental > Terrestrial > Soil > Desert | place: Antarctica: Dry Valley...
CCACGGTCGCCGAGGCGGTCAAGGAAGCGGTCACCCGGCAGGTGCATGTGGTCGCGATGGACGTCGCGCTCCCCGACGGCGACGGGATCGACGCCACCCGCCGTATCCTGCGGGCTCGCCCCGGCGTCATGGTCCTCATGCTCACCATGGCTGACGACGAGAACGCTGTCGCCCGGGCAATCGAGGCGGGGGCGCGTGGCTACCTGTTGAAGGACACCGACCCGGAGATCGTCATCGACTCCCTGCGGACGGTCGCTGCCGGGGGCGTGGTGCTCGGTCCGCGGATCGGACCTGGGGTCATCATGGCGGCGGCGCGCCAACCCGCCCGGCTGCTGCCACCGCTCGACCAGCTCACGCCGCGCGAGTACGAGATCCTCACATTGCTCGCGGCGGGCGAGAGCAACGCACGGATCGCCCGGCGGCTCGGTCTGAGCGAGAAGACGGTGCGCAACCAACTCTCGAGCGTGTTCAGCAAGCTCGAGGTTGCCGACCGCGTGCAGGCCGCGCTGCTCGCCCGCAGCATGGGCGTCGCGGAATGATCCCATTGGAGACCGATCCAGTGGAAGTCGACCCGGTCGAAACCGCAACGACGACGGGTGCGTCAGTGGCGAGCGAATCCGCTTACGAAGCACTGCGTCTGGTCCAGATCGCGCCCGCTCAGTCGCTGCGGCTCGCCCGTGAAGCGGTCTGCGCGGCGCAGGCCCGCCACGATCCGACCGCCCAGGCCGTGGCGGAGCGCGCACTGGGCCTCGCGTGGACCTACGTCGGCGACCTCGATGAGGCGATTCCTCATCTGCGCAGTTCCGTCGCGCTGGGCCGCCGAGCGCGCTCCGCGGTCCTCGTCGCGGAGGCCCGCATGTCGCTGGCCTTCGTGCTCGGCCGACGCGGTCACGTCCGGCACGCGCTGCGGGAGGTCGAAGCCGCCCTCGCCGGCACGGACGGGGTGGTGCGCGCCCGCGTTCTCGTGCAGCGAGCGGCCATCCACCAACAGCTCGGACGGCCCGACGAAGCACTGGCCGGGTACCGCCGGGCGCTGCCCGCGCTACGTCAGGCCGGGGACATCGAGTGGGTCCAGCGTGCCCTGGCCAACCGCGCGGTCGTGCACACCTTCCGCCATGCCTACGCCGCGGCGGAGGCGGACCTGCAGGAAGCCGCTCGGCTGTGCGAGGAGTCGAGGCTGGCGCTGTCGGCCAGCATTGTCCAGGAGAACCTCGCTTTCGTGCACGCTCGGCGCGGCGACGTGCCCGCTGCCCTGCGCCACCTCGACGAAGCGGAACGGCGCTACCGCGCCCTGGGTGCGCACACCGGCTCGCTGCTCATCGACCGCAGCGAGCTGCTGCTGTCCGTGGGACTGACCTATGAAGCACGGATCACCGCAGAGCAAGCGGTCGCCGAGCTCACCCGGGACCACCGCCAGGTCGCGCTCCCCGAGGCACACCTGCTGCTGGCCCGGGCAGCAGCCCTCGACGGTGACCCGCAGCGCGCGCGCGACCAGGCCAGCCGGGCCGTCCGCGCCTTCGGTCGCCAACAGCGGCCCGCCTGGGCGGCGTTGGCGCGCCTACAGCTGCTCACGGCGCGACTCGCCGATGGGTCCCGTCCCGTGCGGCCGTCGCACGCTGCAGCGGTCGCGGCGGCGCTCGACACTGCGGGCTGGTCTGCTCCGGCCGTCGAGGCGCGACTGCTCGCCGGACGCCTCGCCCTCGACCGGGGGGATCTCACCGGAGCCCGCGCTCACCTCCGCATCGCGAGCAGGCGCCGGCACTGCGGCCCGGTGACGATGCGCGCCCAAGCGTGGCACGGCGAGGCGCTGCTGCGGCTGTCCGCCGGGAACCGCCGCGGTGCCGTCTCGGCCGTCACCGCCGGGCTGCGCATCCTCGACGACCACCAGGCATCCCTCGGGGCAACGGACCTGCGCGCCTCGGTGGCCGGGCGGCGAACCGAGCTCACCCGGCTCGCGCTGCGGGTTGCGCTGCAGGACGGCCGAGCCGATCAGGTGCTGTGCTGGGCGGAGCGGGGCCGCGCCCAGCGCCTGCTCCACACCCTGCGCCCCCCGGCGGATCCAGCCCTGGCCCTCCACCTCGCCGAGCTGCGCGCCACGGTCGGCGACATCGAGTACGCCCATCGCGCCGGGCGTCCTGCCGGAAAGCTCCTGCAACGCCAAGCTGCTCTGGAGCGGTTGATCAGGGACCACTGCCGCCAGCTACCAGGCGAGTCGGGATCGCCACCGACGCAGGTACCGCACCCCGAGGTCTTGGGCCGGGCGCTCGGCGGAGCCGCGCTCATCGAGTTCCTTGAGGTTGACGAGGTCCTGCATGCCGTCACGTTGGTCGATGGCGATAGCCGGCTGCATCGGCTCGGCGAGGCGGCGCAGGCGCGCAGGCTCGCCGACATCCTGTCCCTCGCCCTGCACCGGCTCGCCGCGACTCGGTCGGATTCGAGCAACGGCGCGGGCTGGGCAGTGCTGCGACGCAGCGCCGAGGAACTTGACGAGTCGTTGCTGCGTCCGCTCGCCGGCCGCACCGGTGACCGGCCACTCGTGTTGGTACCGACGGGTGCCATGGCGTCGGTACCGTGGTCGACGCTCCCGTCCTGTGCTGGCCGCGCCATCACGCTCGCGCCCTCGGCGACGTTGTGGTGCGCGGCGCAGCGACCCGCCGTTGACGGCGGGCCTGTCCTCGCCGCGGCGGGGCCGGATCTCCCGGGCGCGCAGGCGGAGGTCGAGAAGATCGCGCGGATCTATACCGATGGGTCGGTCAGCCTGTCCGGCACCGGGGCAACGGTCGCGGCGGTCGCGGGCGCGCTGCGCGGCGCGAGCGTCGCCCACTTCGCAACGCATGGTCGGATCCGCGGTGACAACCCGTTGTTCAGCTCGCTGCTGTTGGCCGACGGCCCGCTGACGGTATATGACCTGGAGCGGCTGGACGCCGTACCGCATACGGTCGTGCTGGCGGCGTGTGACGCCGGCCGTTCGGTCGTCCGGGCTGGCGACGAGCCGCTTGGGCTCAGCGCGGCGTTCCTCAGCCTGGGGACGCGCCAGCTCGTGGCGCCCGTGGTACCCATCCCGGACGGAGCGGCTGTCGAGCTCATGACGGGTTTCCACAACCTGCTCGCGAGCGGGATGGGCGCTGCCGAGGCGCTCGCCCGGGGGCAGCAACAGTGGGCGGGCGGCCCGCCGGGCGCCAGAGCGGCGGCGGCGGGCTTCGTGTGCATGGGTGCCGGGCTCGCCGTACCCGGGCGGCGTCAGTACGCGGCCGTCCCAGGCGGCGGTGGGACAAGGCCGCCCCATCAGCCCAGCAGTCCGGGACACCCGTCCCGTGCGCGCGGGACACCTCCACCGACACAGTGAACCACATGAACGGGTCAGATTCGGAAGGGGACGAACATGAGCGCAGGTCAGGCACCGCCGATGATCCTGGCTATCGGGAATCGCGACGACTTCTTGCACGTCTACAAGGATGATCGGGAGCTGCTCTCCGATGACGACATCGGTGCCGGCGTGGGAGAGACCTCCGGTCCGCTCGAGTTCTTCAACAGCGACGGTTACCGGCTCACCGGGGTATACGACCAGCGGTGGCACCTGCTGCGCCTCGTCCCGACCGCTGATCCGCCCGAACTGCCCGCCCTCCGGCGGCGGGTGCGCGACGTCATCGACTCGATGCGCTCGTACATTATGCGCCATCCCGAGGAGGCCGCGCTGTACGGCATGACTCCGGACGAGGCGCTTGCGCTCTTTCCCAGCCTCAGTAAGTCGCGAAACTTCAAGACTACCCTGCTGGCGTTCGTGGTTGACCGTGAGCGGGCTCACTCCAGGACGGCTGGGCTCGGCGACGACCACCCGGGAGACCAGTGGCATAACTTTTGGCACCGTCGCGGCTGGAGGCACTAGTACCGCGACCGGCCATCGGAGCCCCCATGAAACGCCCCAGGATGCCACTGTTCTCGCCGCGCCGCGCTGCGGCCGTGATAGCCGCAGTGACCACCGCGCTGGTCATCGCCATCGGTCAGCTGGTCGGCCGAGGGGAAGGGGACCTACCCGTTGAGGCCATTGGGCTGACTGCGGGGATCGCTGTGCCGTTCACGGTCCTCGGTGCGCTGGTGCTCATGAGCAATCCTCGGCACCCCGTCGGGCGATTGATGACCGCCGCGGGCCTTGCCGCCACGGTCAGTCTCGTCGGATTGAGCTGGTCGACGTTCGTACCGCTGTCCTGGCTGGCCCAGTGGGCTTGGTGGCCGGGCATCGGCCTGGTCTTCCTCGCGATCCTGCTGTTCCCCGACGGGCAGCTCCCGTCGTCACGCTGGCGGCCGGTTGGCGCGATGATCGTGACCGGGACGGCCGTCACCACGGTCCTGCTCGCGGCGGCCGCAGTCGATCAGCCCGAGCTTCTCACCGACCTCGAAGCTCCGCTCCACCCCTGGGGGAAGCTGCTCGTCGACATCGCCACGTACACCATCGTCCTCGCGATAGTCGGCTACCTCGGCGCCCTCTGGTCGCTGTGGTCACGGTGGCGCCGCGCCGATACCGACATGCGTCGTCAACTGGCGTGCCTGCTGCCCGCCGCCCTGGTGCTACTCGCCGGTCTGCTCCTCGACGCGCAAGGGATCGACGGCGCCTGGGCGCTGGCCACCGCCGCCGTTCCGATCGGGATGACCATCGCGATCCTGCGTTACCACCTGTACGACGTGGATCTCATCGTCAACCGGACGATCGTGTGGCTCATCATGACGGCGCTGGTGGTGGTGGGCTTTGTCGCCATCGTGGCGATCCTCAGTGACGTCCTGTTCTCGCTGCGTAGAGAGAACGCCTCACTGCTGGCCACCGGGCTCGTCGCAGTGACGTTCGACCCGCTGCGTCAGAAGGTACAGCGCGGGGTTGACCGTCTGCTGTACGGCGACCGCGATGACCCATACCTCTTTATCGCCCGGCTCGGCGAGGTGCTGGGCCGCACGGTCGAGCCCACTGCTGTCATGCCGCTGGTCACCGGGACCATCGCGCAATCACTTCAGGTCCCCTATGTCGCCGTCGAACTCCTGGAGCACGATGGCCCTGTGCTGGTGGCCGAACACGGAAGGGCCGTGAACATGACCGAGTCGTTCGACATGGTGTCACACGGGAAGCGAACCGGCCGGCTCCTCGTGGCCCGGCGCAGTACCGGTAGCCGCTTCTCCCGGCACGAGTGTCGGCTGCTGCGGGATGCAGCGCTGCAGGCGGCGGTCGCCGCCGAGGCGACCCGGTTGAACCGCGACCTGCAGACGTCCAGGGAGCGTCTCGTCACGGCGAGGGAGGAGGAGCGGCGTCGACTCCGACGTGACCTGCACGACGGGCTGGGCCCGAGCTTTGCAGGCATGTCCATGCAGCTCCGCGCCGCGCTGAAGTTACTGCCCGACGACGGCCGCCCAGCCGCCATCCTGGACACGCTCGCCGCGGACCTCAAGGCGTGCACCGCCGAGGTGCGCCTACTCGTCGATGAGCTACGCCCCCCAGCGCTGGACCGGGGCCTGGACGCCGCGCTGCGCGCCGAGTGCCTGCGTTTCGACGTCGCCGGGCTGTCGGTGCGCTACGAGGTGGACGGCAGTCTGGGCGAGCTGCTCGCCGCCGTGGAGGTCGCTGCTTTCCGCATCGTCGCGGAGGCGCTCACGAACGTGGCGAAACACTCGCGGGCAACCAGCTGTCACGTCACCGTCCACCGCAATGGCGCTCTGCGAGTGGAGATCGTCGATGACGGCATCGGCATCCCGTCGTCCGCCCGCGCCGGAGTCGGCCTGCACTCCATGCGCGAGCGAGCGGCCGAACTCGGCGGCGACTGCGCCATCGGTCCCGCCCCCGGCGGCGGGACCTCGGTCCGGCTCGAACTGCCGCTCGGTCCAGCACGGCATGCTGCACACAGCACGGGGCAGCCGTGAGGCGACTGTCCCCAGAGAAAATCAGGAGGGCTCACATGCGTGATGACTTATGGCCGAAGGGGATCGTACCCTACGAGATCCAGCCCGATCTGCCGAGTCGCCAACAGGTCAAGGAGGCGATCAAACTCTGGAACTCCCCGGACATACCCGTCCATCTGATCCCGCGCCGCGAGTACCACGATGACTACGTGGTGTTCGTCGCGTCGGAGCAATGCTCGTCGAGGAAGGGCCGGGGCGGCGGCCGCCAGGAGATCCGACTGTCCTCGGGATGCCGTATCGGTGTGGTCCTCCACGAGATCGGCCACGCCGTCGGCCTTGCACACGAGCACAGCCGGCACGACCGCGCCCGATACCTGAAGAAGATCTGCCTGGAGAACATCTACCCGGAAGCGCTCTTCAACTTCCAGCTGGACGACGGCGATACTTTCGGTGAGTACGACTTAGAGTCGATCATGCACTATTCGCAGATGGCGTTTTCTCGCAACCGTGACCGAACGATCGTGCCGCTGGAGGAGCACGTCAAGCCCGGGGTACTCATCGGGCAGCGCCAAAAGCTCTCAGCCGGGGACATCCAGCACCTGCAGTACCTGTACAGCAAGGCAGCCGAGGCCTCGTGATGCCATCTGTGCCCCGGCTACGTGAATCACCACCGCCGTTCGTCCGTACCCGATCGGGAGGTTGTCCGTGAGCACTGTGAACGGGAAAATCATCGTATCCTCGAAGGCTCCTACAGTCAGCGCGGTCCGCGTAGTGGTGCGGATCCGCGATGTCACCTACCCCGATACCCCTGAGCTGGTCGAGGAAATCCAGATGGTCCGGAATGTGGCACCGGACATGCCTCCGATCGACTTCAGTATCGGCGTCCCCGACGACAAATTGTCCGACAAGGTAAACCTCAACCTCGAGGTGCACATTGACCTCGACGGCAGCGGCAACTTCAGCCCGGGCGACCTGGTGAGCATGAAGTCCCACCGGATCCTTCCGGACACGCGGGACATCGATGTCCCGGTGTCCGTGGTGGAGTGAGAGCCGGCCTGGAGTTCGCGAGCGGTCGATCGGCGCCTGCCGGCCGACCGCTCTGCATTACAGCCGGACCCAGTCGGTGACCAGGCGCATTGTGGTTGTCCGGCAGAGCAGCCGCACCGGTCCCGACGGTGGATCGGCGAGCACGAAGCAGCCCATGTCGTCGGTGGTCGTCGCACCGACCGTGCCACTGGCAGTGATCAACGAGATGTCGGCGCGCCCCGGCGGCATGATCCGCCCCGTCATGGCGTCCGCCGTGGCGTCGATCTCGACCGACACCGTGTCCCCCTCGAAGATCAGCGTGCGCCCGCCGTGCACAGTCTCGCCCCGCACCACCGGCGTCTCCTGGATCGAGGAGTCGAAGACCAGACCCACAAGCACAAGCTCGTCGTCCACCGTGCGCCAAGTGTACGCAGCCCTGGCCCGGCCGAGATCATCATTGGTGATCGGTCCGGCGCTCCGCAAGGCTTCACCCAGCTCCACGAGGAGCCGGTTGTCATCGTCTGGCAGCGGTGTGGTCATGACGTTACCTCCGTGCTCGTCTCGATCAGCGCGGCCATGGCGGGGGATTCCCGCAGCCTGCTCAGCGCCCGGGCCCGGGTGGGCCCAATGCTTCCGATCCGGATGCCGAGCCGACGGCTGATCTCCGCATAGGACAGAGGGGGGTCGACCGCAAGCAGCGTCAACAGATTCCGCTGGTGGTCCGGGAGCTCCGCCAGCGCTGCCAGCAGCGCCTGGTGTCGCTCGGCGCGCAGCAGATCCTCGTCCAGCTCCTGGGCGGCCGGCGGGGCCGGCTGGGGCTCGACCGAGGCACCCACCGGCACTGTCCGCCGGGCGCGCTTGAGCAGCTGTATGCACTCGTTGCGCGTCGTCGTCTTGATCCATCCCGGCAGGGCCTGCGGCTCCCGGATGTCCTCGAGGTGCTCGACCAGTCGCAGCCACAGGATCTGGCTGATGTCCTCGGCATCCTGTCCGGACAGACCGTGCCACCGGATCACCGATCTGACCAGCGGCAGGTACCGTTCGACCAGGCTGTTCCACGCGTCCTCGTCGCCACCAGCGGCCGCCTGGGCAAGATCGGTGGTAGTGACACTTTCTTCCACGGTCAGCAGCTCCTCCGTCGGGATGCTCCGACACCTGTCAGACAACCTACGAGCGCCACAGATACCTGCGCATCCCTTGGCCGCGCCCGGGAGCCTCCGAGCGGACAATCCGCTGTTCTCGTCATCGGAGTCGTGGGACGTCATCATCCGCGCCCCCAGCCGGCCGTGCTGGCTGGGGGCGCGGATACGGTCTTCGCGGCGGTGGGCTCCGGACGAGCGTCCGTCGCGACCTGACATGAGGGCCGCTATCAGGCACCACGTGCCGGGGGAGCGGCTCCCCTGGCATGTCGATCATGACTTTCGGATGGACGCCGTGCACCTGGGCGGGATGCGAGGACGATGCCCGCCGAGATCAGCACGAGGTTCTTCACCACGAACTCCCCCTCGGTAGTCAGCAGCAGCGGGTTCCCATGCTGGAATGCGACCTGCGGCTGCAGTAACAGAACAAGGAACGTTCCGGCCAGGTGAGCAACCAGGATGCAGCTCACGGCTGTCAACCGGCGACCTGCGATCAGTGCAACTCCAACCACCACTTCGATCCCCCCGAGGAGCGGGACGAACCAAGTGGGGTCCAGCCATGGCATCGTGCCGGCGACCAAGTCCCCCACCGGGGTTGCGTTGGTGACCTTCAGCGCACCGAACCAGATGAAGACCACGCCCAGGGATACCCTCAACAGCGGGAGGCTGAACGGTCGCACTAGCGCCGCGACTCGACGCTCGACCGCTGAGAGCGAGATCGATCGACGTGTGGCCGATGGCGGCCGATCTTGTGAAGAAACAGGCATGATGGACTCCTCACGGTTGACGGTAAGGCGTTGTCCGCGTTCGCTTGGCGGCATCGGCCCAGACGCCAGCCGGCGCGGCAGCGAAACATCAGGTAGGTCCCGTGCTACGTGGGTGGATGGCTGGTTCCGGCGCGGTCTTTCCATACTGAAGAGGGATCTGGATCCGCACTGATACGGCCGATCAAGTACGCCCGCTTAGAATGATCATGCCTGCCCGGAGCTGAACCGGCGACCTTGAATGATCAAGGCTGGGTACGTTCCACAGCGGTGTATCAGAGCGTATGATCATTCCTCTGACCTATGGCGCCGGCCCATGCGGCACATCTCTAGAAGGAGAGAACTAGTGGATCCCATCTTGTACTGGAACGAGGTCGTCAACGAGGCCGACCGCACGACCCACACCACCGGCGCGCCGGAGGAGGTCGGGTCTCGGGGCCCGTGTGGCAGCTCACGGGCCTACGCGATGGTGCACTTGGCCATGCACGACGCCTACTTCAGCATCAACTCCAAGCCGCACGGCACCTATCTGGCGAACCTGCCGACGCCCAAGCTGGGCGCCACGCCGACTCAGCGGTCGCCGCTGCCGCGCATGCCACGCTGAGTGCGCTCTACCCGGCGCAGAAGACGTTCTTCGACGCCCGGCACGCCGCGGCCGGCCTGCCCGGGGGTCAGTCCGGCTCGGACGGGCATGAGTTCGGCCAGGCGGTCGCCGCAGCCATCCTCGCCGCCCGCCAGAACGACCCCGGCCTCCGCGACGACGGCTACGCCTCCTCGGTCGCTCGTATGCACCACCGGCAGGACCCGGACAACCCCACCCAGCGCTTCTACGCGCCGTTCTACGGTGCCCGGTCGCGCAACTTCGCCGTGACCGAGCGCCACCACCTCGAGGAGTCCCCACAGCTGGGTAGCGCGGAGTACAACCAAGCCCTCCGGCAGGTCCGCAGCAAGGGCATCGCTCCGCAACTCATGGGGGCGTTGCCGGCCAACCTGCTGCCCTCCCGCACCCCCACCGAGACCGTCATCGGAGTGTTCTGGGGCTACGACGGGGCCAAGGAGCTCGGCACGCCGCCTCGGCTGTACAACCAGATCGTTCGCAAGATCGCGGACGGGCAGGCCAACGACGTCGCCGCGAACGCCCGGCTGTTCGCAGTCGTCAATACGGCGATGGGTGATGCGGGCATCCTGGCCTGGGACGACAAGTACTTCTACGACGTGTGGCGTCCGGTGCTGGGGATTCGGGAGCATGACCCCTCCACGGGTCCGACCGCAGTGGGCGGCAACGTCTTGGACGTCGACGCCGACCCCGGCTGGCGCCCGCTCGGTGCGCAGAAGACCAACAACGTCGGCCAGAAGAACTTCACTCCGGACTTCCCGGCCTATCCGTCGGGGCATTCGACGTTCGGCGCGGCGGCCTTCCAGTCCATCAGAGCCTGTTGGCATACGCTTTAGGCGGCTGATTTGTCTGGTTTCGGGGTTGGGGTGGGACGGGCGCCGCCCCACCGAGGCGTTGGTGGGCTGGCGGTGGTGTGACGCACCAACTGCCGGGTC
>Ga0136618_10001062_pt1 | contig 10355 bp, 9 predicted proteins | sample AntDrymUQ3302106_2_FD_104805 | JGI IMG/M metagenome (GOLD analysis project Ga0136618, IMG submission 104805) | Polar desert sand microbial communities from Dry Valleys, Antarctica - metaG UQ330 (21.06) | ecosystem: Environmental > Terrestrial > Soil > Desert | place: Antarctica: Dry Valley...
GCCGGGCCGGAGATTCCCACGCCGGCAGCGCAATGCCTGGGCGCGACGACGACTCAAATCGCGGTCATGCCGCACGCCGGGTCGTGGTCGAAAGCGGGAGTGCTCGCGGCCGCAGAACGGTTCCGCTACGACCTGCACGCCGTACCCGGGCGTGGGACACACGGTGTTGCGCTGACTGAAGCGCCGGGCCTGGCGGTCACGGGCGAAGGCGTCGTGATGTCCAGCCTCCGCCGTCGGGAGGACTGGCTGGAACTGCGAATCGTCGCCCAGCACGAAGCGCAGACGGTCGCCGTTGTCGAGGGCGTACGGGCCGCTCGGCGGGCGGATCTGTTCGGACGCGCCGGCGCTGACCTGACGCTCATCGATGACCGGCTGGAGTTGGTCTTGTGGCCATGGGAGATCGCGACGATCCAACTGCGGCTGACCCGCAGCCTCGGCTAGCCCCACCCAACGTCCTCGGATCTCCACAAGGATCGAGGTCTACCTGAAAGCGCACGGACGTGGGAACGTGACACTCCGTACACGAATCCCGAGAGGGCAGCATGCGACGTGTCGTGGCTCTCCTGGCCGCCATGCTGACTGTCGCGTTCCTGCCTGCGGTGCCGGCGCATGCAACGACCGTGCATCAGCCGATCTTGTTCGTGCACGGCTGGAGCAGCAATGGCGCGACCTGGAACGAGATGCTCGGGTCGTTCCGCGCAATCGGCTACACCGACAGCGAGCTGTTCGCGATCAGCTACAACACGAGCCAGAGCAACGTCACGACCGCTCAGCAGTTGAAGACACAGGTCGACGAGATTCAGGCGCTGACCGGCTGGGCCACCGTCGACGTCATCAGCCATTCGATGGGTTCGATGTCCTCGCGCTACTACTTGAAGAACCTCGGCGGTCAGAGCGAAGTCGATGCATGGGTGTCCTTGGCCGGGAGCAACCATGGGACGACGACAGCCAGGTTCTGCACCCAGACCAGCTGCAAGGAGATGCGGCCGAGTTCGTCCTTCTTGGCTGCCTTGAACTCCGTGGACGAGACACCCGGACCCGTGCGCTATCGCACCTGGTGGTCACCCTGCGACACCACCATCAATCCCGACTCCAGCGTGAGTCTGATCGGCGCGATCAACACCAAGACGGCCTGTATCGGGCACAGCGTCATGCTGACGAACGACACGGTCTTCAGCCAGGTCGAGATCTTCGTCGACCCGTAGCCGGTGGCAGGAAGTCGCTGTCGCGGCGTCCGCTCCCCTGATGACGCCAGCCAGTTCGTCAGTGTCGGGCCACTCGCGTGAGGCGGCTGGTCGCCAAGAGCGGCCAGCTGCGACGAGACTCGCCGGCATGAGGATCTATGCACAGACGCCGTTGTACCGAGCCCGCCAGCTACTGGGGGATCTGTTCCTGCTGGGCTGGTGCATCGCCTGGGTGCTGATCGCGGTCTTCCTGCATGGCCTGGTCAGTGAGCTGGCTGGTCCTGGCCGTTTGCTGGAGGATGCCGGCCGCGGCTTGACGGACAGCATGAGCGACGTCAGCGAGGCGGTCGGCGACGTGCCGGTTGCAGGCGACGCGTTGCAGGCTCCGTTCGACCTTGTCGGGGGCGTCGGGGACCAGATTCGCGACGCTGGGCAGAGTGAGCAGGCCGCCGTTGCGACGCTCGCGTTCTGGCTCGCCATCGTCATTGCGGTGCTTCCGATCGTGTGGGCCGCGTTCCGCTGGCTGCCTGGGCGCCTGCGGTGGATCCGGGAGGCGGCTGCGGCCCGGCGGGTCATCGATGACGTGGAGCTCTTCGCACTGCGCGCCCTGATCAACCGCTCGCTGAACGAATTGGCAAAGCTCGGGCCCGCGCCGGCAACTGCCTGGAAGTCCGGAGACAAGGCGATCGTGTTGGCGCTCGCGGAGCTGGAACTCTCCTCACTCGGGCTTCGGCCGCCCGCTGAGCCGAGGCAACGATTGGCCGGGGTCAACAGCTGACTTCTGCCTCCGCTGCTGCAACCGCCTGCCCAGTCAACGCGAGCGCACCGCAGGCCTGTTGCCCGTCCGTCATGCCTCCCTGGTGCTGCCTGGCCGTCGCGGGCAGACTGCGGTTTGTGACGCTGCCGCACGACTTGTCCCGCGCTTTCGTTCAGGTAGACGTCTTCACCACTACTGCCTACCTCGGAAACCCGGTCGCTGTCGTTCTCGACGCAGCGGGCTTGAGCACGGAGCAGATGCAGCGCTTCGCACACTGGACAAATCTGTCCGAGACCACGTTCCTCCTCCCTCCCTCCGAGCCTGGCGCCGACTACCGGGTCCGCATCTTCACGCCGGTGGCGGAGCTACCGTTCGCCGGCCACCCGACGCTGGGCACCTGCCACGCCTGGCTCACGGCCGGTGCTACCTCTGGTGCCGATGGCGAGGAGCCCGCGCGTGGCGGCGATGAGATCGTTCAGCAGTGCGAGGCCGGACTGGTGCGGATCCGCCGTACCGGTGATGGGTTGGCCTTCGCCGCGCCGCCGTTGCTCCGGGAGGGTCCCGTCGACGACGCGCTGCTCGACCGAATCGCCGCCATGCTGAGGATCACCCGAGCCGACATCGTGGATGCGGAATGGGTCGATAATGGGCCGGGCTGGGTGGCCGTTCTGCTCGAGAGTGCCGATTCGGTACTGGCGCTCCGGCCAGGTGCTGACGATATCGAGCTTGGCGTCGTGGGACCGTACCCGCCGGGCTCGTCATTGGCATTCGAGGTACGCGCCTTCTTTCCCAAAGACGGTGCGACGGTTGAGGATCCGGTCACGGGCAGCTTGAACGCCTCCCTCGCGGCGTGGTTACTGCGCACCGGCAGGGCCAACGCGCCGTACGTCGTCAGCCAGGGAACTGCGCTCGGCCGCACGGGACGGGTCCACATCTCCTGCGACTCCGATGGCGCCATCTGGGTCGGTGGCGGCACGGTCACCTGCATCACCGGACGCGTCGACATCTGAGCCCTGATCCGATTCCCACCCAACTCCGGGATCGATCGCGGCGCGGGTGACGGTCTGGGTGGTGGAGAGCCACGGACGAGCCTGGCGGGACGGCTGTACGGGAATCAGCCACAGAGGGCAAGTACGGCGGTTTGGTCGTCCTCGAGCCATTGAGGGCCGGGTTCGGCGGGCGCAGGGAACGAGGCTCGGGAGCCGCGGATCAGTCGGCGGCGGCCTGATGGGTCGGCCAGGATCGCTTGGTCGGCGTCGATGGCCAGGAGTTCATCGCCGAGTCTGAGCAGAACCGGACCGTTGCGATCGGCGCTGATCGACGTACGGCCGGCAGCCAGCCCCGCCAGGACTGCGGCACCTGTTGCGCGGCTCCCTGCAGGTCCACTGCTCGCGGTCGCCGTTTCCCTGTGATGATCGGCGTCCTCGCACATCACCCACGTCGTCGGCGCACCGATCAGGCGGCCCTGATCCGGGCGGTGGAAGTCCGAGCCGCCGACCGGGATGGCTGCGGGATCCCAGGCCAGCCACCAGGCCATCGGCCCACCCCAGCGGCGGTCCAGCCAAGTCCAGTGCCACATCTCGGCGAGCGGCGGACGGGTGATGAGCGGCTGCCGCCAAGCACAGTCGGAGGCCAGCGGGTGATTGATCGAGAGCAGCCCGCCGCGTACGGCGACCTCCCGTACCCAATCGTCGGCCGGCTCCCGGAAGTCGATCCAGCCGATGTCGCCGAAGGCGTTCGCGTGGCCCCGATGAGTCGTGACCTCTTGTCCGGGGATCAGCGTTAGACCCGCTCGGGCGGATGCGGCCGCGAGAAGCGGGTGGTGGCTGATCGTGTTGTGGTCGGTGACCGCGAGGAAGTCCAGCCCCCTCCCGACCGCCAGCGCGGCGAGTTCGTCGATCGTGAGCGAGCCGTCGGAGTGCACGGTGTGTGCGTGCAGATCGCCGGCCAACCAGCGAAAGCCCGGCTGTGCGGGCAGCTCTCGACGGGGCGGACGTTCGGGCAGTGGGGGAGCCCGTCGTACGGACCGGAAGTCAACTTCGGAATCGACCGACCCCAAGGTGACGTCGAGGCGCCATCGCAGTCCTGACGGTGCGACGCGATGCAGTCCCAAAATGACCGACCATTCGTCGGCCTCGAGCTCCCCGGGTACGTACCCAGGTGTGGCCGCAGCAGGCGTGATGACGTACCGGCTCCGTGCCCCGCCCGACCAGCCGCGGAACCCGGCTGGACCGAAGCACCCGAGGTCGAGCACCCCGGCCGAGGAGTCGTACTCCAATTCGACGGTCAGCCCGGCGCAGCCGGCGGGAACCTCGAAGGGCACATAGGAGTACGGCGAGGCCGCCCGATCCTCAGCCGTGAACACGCCGGAGTACTTGCCCCGCTTCGCAGCCACGTCCAGGGTCACCCATCCGCACCTTTTACGTGAAATGTCCGCTCAGGCGACCGTCTGAGGGCACGTTTCACGTAAAAAGTGCCGTTGGTCCCGGGGGGCATGGTCAGGCAGCGGTCGTGGCGGGGACTTTGGAGCCGACGAGTTCGCCGTCTTCGGCGGCGTAAATCAGGACCCGGCCGGGCGTGGTCGTCACCCAGCCCTTGTCGCCGAGCTCGGGCTCCTCGCCCTCGGGCACGGTCACAGCGACCGACAAGCCCTCAGCCTCCAGCGTGACCAGCGCGGCCGTACCGAGGTTCTCCACCACGGTGACCACCCCGTGCAGCGAGTCGGGCGCCTCGGACGGCGAGAAGACCAGGTACTCCGGCCGCGCGCCGAACACGACGTCCTGTCCGTCCGCGACGGAGTCACGTACTTCGTCAGGCAGCGGCAACTCCTGACCCGCGATCTGTACGACATCGCCGGCCGCCACACCGGGCAGGAGGTTCATCGGAGTCGAGCCGATGAAGTTGGCAACGAAGGTGTTCGCCGGGCGCTGGAACACCTCTTTCGGCGTACCGACCTGGCGGATCTTGCCCTTGTCCATCACCGCGATCCGGTCGGCCATGGCCAACGCCTCGGCCTGGTCGTGGGTGACGAACACCGTCGTGACGCCCAACTCCTTCTGCAGCTTCTTCAGGAACGAGCGCGCTTCCAACCGCAGCCGTGCGTCCAAATTGGACAGTGGCTCGTCGAACAGGAAAACCCTTGGACGGCATGCCACTGCCCGAGCCAGGGCCACCCGTTGTTGCTGACCACCGGACAACTCGCTGGGCCGCCGCTCCATCAATCCGCCCAGGCTCAGCTCGTCCCCCGCCTCCGAAGCGGTCTTGCGACGCTCGTCCTTCGGCTGGCCCTTCACCCGTAGCGGATACGCGATGTTGTCCACGACCGTCATGTGCGGGAACAGCGCATAGTCCTGAAACACCATGGCCAGATCGCGCTTTCCCGGCGGCAACCCGGTCACGTCCTCGCCGCCGATCCGTACCTGACCTTCGGTGACGGCTTCCAGACCGGCGATCGTACGGAGCAACGTCGTCTTGCCACAGCCGGAAGGCCCGAGCAGGGCGAAGAACTCATGGTCTGGGATCTTCAGATCCAACGAGTCCACAGCCCGTACGTCGCCGGGGTAGACCTTTGACAGGCCGACCAATTCGATCTCGGCCATCAACTCTTGATCCCTCCGTGGAAGCGGAACCCGTACTTGCGACTAACGAACAGGTACATCAGCACGACCGGGATCGAGTACAGCAGTGAGAACGTCGAGATCAGCGCCAGGTTCGGGGCCCCGCCCTCGGTGTAGAAGGTGCGCATCAGGACCGCGGCCGGCTGTTTGTCGGTGTCCCGCAACAGGATGAACGGTACGAGGAAGTTGCCCCACACGTTCACCACCGTCCACACAGCGATGGTGGCCAGGCCAGGTCGGATCACCGGTACGACGATGTGCCGCAGGATCTGGAACGAGGAGGCGCCGAAGACCCGGGCCGATTCCTCGTACGACTTCGGGATCGTATCGACGAAATCCTTGAGGATGAAGATCGCCGCCGGCAGCAGACCTCCCGACAACACCATGATCACGCCGATCTGCGAGTCGATCAGACCGAGTTCGAACATCATCAGGAAGATCGGCACCATCGCCGCGGTCCCGGTCACGATGGACGACAGCAGCAGCAAGGCGTACAGCAGCATGTCCCGGCCGGGGATCTTCACCCGGGACAGCGAGTACGACGCCAACGCGGCGAAGACGACCACGAGCAGTGCCGTACCGACCGCGAGCACGATCGAATTCACCAGCGAGCCAAGCGCGTACGGGTTGTCCAGCAGGTCCCTGAAGTTGTTCAGTGTCAGATCTGGCACCGATATCGACAGGCCCGGAGTGTCATCGAACGGGGTGGACAGCAACCACAGCATCGGCAGCGCGAAGAACGCCGTGGCCAGCGCGATCACCGTGTAGAAGCCGATCCGCCCGACCACCTGCCGCGGTGTCATGATCGACGGCGACGCAGCCGGAGCCCGTTTCTCGGAAACGGCAGACCCCCGGTTCGGCTCCGCGGCAACAGTGGTCATGTCGTTACCGCCGTTCCCGCAGCAGGCGCAGGTAGAACATTGCGATCACCAGGTTGATCAGCAGCATGATCAGCGAGACGGCCGCGCCGTATCCCATCTCCCCGCCGGTGATCGCGGTGTTGTAGATGTAGACGGGCAGCGTCTCGGTACGGCCGTTCGGGCCGCCGGCGGTGATCAGGAACGGCGTGAAGTCGTTGAAGGTCCAGAGGCTGATCAGCAGCGTGTTGGTGAGGACGTGTCCGCGTACGTGCGGGAAGACCACGTCCCGCAACGTCTGCCAGCGGCTGGCACCGACCAGTGTCGCGGTCTCCAGTTGCGACGGCGGCACGGAGGCCAGCGCCGCGGAGTAGAGCAGCATCGAGAACGCCGTACCGCGCCAGATGTTGAACACGATGATGGAGACCATCGGATACTCGATCAGCCAAGCCAGTCCCGGCGTACCCAGCATTGCGTTCAGAGTCCCGGAATCCCTGTCCAGCAAGGCAATCCACAAGAAGGCGACGATCGAGCTCGGCAGGATCCAGGCCAGCAGCACCAGCGACTGGACCATGCCCTTCACCCAGCCCTGGACATCCTGCAGTCGCCAGGCCAGCGCGAAGCCCAGAACGTTCTGCCCGATGACCGCCGAGAACAACACGAAGATCAGGGTCAGCCACAGCGAGTTGAGGAAGTTCGCGTCCCCGATGGCCCGCGTGTAGTTATCGAACCCGACGAACTCCGGGGCCCGCGCCGCGATGCCGGTCAGCCGGTAGTTGGTGATCCCGATGTAGAGGGTCCACAACGCCGGGAAGACCAGGAAGATGGCGACCAGGACCAGCGCCGGCGCAACAAAAGCAGACGCTCGCCACTTACCCAGGCCGACAACATCGGTCTCGCCCCCGTCGACCTGATCGCCGCCCTCCGAATTGCTGGCCGGCCCGGGAGCAGACCCGTCCGGTTCCCCCGGGGCGGCCTCAGTCGCTGGCGATGTCGTCTGCGCCACCGAGCACCTGTTCGAGCGCCGATTGGTAGGCCGCCGCAGCGTCCTCAGGGCTCATCCCAGTGACGACGTCGAGGGTGGCCTGCTGCAGCGCCAGTGAGATCTCGGGGTAGACGGCCAGACCCGGCCGGTACGCCGAGAGCGGTACGACCTCCTCGGCGATGAACGACAACAGCGGGTCGTTTTCCAGGATCTCTGAGTTGACGTCGTCGCGTTGGGTGAGCCGTGCGCCTTCACCGACGAGTTCTTTGGTGGCTTCGGCGGAGTTCATGAAGGCCAGCAGTTCCCAGGCCTGCTGCGGGAACTCGGTCGCCGGGTTCAGCACCCGCCCGCCGCCGCCGGACATGCTCACGAAGTCCTGTTCGTTGATCCCGCTACCGGGCTCCATCGCCGGCACCATGGCGTACCCGACGTCCTGATCGCGCGTGGGCATCGGAGCGACACCGGCCGTCGGCTCGATCACCGAGCGCCAGAAGTAGTCGCCCTCCATCAGGATCCCGATCTGCCCGGCGGCGAACTCGGCGAAGGACTTGTCCCGTCCCTGCGCCTCTTGCTGCAGCGTGGGGTCGCCCAGACCGGTCGAGTAGACCTCTTCGTACAGCCCGAGGACGTCCCGGATGTTCTGGGTGTTGCCCTGCCACATCTCGTCGGAGTAGATCTCGGCACCGGTGCCGACCAGCAGCGGCAATGCGCCCTGCATCGTGGTGGCCTCGCCCATCGCGGTGCCGGCGTTGAGCTGGATCGGGGTGACGCCGCTGATGGCCTGCAGTGCCCGCCCGGCCTCGAGGACCTCGTCCCAGCTGGTGGGCTGCCAGTCCTCGGGCAGTCCGGCCTGGGCGAACAGCGCCTTGTTGTAGAACAGCACCCGTCCGTCGGAGCCGGCCGGTACGCCGTACCGCTCGTCGTTGAACGACATGTTGGCCTGGACCGCCTCGTTGATCTGACCCCAGCCCTCCCACTCGTCGACCAGGTCGCCGCCGACGACATCGGTGAGCGGGGAGATGTATCCGGCTTCGGCGAACTCACCGACCCAGATGCCGTCGATCGAGACGATGTCCGCGCCGCTGCCGGTCCGCAGGTCCAGCGCGATCCGGCTCTTGTACTCCTCGTCATCCACGCCCGAGGACTGGAACTCGATCGTCACGGTGACGCCGTCCTCGGCCTGCTGCTCGATGAAGGTCGGGATCACGTAGTTCTCGATCCATTCCGCCTCCTCGGCGTTCTTACCGCCGGCGACCGCGTTGGCCGTGATCGTCAGCGAGACCTCGGTCGCATCAGCATTGCGGGTGGCGTCCTGCTCCTCGGCCGGATCGGCACCCAGACATCCGGTCGCGGTGAGGGCGAGTACGGAGCCGAGAGCGGTTGCGCGGACAGAGCGGTGCATGAGTCCTCCAAGACCACCGGTGTTACACCGTTGTAAACGACCTGCTGGCATCCTGTACGAACTCGGCGATCATGGCAACGAATGGCGCACGTGGAGCACGGGGAGCGGGGCGGCGGTGCTAGCCGACCGGGCGGGAGATCTCGCCGTACAACTCGGGGCGACGCTGGTCGAGCAGCGGGTACCGATCGCGCATGATGTCGATCAGGCCGAGGTCGAGATGTGCGGTGACCACACCCTCGACGTCCGAGGCGGTCGCGATGATGGTCCCCCACGGGTCCGCGATCATGGATCGACCGACGAAGCTGATCCCGCTGATCGGCTCGGTCCCCACCTGACCCGACGCGGCCACGAACACCTGGTTCTCGGCCGCCCGCGCTCGGATGAAGAACTCCCAGTGGTCCAGCCGCGGACTCAGGAACGCCGAGGCGCACACGATGATCCGCGCTCCACGCAGGGTCAGCACCCGGTAGACCTCTGGAAAGCGCAGGTCCGAACAGACCGTGACACCGATGGATCCCAGCGACGTCTCGAACACCGGCAGATCAGAGCCGGCTACCACCTTGTCCGACTCCCGGATGCCACTGGTGATGTCGATCCGGTTGGGTGCGTCGAACAGGTGCGTCTTGGAGTACGAGCCGAGGATCACCCCGTCCGGTCCGATCAGCGGGGCGAGGTTTTCGTACTCACCGTTGTCCGCACGGGCGTACAGCGACCCGACGATGTGCAGCCCGTGTTGCCGCGCCTTTTCGGCCAGCAGGTCGGTCGTGGGTCCGGGCACCGGCTCGGCGATCTCCTGATAGAGGTCGGGAGTCGAGTACCCGAGCCCGGTCCAGACCTCGGGAAGGACCACCAACTGCGCGCCCTGGGTGGCCGCCAGGTCGATCAACTCCAGGCATTTCTTGATCGTGCCGGGCTTGTCGTCGTCGCGCGCGGTCAGTTGCACGCACGACACCGTCAGCGTGTTGTCGCTCATCGGGCCACCTTCTCAGCAGTTGCCCGCGCCGGACCCGCCGCGGGGGCGATGCCATCCGACACATCGTCGGACGGCCCGGCCGTCGGGTCGTGGTCCTCCCGGTGCACGAGCGAGCTCTTGTACGACTCGGGTAGCCGGATCGCGACGAGGAAGACGCACGCCGCCAGCACCGCCATGTAGACCGCCGGCGCGAGCAGGCTGCCGGTGACGTCGACCAGGTAGGTGCTGAACAGCGGCGCCGTACCGCCGAAGACGAGGTACGCGGCGTTGTACCCGATCGCGGCACCGCTGTAGCGGTTTCTGGTCGGGAACAGCTCGAGGAAGACGATGCCGACGGGTCCGAAGAACAATCCCAGGCCGATCGCCAGCAGACTCTGCCCGGCGACGGCCGTGGCCAGCGATCCAGCGCTGGCCAGCAGGTAGGCCGGAATGGAGACCAGCGCGCTCAACGCGGCACCGAGCATCAGGGTCGGACGGCGGCCGATGTGATCAGACAGCAAGCCACCCAGGGGCATTGCGATGAAGGCCACCATCAGCGCGACGCTGTTGGAGATCAGCGCTTCGTTGGAGCTGAGTCCGA
>Ga0136618_10001063_pt1 | contig 10353 bp, 10 predicted proteins | sample AntDrymUQ3302106_2_FD_104805 | JGI IMG/M metagenome (GOLD analysis project Ga0136618, IMG submission 104805) | Polar desert sand microbial communities from Dry Valleys, Antarctica - metaG UQ330 (21.06) | ecosystem: Environmental > Terrestrial > Soil > Desert | place: Antarctica: Dry Valley...
ATCGGGGTCAACACGTCGCCCCTCGCGGGCCTTTCGGGCAAGAAGCTCACCGGCCGCCAGATCGAGGAGCGTCTCGAGGCGGAGACGGTCGGCAACGTTTCGATCCGTGTCGAGCCGACCGAGAGCCCGGACACGTGGGAGGTACAGGGCCGCGGCGAGCTCCAGCTTGCAGTGCTGGTCGAGACGATGCGTCGCGAGGGTTACGAGCTGACGGTCGGCAAGCCGAAGGTCGTGACGCGTGAGATCGACGGCAAGCTCTCCGAGCCGCTCGAGCGCCTCTCGATCGACGTCCCGGAGGAGTACATGGGCGTTCTAACGCAGCTTCTGGCCCTACGCAAGGGAAGACTCGAGCACATGGTGAACCACGACACGGGCTGGATCCGGCTGGACTTCCTGGTCCCGGCTCGTGGTCTGATCGGCCTCCGCTCGGAGTTCCTCACCGAGACCCGCGGGACCGGCATCATCCACTCGAGCTTCGAGCGCTGGGCTCCTTGGTTCGGCGAGATCAAAACACGCCCTACGGGCTCACTTGTCGCCGACCGGAAAGGCAAAACCGCGGCATTCGCGCTCATGAACCTCCAGGAGCGCGGGCGTCTCTTCGTGGAGCCCGGCGAGGAGGTCTACGAGGGGTCGATCGTCGGGGAGAACGCCCGCTCCGAGGATCTCAACGTCAACCCGGTCAAGGAAAAGCAACAAACAAATATCCGCTCGTCCGGGGCCGACGAGGCGATCAAGCTCGTCCCGCACCAGAACTTCTCCCTCGACCAAGCGCTGGAGTTCATCTCCGACGACGAATGCGTCGAGGTGACGCCGAATGACGTGCGGCTTCGAAAGGTCGCGCTCTCAGCGACCGAGCGCGTCAAGATGGCACGGGCCAGCAAAGCTCCGCGAGACTGAGCGTCAGTTCGGGTTGAGTTCGCGCCCGCGCTGGGAGCCCGCGAGCCCGACCAGCGAGAGCAACGCGATGATCGCGCCGAAGCCGCCCTGGTTGACCTGCCCCCCGATAGGTGCGTCGAGGATGAACGAGCTCACCGCCAGCCAGGCTCCGATAATGAAAAGAACAAGGCCCAGGGCCAGCGTCCGCCACGAGCCGAGCAGCCTGACGATCGAAAAGAACACGACCAGAACGCCGCCCACAACCGGGTTCCAAGTGGCGTCACCCGGCCCGTAGCCGAGGGCTTCGGGTGAGAAGATCAACCACACCCCGACGATCGTCGTGACGAGCGCGGTGCCGACGGTCTCGTCTCGCCATCCCGTGGAGCGCGGCGCGACGCTCGGGCGGGCAGCTCCGTCGGGGGCAGACTCATCGGCAGGGATATCTGCGGATGCCACGGCGTCGGCAGGCATGCCCGCTTCGTGCGGGACGATTTCTGGCTCATGCTCTCCCCGGCGTTCGCTCATGCGCTCCCCCTACCCTGAAAGCATGTGCCGCAATATTCGCACCCTCCACAACTTCGAGCCACCCGCGACCCAAGAGGAGGTTCACGACGCCGCTGTTCAGTACGTGCGGAAGATCTCGGGCTCGACAAAGCCCTCCCAAGCGAACGCGGAGGCCTTCGAGCAAGCGGTCACGGAGATCTCCGAGGCCACCTCTCGGCTTCTCGACTCGCTCGTGTCGAACGCACCTCCCAAGGACCGCGAGGTCGAGGCGGATAAGCGCCGCGTTCGCGCCCAGGCCCGCTACGCGGCCTGAGCGGCAGCTGGCCACTCGATAGCTGACGAGGTTGGCCTATCGGGTCTATGTGATCGAGCTCGCCTATGGGGCGGGCCGACGACGCGACCCGCGCATCCCCTGGGTCTACGTCGGCTCGAGCGCACGCGATCCGGAGCTGCGGCTTGCCCAGCACCGGCGCGGATATCGCTCGTCGGGGCTCGTCAAGCGATTCGCCTTGCGCCTGCGGCCGGACCTCTACGAGGACCTGGATCCGCTTGCGACGTCGAAGCTCGGTGTCGAGGCCGAGACGGAACGGGCTCGCGAGCTGGCCGCTTGCGGGTTCGTCGCTCATTCCGACGGAACGTCGTACGGGAAGGAGGCGGGCGACTGGCAGGAGTGGGACGTAGACCGGCTCAGGCCGATCGCAGGGCACGTCGACCGGGCGGCCCGAGAGTTGGCGGAAGCTTCGTTCGAGCCGCTTAAGCCCGGCGATTGCGCGCGCCTTCTCCATGGCGATCGCGGCTTCTGGGTCGAGCGATTCTTGGATCCGGGCGATCCGCCGCCCGGCTACGGCTTGTTTCCGCATGTCCGGCTGGACGCGCTGGAAGCGACCTCTCGCTCAGCTGCGCAGTAGCCGAGCGACCGCGCTCATCTTCTCGCCCGTCTTCTCGCCCGTCTTCTCGTCTCGGGTTTCCTCGTCGCTCCAACGACGCAATGGCGGACGTGATCATCGAGGACTCCCACCGCAACTTTGTCGAGCGCCGGATTGTCCATGCGCCAAGTATACCCCCATGGGGTATGTGCTAGGCTCGCCTGATGGAAGCGCACGCCGACCACGCCCACGATCATCACCACGAGATGCCGACGGAGGGCCGTGCACTCTCCGGCGTTGCCATCAGTGCGACCCTCCACTGCCTCACGGGTTGCGCGATCGGCGAGGTAGCGGGAATTGCCATCGGCACGGCGCTCGGTTTCTCGGACTTCGGCACCATCGCGCTCGCGGTGACACTGGCCTTCACCTTCGGTTACACGCTGACGAGCATTCCCCTTCTCCGTGCCGGCCTCACGCTGTCAGCGGTCGTGCCGATCGCCCTCGCCTCAGACACCCTCTCCATCGCGACGATGGAGGTCGTCGACAACGTGATCATGGTCGTCATCCCCGGGGCGATGGATTCAGGTCTCGGCGACATCCTCTTTTGGGGCGCGCTCTCATTCGCGCTCGCGATCGCCTTCGTCCTGACGGTGCCTGTCAACCGCTGGCTTCTCGCACGAGGCAAGGGACACACGGCCGTTCACGAGACGGGGATTCACGGTGGGCCACCCACCAGGCTGGTAGGAGCCGCGACGATCGCCGCGTTCCTCTTTGGCTCTTTCGTGCTCGCCGCGGAGGTGATCGGCGACGATGACACAGGAAGCGACGGTGCGTTCCTCGCCGCGATGGCGCCCCATCACGAGTCTGCGATCGACATGGCAGATATCGCGCTTGAGCGTGCAGACCACGAAGAGCTGACGCAATTGGCGGAGAGCATCGTCCGCACACAGTCAAGCGAGCTCGAGGAGATCGACGCTTCCTACGAGCGTCTCTACAACGAGCCAGTCGCCCAGGCTGAGCACGAAAATCTTGCTCTCTCTGACGAGGCGATGGGAATGTCGATGGAAGTGGGTGCGCTCGAAACCGCCGAGCCATTCGACCGAGCGTTCATCGACATGATGATCCCTCACCACCAGGGAGCGATTCGGATGGCCCGGATCGAGCTCGAGAATGGAGTCGACGCCGAGTCGAGGCAGCTTGCGCAAGACATCATCGACGCTCAGTCGCGGGAGATCGAAGAGATGAACGAGTGGCGCGAGCGTTGGTACGGCTCGCCGTCTCCCGCCGGAGGCGTTCCGGCGGAGAGTGAGTCACTTCCGGAATATTCCCCAACGGACGAGTAGGCGACCGATGGGTTTTTGGAACTCACTATCCCGCCAGCTCTCCGATCCTTCGGGTTTCGGCGGGAAGCTGGTCGCGCGGGGTATGAACCGCGGCAACGCGGACATAAACGCCAGGGCGCTGGAGCACCTGGCGCTGGTTGACGACTCTCGCGTCCTCGAGGTCGGCTTTGGGGGTGGCGCGACCCTGCCGAAGCTCCTTGCCGTCGCCGCCCACGTGACCGGGTTCGACCGCGCCGATGACATGGTTGCGGCCGCGAAGCGGCGGCACGCCGACGAAATAGCGGCTGGTCGTCTCCGCCTCGACGCCGGTGACATCTACGAGCTTCCCTACGACGACGAGGCGTTCGACCGCGTCCTGACCGTCAACGCCGTCTACTTCTGGCCGACCTCCATGGTGCCCTCGAGGAGATCAGGCGCGTGATGGCCCCGGACTCAGAGCTGGTGATCGGAATCCGCGACCCCTCGGTCATGCAGAAGGTCGATCGCTCGATCTTCACCGTACGCGAGCCGGTCGAGGTGCAGGCCGCCGCGGAAGCAGCGGGCTTCTCAGGCGTCAAGCTTTACTCGCCGCCGGGTACCAGGTACCACCTGATCGTCGGCTCGGTCTCGGGAGCGTAAGGGAGCAGCGGATGCCAGTGATGTCCAATTCCGAGGGAGCGTTCTGCAGGAGTGCACCGTGGCGCTTTGCAGCCCGGAAGCTCATCTTGCCCTGGACGCTGATGGGATCTGAGCTTTCCGGCTCTGTGCTCGAGCTCGGGAGCGGAAGCGGCGCCATGGCGGCTGAGATCCTCGACCGCTTCCCGCAGGTGAGGCTTACTGCGACGGACCTCGATCCGAACATGCTGGCGCGCTCCAGGCGAACGCTCGAGCCATTCGGAAGTCGCGCGTCGGTGCAAGAGGCGGACGCCACCGCGCTGCCCTTCGCGCCCGGGGAATTCGACGCCGTCGTCTCGTATCTGATGCTCCACCACGTCGGCGACTGGGAGACCGCACTCGCGGAGGCGACTCGCGTGCTTAAGCTCGGCGGTCTCCTGCTCGTCGCGGACCTCCTCGACAATCGCGTCGTTCGCGCAGGCGAGCGGCTTGCAGGGAGCGAGGCCCGCCCGATACCCCGGCCGCAACTCATGCCCGTTTTGGCAGGGCTTCCACTGATCGAGGTCGATGCGCGGCCTGTAAGGAACTCTTTCGTTCGCCTGCGAGCGAAGCGAGCTCAGCTGCCGGGCTGAACCGGGGGGCCGGCTCGACGGAGCGCTGACGCTGCGAAGGGAAGCACGGCCAGGCCGCCCACTCCGGCGACCAAGAAGACGAATCGCGGCGACGTGAGGTCGAGCAGGGGACCTCCTATCGCAGCCGCGACGCCGTAGCCGGCGTAGGCGAGCGCCGCCATGAGCCCGAAGACGCGGCCCATCATCTGCGGTGGGACCGTGCGCTGCAGAAGGGTGTCGCTCGAGGCGTTATCGAGCGAGTTACCGATTCCGGCCAGAGCTTGGAACGCCGCAGCCGCCACCAGTGCGGGGGCGAGACCGGTGAGCATGGTTCCCGTCCCCATCAGCGCGAGAGCGAGAAGGAAGAGCGTGACTGGAGAGCGCGGGTTCCACGCGAGCATCAGAAGCGAGCCGAGCAACATTCCCACCCCGTATGCACCGAACACGAAGCCGTACGCGGTCGGGCCTCCCTCGAGCGTGTCTCGGACGAGGAAGACCAGGGCGACGTTGTCGAGCGAAAGGAACGCGATCCCAAGTGTGAGGCTCACGAGCAGGGCACGGACGGTGGGCTCGTTCCAGACGAACGCGAGCGCGGCACGCGCCTCAGCGACGAGGCCGAGCGGGGCCTCGTCCGGAACCCGCACCACGCGGACCAGGGTCAGGAGGGCGGCAGAGGCCATGAACGTGCCCGCGTTCACCGCAAGCGCTACGTCGGGGCCGCCCGTCGCGAACAGCAGCCCTCCGACGATCGGCCCGATCGCAACCTGGAAATTGAAGCCTGCACCGAGGAGCACGTTCGCGCTGAGGAGCCTCTCCTCTCCGACGAGAGCGGGGAGCAGCGCTCCGCGTGCCGCGCTGGTGCCGCTGTAGAGAAACGAGGCAACGAGCACCAGAGCGAGGAGTGGCCCCAGCGATGGAAGCGTCGCGGCGATCACCCCGTAGACGAGAACCTGCCCGAGGTCGCACGCGATCAACATGCGAAGGGTGTTGGTGCGGTCGGCGAGGCTCCCGACCAATGGACCGAGGAGACGCGGGAGCGTCTGCGTGAGCAGCAGCGCACCAACTGCCACGCCCGTCCCCTCGATCGCCTGCACGTAGAGGACGAGGGCCGCTGTGGCGATGCCGTCGCCGATTGCGGACAGGCTCATCGCGGCAAGAAACGGCCGGTAGGGCGAGCGCTCCCGGAGGAGGTCGATTGCCCGGGGAGCCTGCGTCAGGTCGGCGCCGGGAGTAGGAGTGCGCTCGTCCACCGCGCCACGGTAACTGCCGCGCTAGCGCTCGACGCGCTCCCGGAGCGCCTTGAACGTGCCGGTAACAGAACGTACGAGCGTCAGCGGCATAGAGCGCGACGAGAAATAGTCGCTCTGCATGGAAAGCGCAATGAATGCGAGATACTGCGCGGGCGATGTCTCAGGAGAACGTGGAGTTGGTCGAGGCTCTTATTGACGCGTTCAATCGTCGTGACCTGAAGACGCTGGCCGACCTTTCCCACGAGGACTTTGAGTTCGTCTCCGTCCTCGCGGGAGTAGACGCGGATGGCGCCACGTTTCGAGGCTCGAGTGCATGGGCCAGCTACATCGCGGCGATGGATGAGACGTGGACCGAGTGGCGCGCCGTGGATTTCCGCATCTTCGATGCCGGCGACGATCGCCTCGCGTGTCTTTTTCGCCTTGTGGGCGAGGGTCGCCTGAGCGGTGTTCCGGTCGACCGGGCGGTGGGAATCACCTACGACGTTCGTGACGGCCAGTTCTGGCGTGTGCGCTCGTATCCGAATCCGTCCGATGCCCTCGAGGCCGCCGGGCTGTCGGAGTAGGCGATGTCGCAGGAGAACGTGGAGCTTTCCCGCCAGATCCTGGCGGCATTCAATCAGCGCGACATCGATGCCTTCCTTGGGTATTTCGACCCCGATGTCGAGTTCATTGCCCTCATCACGCGAATGGAGGGTGGCGATCCATATCGGGGCCACGGAGGGATGCGGAAATGGTGGGACACCATCACCGGAATCTTCCCCGACTTCACCGTGGAAATCCTCGATACCCGAGCCGACGGACACGCGACGGTCGCGCAACTCGGCTTGCGAGGTCGTGGGGCCGGAAGCAATGCTCCGATCGATCGGAGGGCCTGGTCCGTCATGAAGTGGCGCAACCGGAAGACCACCTGGTGGGGAGTATTTCCGAGCGAAGCCGAAGCCCTCGAAGCCGCCGGGCTGCGGGAGTAGTCGCTTTGGACGAGAAGCGACTATCCGCCCTCTATCGAAAGCACCTAGGGTCGGCGGCAATGCCTCAGCCAGCGCGAAGACAGGAATTCTCTCGCTATGGGAGACAAATACTGCTCTCGCAGAGTGTCGCTTCGGATGAGTAGCGCCTGGGTTCCGTTTGCCCGAGAACGCGCTGGTTGGGGCGCGAAATCGCCGCCTCGCGAAGGAAAGGCGCCCGCTTGAGGCCTACCGGTCGAGCGCGGCCAGAACGACAAAGGGCGCCTCGGGGCGCCCTTCGCACGAAACACCTGTCGGGTGTATCTCAGCCGCAGCCGGTGTTGTTGCCGCAGGATGAGCACGTGTAGCACGAGCCCGTGCGCTGCATCATCCCGCCGCACTGGTCACACGCCGGGCCGAGTTCGAGGCCGCGCATGCGTGCCGGGCGGACCGGGGGCGTGTCGGTTAGGGCCGAGGCCGCGGGCTTCGAGGCGCCATTCGCAACGCCGTTCTTGGGCTCCGCGGCGCCACCGGCCTCGCCTTCGGCACCAGCTGACATCGGCGCCGGGCCCTCGTTGACGAACAGGGTCTGCTGGAGCTCCTTGCGGGCCCTGACCTCGGGCGTGAGGATGCCGAGCTCCTCCTGGTAGTCCGCGTCGAGGAACCTCGATGCGAGCCAGCGCATGATGTAGTCCGGCAGCGACTTGGCGAACGGGATCTCCGGGTTCTTGGTGATCCCCTCCGGCTCGAAGCGCACGTAGGCGAACTTCTCGACCAGCGTCTCGAGTGGCACCCCGTACTGGAGGCCGATCGACACGGCGGTCGCGAAGGCGTTCATGAGGCCCTTGATCGTCGAGCCCTCCTTGCCGATGTCGGTGAGGAAGATCTCGCCGACCGAGCCGTCCTCGTACTTGCCGGCCGTGATGTACCCCTCGTGGCCGCCGAGCGAGAACTTATGGGTGATCGACTCGCGCTCGACCGGCATCTTGTGCCGCTGCGGCGTCGGCGCTGCCTCGACCGCTGCCTCGACCTCGCCCTTGTCGCCCGCGTCGGTGCGAAGCGCCTGCGCGGTCTTCGATCCGTCGCGGTAGATGGCGAGCGCCTTGAGCCCGCCGCGCCAACCGGCCGCGTAGGCGTCGGCGATGTCCTCGACCGTCGCCGTCTCGGGCAGATTTACCGTCTTCGAGATCGCACCCGAGATGAACGGCTGGGTCGCGGCCATCATGTTGATATGGCCCATGTGCGAGATCGCGCGCTGGCCCACCGCGACATCGAACACCTCGAGGTGTTCGTCCTTCAGCGCCGGGGCGCCGACGATCGTGGAGTGCTCGTTGATGTGGGCCTCGATCTGTGAGACCTCGGCGTCCGCGTAGCCGAGTGTGCGAAGGGCAAGCGGCACCGAGCGGTTGACGATCGTCATTTGCCCGCCGCCGACGAGCTCCTTGAACTTGACGAGCGAGAAGTCCGGCTCGATGCCGGTCGTGTCGCAATCCATGAGGAACGAGATTGTCCCGGTGGGCGCCAGGACCGTGGCCTGAGCGTTCCGGTAGCCGTGCTCCTCGCCGAACTCGACCGCCTCGTCCCAGCTACGCCGGGCGGCGTCGAGAAGCTCGGTGTCGATCTCCTCCTTGAGCTCGTACGCCGCGTCACGGTGCATCCGCATGACCTTTAAGTGCGGCTCGCGGTTCTGGGCGTACGCCTCGTACGGCCCGACCGCGCCCGCCACCTCGGCCGACTTGCGGTAGCCGCGGCCCGTCATGAGCGCGGTGATCGCGGCGGCGACCGCGCGGCCCTCGTCAGAGTCGTACGGAAGGCCGTTCGACATCAGGTAGGCGCCGAGGTTCGCGTAGCCGAGGCCGAGCTGGCGGAACGCGCGGGCGTTCTCGCCGATCTTCTCGGTCGGGTAGCTCGACGGCGAGACGACGATCTCCTGTGCGAGGAAGACGATGTCGACCGAGTGCTCGAAGTCCGAGACGTCGAAGCTGCCGTCCGCGCGACGGAAGCGCATCAGGTTGAGTGACGCCAAGTTGCAGGCCGAGTCGTCGACGTGCATGTATTCAGAGCACGGGTTGGAGGCGTTGATCCGGCCCGAGTTCGGGCAGGTGTGCCAGTTGTTGATGGTCGTGTCGTACTGAATGCCGGGATCGGCGCAGCGCCAAGCCGCGTCGGCGACCTGCTGCATGAGGTCTGAGGCATCCACCGTCTTGACGGTTTCACCGCCATTGCGCGCGGTGAGGTCCCACGACTCGCCCGCTTCATAAGCCGCCATGAAGTCATCGGTCACGCGGACCGAGTTGTTCGCGTTCTGGTACTGAATCGAAGTGAAGCCCTCGCCGTCGATCGACATGTCGAAGCCGGCGTCGCGGAGGGCGGCTGCCTTGTCCTCCTCCTTGGCCTTGCACCAGATGAAGTGCTCGATGTCCGGATGGTCGATGTCGAGGACGACCATCTTCGCCGCGCGGCGGGTCTTGCCGCCCGACTTGATCGTGCCGGCCCAGGCGTCGGCGCCGCGCATGAAGGAGACGGGGCCTGAGGCGAGGCCGCCCTTCGAGAGGTGCTCGACCGAGCCGCGGATGTTCGAGAGGTTGATGCCCGAGCCGGAGCCGCCGCGGAAGATCTGGCCTTCCTTCGTGTTCCAGTCGAGGATCGACTCCATCGTGTCCTCGACCGAGAGGATGAAGCAGGCCGAACACTGGGGGCGCTCCTCGAAGCCGACGTTGAACCAGACGGGAGAGTTGAACGCGGCCTTCTGGTGGAGGAGGATGTGGGTGAGCTCGGCCTCGAAGGCGTCCGCGTCATCGTCGGAGGCGAAGTATCCGCCTTCGCGACCCCAGCCGGCGATGGTGCCGGAGACGCGGCCGATCATTTGGCGGACGGACGACTCGCGCTTGTCCGATCCCATGCGGCCGCGGAAGTACTTCTGCGAAACGATGTTCGTCGCGTTCTGAGACCACGTCGTTGGGAACTCGACGCCGAGCTGCTCGAAGGCCGGGTTCTCGGGATCGCCGATGACGGCGTCGCGGAACTCCCATTCGATCTCGTCGAAGGGGTGGACTCCGGGCGTCGTATGGCGGCGCTCGACCTTGATTCCTTGGGCGTTAGACGTTGTTGTAGCCATCCTCAAATCTCTCCTCGTTTGCTTCCCTCAGCCTCATTCGGCGGGTTGTCAACTCTGGCCGCGACGCCGGACGGAACCGGGACCGCCAGATCCCCCAAAATCCGGGGAGGCTCGACGCCCATCGACCGCAGCTCGGCGGTGAACTCGCCCGGATCCGAGAAGCCCTTATAGACCGCGGCGAACTGGAGGTAGGCGATCCGGTCGAGTCTGCGGAGGCCCGCGAGCGAGAGCTCGCCAATCCGATCGG
>Ga0136618_10001065_pt1 | contig 10340 bp, 9 predicted proteins | sample AntDrymUQ3302106_2_FD_104805 | JGI IMG/M metagenome (GOLD analysis project Ga0136618, IMG submission 104805) | Polar desert sand microbial communities from Dry Valleys, Antarctica - metaG UQ330 (21.06) | ecosystem: Environmental > Terrestrial > Soil > Desert | place: Antarctica: Dry Valley...
TAGGACTCCGACTCGTCGGCCAGCCGGAAGCCGGCCGGCTCAGCCTCGGCTGCGGCATCAACCTGGCTGCGGCCGGCCTCGGCGTAGCCCGGGTTGTGGTCGGCGGTCATGCGCGCAAACTCCTGGTCAGGGCACGCCGGGCCATCACCTTGACGGTGTGGCGCCGGTACTCGGCGGTGCCCCGGTGGTCGGTGATCGGTTCGGCGGCGCCGGCCGCGAGCTCGGCGAAACGATCGACGGCGTCGGCCTCGGCGTCCAACGCGCTCCAGTCCAGCGCCTCGCTGATGAAGTCCTCGGCCTCGGTCGGGCGCAACGGCCGCGCAGCTACCGAGCCGAAGGCGCAGCGCACCCGCCGGCGGTCGATGTCCACGACCATGGCGCAGCAGGCGATCGAGATCACCATGGCGTTGCGGGTGCCGACTTTGAGGAACTGCTGCGGACCGCGGACGTCGGCGAAGCGCACCTCGCTGATCAGCTCGCCTGGCAGGATCGCGGTCTGTTTCGCCCCGGTGATGAAGTCGGCCAGCGGCAGGCAGCGGGTGCCGCCGGCCGAGGCCAGCACGACATCCGCCTCGACCGCCGCGAGGAACGGCAGGGTGTCACCGGCAGGGCTGGCGGTCCCGACGTTGCCGCCGATGGTCCCGGCGTTGCGGATCTGGGGGGACCCGACCGTTCGCGCGGCGGCCGCCAGGCCAGGTAGGGCCTCGGCCAGCTCGGTCTGCAGCTGCGAGTAAGTGACGTTGGCGCCGAGGACGATCTCATCGCCGTCGGTGCTGTGGGAGCGCAGCTCGGCGACGCGGCGCAGCGCCACGACCTCCGTCGGCCGGCGATGGCCAAAGTTCACCTCAACCATGAAGTCCGTCCCACCCGCCAGCAGCTGCGCGTCGGGCATGGCCGCGAGCGCGTCGACGGCCTCGTCGAGCGTCGTCGGCCGGGCGACCGTCATGCCTCTCCTCGCCGTCTGGTGGTTCCGCGATCCTAGGTCTGCGACCCGAGGTGCTGTGACTTCTGCACCGCAGCAGGGGTAGCAAAGTCACAGCACCCCGGGTTGACACGCCGGTGACCGGCATGGATGTTGCTTGCCATGCCCGACTTCGTCCTGCGGAGCAGGCGGGTCGTCACGCCCGAGGGTGAGCGGCCCGCCGCCGTGCACGTCCGCGCCGGCGTGATCGCCGCCGTCAGTGACTTTGACGACGTGCCGGCGGGAGCGCCGATCGTCGAGGGGTGCGATGCGGCGCTGTTGCCCGGCCTGGTCGACACCCACGTCCACGTCAACGAGCCGGGCCGCACCGACTGGGAGGGGTTCGCGACCGCGACGCGAGCCGCGGCCGCTGGTGGGGTCACCACCCTGCTCGACATGCCGCTCAACAGCATCCCGCCCACGACTACGGCCGCCCATCTGGATGTCAAGCGGGCCGCCGCCGAAGGCCAGTGCTGGGTCGACGTGGGCTTCTGGGGCGGGGCCGTGCCGGACAACGCTTCCGACCTCAAGGCGCTGCACGACGCCGGCGTCTTCGGGTTCAAAGCGTTTCTCGTCGACTCGGGCGTCGACGAGTTCGAGTGCCTGGACACGGCCGCCCTGGCAGCGGTCGCCGGTAAGATGGCGGTGCTGGGCGCCACGCTGATCGTGCACGCCGAGCTTCCCGAGCCGATCGCCGCGGCCAGCGCCGCCCTGGGTCAGGCCGACCCGCGCCGCTATGCCACCTATCTGGCGTCGCGGCCGCCGGCCGCGGAGGAGGAGGCGGTGGCAAAGTTGATCGAGTTGGTGCGGGCGCACGGTATCCGCGTGCACGTGCTGCACCTGTCGGCCGCTGGCGCGCTGGAGCGGCTGCGTGCGGCTCGCGCCGAGGGCCTGAGCATCACCGCCGAGACGTGCCCGCACTACCTGACTCTGGCTGCCGAGGACGTGGCCGACGGGGCGACGGCGCACAAATGCGCTCCGCCGGTGCGCGAGGCCGCCAACCGCGAGCGGCTGTGGGACGGTCTGCGCAGCGGCGCGATCGATTTCGTGGTGAGTGATCACTCGCCCTGCCCGAGCGATCTCAAGCGTCCCGACGACGGCGACTTTTTGCTGGCCTGGGGCGGGATCTCCTCGCTGCAGCTGGGGTTGCGCGTGGTGTGGACCGAGGCCCGTCGGCGTGGCGACACCCTCAGTGACATCGCGCGGTGGATGGCCGAGGGACCGGCACGGTTCGCGGGGCTGGAATGCAAGGGCTCCATCGAGGCCGGCAAGGATGCCGATCTGGTGCTGTTCGACCCGGACGTCGAGTTGACGGTCCGAACGGAGGAGTTGGAGCACCGCCACAAGGTCTCCCCCTATCTCGGGAAGTCCTTGGTGGGGCGCGTGGCCGCCACCTGGGTGGGTGGGGCGCGCGTCCAGCGCAACGGACACGTCGCCGGCGATCCCGTCGGGCGACTGCTGGAACGCACGTGACCAGGCATGGAGCCGAAGGTGGTAGTCGCCTGTGACCGCTCACGCGGGCATGAGCGGTAATGGCGTGACCACCGCGTCCGCCGCGTCCGACACGCAAGACTTCACCGGGATGGTCGACCTGGCCGCCGTGCGGCTCGGCGGGATGGCGCTGGCCGCCAACGACGAGTACTTCGCCGCCAAGGAGAACCTCCTGCTGGCACGACCGCCGACCTTCGACCCGCACCGCTACAGCGACCGTGGCAAGCAGATGGACGGCTGGGAGACCCGGCGCCGCCGCGAGCCCGGCCACGACTGGTGCGTGCTGCGCCTCGGCGTGCCGGGCGTCGTCCGCGGCGTGGTAGTCGACACCAGCTTCTTCCGCGGCAACTACCCCGACCGCTGCTCGTTGGACGGCTGCGCCGCCGATGACGCGCTGGCCGCCGACGACCTGGCCGACGCTGAATGGTTCCCGCTGCTGGGCGAGACACCCCTGACGGGTGACACGCGCAACGCCTTCTCGATTGAGGCGTCGCAGCGGGTCACCCACTTGCGGCTCAACATCTTCCCCGACGGTGGGGTGGCGCGGCTGCGGGTCCACGGCGAGCCGCTGCCCGACCTGCGCCGGCGGGTCGACGCCGGTGGCCGGCTGGATTTGGCGGCGGTGGTCAACGGCGGGACGGTGCCGACCTGCAGCGACATGTTCTTCTCGCCAGGCCACAACCTGGTCACCGTTGGCGACGGCCGCGACATGGGCGACGGCTGGGAGACCCGCCGGCGGCGCGGACCGGGTCACGACTGGGCGATCGTGCGGCTGGCCACCCAGGGCGTCATCGAGCGCGTCGAGGTCGACACCACCAACTTCAAGGGCAACTACCCGGACCGCTGCTCACTGGAGACGTGCGACGCCGGGAACGTGGCCGTCCCGCCGGACGACGCCGAGTGGCACGCCCTCCTGGCGCCGAGCAGGCTCGGCCCGCACGCCCGGCATGTCTTCGACGTGGGCGGCGCTCGGCCCGCGACCCACGTCCGGCTCAACATCTTCCCCGACGGCGGCGTGGCCCGGCTGCGCCTGCACGGTGCGATCACCGAGGCCGGTTGGCGTTCGACGGGGGTGCGCTGGCTCAACGCGCTGCCCGCGCCGGCGTTCGCCGACGAGGTCAGCACCTGCTGCGCGTCAACCGCATGGGCGGCGGGGCTGGCCGAAACTCGGCCGTTCGCCGACTTCGACGCCCTACTGGCGGCCGCCGACCAGGCCTGGGAGGCCACGGGCCCCGAAGACTGGCAGCAAGCGTTCGCGGCCCACCCGCGCATCGGCGCATCGATCAGCGCAACGCCGGGGCGGGGAACAGCCGACCGTGAGCAGGGACGGGGGTGGTCCCAGCATGAGCAGTCGGGGACGCAGGCGGCCTCGCCGGAAACCCTCGAGGCGCTGGCTGAGGGCAACCGCGCATACGAGCAGCGCTTCGGGCATGTCTTCCTGATCTGCGCCACGGGCCGTTCCGCCGACGAGATGCTCGCCGCCCTGCGGACCCGGATGGGCAACGAACCCGACACCGAGCTGCGGGTGGCCGCCGAGGAGCAGCGCAAGATCACGCGCCTGCGGCTGGCCAAGCTGGTCCTGTCGAGGGCGGCGACATGAGCCTCAGCACGCACGTGCTCGACACCGCAACCGGCCTGCCCGCCGCCGGCGTGGCGGTGACGCTCGAGCGGCGGACCGACCAGGGCACCTGGCAGCAGGTCGGTGGCGGCGAAACCGGCGAGGACGGCCGCATTGCTGACCTGCTGGGTGCCGCGCCGACGGCGTCTGGCCACCACCGGCTCACCTTCGACACCGGGACCTACCTCGGCGACGACGCGTTCTATCACGAGGTGACGGTGACCTTCGTGGTCGCCGACCCCGCGCAGCATCATCACGTGCCGCTGCTGCTGAGCCCGTACGGCTACACCACCTACCGAGGGAGCTGACCGATGGCCATCGCGCTGGGTGCCAACCGCTACGGCAAGTCGGGCATCCGCCTGGTCACCGTCGACCGCGACGGCGAGCGGCACGCCTTCACCGATCTCACCATCGACGTGCGCCTGGAGGGCGTCTTCACGCCGGCGCACGCCGAGGGCGACAACTCGGCGATCCTGCCCACCGACACCATGCGCGGCGCCTGCTACGCGCTGGCGCGTGAAGAGCCGGTGGGCTCGCCCGAGTCCTTCGGCCTGCGCCTGACCGCCTACCTGCTGGAGGCCGCCCCCGCCGCCAAGCGCGCCACCGTCTCGCTACTGCAGCAGCCATGGGAGCGAATCGCCGGCGACCATCCGTTCGGCTTCACGCGGGCGGGCGGCGGGTTGCGCACGGCCATCGTCAGCCGAGGCCGGGACGGCGACGACGTCGAGGTGGCCGCCGGGGTCGCGGGCCTGTACGTGCTCAAGACCACCGGCTCGGCGTTCACCGGTTACCTCGTCGACCGCTACACCACGCTGTCGCCGGCTGCGGACCGGATCCTGGCCACGTCGGTGACCGCGACCTGGCGCTACACCCGTCTCGGCCTTGATTACTCCCAGTGCGCCGACGAGGTCCGCCGGGCGGTGCTCGACGCCTTCGCCGGGCACGACGACAGCCAGTCGCTGCAGCACACCCTGTGGGTGATGGGCGAGGCAGTGCTGGCCGCGTGCCCTGACGTCGGCGATATCCACTTTTCTCTGCCGAACCAGCACCACGTGCCCGCCGATCTGTCGCCCTACGGCATGGACAACCCGAACCAGGTCTTCGTCGCCACCGATCGTCCATTCGGCGTCATCGAGGGCACGGTTACCCGCGAACAGCGATGACGCGCTCGCTGGATCCGGCGACGCTGCAGGACCTGTTCGACCGGGTCGCAAGTGCAGCCGCCGAGGACGTGGACGCCCATCCCGGCGATCCCGCCGGGCGCCAGCCGGTCCACACCATGTACGTGCCGGCTGACCGCTTCTCGGCGGGCACCGTCGCTGAGATGGGCGCCGAGGCGCTACGGCTGCTGGAGGCCCACGCCGCCACTCCGACGTCCTTCGCCGCCGCCTTTGGGATCGCGCAAGGATTGGCCGAGGCCGTTCGCCAGCGAGTCACCGCCAAACTGCGCGACGAGCCGGTTGAGGACCTGCGCATCGACTTCGAGGACGGCTACGGCGTCCGCGACGACGTCACCGAGGACGAGCACGCCGCCGCCGCGGCGATCGTCGTCGCCGAGGCCATGGGCGCCGGCACCCTGACGCCGTTCGTTGGACTGCGGGTCAAGTCCTTCTGCGACGGCCTGGTGCAGCGCAGCGTGCGCACCCTCGACGTGTTCCTGACCGCCCTGCTGGAGCGGACCGGTGGGCGACTTCCAAGCGGATTCGCCGTCACCTTCCCCAAGATCATCGCCCCCGAGCATGTCGAGGGCTTCGCCGAGGTCTGCGCCCGGCTGGAGACCGCCCTTGGTTTGGCCGCCGGCCTGCTGCGCTTCGAACTGCAGATCGAGACCACCCAGTCGATCGTCGACCGTGACGGGCGGCTGGCATTACCGGCACTGGTCGCCGCTGGGGGCGGCCGCGTCTCGGCGGCGCACTTCGGGGTCTTCGATTACACCGCCGCCTGCGGGCTGCTGCCCGCCGAGCAGCGCAGCACCCATCCGGCCTGCGACTTCGCCCGCCACGTGCTGCAGACCACCCTGGCCGGAACGGGGGTGCGGCTGTCGGACGGCTCCACCAACGTGGTCCCCGCTGGCGATACGCGCGCCGACGTCCTCGCGGCCTGGAAGGTCCACGCCGCCGGCGTCCGCCACTCATGGGCGCACGGGTACTACCAAGGCTGGGACCTGCACCCGGCACACCTGCCAAGCCGCTTCGCGACGGTCTACGCGATCCTGCTCGGCGGCCTCGACGACGTGTTAGCCCGTATCAAGGCTTGGACGGCGCAGTCGGCCGCGGCGGGCGTGCTCGACGAGCCCGCCACCGCCCGTGCGCTGCTCACCCACCTGCGCCGCGCCATCGACTGCGGCGCGATTCCCGAAGCCGAGGCGCTTGACCGCGCCGGCATCGACCCCGCCATCCTTCGCCCTGAACCCGGGGTGCTGTGACTTTGCTACCGCAGCGGTGCAAAAGTCACAGCACCCCGGTTGGGGTGTTGGCTAGGGTGTGGCGATGCAGGAGCGGGAGGTCCTTGACTGGGCCGGGTTCGGCGTCGCCGGGCAGGAGCTGGCGCAGCAGGTCGCCGACGATGGGTACCGGCCTGAGATCATCCTTGGCATCGCGCGCGGCGGCTTGCCGGTGGCGGGGTCGATCGCCTACGCCCTGGCGGTCAAAAGCTGCTTCATCCTCAACGTCGAGTACTACACCGGCGTCGACCAGCGGCTCGACGCGCCGGTGGTCCTGCCGCCGATCCTCAACCTCGACGAGGCCAGTGGCGCCCGTGTCCTGATCACCGACGATGTCGCGGACACCGGCCATACGCTGGCGCTCGTGCGTGACCTGTGCGCTGGCAAAGTCGCCGAAACGCGAGTCGCAGTGTTGTACGAGAAGCCGCGCTCGGTGGTCCGCAGCGACTACGTGTGGCGCCGCACCGAACGCTGGATCGAGTTCCCCTGGTCCAGCCAACCGGCGCTGGTCGACGCCCCGACCCGCTATCAGGCGACGGCCACCTCGCAGACCTGATCAGCGCTGGCGCCGGGCCTCATCGGCGCAGCTGCCCGCCGTCTCGCTTGTCGTCAAGCGCCGGCGCGGAGGCCGGCTAGGACCACACCCGGCGCCGTGGCCGGCTAAGACCACAGCCGACGCGCCCGGCGAGCCAGCTGGGTGCGGTGCTGCTCGATCGACCCGTGGACCAGGGCCCCGTCGCGCACGATTGCCTGGCCGTCCACCAGCACGTGACGTGCCCGCCGGTCGGGTCCGAGGACCAGTCCGGCAAGGGGGTCGGAGACGTCCGCCAGATCCTCGGCCGGCCATATGGCCACATCCGCGCGACACCCGGGCGAAAGCGATCCGATGTCGTCGCGACCGAGGCAACGCGCCCCGCCCTCGGTGGCCAGCCGCAGCGCGTCGGCGGGGCCGAAGGTGGCCGGCCGCCCGTTGCGCTGCCGGGCGGTGTACAGCGACTGGCGCAACTCGGCGAACAGCCCACCCGCCTCATTGGACGCTGCCCCGTCGACGCCGAGGCCGACCGGCACGCCTGCGTCCTCCAGGTCGGTGACGCGGCACAGGCCGGCGCCCAGCCGCGCGTTGCTCGACGGGCAGTGCGCCACGCCGGTGCTCGCCTCCCCGAGCCTGCGGATCTCGGCGTCGTCGAAGTGGACCCCGTGCGCCACCCACACGTCGCCGGCGATCCAGCCGAGGTCATCGAGAACGGCCAGCGGTCGCCGCCCGAACCGCCGCACGCAGTCGGTCTGCTCGTCGACGGTTTCGGCGAGGTGGGTGTGCAGCCGCAGGCCGCGACGGCGGGCGAGGGCGGCGGACTCGCGCAGCAACTCCGGCGACACGCTGAACGGGCTGCAGGGCGCGACCGTGACGCTGATCCGCTCGCCGTCGTGCCAGCGGTCGGCGACCCGCTCGGTGGAGGTCAGGATGGCGTCGAGGTCCTCAACCACGGCGTCGGGCGGCAGGCCACCGTCGGACTCGCCGAGATCCATGGAGCCGCGAGCCAGGTGTAGGCGGATGCCGACGGCCGTGGCCGCCTCGGCGATGGCGTCGAAGACGCTGTCGTCGCCGTGGGGGACCAGGTAGTGGTGGTCGGCGGCGGTGGTGCAGCCGGTCAGGGCCAGCTCGCTCAAGCCCAGCAGTGCGGCGGCATGCACGTCGGCCACGTCCAGCCGCGCCCACACCGGGTACAGCTCGGTCAGCCAGCCGAACAGGTCACAGTCGACCGCCCGGCCGCGGGTCATCCACTGGTACAGGTGATGGTGGGTGTTGACCAGACCCGCGGTGACGATGTCGCCGTCGCAGCGCAGCACCCGGTCATCTGGCTCGGCGGCGACCTCGCCGATCGCCTCGATGAGCCCGTCACGGATGGCCATGTCACCTGGCCAGCGCGCCCCCCGAAGGACCAGCCTCGCCGCGGTGCTCCGGGGAGTGCCGACACTGGCGACCATGTCCGCTGAGTATCCGGCAGGCCGCATCGATGTCAACGCATGCCCGCCCGCTCGGAACCCCCGTGGACTCGGCAACGAGGTGGCGGAAAGGTTACGGCTAGATGGCCGTTAGATGGCGGCCAGGTTGCGCTCCGTCGGATTCTCCGCACAATGCGGTTCGTGGGACGGCTGTGCGGCACCGCCGCTTGGCACGCCCATGTCCATGGGCCGTACAGGAGCCGACTCGCCGATGCGCTTTCGCCTGGTGCCGACGAACGACCACTTCTTCGTCCTCTTCCGATCGGCGGCCGCAAACGCCGCTGAGTGCACGGCCACCTCGTGCGACTGGTGTCGGGAGGCCCGGACGCCGCCGGTGCCGCGCAGGCGGTGATCGCAGCGGAGCGCACCGGTGACGCCGTGATCCGTGCCATCCTCGAGCGGCTGGCCTCGGCGTTCGTTACTGGCTGGACGGTCACCAGCACCGGGTAGCTGACGAGCCGATCCTCCTGCTCGAAGACCTGGACGCCCGCGCCCTCGGCATGGCGTAGCACCTCCGCCCGCCACGCGCCCGAGGCCAGATGCTCCTCGTCGTCGAACCGCCACATCCGGGCGACCGCGGCGGTTCGGTCGTGGACGGCGGCCCCGAGCTCGGCCACGTTCTGCAAGGCCTTGCGCAGGTCGCGCAGCTCGCCGGTTGTGGCCTTGGCGCGGCCTTTCCTGAGCTCGGCCGTGAGGGCCGCGACAGTCTTGGCGGCTGCGGCCAGCTCGGCCTCCGCCTCGGCGAGCGCATCCTCGAGCTGCTCTCCCATTGATCCTCCAAACGTGGTGAGGGCCGCACGCGCGGCAGGGGCAGTGTTCCCGAGCCCTGAGCCCTGGGTCCCCGGCAATGGCCGGTCAGGGGATGACCCCCGTAACCGAGCACCATACGCTTGCAGGACGTTCACTTCCGAATCGCCACGCTATCGCTACGCTGGCTTCCGTTATCGTTCTTCTCACTACGTTGGTTTGCATATTCATGCCTCGAAGACCATCCACTCCATGGCCGACCGCACCGGGAACGGTGTTCTTCGGCGGTGTCGCCTCGGCGGCCACGCTGTCCCGCGCCGTCACGGCCGGCCGCATCCGGCGCCTAGCCCGGAGTGTCTACACCGCGGACCTGCGTGCCGACCCCGCCAGCATCATCGAACGCAACCGGTGGACCATCCTGGCCGAACTCGTGCCGGACGCCCTGATCGCCGACCGCTCGGCCGCCGAGAACGGCATGCCGGCGGCAGGGGTCTTGCACATCGTCTCGGCGACGCGATCTCGCGAGCTCCGGCTCCCCGGCCTCACGGTCAGCCCTCGACCCGGGCCCGGCCCGCTGGACGACGATCAACCCTGGGCAGCCGGCCTCCGCATCACCTCAGACGCCCGCACACTTGTTGATAACCTTGCCGTCACACGCGCCCGCGGGACCAAGGCCGCAAGGACACTCACACGTGTTGAACTCGACGATTGGGTCGTCTCGAAGGCACAGCTGCGTTCTGAGGGGTGGCTTCAAAGCCTGCGGGACCGTGCGATCGCCGTCGCTGAGCAGCTCGGCGTGCCCGAGCGTGGCGCTCAAGTCGAGGCCCTCGTCGGCGCCGTCGCTGGCACACGTCCAGTAGGTCAGGGCGCTGGACGGTTACTCGCCGCCCGTGCCACCGGTGAGGAATACGACCCGCGCCGGATCGAGGCCTTCGACGACCTGGCGCGCTACCTCGCGGCCATGCCCACCGACGCCGACGTCCCTACCGACCTGCCCGCTGTAGCGGGCGACCTCGACGGCACGATGCCGTTCTTCGAGGCGTACTTCTCCAACTTCATCGAGGGCACCGAGTTCA
>Ga0136618_10001067_pt1 | contig 10334 bp, 10 predicted proteins | sample AntDrymUQ3302106_2_FD_104805 | JGI IMG/M metagenome (GOLD analysis project Ga0136618, IMG submission 104805) | Polar desert sand microbial communities from Dry Valleys, Antarctica - metaG UQ330 (21.06) | ecosystem: Environmental > Terrestrial > Soil > Desert | place: Antarctica: Dry Valley...
CGCAGTGATGGGCAACGCCTCCATCTGCGGGCTCGGGCACACCGCCGCGACAGCCCTGACTTCGGCGTTGAAAGCCGGCCTGCTGGACAACGCGTTTCAGCGCGCGGACGCTGTACGAACCGGCGCCGCGGGCGCGAAGAGCGCGACCACAAGCGCGGAAGAGGAACGATGACTGCCGGTACCCGAGCATCCAAGGAGTCCGTCGACGGTCCGGCGAACCAGGACGAAGGTGCGCTGCAATCCGGCCATCGGGGCAGGCCGAGTAGCGGAGTCGAATCCACGGCCGTGCGCGGCGCGTCACGCCGCCGGCTGCCGATCATCGCCTCGATCTCGCGACTCATCGACGTCGAGATCGATGGCAAGACCGTCCGCGCCCCAGAGGGTTCCACCATCCTTGACGCGTGCGCCGGCTTGGGTGTGGACACCCCGACGCTCTGTTACTCGGAGAACCTTGCGCCGGTGAACGCCTGCCGGGTCTGCGTTGTCGAGGTCGAGGGATCCCGGGTCCTGGTACCGGCCTGCTCACGCCGGGTCGAAAAAGGCATGGTGGTCAGCACCGACAGCGACCGGGTCCGACACAGCCGACGGATGGTCCTGGAACTGCTCGGGTCCTCTGTGGACATGTCGTTGGCTGGTCCCGACGTAGCGCGCTGGAACGAGGTCTACGAGGTCGACGCGCAGCGGTACGGTCCGCCCGCTCCGGCCTCAGCGGCCGGTGAACGCGACCGCCGCCGACCGGGACATCACGAGGCACCCGACGGGTTGACCGCGGCGAATGTCGCGCAGCCGGTCAAGATCGACGACGAGCTCTACATTCGTGACTACTCACGCTGCATCCTCTGCTACAAGTGCACCCAAGCCTGCGGCGAGGACGCCCAGAACACCTTCGCGATCTCGGTGGCGGGCAGGGGATTCGACGCGACGATCGCTACTGAGTACGACGCTCCACTCACCGACTCGGCCTGCGTCTACTGCGGCAACTGCATCGGGGTCTGCCCCACCGGGGCGCTGATGCCGAAATCTGAATACGACATGCGCCAGGACGGAACCTGGGACGAATCCAAACAGACCACCACCCGTACCGTGTGCACCTTCTGCGGGGTCGGCTGCAACCTCGATCTGCACGTCCAGGACAACAAGATCGTCCGAGTCGACTCGCCCAAGGACCACGACGTCACTCACGGGAACCTGTGCATCAAGGGCCGGTTCGGCTACTCGCATGTGCACCCAGCCTTCCCCGGGGACTGAGTTGTGGGTGGCGCGGTGCAAGAGATAGCGGTCGGCGAGGCGGGGATCCGGCTCGGTCAGCTGCTCAAGCTGGCCGGTCTCGTCGAGTCCGGAGGATCGGTCAAGACCCTGCTCGCCGAGAGCCTGGTCGAGGTCAACGGCCGACCCGAGACTCGCCGCGGGGCCCAGCTCAAGCGCGGCGACAACCTGCGCTGCGGCGAACAGCGGATCCGGCTCACCTGACGTTCGGACGGAGATCCCACTTCGGCAGGCGCCCGGGCGGCGAGGTAGAAGGCGTCCAGCCTCCGAATCCAAGCCCGGAAACAAGCTCAGACGCGCCCTACCTCGCAATGACGACCACGACCACTACGACGATGAGACGGCAGGCCGACAACGAGAATCAGCCAACCAGCCGATCCCTTGTTGCTGCGTCCTTCGTTACGAGCCGCACCATTCGTGAACTCAGCCGGTCGTGCCCTCGTTGCACCTCGACATCAGGTCTGAAGTTCGGCCCAGAGGGCCTCGTAGCAGGCCGCGGCGACACTGCGCGGGGCGAAAACCCCTACTGGAGCCCGCTGCTCGGCCATCTGTTCGATCGCCGTCGCGTTCGGGATCGCGGTGCGCAGCAGATCATCGCGTTCGGCGGTGAGAGCTGTCACGACGTCGCGGTGCAGCCGTTTGCGACGGTCGACCATGGAGAAGAAGGCGGCCAGTGACGGAGGGCGGTCGTCTAGTGCCTTGACGAAGTCGGTCAGCTGGTCGAAGGTCCGCAAAGAGAGTCTGGCCGGGATCAGCGGAATCAACAGGGTGTCGGCGGCGTACATCACACTCTCCGACACCAACGAGATGCCGGGGGGACAGTCCAGGATGACCGTGTCGTAGTCCTCGGCCAGTGGGCGAAGCAACTGTCTCAATCGGCGGACCGGTTTCCGCTGCGCGTCGAGCAGGAGATCGAGGTTGCGGTAGGAGAAGTCGGCCGGCAGCAGGTCGAGGTCGTCGAAGTCGGTGCCCTTGATGGCATCCTCGAGGGAGGACGTACGCCGAACAAGACCCTTGCCGCCGCCCTTGACCCGCGGCTTGATGCGGAAGATGAAGCTGGCGGCCCCTTGGGGATCGAGATCCCAGAGCAGGGTCCGCGAACCGTCCCGGGCCGAGAGGTAAGCGAGGTTCACCGCCGTCGAGGTCTTCCCGACGCCGCCCTTGATGTTGTACGTCGCAAGGACTCTCATCCCGAACTGCCCCTGGTGACCTCACGAAATCGGCGTTTGCTGTCCGCACTGTTGAACACCGCGAAGCTTCCGGCGAACGCGGTGCGGGCGTGGCGTTGATGGGCGCTGAGTTGGGCGGCCAGCTCACCCATCGCCAACACGGTACGAGCGGGGGCCGAGCCGGTGGAAAGCATGGTGAGGGCGAACTCTCGCACGGCCAAGCCCTGTACCTCGCTGTCCTGGAATTCACCCAGGACCTCCTGCAGCGCCTTGAGATCCCTCAGGACGGCGCGGTGTGTCGCCGGGTCGTGCAGTGGTCGAAAGATCTCCAGCAGGTAGCGCAACTCCTTGCACCGCTTGCGGAGGTCGTGCAACTCCTCGGGTGCGGAGTCAGCCCCGATCGCGCTGCCGCGCTTGGTGACTCGACGATGGGCACGGCTCAAACGATCGGCAGCCAGCTCGCCGGCGCTGGTCAGTTTGCCCGGGTTGGACGGCTCGGTCTCCAGGCCGAGCGCCCGCCAATGATCGAGGGCTCTGCGGAACCGGGCCGATCGAAGGGCGCGCACCAGGAGGCGGAACTCGGTACGTCGTCGCGACAGCAGGTAGTCACGAAAGGGATCGAGGTCGGCGGGCGCGGCCGATTGGAGCCCGTCCGCCATGTCGGGCAAGCCGAGTATGTAGACGTCAAGGTCGCGGGTCGGTGACGTCAGGTCACCGAGCCACTTGAGATCGAGGCTCAACTGCTCCGCCGGTCCGGACGCGAGGACGTCGCCGGACAGTTTCAGGGTGGACCGGGATCGCCGGATCGCGACCCGGAAGTCGTGCAGGAATTCGGTGTCGATGTCGGAAATCACACCACCAAGGGTCCGCTCTACTGTGGACAGGAAGCTGTGGATTACCGCGGTGACGGCGTTTCGGGCCGGCATCGATGCGCTCATCTCGACCGGCGTCGGAACGTCGTCGCCGAACACCCGACCGTTGGCTTGCAACGCCTGTTCGTAGGGCGAGGTCGCGACGGCGAAGATGCCTGTCACGGTGGCCAGTCGTGCGGTCACCCGATCGGCCTGAGCCTGATAGCCACGCACGGCCGACACAGTCAGGTGGTCGGGCAGCTGGGTTGCTCCGGATTTCGGCGACGACTCGATCGCCATGCGCACCACTGTTTTTCGATCTTCATTCATGACGCGAACATCGCGACGCAGGGCGCGTAGAGAGGCAACCGGCAGTAGGGCACGGATGCCGACCACGCCCTCGATCTGGGCTCGAACGGGGCCGGGTGGGAGCGCGTCGATTCTCGCGGGCCAGGTGATCACCTCGACGGGCTGGGTGTGTTCGCGGCCCTCGGCTCTGCGCAGGATCAATCGCAGGCCATCGGTCGTGGACTCGCGCTGTTCCAGGACCATGCCTGCCTTGTGCAGGAGCCAGTCGTCGGTGTCGAGCCAGGTACGTAGAAGGCTCCGGGCGACGGACTGTTCGACTGAAAACCGCTGGGCCAGCGCGTCCAGTGCCGAGGCAAGACCGACCGTATCGGCGTCGTCGGCCACGAAGTACGCGGTGGCGTCGGGCACGTGGCTGAGGCTATCGCCGTTCCTACGAACCCGCGACCCGGTCATGTGCCAGGAAGACCGGACCAGCCGGTGCCCTACGCTCGTAGGCCGATGATGGATCAAGCCGCAGAGGACCCGGACAGCTTCGCCGGGATGAACCTGCGACCGGAGTTGCTCAGCGCCTTGTCCGGTCTCGGATACGAAGAGCCCACACCCATTCAGCGCGAGGCGATCCCGGCGATCCTGGCCGGACGCGATCTGCTCGGGCAGGCAGCGACCGGCACCGGAAAGACCGCGGCCTTCGCGCTCCCAATCCTGGCGCGGATGACGCCCGACCGCCGAGAACACGACCCCGTAGCCCTCATTCTGGTGCCCACCCGCGAGCTCGCTGTCCAGGTCTCGGAAGCGATCCACCGGTACGGCCGAGAACTCGGTGCCCGGGTGCTGCCGATCTACGGCGGTCAGCCGATCGTGCGCCAACTCCGCAGTCTGGAACGCGGCGTGGACGTTGTTGTCGCTACTCCCGGACGGGCGCTGGACCACATCGCCCGTAAGACCCTGCGCCTGGATCGGCTCGAGACGGTCGTTCTCGACGAAGCTGACGAGATGCTCGACATGGGCTTCGCCGAGGACATCGAGTCGATCCTGACCGAGACGCCGGCCACCCGGCAGACCGTGCTGTTCTCGGCCACACTGCCGGCCCGGATAGACAAGATCGCCCGCAAGCACCTGACCGATCCCGCCCGGATCTACATGGGTCGGGAATCGGCCGGAGAGGGAGAGGCGCCGCTCGTAAAGCAGAGCGCCTACGTCGTGTCCCGCGCGCACAAGCCGGCCGCGCTCGGCCGGGTCCTGGACATCGAGGCGCCGACGGCTGCCCTCGTGTTCTGCCGGACCCGAGCCGAGGTCGACCAACTCGCCGAGTCGCTGAACGGGCGCGGTTATCGCGCGGAGGCGATGCACGGTGGGATGGACCAGGCCCAGCGTGATCGGGTGATGGGACGGCTGCGTTCCGGTACGGCCGACCTGATCGTCGCGACCGACGTCGCCGCCCGCGGCTTGGACATCGAACAGCTCACTCACGTGATCAACTACGACGTCCCGTCAGATCCGGAGTCCTATATCCATCGCATCGGGCGCGTCGGGCGGGCTGGTCGCGAGGGAGTGGCCGTCACTCTGGCCGAACCACGGGAGCACCGGATGCTCAAGGCCATCGAGCGGATGACGAAGCAGCCGATCACGGTCGAGAAGGTCCCGACGGTCGCCGACCTCCGGGCCCGGCAGCTGGAGATGACCCGCTCCGCGCTGCACGAGAGCCTTCTGGAGGACGAACTCGAGCGCTACCGGGTGGTGGTGGACACCCTCACCGACGAGTTCGACGTCGTTCAAGTAGCTCTGGCCGCGGTCAAGCTGGCCCACGAGGCCAGCGGAGCGGCGGCCGACGAGGAGCACATCCCGGAAATCGCGGCACGACCGACCAGGGAGTCGCGTCCAACGTGGGCGTCTGGTCGGTCGGACGGCGGCGGCGGCGAGCCCGGTGGTCGACCCGATTCCGCGGCTCGAGGCGGGCGCCGGGGCGGGGCCTCCGACCCCGGGATGGCCCGGCTGTTCGTCGGCGCCGGTCGGATCGCGAAGATCCGGCCGAAGGACCTGGTCGGTGCCATCGCCAACGAGTCCCGGCTGTCCGGCCCGGATATCGGCGCCATCCAGATCGCCGACCGGTTCTCCCTCGTCGAGGTGCCAGCCGACGCCGCCGATGAGGTGATCGCGGCTCTTCGGGCCAGCACGATAAAGGGCAAGAGCGTGCAGGTGCGCCGGGATCGCGGCGGCCGCTAGTCTCTCCTGAGATGATCATCGGCAAAGTGGGGGTTTCTTTGGCCGATAAACCCCTCGTTTGCCGATGATCAACTTCGTTCACTCTGCCTTCGTGCACAGTCGAGGTCGTCCGGGGTGTCGACGTCGGTCCAGGGCGCCGGAGCATCAGTCGGGGCAGGTACCTCGACCCGGGTGACCTGCAGTGCCCCGAGGACTTCGCGCATGGCCCGGCCAGGCAGCGGCTCGAGCCCGGCCAACGCCGCACGCAGCGGGCCGACCCGCCACGCCCCGAGCAGGTACTGGTCCCGCCCGCTCTCGTCCACCAGCACCGCCGCGTCAGCGCCGGCTTCGTCGGCCAACGCGGCCAACAGCGGCGCGATCAGTCCGGAAGTCAGGAAGGGTAGGTCAGCGGCCACTAGGACGACGACAGGAGCGACGATGTGCGGCAGGCCGGCTGCTAGAGCGGCCACCGGACCGGAACCGGGCGGTTCTTCGCGAACGATTCCGACGCCTCGGGGGACCGGTTGTACCGGTCCGACCACGATCCGGTTCCCGGCCAGTCGGACAGCCGACAGCACCCGTTCCAGCATCGTCGCGTCGCCGACGGACAACTGGGGCTTGAGCTGTCCTGCCAGCCGGCTGCTCCGCCCACCGGCAAGAACGATCGCGTCGTAACCGCCGGTCATCAGGACAGGCTAACCGCGGTTCGCGCCGTCGATCGGCGCAACCGCACTAGCCTCGCTGGTATGGCTCGGCTGACCAGCCGTCGGCCCGTGCTGCGGGTTCGCGACGGCGTGCGGGTGACCCGCCCCGACGTACTCGCGGCCGAGGAACCACTGGAGATCCGGATCTCCGGTACGCCGCTGGCGGTCACGATGCGCACCCCGGGCGCGGACTGGGACCTGGTGCATGGCTTCCTGGCCACCGAAGGGGTGATCCGCGGCTCGGGGGACATCCGCACGTTGCGCTACTGCGACAGCGTCGATGACACCGGGCGCAATACCTACAACATCAGCGATGTCGAACTCGCCGAGGGCGTCGCACCCCCCGATGCGTCCGTGACCCGGAACTTCTACACGACGAGCTCCTGCGGGATCTGTGGCAAGGCCAGCATCGATGCGGTGACCGTGGCCTCGCCCTACGACCTGCACGCCGACCAAACGCCGGTCAGCTTGGATGTGATCCTTCGGTTACCGGACAAGCTGCGGGAGGCGCAGGAGGTCTTCGATAAGACCGGTGGCCTGCACGCGGCCGGGATCTTCAGCCCGGCGGGGAGGTTGCTGGTCGCCCGTGAGGACGTCGGCCGGCACAACGCCGTGGACAAGGCGATCGGGGCGATGGTCCGGGAGGACCGGTTGCCGCTGATCGGTTGCATCCTGATGGTGTCCGGGCGGGCATCGTTCGAGCTGACCCAGAAGGCGCTGCTGGCCGGGATCCCCACGCTTGCGGCGGTCTCGGCACCGTCATCCCTGGCCGCCGACCTGGCCGACGAGGCAGGCATGACCCTGATCGGCTTCGTGCGCGGTTCCGGCTGCAACGTCTACACCGGACAGTCCCGCATCAGCTGACCGCAGAACTCGCTGGATCGCGGCCGCGATGTGCCTTGCCTACCTGGTGCGGCAACACGCCGACGCCGGGACCGGCATGTCGCGACCCAGGTAGGCAAAGACGAATTCGGCTGTGCAGAAGGGGCGCTAGTGGTCTCCACCGCGGAGTTGGCTCACGATGTGTCCTAGCAGCGGGCCGAGCACCGCCAACCCGTCGCGAACCCCTCCCGTGGAGCCGGGCAGATTCACGACCAAGGACCGGCTGGCGACCCCAACGAGACCGCGGGAGATCACCGCGTACGGCGTCTGCTCCTGTCCGTAACGGCGAAGGGCTTCGGCCAAGCCCGGCACCTCCCGGTCGAGCACCGGTGCCGTTGCCTGCGGCGTCACGTCAGTGGGGGACAACCCAGTGCCGCCAGTCGTCACGACCACCTCAGCGCCGGAGTCGACCGCCGACTTGAGCGCGGCGGTCAGGGCGGCAGCATCGTCGGGCAGCACCTCAGGCCCGCTGACGGTCAGGCCGAGCTCGGCCAAGCCGGCGGCCAGCGCCTGGCCGCTGCGGTCCTCGTACACTCCTGCGCTGGCCCGATTCGACGCGGTGATCACATGTGCTCGGGTACCCGGGGGAAGCTCAGCCACTGACGGACCCCCCTCCCTCTCGAGTCCAGTCGCCGGATTTGCCCCCGGTCTTGGTCAGTAACCGAACTCCGGCGATCTCGGCGGACTTGTCAACGGCCTTGACCATGTCGATCACGGTCAGCGCAGCCACCGCGACCGCGGTCAGGGCCTCCATCTCGACCCCCGTGCGGTCGGCCGTACGTACCGTCGCAGTGATCTCGACGCAGTCGTCGGCCACCCTCAGGTCGACTGAAACACCGTGCAAGGCAAGCGGATGACACAGCGGGATCAGGTCGGGGGTGCGCTTGGCGCCTTGGATCCCGGCGATCCGGGCGGTGGCCAGCGCGTCTCCCTTCGGAAGGCCTTCGCCGCGCAATAGGGCAACGACCTCGGCGCTGATCAGGACCCGCCCGGTTGCCGTTGCCGTCCTGACGGTCACCGCCTTGGCGGTCACATCGACCATCCGCGCGGCACCGCGCTCATCGAGATGGGTGAGCCGAAGCTCGGGATCGGCACGCCCTTGGCCGCGCTCCTCGCTGCCATGCTCGCTCACGGCGCTCCTTCCAGCAACCAGACATCGACAGTGTCACCGGCGGCCATCTGCTCGGTGTCCTCGGGGATGACCACGAGGCAATTCGCCCGGGCGAGGTGGGCAAGCAGGTGCGAGCCCGGTCCACCGACCTGGCTGACCTGGCCGGCGGCGAAGAACCCCCGTAGGAACTGTCGCTTGCCAGCTGGTGAGACGACGTCGGCGATCAGCCTGGCCTGGACGCGGGGGCGGTCGGGTACCGGCATGCCCATCGCCGCGCGCAGCACCGGCCGTACGAACACCTCGAAGGACACGAACGCGCTCACCGGGTTTCCCGGCAGCGTCACCACCGGTACTGCACCGACCCGCCCCCAGCCCTGCGGCCCGCCGGGCTGCATCGCCACCTTGACGAAGGACACGGTGCCGAGGTCGGAGAATGCGTCCTTGACCACCTCGTACGCGCCCGCGCTGACTCCTCCCGAGGTGATCAGTAGATCTGCGTCGGCGGTCTCCTTCTCGACAGTGGCCAGGAACTGCGCGACGTCGTCCGGGACGAAGTGCACCGCCCGGGCACTTGCTCCCGCGTCCTCGACGGCGGCGCAGAGCAGCGCGGTGTTGGACTCATAGATCTGGCCTGGCTGCAGGGTCCTACCTGGCTCGACCAGCTCGCTGCCGGTGGACAGCACCACGACCTTCGGCCGGCGGTACACCGGCAGCCCGGCATGACCGATCGCGGCACCGAGCCCGAGCTGCGCCGGATACAGCACCGTCCCCGCGCTCAGCGCGACCTGACCGGCGGTGATGTCCTCACCGATCGATCGGATGTGGGCCCTCGGGGACGGAGCGACCTCGATGGTGACCCGATCAGTCCGGGCATCGGTGTGTTCCACCGGGACGATCGCGTCGGCGCCCGGTGGCAGGAGTGCGCCGGTCATGATCCGTTGCGCCGTACCCGGCTCGAGGGCGGACACCGACGTCCGACCGGCGGGGATGTCGTCGGTGACCGGAAGGGTGGCGGGTAGGACGGTCACGTCGGCCACTCGTACCGCGTATCCGTCCATGGCCGAGTTGTCGAAGGGCGGGAGCGCGGTCACCGACGCCACGTCCTCGGCCAGCACCAGGCCGCGTGCCTGAGCGAGCGGGACGACCTCCACCGGCATCAACGGGAACAGCGCGGCGACGGCGGCTCGGTGTTCTTCGACGGTGCGCACGTCCCGATCCTGCCCCACGTCTCCGATTGCGCGCCGACGCGGTTGCCTTGCGCAACGAGGCCGACGAAGGTCGGATCGGGTGAGACGACTGGACTGATTAGGGTGAAGGAGTGAGCTGGAAGAGCAGGTCCGACTGATGCAGGCGCCGTGAGGCTCCGGACACGACCGGGATCGACCCGTCGACGCGGGGCTATCCGCGCGTTCGCAGCGTCGATGGGGCTGATCGTTCTCACCGGCTGCACGTCCGTGGTGGCCGGACAGGCCAGCCCAGTTCCTCTCGACGAGCAGACATCCGTACCGGCGACCGCCGATCCCATGCCGGCCCCGGAGGTCGGCCCCGGCACGGTCGCCGAGGCACATCGGATCGCGGGTGCCACGGTGCAGCCGCAATTCGTCTACCCCGAACTGGACAACGCGTGCTTTCCCACCTTTCCGGTGACCAGGCCGGAGGGTGTGGAGTTCACGATCTTCGTCGAGGGGACGGCCGCGGTGACGTACACGAAGTACGGCTTCGTGGCCGGCTGGGTCAGTTGCCGAAACCAGCTCGACGGGCCGCGCAGTGCGATTGCTTTCGTCGCCGAGATGTCGGACCCGGACTCGGCCAGCGTGGCCGCTGAGGAACTGGCCACCAA
>Ga0136618_10001068_pt1 | contig 10330 bp, 8 predicted proteins | sample AntDrymUQ3302106_2_FD_104805 | JGI IMG/M metagenome (GOLD analysis project Ga0136618, IMG submission 104805) | Polar desert sand microbial communities from Dry Valleys, Antarctica - metaG UQ330 (21.06) | ecosystem: Environmental > Terrestrial > Soil > Desert | place: Antarctica: Dry Valley...
GAAGCAAATCGCGGCAAGCAGCTTCACGAAGGCACCAGGCACGCCGCCGGCGAAATTTTCTGGTTTCTCCACGCCGACACGCGCCCCGTGCAAGGCTGCGGCAGACAAATCAAACAATATATGCGATACGCGGAAATTGTCGGCGGCAATTTCAAGATTACTTTCGACGGCAACCGGCGTTGGACGCGATTGTTAACATGGCTATACCCGCAACTTAGCTCTATTGGATTAGTTTATGGCGATTCGGCAATGTTTGTGCGCCGCGAAACTTACGAGAAAATAAAAGGTTTCAAACCGCTGCCGCTTTTTGAAGACGTTGATTTATATAAGCGATTGTTGAAAAAGGGAGAATTCGTGCATATCAATCTGACCGTTACGACATCTTCCCGAAGGTTTGAAAATCGTTCGTTTGTCTGGACGTTTATAGGTTGGTCAATTTTTCAGGGACTTTATTGGGTTGGTTTTCCGCCGCGCCTGTTGGCAAAAGGCTACAAACAAATCAGGTAAAGTTTATGTCACAAATCCGCTTTGCGCGGTGTTTTTATTTTGAAAATACCAATCTTCAAAGGAGAAAAATTATGTCACGGATTATTATTTTAATTGTCGTTCTCGTTCTTTCAATTGGATTAAGCGATACTATTTTCGCCCAAGATGCCGAACAAAAAACGCAAAATTTAATCGACGCACTCGGCAAAACTAAATACAAGAAAAAAGAGAAAAAGAATATTTCGTTTGAATTATACATTGACATCAAAAGCGAAGCGGTCGTCAAAAACAATGTCCGAGATTACGCGGGAGTTTATGAATCTTCAGCAACAGACTACCGCATTGAACTGCGCGTTTCAGCTGACGGAAAGGTTGAAGGAAACGGTTACGATTTCGATTTAAATGGTTCTCAAAAGCAAAACTTCACGCTTAAAGATGCGCGAATTGAAGGCGCGTTGCTGACGGCGACGAAAGTTTTTGCCAACGGCGAAACAGAAAAACTCGAAGCCGTTTTTAACAATCGCACTGTTACGGAAGGGAAAAATCCAAATGAAATTAACAGTCGTGAGACGAAATACGGTTTAGGATTTATTGATTCGTGGGGAACGATTACGAACAGAGTTTTTCTTGAATTTAAATCTTGATTTGAAGTAAGTTAGCGAGCAAAACACAAAGTATTTAGATAAAAAATCGGAATAGATGATAACTGATAGATAAAAGATGAGAGAAAAATCTATCAGTTATCATCTTTCAGCTATTATCTATTCCGAAGTTATATTTCGATTGACTAAAAACTAACTCATAAATCCGCGAAACTTTGTTGCGGTAGTCTGATAATTAGGAAAAATCTTGTCGAGATTTTTATTGCCTAAATGTTTGAAAGCAACTTCGCCGAGAACGTCGCGGAAGTCGGTTGTAACTGCCAAATCGCGTCCTTCGTAAAGATTTTCGTTCGCTAAACCTTTCCAATCGCCGTATATTTTTCCGCCTTTAACAGAATTTCCCAAAACAAACATTGAGTTAGCATGTCCGTGGTCTGTTCCGCGCGAACCGTTTTCTCTGACGGTTCTGCCGAATTCCGACATTGTTAGAATTACCACATCGTCCATTCGTTTGCCTAAATCTGTTGCGAATGCGGCGATAGCTTGTCCGAAACCGTTTAATAAATTGGCAATTTGCCCGCGTGCGCCGCCTTCGTTGGCGTGCGTGTCCCAATTCAAGCCGGGCGTATCGGTAAAAGCAACTTCCAAGCCGACATTGGCTTTTATCAATTGCGCGATTTGCAGAAGCGATTGGGCGAACGGATTGTTCGGATAACGCGCTCCGTTTTCCGCTTGGTATTGTGCAGGATTAGCCTGTTTCAAAAAGTTGACTGCTTCAAAAGTTTCCTTGCCGGTTTCGTTCAGGGAATCTTTGGAATTTTGTTGATAAATTCCTTCAAAACCGCCTTGCACACTTTGCGTATATATTCCGGCGTTAATGGCAAAATCCGCGAGGTTCGTCATCGCTACCGACGGAGCGCGTCCGTAGAGCGAGCGCGGAAGCTGCTGCGTCATCGAAACGGCGCGAAACGGCGATTCGTTTTCTTTTTTGCTCGTTTGCAAAACGCGATTGAGCCATCCGTCACGCGTTGATTTCACGCCCGGCGTTCCCGCTTCCATATAATCCTGCGCGTCAAAATGCGAGCGTGTGTTGTCGGGCGAGCCAACCGAATGAACAACGGCGAGTTGTTTGTTTTGCCAGAATTTTTCAAGCGGTTTGAGTGACGGATGAAGTCCGAAATAACCGTCGAGATTAATCGCGCCGTCCGCTTGATTCGGCTTTTGCACGGCAATCGTGCGGCGCAGATTATAATAATCGCTGTCGCCAAAGGGAACGACCATATTCAAGCCGTCAACCGCGCCGCGCTGGAAAATTGTAATTAAAATTTTCTTTTTGCCGGAAGTGCTAGTTAACGTCTGCGCGTTGGCAAACTGATGCAGAAATTGCGGCGCAACGCTCATCAAACCGAAACTCGCCAATGTAATTCCGCTCGACTTCAAAAAATATCTTCTGTCCATAATTTTAGAATACCTCGAAAAGTGGGATAAGGATTTTCAAATAAAATCCGTTTAACTGAAATTTAGACGCTGCTAAAATAAAATAAGTCAGTTTTTTATTTTTGGTATTGGAAATTTGTTCGCTGTTCGTTGTAAATTATTTTTAAGAATAAAAATTATGAAAGAAGAACTCGTTCAAATTATTGTCCAACGGCTCGAAAAAGATGCCGACACGTTGCGCGAAGATTTTAATCGCGGTAAGAATATTCCGACGCGCTTTGCGGCGATTGACAATCTTTTTCCCGAAGACATCGCCCGAAAACTTTATGAAGCGTTTCCGCCGACCGAAGAAATGCGTCTGCTCGACAGTTTCCGCGAGAAAAAATATACGTCGAAATCGCTCGATAAATTCAGTCCGCTAATTGCCGACGCGACGTTTGCGTTTCAAGACCAGCGAGTAATTGACGTGGTTTCCCGCATTACCGGACAGAAAGAAGCGGTTGGCGACCCGCATCTCTACGCCGGCGGCATTAGCGCAATGGCGCACGGACATTTTCTCAACCCGCACATTGATAATTCACACGACCACGAGCAGAAAAATTATCGAGTTCTGAATCTGCTTTATTACGTTACGCCCGAATGGAAAGCGGAAAACGGCGGAAATTTAGAACTTTGGAACGAGGACGTAACAAAAGTCGTCGAAATTCCGAGTCTTTTTAATCGGCTGGTTTTGATGGAAACCAACGAGAAATCCTGGCATTCAGTCAACGAAGTGAAAGCGGACGGTTTGCGCTGTTGCATCTCAAATTATTATTTCTCGCAGCATTCGCCAAACGGCTACGAAACTTCACACATCACGTTTTTCCAGGCGCGTCCCGAACAAAAATTCCGGCGGCTCGTTTCAACCGCCGACGGTCATCTGCGAACCGCTCTGCGAAAAGTCGTCAAACAAGGTTTGAGCAAGAAAGATATTTACGAAGGAGAGGGACGAGTGAAGAGGGACGAGTGACGAGTGAATAATTTTCTTTTTTCACTTGTCCCTCGTCCCTTGTCCCTCGTCCCTTAACTTACTGTCTTTGAAATTCGGGCGTTCCCAAAATCAAACCGACAACCTTGAAGACTTCCGCGTTGCCGCTCGGCGGCAGTAATCGAAGTTGTCTTTGACGATTGCGCCCGCCGCCACCTTGATTTTGCATCATCGCCGTATTTTCCATTGCGTCGCCGTCGTCCGAATTGTCCGCGACGGTTTCTATTTTCGGCTCGATAAGTGGTTGTTCGAGTTGTTTCAAAAGCGTGGCTTTCGTATTCGGCGAGATTTCACCGTCTAAAACTACAGCAATCGAACGGTTCAGAATTTCCGATTTATCTCGTCCTTCAAACTGTTTGAGATTAACGCGCGTTCCCGGAATACGATTCGAGGCGAGCGCGACGGCAAAATTCAAACGCTCTAAAAGTGCGCCCGTGTTGACCCAATCTTCCGCTGTATCTGGATAACCGGTCGGCGCTTGATAAGCGTAAAGCGGCTCGCCCATTTTCGCCAGCATCGCTTGAATTTGTCCTCCGTTAGTGTCCGCGCCGACGGTGCGAATCGCGCTGATGACAACCTCAAACGGCGTTTTAATTTTGGCGCGGTAATTTTCCGCCGCGAAAAATTCTTTATCCGTAAAAATTGCGCGAAGCGTAGTTTTTATATCGCCTTTTGAATCTTGGAACGCTTTCGCTGCACGACCAACAAGTGCTTCGCTTGGATTATCGGAGACAAATTTGACCGCCAATTTGCGGGCGATAAATTTTGCGGTTGACGGATGATTAACCAAAACATCAATCACTTTCAAACCGTCTTTCATTCCGCCTTCGTTGATTTTTTGTCCTAAAACCGTTTTCTCGCCTTTATCGTGGGCGCGTTCATTAAAGAAAAAAGTTCCGCTTTCCGCGTCTTCCGGCAAGCCCGCAAGACGCATAAGGCGAGTTACGCGCTTGTCTTCAGTGCCGTTTGCGACATCGGCAAAAGTGCGGCGATAACCACGCGGGTCAACAATTGTCCAGCCAGTAAATGCTCGCGCAACTTCCTTGATGTCATTTTGCGTGTAGCCGCCTTCGACTCCCAAAGTATGTAGTTCCATCACTTCACGGGCGTAATTTTCATTAATTCCGCGCTGCATTCTCTTCGGCTGTTTTTGGTTTTGTTGATTTTGCTTAATTCGCGCCTCAAGTTCCGCATCACTTAAACCGTATTGTTTTTTAAGCTGTTCGCGGCGTTGCGCGTTCATTTCGTTCGTCTGATTTAAGCGGCGATTCGGATTATTTACGCGATTATTCGCTCGATTATTTCCAGCCATTTGTGCGTCGGGCGAAACCGATTGAAAATTGTCGAGATAAAAAAGCATCGCCGGCGATTGCGCTGTCGCGGTCAATAAATCTTTGAAATTTCCCAAAGCATTAGGCCGAATCACGTCGCGGTCGTATTCGGGCAGAAACCAGCGCGTGGCGGCTTTGCCGGCATAGACGTTAAAATGATTTGTCCAAAAATCAACCATCACTTCATTAAGCTGTCGTTCGGAATAAACCGCACGCATAATGCGTGAAGCGTTCAACTGCTGCGTAATTTGCTGCGGTCTGCCGAGTTTGTATTTCGCGTAAAGCGCAACGATTTCCTGCTGATATTTTTGACGGTCGGCTTCGCTTAGTTGAGCGACGTTTGCATCGGCATTTTTATTATCGCCCGTCATCATCGCGCCGCCGGTGTTTTTCATCTCGTCGCCTTTAACTTGATTTTTATTTTTGAGCTGCGCCGTGTCAGTTTTGTCCAAATTATTCTTTTGCGCGACCGCCAGCAACACCGCCGCTTGATTTGGATACTTGGCAAACAATTCTTCATTCGACATTTTTAAAACGTCCAAATTTTTAACCTTCGCCTCCGCTGTCTGGTCGTTTATCGAAACTGCGTTTAATTGCTGTTCAATATATTTGTTAATACCGACGGCTTTAACTCGTTCGACATCGTCCTCACGAGCACCGAAACCCAAGCGATTAAGAACGTGAAGTATTTTCTGGTCTTCGGTTAATTGTTTGGCACTTGTTTTTTGCTTCATTTGCGCGGTTGCACCAACTGTAAAAATTGGACTGAACATCGCCGCCAACATCAACAACGCCGTGATTTTATGAATTAGAGAGAATTTTTGTTTCATTGCTTTTTACCTCGAAAATTTATGAATGCTTCGGAATCATCCAAAGTGTAATCTGCTAAATTAGACGCGGAGAATAGGGAAAAGGGCGAAAGAATTTTTAATTTGACCGATTGCAATTAGAATGGGAACGGACAGCAAAGACAAATTTACAGGATGGAGCGAGGTAAAAGGAGTTCTTAATTTTCTGAATCTCCGCGAATCTCTGCGAAAACTCTGCGTCTCGGCGGTGAAAAGTTTCGATGGGCAATTTGGGCTACTTAATAAATTGAAACTCGCCAAAGGCTTCGGGCACGTGAAAGTTCGGCTCGCTCGTCAATGTCGGCGACCACGCCAAATAACCGCGTGTTTTGCCCGCGCCGACGCAGCGAAACAAATTTCCCTTCCAAATTTCGTTCGCTTGCGGAGTCTTGCCAAACGCTTTCCATTCGACTTTTATCGCCGCTATAACTTTGTCTTTTTCAACCTGTGCGGCTGACTGCATCTCCGAATTATAATCCCAATCGGTGATTCGTTCGTCGGGTTTTTGATAAATTCCCAAATCAATCCACTCGCCGTTCGGCGCGATTTCAAACTCGAAATACTTGCGCGCATTCGCCTTGTTCGGCGCAAGAAAAATCTCGCAGACGTCCCTGTCCCACACGCCTTTAGTTTTGCTTTTCAAATTCGGCTTCTCCGAAACAACTAAAGGCTCGGTTTGATTAGCTTCAAAACGAATGTAAAGCGCGACATTCGACCACAAAAGTTTCGCCTTAAAATGTCGTCCAACCGGCGAACTTTCGCCCGACCAATATTTATCAACGACTACCTCTTTCGCTTTTCCCCAAGATTTATTGTTGAGTTCGCTGACAGAAAAATCACTTTTAATGTGTACAATTACAATTTTGTCGGTCATTTTGGCTTGCGAAAAACAAAGCGGCGCGGAAATTTGAAATAATATAAAAGCGAAAATGAATATTTTCATAACCGATTTAAGAACATCTGCAGATTTTACAATTTATTTTCCCGTATTGAAAACCGTCTTAAACGCCATCTTAGCCAATTTCCACGTTCTGTCCAAATCAACTTTACCGTCTTTGTCGCGCCCCAGAAGTTTATCGGTTAAAAGTTTTCGCAAATCTTTGCCTTCGCGTTTGAGCATAAACTCTTTCGCATAAGGTTTCGCCGTTTCAAAGAAATTAAATTCCGGGTCGGTGATAATTCCGATGCCTTCAAGCGTCATCAGCGCACGCATAATATACGTAAAATTTGACGGCAGACGAAACGGGTAATCATACATCACGTCCGCCAAATCGTAGGTCAATTCTTTAAAGTTTACTTCCTTGAGTTTTAGATTCAGATGAAACTCAAACATTTTTTCGACGACGGGTTTGACAATTTCAGGATTTGAGCCGGGCTTCATAAAATCTAAATCTATCAAATCCTGCGCAATTCCCGCCGGATCTTTACTGACGACATGGAAAAATGCGTCAATCATTTTCGATTGCAATTGCGGCGTGATTCTGCCGACCATTCCGAAATCAAAAAACGCAAGTCGTCCGTCGGGCATTACCAGAAGATTGCCCGGATGCGGGTCGGCGTGAAAGAAACCGTCTTCTAATAATTGTTTTAAGTAAGTGCGAATCAAAAGGCGGTTGACTTTTTCGGGCGAAACGTGGCGAGCGCGAAGCTCGTCCAAAGCCGTAACCTTCGTGCCGTGGATAAACTCCATGGTCAAAACTTTTTCGGTCGTCGCGTTCCAATAAATCTGCGGGACATGAACATTCGTCCATTCCTTGAAACTTTCGTGAAAGCGTTCGGCGTTCTTGCCTTCCGCTGAATAATCCATTTCCTCGTGAATCGTATCGTCAAATTCCCTGAGCATTCCCGCCCAATCCGCATTTTCGTTCAATGACGGAAAGCGTTCGGCAAATTTTGTAACTTTCCGCAAAATTTCGATGTCGCCTTTAATTATTGCCGTTAAATTCGGACGCTGAACTTTAACGGCGACTTCTTCGCCCGTAAAAAGTTTGGCGCGATAGACTTGTCCTAAAGACGCGGCGGCAATCGGCTCGACATCAAATTCGGCGTAAATTTCATTGATTTTGCGACCGAGTTCCTTTTCAATTCGGGCGAAGGCAATTTCGTTTGGAAACGACGGCACATTATCTTGCAACTCGCCTAACGCTTTGACAAACGGAAGCGGCAAAAGGTCGGCGCGTGTTCCTAGAGATTGCCCGATTTTGATAAAAGTCGGACCTAAACTTATCAGATTTTCTTTCAGCCAGACAGCTTGTTTTTCGTGATTTAATTCTTTGTTCGCTTCGCTACCGAGGAAAAATCGGCGAAGAAGAAGCATAAATTGATGAAAAAACCACAGATAAATTTTGTGAAATTGTTCGCCCAAAACCGCCAACCAAGTTAGTCTTTGCGCTGTTTGCATTCTGGCGGCAGCGTGTTTTTCGTGTTGCGCGTGATGCAAATCGTATTGGTCGAGGTAAAGATAGAGCGCAAGCATTCCGATAACCTTCGACACTTGAAAAAGCCGCAAATAACCGCCGATTCCGCGATAATTCTTCTCAATCGATTCTTCCTGTTCGATTAAAGATTTTTCTTCGGCAATCAACTCTTGATTGGAAATCTTTTTCGCAATCGGCAACTGCTTCGTTTCAATCAAAGCGTAATTACCGTTGCCGTTTTCCAAAATCGGCTTAATTACCTTTTCCTGCACAATCAATCCGCTCGTATTTTCTTCCATTACCAAATCCTTTTGCATAACTTCAATTAGAATCACAAAAAGCGATTCGGTTTGCAACAAATTTCACAAACTTGAGTTTTCAAACAATATTTAGAGAATTCTTTACGCCGAGCCGTTTGAAATAGTTCAGAGCACGGTGCGTATCTTTTTCAATTTGATTCTTAAGTTCTTCGATGCCGCTAAACTTGCGTTCGTCTCGGATGCGATGCAGAAAGCGGACGCGCAGCACGTCGCCGTAGAGGTCGCCGTCGAAATCGAAAATGTAGCTCTCAATCGAAGGTTCTTTGTCGCCGGTAAATGTCGGTCGCACGCCGACATTCGTGATGCTTCGCCGCCATTTGCCGTCAATTAAATTGGCGGTAGCGTAAACGCCGTATTTCGGAATCACGCGGTTGCGCGGTTTGAGATTTGCCGTCGGAAAACCGATGGTGCGTCCGCGCTGGTCACCGTGAATAATCTGACCTTCCACGCCGTACGGTCTGCCGAGCATTCGGCGGGCGAAATTTATTTTTCCGTCGGCAAGCAGCTCGCGGATTTTTGAAGATGAAATGCGTTGACCGCGCACGGTGATTTCAGGAACTTCGTCGGCGCAGAATCCGAGTTCCGCGCTTATCTTTTTTAGTAATTCGATATTGCCGCCGCGATTTTTGCCGAACGCGAAACCTTTGCCTAAAAAAACCTCTTTCGCCTGAAGTCGTTCGTGAACAATATTGCGCAAAAAAACTTCGGCGTTTTGATTAGCAAATTCCTGATTGAAACGAATGACAATCACCTGTTCGATTCCCAAAACCTCAAAATTCGCCAGTCGTTGGTCGAGCGTTTGCAGCAGCGGCGGCGCATTTTCAGGGTAAAGAACGGCACGCGGATGCGGGTCAAAAGTTATTACGGTTGGAACGGCAATAACGGCTTTGGCGCGACTGACAACCTTTTGAATTATTTTTTGATGACCGAGATGCAAACCGTCAAAAACGCCGAGCGTCAAAACCGTCGAGCGCAGAATGTTGGCATTATCCGTTCCGTGAAAAATTTTCATTTCAAATACAATTTCATTCCCAAATGCGTTCCCTTAAAACCCAAATCTTCATAAAAACGATGCGCGTCTTTACGGTCGCTGTTCGTCGCTAATTGCATCGCCACGCAATTTTCTTCCCGAGCACGATTTATCGCCCATTTCATTAATTCTTTGCCGAAGCCTTGTCCGCGATATTTTTCGTCAACTCTAACGGATTCAACCGTCGCCCGTTTTCCGCCCTGAAAACTAATTGACGGCGTGAACGTAATTTGCAGAGTGCCGACGATTTTACCATCTTTCTCCGCGACGATTAACTCGTTGTTTTTATCCGCGTTAATTTCCTCAAACGCTTTTACATAACTTTCAGGCAAAGGATTTTCATATCGTTCGCGCGTCGCGCCGAGAAAATCATCGGCGAGCATTCGGACAATTTCCGATAAATCTTTACGGATCGCTTGGCGAAATTTAAGTTTCATTGTTATTCAACAACCAATTCATCAACCGCAAACCAAACATTGTCGGGAAGCAATCTGGAGTCGCGTTCATACAAAACATCGTGATTCAAATGCGTTAGATAGGCGCGTTTCGGTTTTAGCCGTTCGATGTATTCGAGTGCTTCCTGCAAACCGAGATGTGTCGGGTGCGGTTTGATTCGGACGCAATCAAGCACCAGAACGTCCAAATCCTGCAAGCCTTGCATCGCGTCTTCGGGGATAAAATTCAAATCCGTCGCGTAGGCGAAATCGTTGAAACGATACGCAATGACGGGCAATTTGCCGTGAATGACTTCGAGCGGCGTAACAAGCAGATTTTCGCTGAAACAAAACGGCGCGTTTTTTTCGATGCGGTGCGGAATCAATTGCGGAAGTCC
>Ga0136618_10001070_pt1 | contig 10329 bp, 8 predicted proteins | sample AntDrymUQ3302106_2_FD_104805 | JGI IMG/M metagenome (GOLD analysis project Ga0136618, IMG submission 104805) | Polar desert sand microbial communities from Dry Valleys, Antarctica - metaG UQ330 (21.06) | ecosystem: Environmental > Terrestrial > Soil > Desert | place: Antarctica: Dry Valley...
CCACGAAGGCGAAGATGTTCCCCTGAACGTCCGGTGGACACAACTCCGCGACATCTTCTTTCGTGGCCGGTTGGCCGGAGACGTAGAGAGAGAGCTTCTCGATTTCACTGGCTGCGCGAGTCTTGTCGCCGGAACAGCGATCCGTCAAATCGCTGGCAACGTCCTCCGGGAGATCGAGGTCCAGCTTCTTCGCATACCCCACGGCCCACCGAACGAGCGCCTTGCCGGTCGGCTGCTCCAGAGTATGGACCTCGCCAGCCTTCTTTATTGCCGTAAGCAACTTCTCGCGGGCACCGATCTTCTTGCCGAGCAACACGAGATCCGTCTCAGGCGAAGGGTTCGCCAGATAATCCACGACCTTCACTTTCTGAGCAGCGTTCCAGGCGTCGAGGTTCCTGACAAGCACAAAAGCCCCACCGCCAAATAGCGAGTATGAATTGCAAGCTGAGACTACCTCTTCGGGGCTGGAACCGGCGGCGTCGTAAGTGTCGGCCTGGCGGCCCCGGCGCAGTTTCTCCACGCTGCGGGCTTTGCGTTCCTCGTCGTCACCCAGGAGCAAATAGACGGCCATGAACTTATTTTATCCGTTCGTCGCGCCGACGAGGAGGAGCCAGAAGGCCGTCCATGCGAGGAGGAGCGCGGCCCACATCGGCCAGCGTCCCTCGGGAAAAGCGGTCTCGGCGATGGCGGCGGGGATACAACCTAGGTAGAAGAACGCGACGAGCAGCGGGGTGATGCCGGGCGTCTTCACGGTGGCGAAGGGCATGGCTGATGCGGCTCGCGCCGTGAGTTCCAGGATGGTGACGAGGAAGCCGTTGCAGGCGTTTATCGGGTAGGCGAGCAGCGGCGCGATGTTTCCCGCTATCGCGCCGAGTAGACCGAGGGTCAGGATGGGGCCGGAGATCGGGACGGCGATGAGGTTGGTGAGGACCCCGATCACGGACACCTCGTCGAATGTCGCGGCGATGATCGGAGTGGTGGCGACCTGGGCCGCGAGAGAGACGGCGAGCAAGTTGGATACGGTCTCCGGCGGTTTGGCGAGTGGCCGGAAGAGCGTACGTTTCAGGAACGCCTGGATCGGCTTTCGCAATAGAAGGATGCCGAAAACGGCGGCCACGGAGAGTTGGAAGCCGGTGCTGTAGACGAGGAGCGGGTTGTATGCCAGGACGGCGGCGAGCATCGTGGTCATGAAATGAAGCGGCGTGTGTTGTCAAGACTGACAACACCCTTGTACGGCTCCGGGATCTCACTCCTGAAGCGCGCGGTGTAGGGCTCGTCGGCGGGAGCGTCCTTCATGGGCAGCAGCCCGGTGATGTCGGCATCGAACACGCCACGAACACGCACGGAGGCGTCGGCGGCTATCTCCACGCGCGACCTGAGCGCCAGCAGGACCTTGCGCCTCTGCTCGGCGGCGAGGTTGCGCAGGTCCATGCGAGCCATCGCGGCGAACCGGCCGAACATCGCCTCCCGCTCACCTTCCAGCCTGTGGAGCGCCGTCTGCATCTCGTGCGCCTTTCCGAGCGCCCTCCGGGCATCCTCGCGCCGTGCGTCCACCTCCGCGAGCATCACGTCCAGCTCGGCGTCGACGAGCAAGCCTCTCGCGTTCTGGCGCAGGTAGCCTCTGCGCTCCTCCTCCAGCTCCGCGAGCCTCTGCGCGAGCCGGCGGGCTTCTGCGTCCGGGTTCCCGTTCGGGTTCACGCGCAGCAACGCCCTGCGGCGTTCGAGGTACGCTTCGTAGAGCCGCATGAGGCGTTCGGGTTCCTCGAAGAGCGAGCGCACCGCCTGCCACACGCTCTCTTCCAGCGGCTCGGCGGAAACGGCGCGAGGGTTGTGGCAGGCTTCCGGGCGGTCGCGGTGGCGGTGGCAGCGGTAGTAGGTACGCCTCGACGGCTGGCGCGGGTTGACGGTCATCGGGCTGAACCCACCGCCGCACTCGGCGCAGCGGGCGATGCCGCCGGAGAGCACCCAGAACCGCTCGGCGACCGTCGAGGGCGGGCGGCGCGTGTTCTTCCCGACCTGCTCCCTCACCGCCTCGACGTGCGCTCTGACGAGCCCGGAGCCAGAGAGGTCCACCGGGACACCCCGCCACTGCTCGCGCGGGCGCTGCTCCGTCTTCGAGCGGCGGCGGATCTCGCCGTCCTCGGCGCGCTCTCGCCACCTCGTCTGCTTGCGCCGGTTCCACCACCACATGCCGTAGGAGCCGTCCTCCCGGAGCCCGGCGAGCAGGTGCTCCGGGACCAGTCCTCGCAGCTCGGCGGGCGGGCGCGGCAGGTAGAGGTCTGAGAGAAGCATGTAGCGTACGGTGGAGCGCGGCCAGTCGCCGCCCATAGCCGAAGGGACGCCCTCGCGCTTGAACCGGCGGCTGATCTCGCCCAGGCTCTCGCCCTCGGCGGCGACCATGCGGAACATGCGCCGCACGACGCCCATCTCCGGCTCGGAGGGCACGAGCGCCGTCCGGTCCTCGTTGTAGACGAAGCCATACGGAGACCGGTTGCCCCCGATCACCTTGCCCTCCGCCACCCTCCTATCCAGACCGCGCCGGGTGCGCTCGGCTATCTTCAGGCGCTCGCCCTTGCTGACCCAGCCCTTGAGGTACTTCAGGAGCTCGCCCTCGTGGGAGTCGTCGCCCCAGTCGTCCAGGGCGATCAGGCGGCAGCCGTGGCGCTCCATCTCCGAGTCCAGGAACGCCCGGTGCATGGGCTCGCGCGTGATCCTGTCGGCGTCCTGCGCCACCACCACGGAGACGTTCCCCGACTCGACCAGGTCCCTGACGCGATCCAAGCCCGGTCTTTCGAGGTAGGCGCCGGAGTGACCGGGGTCCTCGACCTCCTCAAAGACCCGGTATCCTTCAGCCTCGCACCACGAGCGCAGGGCGGCGAGCTGCTGGCGCAGGCTGTAGCCCCTCACCTGCTCGTCGGTCGAGACGCGGGCGTAGAGTACCGCTCTCGGCGTGTCCCCGTTCTCGCTCATCCGTCCTCCTCTCCGTACAGTTCCTGCAGCTCCCTGCCGTTGCGCTCAATGCGCTCCTGTACTCCCTCCAATTCGTTGCCGGGATCGCCTTCGACCATGAGTTGCATGCGGCGTTCGCGGAGCAGATCCCCTTCGATTATCAGGACCACCCGCCTGATGGGGGCATCGTCACGGGCACAGTCCGCCTCTCGGAGCGTGGAGCGCAGGGTCGCGGCGTTCCAACTCCCCGCGTTCCAGCAGCGCTGCGGCAACCGCGCTCACGGCGCCCCAGTTCTCCCGCAGCACGCGCTCCGCCTCGTCCCACGTTTTGTCGTAGACCGACGGGTAATCCTCTGGCGCTGCTAGCATCGGTAACCATGTGTTCAGCCGGTGCCAGTCGCTGCCGGGAAGCCAGAACTGAACGTCGCCGGCTCGTGGGTCGTGATCTTGCCCTGTGAGGATCTCGACGCTCTTCACCCCGGAGAAGGCGAGGACGATCTGCCGCATCAAGTACGTCTCCCCGTCCTCGCCCAGGTACTCCAACACGTCCAACCTCTCCGCCACTGCCTCATTCGTCGGCGTGCCCACGCGCCCCAGATGGTCCCTGCCGGAAACGATGCTCGCGCCGCCCAAGTCGAAGCCCAGAGCATAGAGCGCCACCGCGTGCCCTGCCTCGTGGTAGGCAGTCTCTACCCTCTCCTCTTCGGCACCTGTCATCCTCTCTCCTCTTCGTTCGCCTACGCTTCCTCCGGTCGCATCCTCGCACGCCCGGTGCTCCTCGTTGATCCTCTCGACCTCGGTCATCCGTCTCCCTCGAATAGCGTCGTCTCCGCAGGCTTCGCCCGAGCTTCGCTTTCGGCTCGTTCGCCCCCCTTCTCCCCGTCGCCGGGGTCCTGTCCCCACGGCTTGCGGTTCAGGATCACGGTGCTCATCAGGTCCGCGCCCATCGTTCAGTATTTGTGGTCGCCGACCCGGAGGTAGGTGTAGGTATCACCGCCCCACTCCTCCTGCTCGCCGTGCTCCCGGATGTGCTGGACCACGAGCCAGAACGCCTCGTCGTCGCCCCAGTCCCTGACGGTGTAGGCGTGGGGGTTGCTCTGCGACCGGGCTTGCTGCCAGTGGCGGAGGGCGATCCACCGCCTCAGGTCGTCCTCCGAGAGCTCCCACGAGAGGTTCAGGGCGGCGTCGTCGCGCCAGCGGCGGTCCTGCTGCCACACCTTCGGCTTCTTCGGTCGGGTCCTCTTGGGTAGCTCGGTGTGGTGCAGCTCCCGCCCGTCGTCGGCGAGCTCCGGCACCCCCCGCCCGGTCTGCTCCTCCCACCACGCGCTGAAGACCACCCGCAGGGAGCGGTCGCCCTTGGTGGTGTCCTCGTGGTCGAGCAGGACCAAAGAGCGGTCGCCGTGGCGTTCGGAGATGGCGCGCAGCTCCGAGGCGATTGGCTCGAAGCCGATGGCGTCCAGGAGCCCCCAGTAGGTCGGCGAGAGCTGCTGCCACTCCCCGGTCATGCCCTCCTCGGGCACGATCAGGCGCGCGGTCTCTTCGAGCTCGTAGGGCAGCGAGACGATGGGCTCGCGCATCGAGACCCTGACCGGGACGAGCCCCTCGTCCGGCAACCGCCCGCTGAGATATCTGGCGGTGAAGAGTTCAGGCGACCGCATCAGTACTCCTCCGGCAGCAGCAGGCACGTGCTCGACCTGTCCGCCTCGGTGATGATCCACAGCTTCTGCCCATCCTCGCCGATGGGGTAGCTCGACAGCACCCTGAACCCGTACTTCAAGCTGCGGGCGTTCTCTCTTGCGTCCTCCGGCGGGATCTCTCCCCAGTCTCCCGATGCGTGCCGGGCTAGCAGGGAGGACGGGCTGACGTTCGCCTCCTCGCATGCATCCAGGGCTCCGGGGGTGGCGACGGTGTGTCCCAACGGGAACAGCGGTCGTCGTTCGGGTGGCGGGTGCGCCGGAGTGGCGCTAGACTCTGCTCTGTCCACAGGTCAACTCCTTTGTTCGCTGTGGGCTCGGCGGCGGGGTGCTTTCATCACCTCGTCGCCCTTATGTCTGTCCTTAGATTGTAACACATCCTCGGGTGTTCGTCTACCGTTTTCCGCTTAGGTATGCAGTTTATGAACTATGCATCACTTTGACATGTTACAAGCACCGCGATATGAAGCCCCACACCCTCTACCACGGGTTCAACGCTGCACGTACAGCATTTTCGACACGAAGTTGGCGCGGCTAGGTGGGGTCGCCGCTGGCGTTCGCCATCTGGTAGGGCTGGATGGCGGATGGGACCGGAAGCCGGCTAGATCCGGGCGGAAGGTGCGCTCCAACCGGACAGCGCGTCCATGACTTCGAGAACCTCTTCCTCCAGGTCTTCGCGGTCGTCGCGGCGCAAGACGAGGGCGACGTGCTTCAGCTTCTCGTAGAGCTCGTCGCGGGGGTGCCCTTCGGAGATGAGCTCTTCTACCAGGTCCTGCAGCTCGTCTGCAAAATCTCCGGGCGCCTCGGAGCGCGTCAGCCCGTACAGCCGACCCTGACGATCTCGGGATGCTTTCCTGTCGCGTAGGTGCCTCATGCTCCCTGTCTTTCTGGTGTTAGCTGAGCGCCTGCTAAGTGTACACCGCTCCGGGGTAGACCGGAACCGCGCCCGATCAGAAGATACGCCACAGGTCCCGCGTCGCTTGCAGGGCTTCGAGGTAGTCGTCTACGCTCATCGTCCTCGAAGGCTCTATGAAGCCGTGGCGGTCGGGGTCTTTGGGATCGGGTCGGGAAACCAGCTCGGGGGGTAGCTCGTCGGTCTCCAACACCCAGACGTAATCCTTGCCTATCCCGCCGAACTTCCCCGGACGCCTGTGCTCCGGCAGGTTTTCGGGTGGCGAGGGACTCACGCTCATGCCTCCCCCGCCGGGAACGACGTCGCCGATCATGCTGATGTCAACGTCGCGCCTCCTGCCGGCGGTCCTGACACCTAGCGTGCGCGCCGACTGTCCTGTCTCTGGCATCATGTCGGCGGCGGTCTTCATCGCCCGAAGTACCCTCACCCGCCGGAGATCCCGCGGCTCCGATTGGCGTCCTCGGAGACGCCCAGCCGCCGGGCGTCATCGCAGATCGTGGCGCGGTCTGGTCCAGGGTCTGAACCTCCAGGACTGCGACAAGATCATCAACTACGACCTGCACTGGAACCCGGTGCGCCTGATCCAGCGCTTCGGGCGCATAGACCGCATCGGCACCACCCACGAGGAGATCCACGGCTACAACTTCCTGCCCGAGACCGGCATAGAGGAGAACCTCGGCCTCAAGGAGAAGCTCCAGCAGCGCATCAGGGAGATACAGGAGACCATAGGGGAGGACGGCAAGATCCTCGACCCCTCCGAGCAGGTCAACCATGAGGCTCTCTACGCCATCTACGGCGCTGACGAAGGCGACGGCGGCCAGCAGTCCCTCGCCCTCTTCGACGAAGGCGGGGATGAAGACGATGACCTGGTGGACCTCGGCGAGACCATCGAGATGTTCCGGCAGATGCGGGAGGAAGACCCGCACGAGTTCCACCGCATAGCCTCCCTGCGCGACGGCATCAGGGCCGCCCGCAAGCGCCGGGCCGGGTCTGGAGCCGAGGGCAGCGGCGAGGGCGAGGCGTACGTCTTCTGCCGGGCGGGAGAGCATCAGCGCTTCTACGCCGTGGATGCCACTGAAGAGGCCAGGGAGGTCTCCACCCAGGGGTTTCTGGGGGCATTGCGGTGTGAGCCCTCCGAGAAAGGCTTGAAGTCGTTCCCGGCGGGCCACAACGCGGCCGTCGCGGCGGCCAAGCGGAGTTTCGTGGAACACCTGGAGAAGGTCAGGGCGCAGCAGGCGAGCCAGTCCGAGCTCCCGCGCGGCCAACGCTACGCTTTGAAGGAGCTCCAGAAGCTCTACGGGCAGCTAGGGTCGGAGGAGCGCAGGGAGCGGATAGAGAGGCTCGAGGAAGTGTTCCGCTTCGAGACCAACATGGCGGCCAGGCGGGAGTTGAACGGGATACACCGGGCAAAGCTAACCGGAGACGAGATGGTGGTTGCGCTGGAGAAGCTGTATACAAAGTACCGTCTTGGGGAGACGAGGGGTGACTCCAGGGAGTCACGCCGGAGGGCTGAGGTGGATCTGATCCCCAGGATCGTGGTCAGTGAGTCTCTGGAGTACGGATAAGGTACAAGCCCCAGAGTAAGAACCATTTATCCTGCCAACTGAACTTCGAGTTGGCAGTCGGTACAGGAGGCGACCACAGTCCGGGTCAACCGCAAGCCCGATCTTGTTATGGGCGGGCCGCACGGTGCTCATCCGGCCCTTCTCTTCCCAGAGCCCCGGCGAGCGCGCAAGAAAGCCCCCGAAGAGCTAGCCGCCTGCGGCTCCAGCACCCGTTCTTCGCAGAGGGCACCGGTCAGGTCAGCGATGCTCTCGACCAGATAGGAGTGTCCCCTCCGGCGGTCCACCTCGACCCTTCCCTCGAGCAGGAAGGCCCCGCTCCGGTGCAGGATGTGCCCGTACCGCTCGTACACCCTCTCGAAGATCGTGCACTGGAGCAGACCGCTTTTGTCCTCTATCAGGAGGAAGTAAACAGGTCTCCCAGACTTGGTTGGGGGCCTCTGCAAAGACTCAAGCAAGCCCGCAGCCCTGACACGGCGGCCATGCTCCATCTCCAGGATCTCTGCGCTCTGTACCACCCCGAGTTCCTGGAGTGCGATGCGGTACGGGGCGAGCGGGTGCCGAGTGACGTTCAGGGAAAGTGCTTCCCACTCCATCTCCTCCCTCTGTTTGGCGGAGACCGGCAGGAAGCCGGGACCACGGATCTCATGGAACCCTTCCCGCCTCTTCGGGCGAGCCGGGTGCGGCAATGGTAGCTCCTCCTGCCCCCGCCGCCGACCAGACGGCTTCTTGGGTAGGACGCGGGTTTCGGTGAGCAACGCACCCCTGCCGCTGGCGTCGCCAGGGGAGAGCGCGTCGAGGAAGCCGCCCTTGACCAGGTTCTCCAGGGCATCCCTCGCTACGGCCGTCCTCCGGTAGAGATCCTGGACGGAACCGAAGTTCTCACGTTCTCTCTCCACGAGGATCGAGTCCACCGCCTTGCGGGAGAGGCCCTTGGAATAGGTGAGGCCGACCCGGAGCGCCGTCCCGTCCTCCTCCACCGAGAAGCCCTCCCCCGACAGGTGGATGTCGGGGGCGAGGATCGAGACGCCCTCCCTGCGGGCCTCGTTCACGAGGGTGCGCGGCGAGTAGAAGCCCATAGGCTGGGCATTGAGGAGGCCGCAGAAGAACTCGGCCGGGTAGTGGCGCTTCATATAGGCACTGGCATAGGAGAGTTCCGCGAAGCTCGCAGCATGGGCCGCGCTGAAGCCGTAGGCGGCGAACCCCTCAGCGTACCCGAAGATCTCCCTGACTTTCTCCTCCGGCACGCCGCGTGACACCGCCCGAGAGACGAACTCCTCGCGCAGTGCGTCCATCGCCCCAGGGCCTCGGTCGCGGGTCATGGCGCGCCTTATGCTGTCACCTTCGGCCAGGGAGAAGCCCGCCACCAGGTGCGCCACCTCCAGGACCTGCTCCTGGAAGACGAGCACCCCGTAGGTCGGGCGGAGTACGGGATCTAGCTCGGGGAGCAACACCGAGTATGGCTCAAGCCCGTTCCTCCGCATCACGTAGGGGCTCAAGAGGTCTCCCCTTACAGGACCAGGGCGGAACAGGGAGATGGAGGCGACTATGTCCCTGAACCGGCGGGGCTTGAGCCTCCTTGAGAGGTGCATCTGGCCCGGCGACTCCAACTGGAATATGCCGGCGTTGCGGCCCGTCCTTATCAGGGCGAAGGTCTCCTTGTCCTCGGGCGGCAGGCCGTAGGGGTCCACCTTCCTGCCGAGACGCGCGCTCGCGAGCCTTCCGGCCTCCGAGAACGCGGTGTGCATCCTGAGTCCCAGGAGGTCGAGCTTGGGCAGACCAGCGTACTCCAATCCGTCCTTGTCGTACTGGCAGCGCGGCAGGCCATCCGTGCCGCTCGGCTCCAGCGGCACGAGGTCGGAGAGGTGGAGTGCGGCCTTCCCGAAGACCATCCCCCCGCTGTGGGTTCCCGCGTCCCTGATCCGGCCGACGAGCCCGGCGGAGAGCTCAAGGAGGAGCCGGTGCTTCCTCCGGTCCTGCAAGGGATGGCCGCGCATCTGCGGCTCCCTGAGTGCTTCTTCCCAGCCCTGTAGCCCGGTGTAGATCCGGTCTCTGTCCCGGAAGCGTGTCGGCACGCCGCGCGAGAGGTCGTTTATCTCCCCAGGAGAGTGCCCCAGGGCGCGGGCCGCCACCCGCACCGCGCCGCGCAGGCTCATGGTCTGAACCGTGGCTGCCTCGGCGACCCCGTGTTTCTCGTAGCGCCGGAGCATCTCGAAGCGCACCTCGTCGCGCCGGATCGAGCAGAAGTCCAGGTCTATGTCCGGAGGGTCCTTCCGCCCCTCGTGCATGAAGCGCTCGAAGAGCAGGCGATTGGAGAAGGGCTCGGGTGCGGTGAGGCCCAGGCAGTAGGCGACCAGGCTGTTCGCGCCGCTCCCCCTTCCGGTCACGGGTATGCCCCTCTCACGCGCGATCCCGACGGCTTCGTGGGCGATCAGGAAGTAGGAGGCGAACCCCAACTCCGCGATGCAAGAAAGCTCCCTCCTGAGCCTGGCCCGCACCTTCGCCGTGGAGACGCCGCCTCTGGCACTGTACTTCTTCCTCGCCCCGGCGACGGCCAACGCCACCAGCCTCCTGGCAGGGTCCTCGCCCCCTGGCAAGATGGCGTCAGGCACGTGTACCTTCCCGGTCAGCTTCACCGCCCCCGCGCACCGCTCTGCGACCTCGGCGGCGTTGGACAGAGCTTCGGACCGGTCGGCGAATATCTCGCGCATTCTGCCTGGCGGGATCAGGTAGAGTCGATCCGTGGGCCTGTATCCTGGACCCGGGAGCGCCGTAAGGTTCGAGGCGGCAACCAGGACCTCATGCAGGCGATGATCCGCAGGGTGGAGATAGGAGACCTCGTGAGCGGCGATGGTAGGGACCCCGCACTCCCGCGCGAGAGCCTCGGTCGCCCGCATGCTCCGCCTGGAACTCGCCGTGCCGTCGTCTGTGAGCTCGGCGTAGAGCCTGCCAGGAGCGAAAGCTTCGCGCAGGAGCGAGAGCGCCCGTCGCGCTTCTCTCCACAGGCCAGAGTCCGTTGCGCTGCGAGAGAGGTAGCCAAAGGGAACGGCTCCTGTCAGGCACACTAGTCCCTCAGCGTGCCGGAGCAGCGTCTCTAAGGGGCAGCGCGGGTTGCGCCGCTCGGCGGCGGAGGGGCCTGAATTCATCCGGTACGCAGTTACAAGCCGGCACAGCGACCGGTAGCCCGCCATGCTCTCGGCCAGCAAGACCA
>Ga0136618_10001071_pt1 | contig 10325 bp, 9 predicted proteins | sample AntDrymUQ3302106_2_FD_104805 | JGI IMG/M metagenome (GOLD analysis project Ga0136618, IMG submission 104805) | Polar desert sand microbial communities from Dry Valleys, Antarctica - metaG UQ330 (21.06) | ecosystem: Environmental > Terrestrial > Soil > Desert | place: Antarctica: Dry Valley...
AGCGCCAGCGAGGGAGGAACGGACCGACCGCTGCCAGCAGCGCACGAGGCGGAATGATCGAGCTGACCGACCGGTGAGCGCAGCGAGCGAGGCGGACAAACGGTGACCGTCCCCCCTGCGCTCCTGGTGCTCGAGGATGGACGTGCCTTCCGGGGTGAGGCTTTCGGGGCGATCGGGCAGACCGTGGGTGAGGCGGTCTTCAACACCGGGATGACCGGCTACCAGGAGACCCTGACCGACCCGAGTTATGCCAGCCAGGTCGTGGTGATGACCGCGCCGCAGATCGGCAACACCGGAATGAACGACGAGGACGGCGAGTCCGCTCAGATTCAAGTTGCCGGGTTCGTCGTACGCGATCCCAGCCCGCGCCCGTCCAACTGGCGCTCGCAACGCAGTCTGGAATCCGATCTCGTCGCAGCGGGCGTGGTCGGGATCAGCGGGATCGACACCCGTGCGCTGACCCGGCACCTGCGCGAACGGGGGGCCATGCGGGTCGGGGTGTCCAGCCTGACGGCCGACATCGGAGGGCTGCTCGCGGCGGTGCGGGCCGCCCCGCAGATGGCCGGCTCGGATCTCGCCTCTGGTGTGAGCACGAAGCAGCGCTATGTCGTGCCAGCTCTCGGTCGGATCCGCTACCGGGTCGCCGCGCTGGACCTCGGGATCAAGACGATGACCCCGCACCGAATGGCGCAACGCGGGATCGAGGTCGAGGCGCATCCGGCGCGAACCACCGCTGAGGGCCTGCTCGCCGGTTCGCCCGATGGGGTCTTCATCAGCAACGGCCCCGGTGACCCGGCAACCGCGGATTACGCCGTCGAGGCGGTGCGCGGAGTCCTGGACGCAGGAGTGCCGCTGTTCGGGATCTGCTTCGGCAACCAGATCCTCGGTCGCGCATTGGGCTTGTCGACCTACAAGCTGCGGTACGGCCATCACGGAATCAACCTGCCGGTGCTGGACCGCGCCACCGGCAAGGTCGAGGTGACCGCCCACAACCACGGCTTCGCCATCCAGGCGCCTGAGGGTTCCGGACCGGCTCAGCCGTTCACGGCCGATAACCGGCCGCCCCCCTTCGACACCCCGTACGGGCCCGCCGAGATCAGCCATGTCTGTCTCAACGACGGCGTCGCCGAGGGACTGAACTGTCTTGCAGCTCAGGCCTTTTCGGTGCAGTATCACCCCGAGGCGGCGGCTGGTCCGCACGATGCTGACTACCTCTTCGACAGGTTCGTCGAATTGATGGGTGCCTCATGAGCGCAGCGATGAACGACGCGGAATCTGGGCGGGCCGTACATGCCTAAGCGCGAGGATCTCAAGCACGTCCTCGTGATCGGTTCCGGTCCGATCGTGATCGGTCAGGCCTGCGAGTTCGACTACTCGGGGACCCAGGCCTGCAGGGTGCTGCGCGCCGAAGGCATCCGGGTCAGCCTGGTCAATTCCAACCCGGCCACGATCATGACTGATCCCGAATTCGCCGACGCCACCTACATCGAGCCGCTGACCGACGAGTTCGTGGAGCGCGTGATCGAACGAGAGCGCCCGGACGCAATCCTGGCCACCCTCGGCGGTCAGACCGCTCTGAACGTCGCGGTCCGGCTGCACGAGCGCGGCGTTCTTCGCCGGTTCGGCGTCGAGCTGATCGGCGCTGACATCGACGCGATCCAGCGCGGTGAGGACCGTCAGGTCTTCAAGGACATCGTCGCCTCGATCGGCGCTGAGTCTCCCGACAGCGAGGTCTGCGGGTCCCTGGATGCGATCCTGTGCGCCGCCCAGCGCCTGGGTTACCCGGTGGTCGTACGGCCGTCGTACACGATGGGCGGCGCCGGGTCCGGGATCGCTCAAGACGAGCCGGAGCTGTGCCGGATGGCCGCCGCCGGGCTCGAGGCCAGCCCGGTGCACGAGGTGCTGATCGAAGAGAGCGTGTTGGGCTGGAAGGAGTTCGAGCTCGAACTGATGCGCGACCGCAAGGACAACGTGGTCGTGGTCTGCTCGATCGAGAACCTCGACCCGATGGGCGTGCACACCGGTGACTCGATCACCGTGGCGCCGGCGATGACGCTGACCGACCGCGAGTACCAGCACCTGCGCGACGTCGGGATCAAGGTTCTCCGGGCGGTCGGAGTGGACACCGGCGGTTGCAACATCCAGTTCGCGATCCATCCGGAGACCGGCCGGCTGGTGGTCATCGAGATGAACCCGCGGGTGTCCCGATCCAGCGCCCTGGCCAGCAAGGCAACCGGATTCCCGATCGCGAAGATCGCCGCGAAACTCGCGATCGGCTACACGCTCGACGAGATCCCCAACGACATCACGGGACAGACACCCGCATCGTTCGAGCCGACCCTTGACTACGTCGTGGTGAAGGTCCCGAGGTTCGCCTTCGAGAAGTTCCCGGGCGCCGACCCGCGCCTGACCACGACGATGAAATCGGTCGGGGAAGCGATGTCACTGGGCCGCAACTTCGTCGAGGCCCTGCAGAAGGCGCTGCGCTCGATGGAGACGACCGAGTCCGGTTTCTGGACGGTGCCCGATCCCGAAACCGTCACCATCGCGGGCCTGCTGGAGCGGATGAAGATACCCACCGACGGGCGGATCTACGACGTCGAGCGTGCGCTGCGGGCCGGTGCCGGCGTCGACCAGGTCTTCGAGGCCACCGGTATCGACCCCTGGTTCCTCGACCAGATCGCCGGCTTGGTGGAGCTGCGTGCCGTGATCGAGGCAGCACCGGCGCTGACCGAGCCGCTGTTGCGCCAGGCCAAGCGCGCCGGATGCTCCGATCGCCAGATCGCCGCCCTGCGACCAGAATTGGCCGGTGAGACCGGGGTCCGATTACTGCGGCACCGACTCGGGCTTCGACCGGTCTTCAAGACTGTGGACACCTGCGCGGCCGAGTTCGCCGCGAGCACGCCGTACCACTACTCCAGCTACGACGAGGAGACGGAGGTCCTGCCTCGAGACAAACCCGCGGTGCTCATCCTCGGATCGGGTCCGAACCGGATCGGGCAGGGCATCGAGTTCGACTACTCCTGTGTGCATGCCGCCATGGCCTTGCGGGAGGCCGGCTTCGAGACGGTGATGGTGAACTGCAACCCCGAGACTGTCTCTACCGACTACGACACCGCCGACCGGCTCTACGTCGAACCGCTCACCTTCGAGGACGTTATGGAGGTCGTCGAGGCCGAACGGGCTGCCGGGCCGGTGGTGGGGGTGATCTGCACGCTGGGCGGTCAGACCCCCTTGGGCCTTGCCCAGCCGCTCAAGGACGCCGGAGTTCCGGTACTCGGAACCGCACCGGAGGCCATCCACCTGGCCGAGGAGCGCGGCGCCTTCGCACGGGTACTGGCCGCGGCCGGACTGCCTGCCCCCAGACACGGCATGGCCACCTCCTACGAGGAGGCCAGCGCGGTCGCCGAGACTGTGGGCTACCCGGTCCTGGTGCGACCGTCCTACGTCCTAGGTGGACGTGGGATGGAGATCGTGTATGACGATGCCGCGCTCGAGGCCTATATCGAGAAGGCCACCCAGGTCAGCCCGGCGCATCCGGTCCTGGTCGACCGATTCCTCGAAGATGCGGTCGAGATCGACGTCGACGCGCTCTACGACGGGACCGAGTTGTTCCTCGGTGGAGTCATGGAGCACATCGAGGAGGCCGGGATCCATTCTGGCGACTCGTCCTGCGCGCTGCCTCCGATCACGCTGGGAACCTCGGAACTGGCCCGGATTCGGACTTCCACCGAAGCGATCGCGGCCGGCGTAGGAGTACGGGGCCTGCTGAACGTGCAGTACGCGCTCAAGGACGACCTGCTCTACGTGCTGGAGGCCAATCCTCGGGCGTCGCGGACGGTGCCGTTCGTGTCCAAGGCAACGGCGGTGCCGTTGGCCAAGGCGGCTGCTCGGATCGCCGTGGGGGACAGCATCGCAATGCTGCGCTGTGCAGGCCTGTTGCCCCCTGGCGACGGCTCGGACCTGCCCATCGATGCGCCGATCTCGGTCAAAGAGGCGGTGCTGCCCTTCCACCGGTTCCGAACCGTCGATGGTCTGGGTGTCGACACCGTTCTCGGCCCGGAGATGAAGTCCACCGGTGAAGTGATGGGCATCGACACCGATTTCGGGCGGGCGTTCGCGAAGTCGCAGGCCGCGGCGTACGGCTCGCTACCGACCGGTGGCCGGGCTTTCGTCAGCCTGGCCAACCGGGACAAGCGATCGGCTATCTTCCCGGTCAAACGCCTGGCCGACCTCGGGTTCGAAGTGCTCGCCACGTCGGGAACCGCTGCGGTGTTGCGGCGCAACGGGGTCCCCTGCGAGGTGCTCGGCAAGTTCAGCGAAGGGCCGGGCAACTGCGTGGAACGGATCCTGGCGGGTGACATCGATCTCGTCATCAACACCCCGCAGGGCAGCGGCGGCACGCGCATCGACGGGTATGAGATCCGTACTGCAGCAGTCGTCGCCGCAATCCCATGTGTCACAACGGTTCAGGGCGCTGCGGCAGCCGTTCAAGGAATTGAGGCGGTACGCAACGGGACGCTCGGGGTGAGGTCCCTACAAGAGCTGCATGCCTCGCTTCGGGACCAGCGGGCACAGCGGGTGGATGTCGATCCGAGATCGAAGGGACTGACGTGAGCCGTACCTGGGGGATCACGCAGGCTGTCGATCTTGCCGAGGCCCAACAGCGAATGACCGCGATGATGTCGATCCCGTTGCCATCCGTGCCGAATGTGAAGCTGCTCAAGCCGGTCCAGGTTCGCGCCCAGATAGTCCACGTACGAGCGGCCGGCGCCTATCGCGAGCTCGCCCTGCACGCACCGGGTGTGGGGGTGGATGCCCGACCCGGCCAGTTCGTCACGCTCGGTGTGGGTGGTGAATCCTCGGCGCTGTTGCTGCGCAGGGCTTTCGCGCTGAGCGGCGTCGACGGCAATGTGGTCAGCGTGGTCGTTGCGGCACACGGACCGGGCACCCGCTGGATTCTGGAGCGGGGAGCCGGGGACGTCATGGACCTGATCGGGCCGCTGGGTCGACCCTTTCCGGAACCACCACCGGGAGGAGCGGCGTTGCTCGTCGCCGGGGGGTACGGCGCTGCACCGTTCGTCGGGCTCGCCCAACGTCTGAACGCCGCCGGGCATGCGGTGGCCGCGGTGCTCGGTGCGGCCACCGCCGACCGGCTCTACGCCGTCCATGACTTGGCACCGCTCACCCAAGTGCTCTCCGTCACCACCGAGGACGGCTCGGCCGGGCGTACCGGCCGGGTCACCGACGTACTACCGGAGCTGTTGCCGGGCGCCTCGGCGGTGTATGCGTGCGGCCCGATGCCGATGTTGCGTGCGGTGGCCGCCCAAGCCGCTGCGTGCGGTCTGCCATGTCATGTGTCGGTCGAGGAGGCGATGGCCTGCGGCATCGGCGTCTGCATGACCTGTGTGCTGCCGGTGATCGGGGATGACGGGACATCCGCGTTCGTACGATCCTGTGTGGACGGTCCAGTGTTCGATGCAGCCAAGGTTCGCTTCGACGACATCAGTCGGTTGCCCGGGGATCTCCACGGTGCCGGCGCGATGCGAGCGAACACGTGATGACGCATGGACATTGACATGCGTGCCCGCCTGGGCGCGACGACGATTCCCAGCCCGGTCCTGACCGCTTCCGGATGCGCGGCGGCCGGGCGCGAGCTCGACCCATTTCTCGACCTCACCGCACTTGGCGCCGTAGTCACCAAGTCCGTCCAGCTGCGAGCCAGATCCGGCCGTCCGACGCCCCGCATGGCCGAGACGCCGAGCGGAATGCTGAATTCGATCGGGTTGCAAGGTCCAGGCATCGATGCGTTCCTGGCGAAGGACCTGCCCTGGCTGGCCGCCCGCGGTGCCCGGGCAATGGTGAGCATCGCCGGAGGTGCGGTCGAGGAGTACGCCGAACTCGCGTCCCGGCTGCGCGGTGCGGCGGGCCTGGTCGCGGTCGAGGTGAACATCTCCTGCCCCAACGTCGAGTCCCGAGGGGAGGTATTCGCCTGCGACCCTGCTGCCGCCTCGGCCGTGCTCGCGGCCGTGCGAGCAGCCGACCCCGGCGTGCCGGTCTACGCCAAACTGTCCCCCGACGTCACCGACATCGTCTCGGTCGCACGGGCCTGTGTGGACAGTGGAGCTGACGGGATCTCGGCGATCAACACGCTGCTCGGCCTGGTCATCGACACCGACACGCTGCGACCGGTGCTGGCCGCCGAAACCGGAGGTCTTTCCGGCCCGGCGATCCGGCCGGTCGCGCTGCGCTGCGTCTGGCAGATCCATCGGGCGCTGCCCAATACCCCCATCCTCGGCATGGGCGGGATCACGAACGGCGCCGATGCGCTGCAGTTCATCCTCGCCGGGGCCACCGCGGTGTCGGTGGGCACGGCGGTCTTCGGCGACCCCAATGCCCCGGAACGGATCGGCCGTGAACTAGCCGGAGCACTGGCCGGCAAGGGTTTCTCCCGGTGCAGCGATGCGATCGGGTACGCCCATCGCGCCCCCGGCCGTACCGGCGTCCATCGGGTAGACGCATGAATGTGGGGGCGAATGCGGCCTCAGCGGCGTTGGTGCCCTTCGGGCACCGGCTGCGCGACGCGGTACACCGACGCGGCCCACTGTGCGTCGGGATCGATCCCCACCCCTCCCTGCTCGAAGCCTGGGGGCTTTCCGATGACGTGCGAGGGCTGGACACCTTTGCCTGCGCAGTCGTCGAGGCGCTGGCCGAGCAGGTTGCCGTACTCAAACCGCAAAGCGCCTTCTTCGAGCGCCACGGCAGCGCCGGGATCGCGGTCCTCGAGCGCACCGTCGCGGCCGCGAGGGCCAGTGGTTCCCTCGTCCTGCTGGACGCCAAACGCGGTGACATCGGTTCGACGATGGCCGCCTATGCCGACTACCTCGATCCTGGACACCCGCTGGCTGTCGATGCAATGACGGTCAGCCCGTTCCTCGGCTTCGGCTCGCTCCAGCCGGCCGTGGCAGCCGCGGCGAAACACGGCGGGGGCCTGTTCGTCCTGGCGCGTACGTCCAATCCGGAGGGTGCCGAGGTTCAGCTCGCCCGGTCCTCGACCGGTCCCACAGTCGGCCAACAGATCGTCGACGCGATCGGGGCGATCAACCGCGGGTCGAGCCCGGACGGGTCGATCGGCGTCGTCATCGGCGCCACGCTGGGGCGCCTCGACGTCGATATCTCTGCGCTGGGCGGCCCGGTGCTCAGTCCCGGCCTGGGCGCCCAGGGTGGCGACCCGACCCACCTGTGTCAGCTGTTCGACGGGTTCTGCGGGGTCCTGCTGCCGAGCAGCTCCCGCGAGATCCTGCGGCATGGTCCCGGCCTCGAGGCGCTGCGTGAAGCCACCCGCATGGCCGCCGACGAGCTTGCCCGCCAGGTCAGGCGCGGGGGGTAGTGACCTCGGACAGGGTCGCGCTTCCGGGAGCCAGTGCCTCCCATGCTTCTTCCAGAGTCAACACTGCTAGACAACCCGAGGGAAAGGACGACCGGAGCGCGTCGATGGCCGCTTTGTCACTCGCTTCGGGATCGGCCAGCAGATCAGCCAGTTCGGGGATCGTCGGCGCGTGTCCGATGACCAGCAGGTTGCGCGCCCGCTCGGGGACCTCGGCCAGGACATCGAGGAGTTGCGCGGGGTCGCCGTCGTAGACCCGCTCATCGAAGCGGACCTTGTCGGCTGTGACGCCGCAGGCTTGGATGTCGCTCCAGGTCTGGCGGGTACGAATCGAGGGAGAGGACACGACAGCGCCGAAGTGGTACCCAGCGCCGAGCAGCCACCGGCCCATCGCGCCCGCGTCGGCGTGGCCCTGAGTGGAGAGCTCACGGACAGCGTCGGAGGCCGCATTGCTTTCTGCGCGGGCATGCCGGGCCAGGACAAGGGTCCGAGGAGTCACGCCCCGAGCCTGCCATGCCCGGTGCCCGCATCGCGGGGAAGATCGGACCCCGTGGTCCCGGTCGAAACTTCCCCACCGCTTTCCGATCGACGGTTGGGCCGCAGAAAGTCGACGAGCCGGGCTGCGAGTTCGTCGGGTGCGTCCTCGGCGACGTGATGGCCGCTGTCGATAGGCCCTCCGCTCAGGTCGGTCGTCCACGGCTGCCAGATCGCAAGCACATCTCCGTGCAGGTCAGCCAGATCGTCGCGGGAGGTCCACAACACCAGGGTCGGACAGCCGATCCGACGGCCGGCTGCGCGATCGGCCTCGTCCGCCGCTCGGTCAGGGCCGAGGCCGGCGCGGTAGTCCTCGAGCATCGCGTGCACGGTGGCCGGGTCGTGGATGGCTCGACGGTAGTCGGCGTAGTTCTCCTCGCCCATCCGTGCCGGGTCTCCGCCGTACCAGGCGTCGGGATCGGCCAGGATCGCCCGCTCGGGCTTGTTCGGCTGGGCAAAGAAGAACCAGTGCCACCACGCCGCTGCGAATCGGGCATCGACGCGGCCGAGTGCTTCGGCGATCGGAACACTGTCGAGTACGGCGAGTTGGGTCACGGACTGGGGGGCGTCGAGGGCCAGGCGCATCGCAACGTAGCTCCCGCGGTCGTGGCCGACCACCGCGAAGCGCTCATGACCCAGGTGGCGCATCAGGGCGAGGATGTCGCCTGCCATCGCCCGCTTGGAGTAGGGGGAGTGATCCGCGTTGGTGGGTGGTTTCGCCGACTGCCCATACCCGCGCAGGTCCGGACAGACCACTGTGTGCCCGGCAGCGACCAACAACGGCGCCACCCGGTGCCAGGTGGTGTGCGTACGCGGGTGCCCGTGCAGTAGCACCACGGGCGCCCCGGTGCCGCCGTGACGTACCCGGAGTTCCACCCCGTCGCCGACGTCGACCCGGTCCTCGGCAAACCCGTCGAACATGCAGTCCATCATGGCGGGCTCAGCAAGCTGCAGGCAGCCAGAACGGCACCAGCGAGCACATCGCAGCGAGGGCGTCGCCCCGCGAGCCTGTGGGGCACGAACGGCCGCTTGATGAAGTACTTCTCGATGCTGTCCAAGCAGATAGCCCGGCTCGAGGTGAGGCTGTGTACCGCCGCCACGTCCACGCCCAAAAGGCCATCGCGCTGCGATAGGCAGTCAACGGGCGCGTGCGACCCGACCCTCATCCCAGACTGGCTCCGGGGATTCATACACCGAGCCATCGGCGCCGTAGACCAAGAAGCGGTCGAAACTGCGGGCGAACCATCGGTCGTGGGTCACCGCGATGACCGTACCTTCGAAGGCGGCCAGCCCGTCCTCCAGCGCCTCGGCCGACTGCACGTCCAAATTGTCGGTCGGCTCATCGAGAAGCAGCAACGTCGCGCCGGACAGCTCCAGCAACAGGATCTGGAATCGTGCCTGTTGGCCGCCCGACAACGTGTCGAATCGCTGCTCGGATGCGCCGGCAAGCTCGTACCGATCCAACACCCGTGCTGCGCCGTCTCGGGCCAGCCCGCCACGATGTTCGTCCCCCCGGTGCAGGATCTCCAGCAGCGTTCGCCCGGCCAATTCCGGATGGTCGTGCGTCTGGACGAACCAGCCCGGGCGTACCCGGGCGCCAAGTCGGGCAACCCCCTTGTGCCGCACCGGCGGCACCGGGACATCGCCTACTGGTTGATGTTCGATATCCGGGTCGCTGCCCCCGGCAGCCAGAAGCCGCAAGAAATGTGACTTGCCAGAACCGTTCGAACCGAGGACGGCGACCCGCTCACCGAACCACACCTCGAGGTCGAACGCCGTCATCAGCCCGGTGAGTTCCAGGCCGGCACACACGACCGCGCGCTTGGCGGTACGTCCTCCGGTCAGCCGCATCCGCACTGTCTGCTCCCGCGGGAGAGTCTCAGGCGGCCCCTCGTCCTCGAACATCCGTAGTCGGGTCTGGGCTGCCTGGTAGCGGCTGGCCAGACCGTCGTTGTAGGCCGCTTTCTGCTTGTACATCAGGACCAATGCCTTGAGCTTGGCATGGTCCTCATCCCATCGGCGGCGTTGTTCTTCCAGGCGCTCGAAGCGTGCCGTACGGGCCAGGTGATAGCTCTCGAAGCCGCCCGGATGCGTCCAGGTCGAGTTGCCTGGGGCTCGCAACTCCAAGGTGACGATCCGAGTTGCCGTACGAGCCAGTAGTTCCCGGTCGTGACTGATGAACAGGATCGTCTTGGGACAGGCCCGAATACGATCTTCGAGCCACCGCTTGCCGGGGACGTCGAGGAAGTTGTCCGGCTCATCGAGGAGCAGCACCTCGTCCGGGCCGCGCAGACCGTCCACGTCGTGTCCGCAGCAGCGCCATGCTCACTCGCTGTCGGCTCGACCATCGCTGTGTCGGTCTCCGCGCTCGTTCCGCTCTTCGCTCGCTGGCGCTCGCTGCGAT
>Ga0136618_10001073_pt1 | contig 10319 bp, 7 predicted proteins | sample AntDrymUQ3302106_2_FD_104805 | JGI IMG/M metagenome (GOLD analysis project Ga0136618, IMG submission 104805) | Polar desert sand microbial communities from Dry Valleys, Antarctica - metaG UQ330 (21.06) | ecosystem: Environmental > Terrestrial > Soil > Desert | place: Antarctica: Dry Valley...
AGCACAGCGGTCGTGGCGGAACTCGTCGACGAGGCGGACATCGTCTACCACCTCGCGGCGGCCGTCGGCGTCGACCTCGTCGTGGAGAGCCCCGTGCGCACGATCGAGACCAACGTCCACTGCGGCTCTGACTCCGAGATCGAGCTCGTCGCATACAACAAGGCCTACGAGAAGGGCTTCGAGGACATGCCGCGCCGCTATCCCGAGATCTCGAAGATCGAGGCCACGCTGGGGTGGGCGCCGACGCGGACGCTGGATGAGATCCTGGCCGACGTGATCAGCTTCCAGCAGGCCGAGGCGGCGGTGGTTTGAGCGGCTAGCGTGCCGGGGGCAACGATCAGTGCGGCGGCACACCGAGGATTCGCATGAGGATCGCGTCTTCGCGGCTCGGCCAGCTCCGACTGATGGGAGCGTTGGCGCTCGGTCAGATCATCGGCCGCGGCGCCCTGGCGCTCGGCTTGCTCCTTCTCGTTCGGGAACTCGACGCGGGCAGCTTCGGCACGCTCGCGTTGGCGCTCGCCGTCGTAGCGATCCTGGCGACCCTTGCAGACGCCGGCTTCGCCAGGTTGCTCGTGCGCGATGCAGCACGAGCGGGCCTCGACGTACGCTCACTGGTCTACGAGCTCCTGCGATGGCGACTGTTGGCGGTCGCTGCGGTCGCCGGCCTCGCCTCATCGGCGGTGGCAGTCGGTGCGACTCCGTTCGAACCGGGTCTGGGCGCACTGGTCGTCCTCTACCTGGTCTTCGAGTCGGTGGCGTTCGGATACGAGAACGCAGCCGCGGGTGCTGAGCGGCCGTGGCGCTTCGTGGTTGCCCAGGCCATCGCCGCGATCGCGCTGCTCGGCGGCCTCGCCGCGCTGACGGCAACAGACTCGGTGAGCCTGAGCACGGCGATGGCAGTGCTCGCGGGAGCGTCGGCGTTGAAGGTGTGTGGTCACCTGCTGGCGTGGCGAGGTTCGTCGGCCACGGTCGAGCCGCCCCGGCGGCGAGAACGGCCGACGACGCTCTTTCTCCAGGCCTTGCCATTTCTCGGCTTGATGATCCTCACGACGGTCTACTACCGGGTCGGCATCGTCGCCCTCTATGCCGTCGGGGGCGCAACCGAAACCGCGTCCTACGCCGCTGCAATCAGGCTCGTCGACGTCGTCGGCGTCGCCGTGAGCGTCGGCTTTCTCGGCATCTCGCCGACGCTAAGCCGGATGCACCGCGACCGCCCCGAGCAGATCTGGGTGACCTGGCGCCGCATGATCGTCACGGTCGGCGCAGTCGCGCTGCCGGTCGCCGCAGTGGTCGCGATCTGGGCTGAACCGATCTGCGGCACTCTGTTCGGAGCGAGATACGAACGTTCCGCAGCAGCCGACCTGCGCCTGCTGCTTCCCGGCGTGGTGCTGCTGGTCATGCAGGGTGTCAACGCCGCCATCGTGGTCATGGCGGACGAGCACCGCGCAATACTGAAGATCTCCGCGATCAACCTGACGGTCTGCGTCGCGGCTACGGTGGTGCTATCCGAGATCCATGGCGCGCGGGGAACGGCCGTCGCGTTTTCCCTCGCCGAGGCGTTTTCGTTTGTCACCTTCGCGCTGCTCATCCGTCGTCGTCACGGCGCTCCACGCCTCGCCGGCGCAGGCCGGCCTTCGCGGCGCCGACCACCAGCTTGACCGCCAGCCTGGCGAGCAGCGCGCCTGCCGCCACAAAGGCCTCGATCGGACTTCTTGCGACGTGTAGCCGGTAGTAGCGAGCTGCGCTGCGGTGAAAGGCCACGAGGGTTCGCAGCGGGCTCGAGGCCGAGCTCGCCCCCTGATGGTGAACGACGACGAGCTCTGGGCGATACTCGACGCGCAGACCCATCACCGTCGCTCGCCGGCACCAGTCGGCGTCCTCCCAGTACATCCAGTAGCCCTCGTCCAGACCGCCGACTCGCCGGAATCGCTCCGCTGGAGCGATCAGGCAGGCCCCGGAGACCCAGTCCACTGTCTTGCGACCGTCCGCCGGACTGGCTAACAGCTGACGGCGCGCCATCGCGCTGCGGGGAAAGAGCTTCGTCATCAACGTGGCGCGGCCGAATGCCCCCGTGATCGCGGACGGAAAGGCGCGCGCAGACTGCTCGATCTCTCCGGTTGGTGTCCGAATCTGAGGCCCGACCGCCGCAAGATCGTCGCTCCACGAGATGTTCAGGAGACCCGTGAAGAATTCTGCATCGACAGCCACGTCGGGGTTCAAGAGCACGATCAGCGCGTCGGGAGCAAGGCCCGCCATCCCCAGGTTGCATCCGGCGGCAAAGCCGACATTGGTCTCGAGCGCGCGGACCGTCACCCACGGGGCGGCTGCTCGCAGACGCTCGGGCGTGCCGTCACCCGAAGCGTTGTCGACTGCGATGACCGAGATCTCGAGATCTGGGTGCGACCGAGCGACGTCCAGGGCGGCGGCCCAGCGCGGCACGGTGTCACCGCCCTTGTAGAGCACGGAGATCACGGTGATCGCGGTCATAGCACCACGCGGTCGGAGCGCAGGAGATCGGACATGAGCCGTTCGGCGAACGCGTCCCAGGAGAAGCGCCGGCCATGCTCCCGGCCGGCCGCCCTCAGCGTCGCCAGCGCTCGCTCGTCGGCGAGCAGGCCGCCGACGACGCGGGCCCACGCGGCGGGGTCGTCGCCCGCGACGTACTCTGCCCCCGGCCCACCCGTTTCGCGCAGAGCGGGATGATCGCGCGCGACGGCCGGTACACCCGCGACGATGGCCTCGGCGAGGGGCATGCAGAACGACTCGCGGTCCGAGGCGATGACGAACAGGCGCGCACGCGCGTAGGCATCGACGAGCTCGGCGAACGGCACGCGCCCGCTGACGACGACGTCGTCGTGTCCGGCGGCGGCACTGATCCGCGCGAAGCACCTCGGTGAGACATCGGGATTGCCGATCAGGCGGAGTATGGGCCGTGGATTGGGCAGACGCCGATGCATCTCGAGCAGCAGCTCGTGATGCTTGTGGGGATAGAAGTCCGCGACGCAAAGCAGCTCCTCCCCTGGAACCGTGGTTGGACGAAACCGCGTGCGGTCGACGCCCAGCGGCACGACGCGCACCCGTGGCAGATCGCCGACGAGCGCAGCGACGTGCGCGGATGGCACGTACGTCGCGTGGGCACGGGAGGCGTTCCAAGCCACTGCCCGGCGGCGCACCTCGGCGCCCACGCCCCCCGATTCGTAGGGCACAGGGTTGGCCTGGAGTCCCACGACCGGGCAATGCGGAAACCGGGGCAGCATCGCAGCGAGCGTGAGCAGCCCGTCAGCCTGCAGTCGCGCTAGCAGCGCCGGAAGCCGCGCGGCTTCCCAGGCGACGCGCCGGACCAGCTCAGGTCGAGCGTTTGCCACGACGATCTTGCGCACCTTCGGGATGCCACGCAGCCCGCGCTCGACGATCGAGTGCGGCCGGACGACCACCGCCACCTCGCGCACATCTGCGCGCCGAGCGAGCGCCTCGACGATCTGGACCCCGGCGTACGCGGTACCGCCGAAACGTGCGGCAAGCGCATCGACCGCGATCACGGCGCCGCTCGCCTTCGACGGGGATCGCATGTGCGTTCAGCCTAGACGGCACCATCGCTGGCAGCCTTGGTAGCTTCGAGCGGTGAGCGCAGAGCAAAGTTCGGGCGCCCTTCTGACCCTCGCGCATGATCCGTGGATGCTGCTGAAGTCGTGGGATCGGCCAGCCCTGCGAACCGGTGCCGAGCGGTCGCTGCTGCTCTCGGCGCTGCTGTTGCCGCTGAGCGCCGCCGCGACCGTCGACCTGGGCTTCACGATGACGCTGTCCTACCTGCTCGGGATCGTAGCGGTGGTCCTCGGCGCTCCCTCGGTCATTCGTGGCGCGCTGCGCCTTCCGTCGACGCTCGTCGCCGTCGCGGGCCTCGTCCTGCTCGTGTACGCGAGCGGCGTCGTCATCGGCTCGGATCTCGGCCTCTCGGACCAGATCGCACGCTCGCGCTTTCGCGACGTCGTGTACCTCGTCGACCTCTGTCTGGGGATGGCGCTGGTCGCGCTCATCGTGGACATCGTCGCACGGGGCCGGGTCGCGATCATGCTGGCCGCTTCGCTCTGTGCCGGGGCAACGGCCGTCGCCGGTTACGCGATCTATCAGTGGTTCGCGCTGCACTATGGATGGCCCGCGGGGAGCGTGAACAACGCGCTGAACTCCGACGGCGTCACGAGAGGGGCGCTTTATCAGGGGGCAGGGATCCTAGGTTGGGAGCGTGTGCGCGGGACCTTCAAGGAGCCGCTGTTTCTAGCCTCGCATCTCGTGATTGCGCTCCCCCTGACGTACGCGATCGCGCGACGATCAAGCGGCCGCCGGCGCACGGTCTGGCGCGTGGCGGCTGGGACGATCGCGACCGCGCTGATGCTCACGGCCTCGTCGCTCGCGGTCGGCGCCCTGTTCGTCGCGACGCTCGCCGTGTGTTGCGTCTGGGCCGTCCGGCGGGGAGCCATTCGCAGATCCGCCGTGCTCGGAGCGACCACTGCGCTCGTGCTCCTGCTGGCGCCTGTCGTCTTCGTGGACCCCTCGGTGCTCTCAGGCGCCACCGGGCGCTCGAAGGAGGATCTGAGGTTGACCTCCGCGAACCGCATCAGCGCTTGGAGCGGCGCAACGACGGTCTGGAGCCAGCGCCCGGTGCTCGGCTTCGGACCCGGCCAGAGTTCGATCAGGCTTTCATATCGCCCGGATCTCGGGCCCGGGGTGGATGCGCCGCTCGCGCTCGGCTCGGCACAGGGACTGTGGGCTGCATCGCTCGTCGATGTCGGGCTGCTGGGCTTCTCTGTGTGGCTGGCGTTCTTCGGTGCGGCAGCAGCGGCGGTCTATCGAGCCCTGGCGCGCGAGCCGAACGACCTGCTGATCGCATGCGCAATCTCCGGATGCGCGGCGGTCGTGCTCGGAAACATGTCCGCGGACAGGCTCGACATTCGGACGTGGTTCGCGCTCGGGCTAGCGCTGGCGGCGGCGTGCCTGGTCAGCCAACGCATGGCCGGCGATGGTGACGAGGATCCCGACGAGGGCGCCGATCGCCGCCCAGCGAGCCGTGGGCACGGTCAGCGTGCCGCTGGATGTCGCATTACCGACTGATGCGTAGCGATCGCTCTGCGCGGCTCTGCGCGCGCGCAGAGTGGCAGCCAGCTCGCGGCTGCGGCTCGCAAGATCGCTGTCCTCCAAGAGCTCCTTTGGATCACGCACCTCGACGTCGTCGACGAGGACGGCCACAGGTTGGTCTGCCGTAGTTTGGAGCGCGACGATCGCAGATGATCCCGAGCCCTTCGGCGTCCACCTCACGGTGAGCTCCGCGTCGCGAGCGCTCGAGATCGTGACCGAGGGACTCGTCGCGACATCGTCGCTGCCCGATCCCAGAACCAATCGCACGGGTCCCGGAGCGCCGCCAGCCCGTATGCGTGCACGGGCCGTGTAGCGCTTGCCGGCGACGAACTGGCGCTGGACCACGACGCCGGGCCCGCACCCCGGCGGTCCGGAGCAACGGAAGCGCAGCGCGCGCGCCCCCGTCGACAATTCCGTCGTCGTCAGCCCGGACGCAAGCGTGGAGAACTCGCTGGAGGCCGTGAAGCCGTCAAGGCCGTTCTCGAATCCGAACAGGCTGCGGGGTGACGTGTCGATCAGGCTGGCTCGGGCCAGTTGTCGCGAGAGGGCGAGCGCCTGTGCCGCGACGGCGTCGGCGAGCGCCACGGCGGCCGCCGGGCTGTCGGCGCGTGCTCGTACGCGCAGCACTCGCGAACGCGGATCGCCGACCGCCTCGACGAGGTCGGGCACGTCCTTCGCGGCCACGGCGACTCCGCCGGAACGGGCGGTCGCGTGAGCGACCTGCGGCGATTCGACAGCACTCGCGAAGGTGCGCCAAGAGCTTTCATTCGAGTCGCCGGTCGGCGTCTCGGCGATGCCAACGAGCGCGTCGGCTCGGAAGCGATCGGCCGGAAGCGGCTTGAGCGAGGCCGCGACGATTGCGCCCAACAACGCCATGACGGCGACCGCGAGGAGCAGCCGGGGACCGCGCGACGCTCCTCGCCCCGGCCTGTCCGCAGGTTTGGCTGGAGACTCGGCGATCGGCTCGGGAAGGCCGGTCGCTTCCTTCAGGTGCTGCTCCATCCGTGCCCACGTTAGCGAGATTCGCCTGCCCAGCCCGATCGGTTGGGTTCCCGTCCAGGATGCGGCGGAGACGAGGCGCCACACGGAGCCCGGCCGCCGCTCGCGGAGAACCAGGAAACCACCCAGCAGGAGGATCAGCACCCCGATGCCACTCCACAGGACTCCTCCGGCCACCGCAGCGGATCTGTAACGGAATTCGACGGTCGACGCGCCGGCGGGCACACGCACCGCTCGGAACGCGACGTCCGCCGGCAGCACCTTCGTCGCTCGTCCGTCGACCGTGGCCTCCCATCCCTCGAAGTAGGTATCGGTCAGGACGAGCATCCCTCCGCGGGGGGCTCGCACCGAGACCGAGACGCGGTCGGGCTCGTAGCGTGTGATCTGCTGTGGCTGCGGAGCCCTCGCGGCGCCGGCAATCGAAGGAGGAGGGCCCTCGATCACGGGGACGTTGCGAAGTGTGTCGCGATCGGTCGCGACGACCTTGGCGAGCGCGTCATCCTCGTCACGTGCTGCGCTCCATGAGCTGACGGTGGCTGCCCGCGGCAGCGCCGTTCGATTCTCGCTGACGACGAGGCCATTGCCTGCCTTGGCGAGGTCGCGCAATCCGGCGCCCGGGGACCCACTCGAAAGCACGCGTCTGACCGAGAAGAGGTCGAGCGCCTTGCGCGATTGCTCGCTCGTGTTGAAGTAATCGGTCCGGATGACGGGGCTCTGGGGCACGAGCGCACGCCATAGGCGCGAATGACGTCGCACCGCGGGATGGTCGTGCACCCGGGCGTCGAACAACCCATAGTCCAGCGCCAGGTTGGGGCCCAGGACGTACTGACCTGTCACACGATCCAGATGATCGGTGGGGCGCAGCTTCACCACCGCGGGAGGCGTAGCGGCATTTGCTCGATCGGGGTCGAGGAAGCGGTAGTAGCCGTGGGCGCTTGCCAACAACTCGATACCGGTTGCTACCACCAGCAGCAGCGCGATCAGGGGCCGGCGGCGTGCATCGGCCCTGACGAACAGCATCAGCACGCCGAGGACACCAAAGGCGATGATGGCCGGCCGGATGAGTGCGTTCAGCCGCACGTCATCTGCGACCACGGGCCCCAGGAGGGCTGCCGCCATCGCGCAGCCTACGGCGACAAGGCCGGCGGCGACGAATGCGGCCCGCCGCGTGCGTTTCTCGTCGTCCAGGATCGCCTGCAGGCCGTGCGCGGCGAGCATGCTGAGACAGAACGAGGCGAAGGCCAGCAGGCGTAACTGGTTGATGTACGCGTCCCTCCCGGGCACGTCAAGTACCGACGACAGCAGCGGAACATCGATCGCCAGCAGCAGGCAGGCGACAAGAGCGCCCGTGAAGAACCGAGCGCTGCGCCGCTGAGAGAGCGTGCCCGCAGCCGCGAGGACGAGCGTCGCGATGCCGACGTAGAAGCTGCGCTCGGCAAAGTTCCGGGGTCCCTCCACGCGTCCGTTCCCGGGATCGCCCCACAGATCCGGGGCGAAAAGGGTGGCAAGCACTGACGCCGGACCGCCCGGCCCACCGCGGTTGGGCTCGATGCCCTGGCGGAGCGCATCAAGAAATGGAAGGATCGCCATTGCCCCCACGATGGCGGCGAGTAGACCCCCTGCCCCGACACGCAGCGCGAGAGCGATGACGGAGTCGCGGTCATAGAGCCGTCGCTGTGACACGATCGCTGTGGCGCCGTATGCGGCCGCGAAGAGCGTCAGCGTGATGGCGGTTCCAGGATGTCCGCCGAGCGCGACGAGGCCGCCCGTCGCGCCGAGTGCAAGAACGGTGCGCCAACTCGCCTGCGGGCGCACGACGGATCCGACCGCCAGCAGCAGCCATGGCAGCAGCAGGTAGAGGTTGGTATGCGGGTGCTCCAGCCAGGAGACGAAATAGCTGCCGAGCCCGTAGCCCAGTGCTCCCAGGAGCGCAGGCGCCGGCCGGAGCCCCAGGCTTCGGGCCAACAGCAGCACGCCCAGCCCCGCGAGCAGCACCTTCAAGGCAAGGATGAGTGCTAGCGAGCGTTCGAAGGGCAGCACGATCGCCAGCCACTGCAGCGGAAAGAACACCGCGTGCTGCTGGGCGGCAAGGAGCGGCCGCCCTGCCCCCACGCCGGTCATCCATGCCGGCAGCGTTCCCGCGCGGATCTGACGGCGTGCCTCGCGTAGATCGGGACCGAAGACGTACAGAGCGTCGAAGCGCAGCGGGTTCGTGGCGCGTGCGTCGGACCGCGGCGCAGTGAACGAGGGATCGCGTGCGGCGAGCACATCGGTCGCAGAGAGAACCTTCCCCGCGAAGAGCGCAGGAGCGATGAGCGTGACGCAGACGACGCCGAGAAGTGCCGCGACAACCCGCCAGGAGCTTCCCGGACCGGCAGGCTCCGCTCCTCCCGGGGCGCTGGTCGGTTCGCTCGTCGTGCGGACCGCGCGTCCAACCGGCCGAAACGGAGATCGCGCCACCCGTCTATCCTGCCAGGCAGTCACATGCGATGCCGACAGCTTGATCGGAGCGAGCGCGCGCTCGCTGGAGCGTCCGGTTGAGACACAAGTTGGCGCTCCAGGCTGGCTTCGTCTCGGTGCTGCGGCGTCCGCGTCTGCGCACCGGCGCGCGTATCGCCGTACGCGCGTTGCGTCTTCCCGAGGCGGTACGTCAGCGCCTTCCGGTCGACGGAAGGTTCACGTTTTGCCTCTTCGGGCGTGTCTTCGTGTACCACGGCGAACTTCATGACGGCGTCGGCAGGGCACTGTTCTGGGAGCGAGCCGAGGACTACGAGGCGGAGACCTTGCAGGTCCTGGCCGGCATCCTGCGCGAGCGTCCGGCTCCCACGGTCTTCGATGTCGGGGCGAACACGGGCTTCTACTCGATGGCAGCCCTCGCGCTGGCGCCTACGGCCTGCGTGCACGCGTTCGAGCCGGTGCCTCGTATCGCCCGAGCGCTGACGACGAACATCGTGGTCAACGGCCTCTCGAACCGCGTGCGCGTGAACACCTGCGCCGTTGCCGCGCGTTCGGGGCAGGTGGAGCTCCACGTGCCCGATGAGACCTGGGGCAATGCGACGCTGAACGTCGACGGGTTTCGCGGCCTCGCTGGTCACGTCGAGCACGTTGAGGCTGTGACGTTGGACGATTACGTAGCCATGCACGCCATCGAGCGGATCGACGTGCTGAAGATCGATGTCGAAGGACATGAGGATGCGGTTCTGCGCGGCGCCCGCAGCGTCTTGGCGCGACACCGGCCCGCGGTCCTCTGCGAATGCCTTCCCGAGCTCGACGCCGACGCCTTCAACCACTTGATCTCGGAGTTCGGCTACGAGCCTTATCACCTGCGCCGCGAGGGACCCGTTCGCGTCGCGCGAGTGGTCGCAGATCGGACCGGGCGGTTCAAGAACTACCTGCTGCTACCCGCGGAGCGATAGCAGCGCGATCGGTGTGCCGCCGACGTCGCGGCCTCCGAGCACTCGGAGCTTCATCTGTCCGAGCGTCGGCGCAGCAGCAACCCCGCGAGGCCGCCTATCAGGAGCACGCCCGCAGCGATGGCTGCGGGCGTGGCCAGCTGCCCGCCGCCGGTCTCGGGCGCCGGAGCCTGGACCCGAGCGACCTCCGGCGCGCTCGTAGCCGGCCGCTCGCCCGCGGTCCTCGGCGGGTCCGCGCCGCCACTGCTGCTCGGCGTCTGTTCCGAGGGCGCCTCTTTGGCCGTGCTCGACTCACCACCGGAGCGCGGCGCTTGCTCCTCCTCGACGCCCTCGCCGAACAACGGCGCCTGACCACCCGCCGCACCGGACGTCCCGCCCGACCCACCGGACCCTCCGCCGCGGGCCCGATCGCGCGCGCGGTCGATCGGCAGCTCGTACTCCGTGCCGGCCGGCGAGTCCGGGTCGACCTGCGGGTCGTCGACGCCGCCCTGCGCCGAGGCGCCCGGCGCCAGCAACAGACACGCGAGCAGCACGCAGGACGAAAGGGAGGCGTGCCGGCGCATGGCTGCGAGCACGAGATCAAAGATCTGCACCATCGTACTAACGCCGCCGCAGCCGCACGGTTGCGGAGCGAGGATCGGCTGCGAGCGCGATCAGCCCCACGTCACGAGGGTTCAGCCGCGCCGCGCGACGATAGTGCGCCCCTGCGTCATCGAGCTGCCCGCGGCGCACGGACAGGTCGCCGAGCAGCGCCCATGTGACGAAGTTGCGCGGCTC
>Ga0136618_10001076_pt1 | contig 10309 bp, 10 predicted proteins | sample AntDrymUQ3302106_2_FD_104805 | JGI IMG/M metagenome (GOLD analysis project Ga0136618, IMG submission 104805) | Polar desert sand microbial communities from Dry Valleys, Antarctica - metaG UQ330 (21.06) | ecosystem: Environmental > Terrestrial > Soil > Desert | place: Antarctica: Dry Valley...
CAGGTAGGCCTTGGCGATGAAGCGAGGGGTCCGGCCCAGCGCCGCCGTGATCACCACCGGGTCCACGAGCCCGTTGAAGTGGTTGGCCACCAGAAGCACCGGGCGGTCCCTCGGGTACCGCTCCTCGCCCGCCACCTCCACCCGCCGGAACAGCAGGGAGGCGGCGAACCGTCCCACCCACGCCATCACCCGCCGCACGGCCCCACCTCCATCGGTGACAGCCTGGCAGGACCGCGAGCGATGATGGCGCCATGGCCATCGTCGCTCCGGTCGGTCAGGTGCCGGGCCTGGACGGCGCCCGGGCACTGGCCACGCTCAGCGTCTTCCTGTTCCATGCTCGGTCGCGCACCCCCGCCCTCGAGCCGTTCAACCCGGTGCTCGCTCACGCGGACCTGGGGGTCGAGGTCTTCTTCATCCTGTCCGGGTTCCTCGTCGCCCGCCCCCTCATCGCCCATGCCGTAGGTGGTGCGCCCAAGGTCGGCTTCTTCGACTTCTGGCGTCGGCGCATCGCTCGCATCTGGCCCGCCTACCTCGTCGCCCTGATTGGAGCGGTGGCGGTCGGCATCGGTGAGATCGACGGACTCGCCGGCTGGGTCAAGCACGGCCTGCTGATCGATTCCTGGTTCGACGATGGTGGCGGCCTAGGCCTGCGGCCGTCGTGGACGCTGGTGGTGGAGGTCGCCTTCTACGCCCTCATCCTCCCGGCGGCGGCGCTGATCGCGCTCGCCCGACGGCGGTCGCACGACGCGTGGGCGACCTTCTGCATCGCGATGGTGGCGTTCGGCTCCTGGGCCATCCTGCAGGTCTCCTACGGAGAGACGGAGCGCGCCCTGCGCGTGCTCCCGCCCTTCCTCCCGGCCTTCGCGGTTGGGATCCTCCTGGCCGTCGCAGAGATCACACCGGGCGCAGGAACGCGCTCGGGGCCGCTCCTCCGAGGCGTCCGACGCCTGGCCGCGCGCCCGGCGGTGTGCCTCGGCCTGGCCGCCGGGATCTTCCTCGCCATGGTCGTGCTCCTGACGCCGCGATCGACCACGCCGGCCTTCGGGTTCGGACCTGAGCGGGCGTGGCAGTCCGTCGGCCAGATCGCCGTCGGCTTCTTCGCCCTCGCTCCGCTGGCCCTGGGGGCGGTGCGGGCTGGTTGGCTCGAGCACCGCGCCCTCCTCGCCCTCGGAGCCGCCTCCTTCGGCTTCTACCTCTGGCACCTCCAGGTGCTGCGGCTCGTGCGGCCGCTCCTGCAGAGCTCGGACCTGGTCGCGGCCGGAGGGATCGCCCTGGCCATCGTCGGGTCCTGGGTGGCCGGGGAGGCCAGCCGCCGCATCATCGAGCGACCGGCCCGCCGCCTCCTGGTGCGGTGATTAGCGCGACATCATGCGGCCGACCGCGCCCATGAGCTCCTGCACCTGGTCGTCAGGGTCGGTGGGCCCACCACCGCCACCGACGAGGCAGTGGCGGGCGTGGCCGTCGAGAAGCCCGAGGGCGACCTTGTCGAGGGCGGCCCGCACGGCGTTGATCTGGCTGAGGACGTCGAGGCAGTAGCGGTCGTCGTCGACCATCCGGGCGATGCCCCGCACCTGGCCTTCGATGCGGGCGAGACGGTCGCCCAGCTGGTCCTTGGTGGCCGTGTACCCGCGAGCTGGAGCCATGCCGCATCCCCTTCGAACCTGTCGCCGCGCCGGTTGCACACCATACCTGCCCCCGGTATGGTGTACATACCCCCAGTGGGTATCGCAAGAGAAGCAGGCGCCTAAGCTGGAGGAATGATGCAGGACACCACGACCACCTTCACCGTCGGCGGGATGACGTGCGGCCACTGCGTCCGAGCGGTGACCGACGAGCTGACGGCACTGCCCGGTGTGACGGGCGTGGACATCGACCTGGCCTCCGGGAGGGTCTCGCTGTCGAGCGACCGGCCAGTGGACGACGCCGCGGTGCGGGCGGCCGTCGATGAAGCCGGCTACGAGGTCACCTCGTGAGGCGGCCGGGAAGCTGGGCGGGCCACCGGCTACGCCGCCCGACTGCCCCTGTGTGGCACCGCGGCGCTGCCGGCCCCAGGATCCATGTGTCGGCAGGGCTCTGAGCAGGGTCTATCTGGTGGTCGGGACCGGCGTCGATCCGGTGACCTCACGCTTTTCAGGCGCGCGCTCTGCCAACTGAGCTACCCGACCTCGATCTTGCGCGGTCCCGACGGGATTTGAACCCGCGACCTCCGGCGTGACAGGCCGGCGTGCACTCCAAGCTGCACCACGGGACCATGGTGACTGACTGACTCACTGCCTTCTTGCTGCACCCCCAACGGGATTCGAACCCGTGCTGCCGGCGTGAAAGGCCGGTGTCCTAGGCCGCTAGACGATGGGGGCAGGGTCCCCGTTGTGGGTAGGGCGTGACCCTAGCAGCGCGGTCCTGAGGGTCCATCCCGGTTGCCGGGCTCAGGGCCCATGGTGGCCAGCACCGTCGTGGTGATCGTGGTCGTGGGGTCCGTGGTCGCTCCCCACGTGGTGCACGCAACGCCCCGTCCGGGCCACGGCGGCCGTGGCGGCCGCCAAGGCGGCCAGGGCGGCGGCCGGGGCGAGGGAGGGCGCCCCGCCGGTGGCGGGGAGGCGGCCACCCGAGCCGGAGCCGGCCCCCGGGCCGGAGCTCGGCGCGGCGGGCCGCCGGGGCCCGCTGGGGGCGGGCGGCCCGTCGACCGGCGCCGCGTCATCCGGGATGGGGCCTACCGCGAAGAAGATCGGGTTGGTGAAGGCCTCCATGTCGGTGCGGCCGGCGATCGGGTTGGTCGGATCGACCTCCGGCACCCCCCGGGCCTCCACCCGCACGTACCCGCCGACGCCGATGGGCAGGGTGACCGTGATCCGCTGCTCGTCGGCGTCGATGACGGTCACGGAGATGGGCACGCCGTCGAGGAGGAGCAGCACCCGCATGCCGGAGGCCCGGCGCACGAGCACCTCGACGTCGACGGTGTCGGTGGGCGCCCCGAAGATGGTGCCGCCCACGATCTGGCGCTGGCCACCTGGGCCCTCGGCGCGCAGGTACAGCTCCACGCCGTCGGGGAGTCGGGTCACGAAGCAGCGCCCGGCCTTGAGGGCCCGCACGATGGCAGTCTTGGACAGCTGGTCGGCGTAGACGACCGTCGTCGGGGTGCCGGCGGCGAACCCGTTGGTGTTCTCGACCCCGTGGAGATCGGTCCCCCCGTTGGCCCACACCCGCCAGCCCCGCCGGAGCCGCTCGTCCCACATCAGCAGGGCCGCCTCGTCGTCGGGCTGGAAGGGCCCGGTCCACACCTCGAAGGAGTCCGGTCGGGCCAGGGGATCGAGGTCGCCGTCGGCCAGGAACTGCCAGGAGAGGTGCAGGCCCAGCGGATGGGCGGCGGCGACGAACGCACCCATCTCCCTCGCCTCGGCCAGGAAGCGCTGGATCCGTGCTCCGGGCTCGCCGGTGGGCAGGGGGAGGCCGAGCGGCGTCTGTCGCCAGTCCAGCCAGTCGCCCACCTCGATGCCGGTGACGGTGGCATGACCGTGGAACCAGTTGGTCATCTCCTCGCCGGCCATGAGCAGCACATCCGACCCGGCCGCCCGCCCGAGGTCGAAGTTCTGGGAGATGACGTTGTGGTCGGTCATGGCGAGGAAGTCGAGGCCGAGGTCCCGGGCGGTGTCGGCCCAGGCGGTCGGCGTTTGGGCCGAGCCGGAACTCCACGCGTCACTGCTCTCGGGCGTGTGGCAGTGCAGGTCGCCCCGGTACCAGCCCGGCTCGTCGCGCACGACGTCCGGCGGAGCGCCGTACTCGAAGGCCGCCGGCTGAGCACCGAAGGTGAGGACGACGGTGACGGTGACGACCGTCGGGACGGTGGCCCGGAAGACGGGGATGATCACCGTCCAGGTGCCGGGCTGGATCACCCCGGGGATGAAGGCCTGCGACGCCGAGTCGGCGGCCACGAAGAGCTGCGAGCGCTCCTCCCCGTAGATGCCCCGGAACCCGGCCGACTGGTAGCCCGCCCCCCGCTGGTCGAAGAGCCCGACGCCCGTGATGGCGTCGCCCTGCTTGGTGACGCTGATGTCGATGCGGTTCACCTCGCCGGGCACCTCGAAGGGGAGGTAGAGGTACTGCCCGAGGTGCCGGGCGGTGGCGGTGAGGACGATGGTCTGCGTGGCGCCGGCGCCGCGGCTGTGGGCCAACCGGGGCGAGTAGACCGCCGAGGCCATGCCGGCCCCGGCTGCCAGCAGGAACTGGCGTCGCGAGAGCATGCCTGAGCATGGCACCTCCCGCCGGTGGCGTGGGCCTCAGGTCTCGAGGTCGGTGGGGGGCGGGAGGTCTTCGGCCAGGGCGTCGACGATGTCGTTGAGGAGCACGCTGAGGTAGCCGTACACCGCCATGGCCGGGGCATCGGGGTGGTCCTCGTCGATGGCGTCCTGGTCCTCGGAGACGTCGAGGCGGGTGCCGAGGACGAGGCGGAGGTCGTTGAGGGCGGTGAGCCAGGCGGTGAGCTGGGCCTCGTCCAGCTCTGCGGCACCGGCGCTGTCCTCCACCGTGGAGAGCGCGGTGAGGCGGCGCTCGAGGAGCTCGTCCCGCACCAGCTGCTGGTACTCCCGGTCGCGCTCGGCGTCGTCGTGGTAGGCGGTGGGGAACAGGCGGCGCAGGCTCGGATCGTCGGTGGTGAGCTCGAGCAGCTCCCGGAGCTGGTCCACGAGGCTGGCCAGCAGCTCCCGCTCCTCGGAGGGCAGGCGCACTGCGTAGGCGCCGTGGCGCGTGCGGCTGATGCGCCGCCGGAACAGGCGGGCCATCAGGTGTCGTGCTGCATGGTCGCCCACAGCCCGTGCTCGTGGAGGCGGAACACGTGCAGCTCGCACGTCTCCCGGGGACCGTTGGCGACCACCGCCCGCCCCTCCTGGTGGACCTGCATCATCAGGCGGTCGGCCTTCTCCTTGGGGTAGCCGAACAGCTTCTGGAGCACGAAGGCCACGTAGGACATCAGGTTGATGGGGTCGTTCCACACCAGCACGATCCATGGCGCGTCGGGCTCCGTGCGGGTGTCGTCGACCGGCTCGTCGATCTCGACCGGCGCCGGCGCGGGCGCGGGGTTGGTCATCAGGGTGCCACGAAGGCGACGGCGCCCCGCGGGGCGGGCGGGGTGGCGGGCTCATCGGTCGGGATCGGCTCGGTGAGCCCGAGGTGGAACCGCAGGGCGGCCACCCAGACGAGCACCGACCCGAGCACGTGGGCGCCGACGAGGAGCTCTGGTACGCCGGCGGCGTACTGCACGTAGCCGATCGTGCCCTGCGCGACGATGGCCCCGGCCAGCACCCGGCCCCGGCCGACGGTTTCGGGGGCGACGTCGCCCCTCGTGGCCCGGCGGAGCACGAGCAGCACGACGGCGAGGAAGAGCCACACGGTGGCGCTGTGCACCCGGGCCACGGTGACCACCGCGAACGGAAGCCGGTCGGCGGCGTCGTCGCCGCTGTGGGGGCCGCTGCCCGTGACGAGGGTGCCCGTCACGAGGACGGCACTGGCCAGCCCGACCAGCAGCCTCGAGCGCTGGAGGAGCTCGGGAGTGGCGCGTGGCCGCCGGAGGCCCTCGGGCTCGCTGGCCTTGTGGTGCAGGAGCACGGCGTTGGCTACGAGGACGGCGGAGAGGAGGTAGTGACCGGCCACCGCCATCGGGGCGACGTGGAGGATGACGACGAGGCCGCCGAGCAGGGCCTGAGCGAAGACACCGGCCACGAGGCCCCACGACCAGCGGGTGAGGTCGGGGCGTCTCGGTCGTCGGCGACGGGAGCCGAGCACGGCGAGGGCCACCGCCACGGACACCGCACCGGTAAAGGTGCGGTTCACGAACTCGATCCAGCCGTGGTCGCCGGTGGCCCCCCGCGGCACCAGCGAGCCGTCTTCACACGTCGGCCAGGTGGGGCAGCCCATGCCGGAGCCCGTCAGCCGCACGGCCGCCCCCGACACCACGATGGCCCCGAGCGCCACCAGGGCGACGGCGATGATGGTGCGGTAGGTCCTGGGCTCGATCGGTCCGCGCCAGAGGTGCACCAGACGGGCTCGAGTGCGGGACATCGGACCCAGGGTACGGAGCACCGGGCCGGCCGCTCCAACCGCCCCGGCGCCGGTTCGCACCCGCCCGAAGGCGGACGTACCCTCTCCCGTCGTGTCCGCTGTCGTGCTGCACCCACCCCGTGCCCGGATCGCGGCCTACGTGGCGCTCACGAAGCCGAGGATCATCGAGCTCCTCCTGGTCACCACCGTCCCCACCATGATCGTGGCCGAGCGGGGCCTGCCTCCGGTGTGGCTCATGGTGTGCACGGTGCTCGGCGGCACCTTCGCGGCGGGAGGCGCCAACGCCATCAACATGTACGTGGACCGCGACATCGACCGCCTGATGGAGCGCACCAAGAAGCGCCCGCTGGTCACCGGCGCCCTCACCCCTCGGGCGGCGCTCACCTTCGCCATCGCCCTCGAGACCTTCGCCTTCGCCTTCCTCTGGGCCACCGTCAACCTGCTCAGCGCGGTGCTGGCCGTGTCGGCGTGCCTGTTCTACGTGTTCGTCTACACGCTCTGGCTCAAGCGCACCTCCACCCGCAACATCGTGATCGGCGGGGCGGCCGGTGCGGCGCCGGTGCTCATCGGGTGGAGCTCGGTCACCGGCACCCTCGACTGGGCACCCGTGCTCTTGTTCGGGATCATGTTCTATTGGACGCCGCCGCACTTCTGGGCCCTCGCCATCCGCTACAGGGACGACTACGCGGCGGCCGACGTGCCCATGCTGCCGGTCGTCGTCAGCCTGCGCCGCACCTCGGAGCGCATCCTGGCCTACACCCTGCTGCTGTGGGCGCTGACGGTGGCCTTCTCCCCGGTCGCCGGCATGGGCCACCTGTACCTCGGCTCGGCCATCGTGCTCGGCGGCATCTTCACCTGGTTCGCCGTGCGGCTCCTGCGGATGCCCGATCCGGGTGTCGGTCTGGCCGTGTCGGGGGGCGCCGCCGAGCTGGCGGTGCGGGCCACCGCCATGCGCCTGTTCGCGTGGTCGATCACCTACATCACGCTGCTCTTCGGCGCCATGGCCGTGGACCAGCTGCTGCGGTCGGGCTGGTGAACCCGACCCGTGCCGACGGTTCGAAGCGGGACCAGCCACGTGACTAGATTCCCGAGCACCACCCGCCCCGTCCCCCAGGTGCCTGCATGACCCTCACGGAAGACGCCCCCGCCGCCGCGCCGGCGTCATCAGCGCCGCCGACGGCTCCCGCGCCAGCCGCCGTGGGGCTCGCATCCGTGCTCGGCTCCGGCGACCACAAGGTCGTCGGCCGCCTCTGGTTGGTGGCCTCCCTCGTGCACCTCGTCCTGGCCGGCGCCGCCGCCCTGTGGGTGGCCGCCCTCCGGGTCGACTCGGAGGCACTGGCCACCGATGCCCCGGCCTTCTTCGCGCAGGCCTTCACCTTCCGCTCCATCGGCGGCGCCTTCCTCTTCCTTCTCCCCCTCACCATCGGGATCGCCACCCTCGTCGTCCCGCTGCAGGTGGGGGCGCCGACGTTGGCCTTCCCCCGCGCCGCCGCCGCGGCCGCCTGGATGTACCTGCTCGGTGGCGGCCTCGTCATCGGCGCCTACGCCATCGACGGGGGTCCCTACGGGGACGACACCGACGGCGTGCGGCTGTTCATCGTCGCCTTCCTGCTGGTCGTGGTGGCCCTCGCCGTGGCCTGGATCTGCATCGGCACCACGGTCATCGCGCTGCGCACCGCCGGCCTGTCGCTGAAGCGAACGCCCCTGTTCGCCTGGTCCTCGCTGGTGGCCGCCGCCGTCTGGGTGGTCACCCTGCCCGTGCTGGGCGCCATGGTTCTCATCGCCTACATCGACCTCCGCTACGGCGGCGCCGGCGGCTTCATCAGCGGCGGCGGGGCGGCCACCCTCTACAGCCGCATCTCGTGGAGCTTCAGCCAGCCCGCCGTCTACGCCTTCGCCATCCCGGTGCTCGGCTTCCTCGGCTCGGTCGTCCCCGTGTTCAGCAGCACCCGGCACCAGATGCACCGGGTGGCGATGGGGCTCATCGGCGCCTTCGCGGCGCTCTCGGCGGGAGCCTGGACGGTCCCCGCCTTCGGCCCGGAGCCCACCCCCTGGCTCTACGAGCTGCCCTGGGTGGCGGTGTCCATCGCCATCCTCCTGCCGCTGCTCGGACTCTTCGGCCTCTGGGCGCTCACCCTCCGCCAGGGCCAGCTCCGGCTGGCCAGCCCGCTGCTCTTCGGCGCCAGCGCCGGGCTCATGCTGCTCGTGGGCGTGGCGGCCGGCGCCCTCCAGGCCATCGAACCGATCAAGACCCTGACCGACGGCGGCGGGTCGTCGCTCTACGGCACCACCGTCACCACCTCGGTGGCCTCCTACGTCGTGCTGGCCGCCGCCATCGCCGCCATCGGGGGCGTGGTGTTCTGGGCGCCGAAGATCGTCGGCCGCCAGCTGCCGGAGGTCGGCGCCCGCCTCGTCGCGCTGCTGCTGCTGGCCGGCACCGTGCTCTGGAGCTTCCCCGACATCATCTCCGGCCTGCTCGGGCAGCCCGGCATTCCGGGCGTGCCGGCCCTCGACAACCAGGGCCCGATCGAGGTGCTCAACGGCGTGTCGGCGTTCGGCGGAGTGGTCCTCGCCGTCGCGGTCGTCGCCTTTGTCGCCCTGCTCATCCGGGCCACACGGAGCGCCGAGCTCCCCGGTGACGACCCGTGGTCGGGCCACACCCTCGAGTGGGCGACCAGCTCGCCGCCGCCCCTCGGCAACTTCGCCAGCTTGCCGGCCATCACCTCCGAAGCCCCGCTGTACGACGCCCGTCACCAGGCTGAGGAGGCGAACGCCTGATGGCCGCCACCGCCACCACCACCGCCGTCAGCCCGCTCGTCGCCGCCCCGCCGCCCGGCGCCCGGCGGCCCCGGGTGCTGTTCACCGGAGCCGCCTTCGGGGCGGCCGCCTCTGCTCTCGTCGTGCTCTCCACGCTGGCGGTGTACCTGCAGGTGCGGGACGACTTCCTCGCCAGCGGCGCCACCACCCTCCCCGACGACGTCCTCCTGCCCCTCACCCCGGGGGGCATGGGCATGCTCACCCTGTCGATGTCGGTGGTCACCGTCATGTGGGCCGTCTGGGCCCTCCGCCGCGACGACCGCACCCACGCCTACCTGGCCATCGGCATCACGCTCCTGCTGGGCGTGGCCTTCGTCAACTCCACCATCTACCTGTACCAGCAGCTGTCCCTCCCCCTCACCGGGTCGGCCACCGGCGGCCTGCTGTACGTCGTCACCGGCACCCATCTGGTCATGGTGGCGGTCGGCCTGATCTTCGTCATGGTCATGGGCTTCCAGTCCCTGGGCGGCCAGCTCACCGGTCGCGATGCGGAGGGCATGAGCGCCGCCGCCCTCTACTGGTACGTCACCGTCGCCGTGTACACCGTCATCTACTACGGCATCTACATCACCAAGTAGCGAGGCCTTCTCCTTCGATGCTCACCACCGGATCCAAGTGGTTCTTCGGGCTCGGCGCCGTCTCGTTCGTGCTGGCGGCCGCCTACGGCTGGAGCACGGGCGGCACCCGGCTCGGGCCGGTGACCTCCGGCTACTACGGGGGCGTCGGCGACCACCTCGGCTACACGCTGCTGGTTTCCACCGGCCTGGCCGCCATGTTCCTCGGCGTGATCTCGGTGGTCACGCGCGACGCCAACCCCTCGGCGCTGGCCGAGCTGGCCGGGACCGACGACGCGCCGGTGGCGGTGCCGCCGGCCCACGCCTCCTACTGGCCGATCGTCGGCGCCTTCGGAGCCGCCCTCACCGTGCTCGGCCTCGTCATCAGCAACGTGCTGTTCGTCATCGGGTTCCTCGTCCTGCTCGGCGTGCTGGTCGAGTGGATGGTGCTGGCCTGGTCCGACCGGGCCACCGGGGACCCTGAGGCGAACCGGCTCGTGCGGTCTCGACTGATGGCTCCCTTCGAGGTGCCGGTGGCCGGCTTCCTCGTCGTGGCCGGCGCCGTCGTGGCCATCTCCCGACTGCTGCTCACGTCGTCGAAGCTCGGCGCGACCGTCGTGGCGACCGTGCTCGGCATGCTGATCCTCGGGATCGGCGCCCTGATCGCGGCCAAGCCGAAGCTGTCCCCCAACATCGTGGCTGGCATCCTGGCCGTCAGCGCCCTCGGCATCGTGACCGTCGGCGTGGTGTCGGCCGCCCGTGGCGAGCGCCTGATCGAGCACCACGAAGAGGAGCACCTCGAGGGCGAAGAGGGCGGCGGTGGGCCGGGCATCCAGCCCAACATCCCCGCCGGCACCAGCTCCGCCACCACCACCGTCCCCGCCGAG
>Ga0136618_10001082_pt1 | contig 10296 bp, 7 predicted proteins | sample AntDrymUQ3302106_2_FD_104805 | JGI IMG/M metagenome (GOLD analysis project Ga0136618, IMG submission 104805) | Polar desert sand microbial communities from Dry Valleys, Antarctica - metaG UQ330 (21.06) | ecosystem: Environmental > Terrestrial > Soil > Desert | place: Antarctica: Dry Valley...
GACCGCCGAAAGGGTCTTCCACAGAATGAGCGCGTCCAGAGCAAGCGACCAGTTCTCGACGTAGCGGAACCCGGAGCCACGCCAGGAAGGCGCCGCGGAGTCCGGCCAGCTCGGCCGCCGGCGGTCGAGCCGGCCGAAGCCGGTGAAGCCCGCCGCGGGCGGCCGGCCGGGGCTTGCCGGGGCTTGCTGCGCTTCTTGGGCATCCGCTGTTCCCTCGCAGTGGTCCGACGAGAACCCACGCTAGCGAGCGTCGCCGCCAGCGGGGAGCCGCCTCCGCGACGCTTCATTGCCGGCAGCGCCCGCTCAGCGGCCGAGGGCCCCATCTGCGGAAGGCCTCACGCGTACGCTCCGCGCGCCGACATTCCTGACTGTCACGGAGGGGCGGTCAGGGGCCCAAGCCGAGGAAGTTCTGGAGCCACCGGTTGAGCCGTGCCGGGGGAGACGACCAGGTCGTGTTCCCCGGCCCCCTCAGGGGACAGCGCCCTATCCGGCCGGCCCGCTCGGAGAGCGCTGGCAGCCGGAGACTGCCACCTCCCGCCAGGCATCGCGGGACGCCTGATCCTCCATCCGCCAGTTACCCTGGGGACCCACGGCTTGCCAGTACAGCCACATGCGGATGTCCTCGTGGTCCGCAATCCACTGTGCGTCGGCCCGGATGGCGTCTGCGCGCCGGGTCTGCAGGGCCGGATCCGGCTTGGCACCCGGGGGGAGGACATACTGCCCGTACTCGGTGACGAGCAGCGGTTTTCCTGTGGTGACCATGACGCTGTACCAGTTCAGGAAGCTCGGGCTCTGGGTCATCGGCGAGGGAAGGGGGGAATACCAGTCGAGCGCGGAGAAGTCGGCATACTCGTCCCCTGGCCACCAGGCCCAGGGGTCCCCGACGTAGTGCGCCTCCTGTCCAGGGTGCCACCAGTAGGCCATGTAGACCGGCCCCCACTGGATCGTCGGATTGGCCTGCTTGACGGTGGTGTACAGGTGCCGTTGCAAGGCGACGAACTCGCTCGCCGTCATGTCGTTCTCGGGCTCATGGAACGCCGTCGCGTACACGCCGGTGCGGGGAACGCTCATGGCCCAGGCCCGTACGGCCTCGTCGTAGCGTCCGGCGGCAGCACCCCTGAAGTCCCCTCCCGGCGGCTTCCAGGACACGAACGACCGAAGCCCGGCCGACGGGTCCGCTCCAGCGGACGACGTGGCGAACTGCGCGGGCAGAGTCGGATCGAAACTGCGCCTGACGGTGAGCGGACCCAGCTCGGCGGCCGCATGCTGGAAGTCCGTCAGGGTGGCCGTAACTCGTCCGTCACTGACCGGACTGTTCACCGCCGCTCCTACTGCGAGGCAGTCGACGGCGTACACCTCGGCCCCCGGGCCTTCATCCGGAGGGACCCCGGCTGGTGCCGCCGCGCCTTGGTACCGACCGCTAGAGGCATCGACCGACCTGACAACGAAAAGCGCGACGACGACCGCGAGGGTGGCCACGAGTGCAGCGGCCAGCCACCGGCGCGAGCTCCAGCCTGCCGGCGCTGCGACTGAGCCCGACGACATGGACTCCCTGGTCGAGCGGGCGCCGGGACCGCCCAGCCAGGCTGTCCGGGGCATCTGCACTCCTCTGCTGTTCACTGCACTGGACACCTGTCTGCCGGGGCAACGGACAAGAGCGCTCCGACGATACCCGGCTCCGCCGGATTCGCCGGGACGCTGGGGCTCCCATCCTCCGGCCGCCGGTTCCGGAAAACCTGCCGGTGTTCCTCTTCGCTCTGCAGAGCAAAGCTGCTGGTCAGCCGCGAACGGCCACACGTTACCAATAAGGTCAAGAACTCAACTCTAGGTAACTCTTTCCGTTACGCTCCGCATGGTACGGTCTTCGGGACTCGAGCGTGGCGTCCGCCCGGTAAATGATCCGGGGACTCGCCGCGTCAACCCGCTAGTGCCGGGCGTCAACGCCCTGACGTCACGGTCCACGCGGAGTTTCGACTGCTCGGACGGCCGCGCGCCGCGAGAGGCCGAAGACCCGTATGACGCGTTCTTCCGTTCCGCCGAGTCGGACCGAGCGGTCTAGACTCACCAAGGAGGGCCCGCTCGTGTGGCGGGGAGGCGCAGCACCGGCCCCCTTTTCGGCCGCTGGATGGTATCCACTGTCCAGAACTCGAACTCTTGTCAAGCGGGGCTCGGGCCCGGCTCGTGCGCCTCAATGGCCACGAGCCGCGGACGGCGAGGATGAGGAGAGGCTGAGCCTGTGCCCAATAACACCTTTGCAGACTCGATGCGCCTGAGCGACTACGCCGTCTTGCTCCTCCGGCACTGGCTGGCCGTCCTGGGTGGACTCGTCCTGGGTCTGGGGCTCGCCGTCGGGTATCTCATGACGGCGGACACGGAGTACACCGCCCGGACCTCGCTCCTCGTCACCCCGATCACCACAGCTGTCCAGGAGATTCCGGGCCAGCGCTCGGCCACGGAGATCAACCTCGACACCGAGGCTCAGCTGGTGACCTCGGCCGAGACGGCGGCCGCAGCCGCAGCCGCGCTGGGCCTGACCGACGATGAGGCCGCCAGGCTTGCCGCCGGGGTCTCGGTCACGGTGCCTCCCAACAGCGAGATCCTCGACATCGCTGTCAACAGCGGGACCGCCGAGCACGCCCGGCGCGGCGCCCAGGCCGTCGCCCAGGCCTACCTGGACCGGCGACAGGCAACTGCGCAGGCCGCACTCGCCGGCCAGGTGCAGGGGCTGCAGACGCGCATCGACTCGCTGAACCAGCAGCTGCAGGACCTGACGCGCCTCGGGGCTTCGCTGGAGGCCGGGTCAGCTGAGCTGGCGTTGATCCGGGATCAGGTCGCCGGTCTCACCAACCAGTTGGCCAACCTGAACAGCCTCCAGAGCCAGGCCGCGTCCGTCAGCGTGTCTCCCGGCCGGATCGTCACGCCGGCCGCATTGCCCACCGCCCCCACGAGCCCGGACACGCTCATCGCGCTCACGGCCGGCGGCGCCCTGGGACTCCTCGCGGGCGTCGGTGCAGCAGCCTGGGGACACCGCAGGGACGACCTCCTCCGGGGCATCGGCGACCTGCGTCGACGGACGTCGATCCCCGTGGCCGCGACGGTTCCCACATCCCTGCACGTCGACGAGACGGTCCTCGTCGACGCGTCGGCGGCCGACGGCCGCGCGTATGCCCGCATGCGCAACCTAGTGACCTCGAGCCTCGAGGACAGCGCCCGTCGCGTCGTCCTCGTGGCGGGTGTCCGGCGGGGCGGGGGACCGGTCGCCGTGAACCTGGCCGCGTCGCTGGCGAGAGCCGGCGAGGACGTGTACCTGCTGTGCGGGGACGCCGCGACGGTCCGATCTCTGGTCGGAGAGCAACCGGCCGGGAGCCTGGCTGACACACGTCCGCCTCGCCCGTCGCCACAGGCAGCGGCCTACTGCGTCCCCGCCGTACCGAACCTTCGCGTCCTCGCGCTCCGTCGGGACACCGACCACGCCAGTGCGCCGGCGTCGACGCGCGGTCTCAAGGACGTCATCGCGGTGCTGAGCGCGACCGCCTACGTGGTCATCGAGGCGCCGCCGATGACCGACAGCCCCGATGCGCAGACGCTGGCGCCCGTGGCGGGCGTGGTGGTTCTCGTCGTGGAGACGGGCCGAACGCGCGCACGTGAGATCTCGGACGCCCTAGCTGAGTTCAGGTCGGTCCACGTCCCGGTGCTCGGCGCCGTCGTCGTCCGGTATCGGAGGGATCGCCTGTCAGCAGGCGACCAACCGACACCCACCGGACCGAGGTGGGGGGATCGTCGGTCAAGGCCGTCTCGGAGGCTGGCGAGGTGGTGGACCGGCTCCCACCCGAACGTCACTCGCCCCCTGCCGGAGCCAGACCAGCCCGTCGGGTCCGCAGTGGGCGACCACACCGGTACGACCGGATCCGCAGGACCGGCGCCGGCCCAGGAGCCCTCGCTGACGCGCGGTAGACCCCGGTGACCAGCCCGCCGGGGGCAACGGCGCCGCCTTCGGCATGGCCTCCCGGCGAGCTCCCGGAGCACCCCTCGCCACGACGGGCACCTGTGCACCCGGGCTGGCCACTGACCGCCCTGTTGGTGCTCTATCCGCTCTGGTGGGCGTTGGGCCTGGGCACACTCATCGTCTACCTCTTGGCCGTGCCCATGGCCATACACCTGTGGTTTCGGCGCCCCACCGCCGTGCCGCCCGGCTTCGGTCTGTGGCTTCTCTTCCTGGCTTGGGTCGTGGTCAGCACTCTCATGCTCGGGTACGACCCGCCCGGAACGGTGCCAGGTTCGGTCGCCGGGCGGCTGATCTCGGTCGCCTTCAACCTCGCCGGCTACCTCGCGGCGACGGTGATACTCCTGTACGCGGGAAACCTCACCGAAAAGGAGTTCCCTCGTCGCCGGCTCGTCCGCCAGCTCGGAAGTCTCTTCGTCGTGGTCCTGGTCGGCGGCCTGCTGGGGACGCTGCTCCCGGCGCTCGAATTCACGTCTCCGGTTGAACTGCTCCTGCCGAGGTCGGTGGTCAGCGACGGCTTCGTTCGCAGCCTGGTGCATCCCTCCGCCGCACAACTGCAAGAGGTGCTCGGGTACACGTCTCCCCGGCCGTCTGCTCCCTTCGGTTACACCAACACCTGGGGCAACTGCCTGGGGCTGCTGCTCGGTTGGTTCGTCATCAGCTGGATCGCTCAGCCCAACGTCCGCCGACGCGTGTTCGGCCTGCTCATCGCAGCTCTCGGCGCCATTCCGGTCGTGTACTCGCTGAACCGAGGGCTGTGGCTGGGACTGGGCCTCGTCCTGACGTTCGCTGTCGTTCGGCTCGCCCTCCGCGGGCGCTTTCTCGTACTCACCGGCCTGCTCGTCGCGCTCACCGTGGCCGCCACCGTCCTGGCTGCCTCCCCCCTGACGAGCATCATCGAGGGACGCCTCGACAACCCCAAGAGCAACAACATCCGGGCGTTCACGACGGAGAGCACCCTCGAGGTCGTCAGCGAGTCGCCGGTCATCGGGTTCGGCTCCACCCGGGCGGCCCTCGGAAGCAGCCAGTCGATCGCGGTGGGACCCAACCCCGACTGCCAGCGGTGCGGGAACCCGACCCTCGGCAGCAACGGGCAGTTGTGGCTCCTGCTGATCGCCCAGGGCTATGGAGGAGCCGCCCTGTACATCGCCTTCTTCCTTCGTTCCATGTGGGTCTACCGAAGAGACCACACACCGATCGGGGTCGCCGGGTTACTGGCGTGCGGGCTGCCGCTCTTCTTCATGTTCGTCTACAACTCGCTTACCATGCCGCTGGTGATCGCGTTCCTGTCCATTGCGCTGCTGTGGCGGAACCAGCGCGAGGGCCCGGCGGCTCGCGGGGCCGGCTCTGCGACCGGGCTCGCCCGCACCGACCGACCCATCGGGGTCGTGCGGTGACCGACGACCGCACGACGCACCTGCGCCACGTCGGGCGGCTCTTGTGGCCCCCACCGCTCGAGATGACCCTCGGCCGCCCGGCACGGGGGTCACGGACAGGCGGGCTCCATCGGGAGTACCTCCTGCTGCCAAATGCGCGGGCACCGCGTCTCCTCGTCCCGCACGGCCGGCGTCAGGCAGCCGCGGCTGCGCTGCGCGGATACGGCATGGGGAGAAACCGGGCGGCTCGCTGGCGGGCGAAGGTTCTGGCCGCCGGGCTGGCGTCGGGTGTCGTCCCCCTGGTCATGCGTGACCGTGTGCGGCTGTGCGTAGCGACGGGACGTCCGGCGCCCGTCAGCGCCATCGAGTCCTACCTCGGTGAGGTCCTCAGGTCCGAGGTCCTGCTCAGCATGTATCTCGGAGCCCCCCGGGCCAACCGCAAACCCGTGTTGCAGATCCTGAACCCGGCCGGCAGGACCGTGGCCTACGCCAAAGTGGGAATCGATCCGCTCACCTGCCAGCTCGTCCGAGCCGAGGCCGCCGCTCTCCGAAGGCTGGCGACAGCCGGACTGAAGCGGACCACACCGCCGCAGGTTCTTCACGACGGTCCGTGGAACGGGCTCGAGCTCCTCGTGCAGTCCCCCTTGCCGGTGGATGGCCGCAGATGGCGTCCCGACATCCGGCGCGTGCTCGAGTCGCAGGCGGAGGTCGCAGCGATCGGAAGGTCGACAGGCGAAAGACTCGCGGGCTCGACGTACTGGGCGTCATTGCTCGGCCGGATTCGGACACTGCCGCCCTCGCCCGCAGCCGGGAAGCTGGCGCTCTCGACAGCCCGGCTGGCCCACGAGCTTGGCAATGTTCCCCTCGACGTGGGCGCGTGGCACGGCGACTGGACCCCGTGGAACACAGCACAGGTGGGCGATCGGCTGCTCGTGTGGGATTGGGAACGCTTCGGGACGGCGGTGCCGGTCGGCTTCGACACGCTGCACTGGCACCTGCAGTCGGACCTGGTCGAGCGACTCGCGGACCCACTCGAGTCCGCACGACGGTGCGTGTCCGAAGCAGGTCAGCGCCTGGCTCCACTCGGGGTGACCCAGGGGCAGGCCCGGGCTGCGGCGATCAGCTACCTGATCGAACTCACCACGCGCTACCTCGGCGACCGGCAGTCGGAGGTAGGTGCCCGACTGGGCGACGTCGACACGTGGTTGCTCCCGGCGATCGCCTCCTCGCTGGGCAGCGGACAAGACCCCGAGGCGAGGACACCATGACCTTTGGCGAGACGATTGCCGGCACCCTGCGCCAGTCACCGGTCGCGAAGCGGACGGTGCAGACCCTCACCCGAACCGTCGGCGTGGCGACCAGCCGGTGGCGCATGACGCCGGCATTTCTCATCATCGGCGGCCAGCGCTGCGGAACGACGTCGATGTACCGCACGCTGAGCAGCCATCCCGCCGTGGGGAAGGCAGTACGGCACAAGGGGGTTCACTACTTCGACACCGACTACGCACGAGGAATGCGCTGGTACCGCGCGCACTTCCCTCTCCAGCGGACTGCCCTGGAGGTGGAGCGGAGGACGGGTGTGCGGGCTATGACCTTCGAGTCGAGCCCCTATTACATGTTCCACCCGCTGGCGGCTGAGCGGATCGCGCGCGACCTCCCTGGCGTGAAGGTGCTCATCCTCCTGCGTGACCCGGTGGAGCGCGCCTACAGCGCTCATGCCCACGAGTTCGCACGTGGCTACGAGGACCAGGACTTCGAGACGGCCCTCGCCCTGGAGAACGCCCGTCTCGCGGGGGAGACGGAGCGACTGATACGGAACCCTGGCTACCGCAGCCACTCCCATCAGCACCACGCTTACCTGCACCGGGGGCGCTACATCGACCACCTCGAGCGACTCGAGCGCGTGTTCGGCCGGACATGCATGCACGTCGTCGACAGCCACCGGTTCTTCACCGAACCTGAGCCGGTGTACGACGGGGTGTTGCGTTTCCTTGAACTGCCGAACACGGGCTATCCGGTGTTCGAACAGCACAACGCACGCCCACGGTCGCCGATGTCTCCGCAGCTGCAGGAGCGCCTCGACGCGTATTTCGCTCCGTACGACGAGCGACTCATGACGTGGTTGGGAGGTGCGGTCAGCTGGCGGGCCGACGCCGGTCACGCCGGCCGACAACCAGCGTGAGCTCCACGGCAGCTGGTGAACCGGCGACCGTCGGGGCCGGGCAGGGGATGCCCAGGATTGCCCGAGGGGGTGCGCTCAACCTGCTGGGCGCCGTCATCACCTCGATCACCGGGGTGGTCCTGGTCATCGTCGTCACGCGGGCCCTGCCACCGTCGGAGGCCGGAATCTTCTTCGCGCTCACGTCGCTGTTCCTCCTCGCGGAGATGGTGGCACGGCTCGGCACGAGCACGGGGCTGGTGTACTTCATCGCCCGATTCCGGGCTCTGGGGCAGACGGATCGGATCCGGGCCTGTCAGCGGGTCGCACTCATCCCGGTCGTCGTCCTCTCCCTGGCCATGGCATTCGTTCTGGCCTTCTGGGCCCCTGCCTTCGCCCGCCTGGTCGGAGGCGGGACGGGGGAGGGAACCCGGGCAGCCGTTCTCCTCCTCGCCGTAGTGCTGCCTGTGACGACGCTGTCGGACACCTTTCTGTCCGCGACCCGCGGGCACGCGACGATGCTGCCGACTGTGGTCCTCGACCGGATCACCCGCCCCATCCTCCAGCTGGGGCTGGTGGCCCTGGCGGTTACGGTGGGATCGGTGTCGCTGCTGGCCGGTGCCTGGGCGCTGCCGTGGGTGCTGTCGGCAGCGCTGGCCGCGGGGTGGCTTCTCCGGCTGCAACGGGGTCTCCCGCAGTCGGCGGGCGGGACCCCGGGTCGGACCATGTGGCGGGAGTTCTGGACGTTCACTGGTCCGCGAGCGGTGAGCAGCCTGGTGCAACTGGCCCTGCAGCGGCTCGACATCATTCTGATCACCGTTCTCATCGGGCCGGCGCAAGCGGCGGTCTACATGGCAGCGACGCGCTTCCTGGTGGTGGGCCAGCTCACCGGCACGGCCATCTCCACAGCCGCTCAGCCGCGGTTGGCCGAGTTGCTCGCGGTCGGCGACCGAACCTCGGCCAGGGCGGTCTACCAGTCGGCAACCGGGTGGATCGTGCTGTTGACCTGGCCGCTGTACCTCCTGTGCGCCGTCTTCGCCGACGCAGTGCTCACCGTCTTCGGCTCCGGCTACAGCGCCGGCCGGCCGGTGATCCTCGTGCTGGCCGGGGCGATGCTGGTGGCCACCGCCTGCGGCATGGTGGACATGCTGCTCAACATGGCCGGGCGAACATCGTGGACGCTGGGCAACTCCATCCTCGCCCTCGCCGTCATGGTGACGGTGGACCTGTGGCTCATCCCCTCCCTGGGGATCCTGGGCGCGGGGATCGGGTGGGCCGCGGCCATTCTCGTCAACAACCTGCTACCGCTGATCCAGCTGACCCTCTCGCTCGGACTGCATCCGTTCGGGCAGGCCACATGGCGTGCCGCCGCTCTGTGTGGCCTCTGCTTCGGAGTTCTTCCAGCGGTCGTCCACCTGTCGGCCCCCGGAGAGCCGTGGCCGGCGGTCTCTGCCGTCCTCATCGGCGGAGTGATCTTCCTGGCGGTCTGTGTGTGCCAGCGGTCGACGCTCGCCCTTCCGCCCCTGCGGGAGCTGCGCACCCGCAGGCGGTCCACCCCCGCTCAGCCCGACCTGGTGCAGGCTCCGTCCGGAGGAGTGTCGTGACCACCGCGCGCGAGACCCCGCCCCCGCCCTCCCGGATGCAGCTGAACCCCTGGCGGCTGGGCGTTCTCACGGCACGAGGAGTCGTGTCCGACCGGAGGGAGCGCCGGCGAGCCACGGCGGGTTCATCGCACGAGCGCCGCCTCACTCCACGTGCCCTGGATCCCCGACTCCGGGAGCCGGTCTTCGTACTGGGGGCAGCCCGGTCCGGCACGACGTTCCTGGGCTCCTGCATCGGCGCTCTGCCGGACGTGTCCTACCACTTCGAGCCGCGGGTGACCAAGGCCGCCGCTCGCGAGGTGTACGAGGGCCACTGGCCGCAGCGGCGGGCCGCGATGGTCTTCCGTTCGTCCTACGGGCTGCTGCTCCTCGCCGCCGGGCACGGCGGCCTGCGTTTCGTCGAGAAGAACCCGGAGAACTGCTTCATCATCCCGTTCCTGATGAGAACGTTCCCCGACGCCCAGTTCGTGCACATCGTCCGCGACGGACGTGACGTGGCCGTGTCGCACGCGGAGAAGCCCTGGCTGGGCGCGCGCTCGGCAGCCACCGGGCAGCGCGGCCGCGGTGGTCAGGCATGGGGCCCCTGGGCCCGCTGGTGGGTGGAGCCGGAACGGGCTGGGGAGTTCGAGGCAGCGTCCGACCTCACACGGACCGCCTGGAGTTGGCGCCGGTTCACCGATTCGGCGCGCAGCCACCTGTCCACGATCCCGAGCGACAGGGCGCTGACGATCCGCTACGAGGCGCTGGTGCAGCGCCCGCAGGAGGTCGCGCAGCACCTCGCCACCTTCCTCGGCCACCCCCGTCCCCCGGCAGAGCTGTCCGCGGCACTGGCCCGGGCTGATGCGGGCTCGGTCGGGCGATGGCGTCAGGCCCTCGACGAGCAGGGGCGGTCAGACGTCTACCGAGAAGCGGGAGCACTGCTGCGTGAACTGGGATACGTCGAGTGAACAGGCCGAGCGGCACAGCCGGACGCGGCCTCCTCGTCACCGGGCTGCCGCGCAGCGGTACGAGTTGGGTCGGCAAGATGATGGAGGCCTCAGGAGAGGTCGTCTACGTCAACGAACCGCTCAACCCGCAGCACCCGCCGGGGCGCTCACACGGCGTCCTGAGTGCGAGGGTGACCCGGCGGTTCCAGTACATCAGTCAGGACGACGACGA
>Ga0136618_10001083_pt1 | contig 10296 bp, 10 predicted proteins | sample AntDrymUQ3302106_2_FD_104805 | JGI IMG/M metagenome (GOLD analysis project Ga0136618, IMG submission 104805) | Polar desert sand microbial communities from Dry Valleys, Antarctica - metaG UQ330 (21.06) | ecosystem: Environmental > Terrestrial > Soil > Desert | place: Antarctica: Dry Valley...
GGCCGCACGCGGCCTATCGCGCTACGGATACGCCAACCTCGCACTCGCCGACGTGGCGCGCGACGCGGGTTACACGCGCGGAGCGCTCTATCACCAGTTCAAGGACAAAGAGGACTTGGTGCTAGCGGTGCTGGAGTGGGTCGATCGCACTTGGCGAGACGATGCGGCTCGTTTGATTGAGCCGGGCCAGGCTCCCGCCGACGAACTGCTGGCGCTGGCACGCGCGCACGCCATCTATTGCCGGCGGGACGTCGCTCGTTTCGCAATGGCGCTGAGACTCGAGTTCAGCGGCCAGGATCACCCCGTGGGGCGTGAGATCGACCGGGTCTCAGAAACCATGGTGAGGCGCTGCGCTCGCCTCATCAGCACGGGGCGAAGGCAGGGCTCGATTCCGCCTGGACCGCCGGCAAGGACCACCGCCCTCGCTCTCGTGGGCGCGTTGGAGGGGGCGGTCATCGGAGTCGCCGGACGCGCGCCGCACGACGAGGTGCTTGCCGCCCGAGCCGTCGCGGGCGTCCTCGCGCTTACCGACTGATCTCGGCGCCGGCCTGCTTCGGGTCGATCAGGATCTTCGCGTGCGTCTCTGGGTCGCCGAGCGCGCCAAAAGCTCCGTCGACTCCCTCGAGCCCAACGCTGCCAGTGACCATGGGGGTCGCGTCGACCTCGCCCTCGGCGAGCTTGTGCAGCGTCTCGCGGTACTCGGCCGGCGTATAGCCCACGACGAAGCGCATGTCGATCTCCTTGTTGATCGCCATTGATGGACGGATCCGATCGGCGCCCATGCAGACCCCGACCACGACGACGCGCGTCATCATCGGCGCCTCGCCGATGATCCCGTCGATCACGCCGGGAACGCCGACGCACTCGAACACGACCGGGCTCTTCGGCTTCGCGCCGACGGCTTCGGCCGCGCGCCAGATGTGCCACCAGGGAAGCCGGAGGCGATGGGCCTTCTCGACTGCGCCGACCACCGTGTCGAGCACATCGGGGATGTCGTCGAGGTGGCCCTCGGATGCGCTCGTCCCATACGGCGATTGCGACGCCGGGTCCACCACGAAGTCGGCCCCGCAAGCCTTCGCAAGCGCGCGACGACCGGGCGAGAGGTCGCTCGCGACGACGTTGCGCACCCCGCTCGCTTTCAGCAGCAGGATCACGGCGAGCCCCACGGGGCCGCAGCCGATCACAATCGCCGTCTGGCTCTTCTTGACCTCGCCCCGCTTCACAGCGTGCCAGCCGACAGCCATGGGTTCGGTCAAGACGGCGATGTCGGGCGGGAGACCGTTCGGGACGGGGAAGGCGAGGGACTCCTCGACGAGCATCTGCTCTGCGTAGGCACCGGGCGCCAGGGTCGAGAGACCGGTTGTGTGGACCGCAGAGCCGCGGCGAAGCAGCGGCACCGCGACCACAGGCGTCCCAGCCGGAATTCTCTTTCGAGAGGAGACTGGCCCGTGGTCAACGACCTCCCCGCAGAACTCATGCCCGAGGACGACCTCCTGCTCGGAGCGCATGAAGTCGTCGTAACCCGTTTCGACCATCACGTCGGCGAGCTCGTCGCAGTGATGGCGGGCGTGAAGGTCGGAGCCGCAGATGCCGCAGCGCAGGACGTCGATCAGGAGCTGGCCTTTGGCGGGCACCGGGGTCTCACGCTCGACGACCGAGAGCTCGGCCTGGTAACAGCTGACCGCCTTCACCGCCCGGACGATACCCCTCAGGCGAGGAGCAACTCAAGCGCCCGGTTCACGACGTCTCTGCGGCTCCGCCCGTCGTGATCGGCCGCGACGAAGTGGTTGCCGGTGAAAAGGGACATAGCGAGGAGGCAGCGCGCCTCGACATCGTCCTCGTCGGCGGAAAGCTCACCGAACAAGGAGCGCAGATAGTCCATTCGCCGGTTGTCGACCCTGCGCAGGCGCCTCGCGACCGACTTGTCCCGGCGTGCCCAGTCGCGGACTGCAAGCTCGGCCTTCAGCAGGGGGCCGACGGACGATGCGATCCCGAACAGTCGCTCCAGCCTCTCCCTCGCGCCTCCGCCCTCGCTTTCGACGCGCTCGATCACCAGGTCGACCATGACCCGCTCCCACTGATCGAGCATCTCGGCGAGGAGTGCCTCGCGCCCGTCGAAGTGCCAGTAGAAGCCTCCCTTGGTGACGCCCAGATCTCGCGCGAGCGGCTCGACCCGCACGGCGTCCGGACCGCCGGCGGCGAGGGCGCGAAGACCTTCTTCGATCCAAGCGCTCCGTGGCGTGCGCGTAACGGCCATATCCATACGCTATCGTATAAATACGCTACCGTATGGATGGAGGTCCATGATGAGCACGACGAGGCTCCCGACGACCGCGCATACCTCCCGCCCCTGGCGGATCCACGAGATCGCACCCGACTTCCGGCTCGAGGATGTCTGGGCGCTGCCAACGCCCGGCGGCCCGGACGACTTTTCGCGCCTGATCGAGCAGATGTCCTCAGGCAAACCGGGCGAGGGCAGCTCGCTCGCGGCGCGCGCGCTCTTCGCGATCCGCTGGAAGCTGGGCGAGATGTTCGGCTGGGACGATCCCAAGGACGGCATCGGCTCGCGAGTGCCATCGCTACGGGACCGGCTGCCGGCTGATCTGCGTGACGGCTCCGCGGGGCCGCCGACGCCCGGGCTCCCATTCAGCCCCCTGTATCTGACAGACGACGAATGGGCGGCCGAGATCGCCAACGAGACCGTCCACGGCGTCATGCACCTGAGCTGGGTTTCGGACGGTGCCGGCGGCTACCGCGGTCAGATGGCGGTTCTCGTGAAGCCCAACGGCTTCTTCGGAGCTGCCTACATGGCGGCGATCAAACCGGCTCGCTACCTCGTCGTCTATCCGGCGATGCTGCGCCAGATCGAGCGCGACTGGCAGCACCGCGCTGCCCCGGCGTAGTAGGTTCCTCCGCCGATGGCCACCGTTCACGAGACCTACGATTTCGACGTTCCCGTCGAGCGCCTCTACGAGTATCTCTCGGTGCACGAGAACCTGAAGATGCTCTTCGGCATCGACGTCGAGCGGATCTCGGAGGGCTCGAGCGAGCCGAACGGCGTCGGTGCGGTCAGAAAGCTCTCCTTCAAGGGCATCGGAGCTTTCGAGGAGACGATCACTGAAGCGGTGCCGAACGAGCGGATCGAGTACCGGATCACAAAGGGAAGCCCGCTCCGCGACCACCACGGGATCATGGTGTTCTCCTCGACCGCGGCTCTGGGAAGCCACCTCGATTACACGATCAACTTCGACGCGGCGGTCCCGGGACTTGCCCGCGCCGTTGCCGCGGGCCTGTCGAAGTCGCTCCAGCGCGGCTTTCCCAAGGTCGCGCGCGAGCTCTGAGCCTCGCCGCTCGCCCGCTTCGTTCGGCACGAGCCGGGCACCAGCCACACCTATACTGAGAATCAGTGACGCCACCGGCAGCGGGAGCCTGAACCCATGCAGCGGATGCAGATTTACGGAGTCAGTTTCGACATGGTCGGCAAACAGCCGATCGTGCTTTTGAAGACCTCCGAGGGCAACCGCTTCCTCCCGATCTGGATCGGCCACCCCGAAGCGGCGGCGATCCTGATGAAGCTCCAGGGCGCATCGACTCCGCGGCCAATGACCCACGACCTCTTGATCGAGCTGCTCGAGCAACTCGATGCCAAGTGCGAGCGCGTCTCGGTCACCGAGCTTCGCGACAACACCTTCTACGCATCGATCACCATTTCCATCAACGGCTCGGAGATCGAGATCGACTCGCGCCCGTCCGACGCAATCGCGCTCGCCGTCCGCTGCCAGGCACCGATCTTCGCCGCTGAAGACGTGATCGAGGAGTCATCGATCGAGTTCGAGCACGAGGTCGAGGACACGGACGAGGTTGTCGAGAAGTTCAAGAACTTCCTCGACGATGTGACGCCCGAAGATTTCGCCGCCGAAGATCAGTAGCGCCGATAAGTGACGTATGTCACACCGCGCCGAAGCTGAGAGGAGGAGGGTCGGCTAGATGGGTCAGAAGCTGCCGCCCGGCCCCCGTGCCCCGAGCCTGATCCAGGGGATGGCCTTCTGGACTCGCCCGCTCTCCTTTCTCGAGCGCAGCCGCGCCCGGTACGGCAAGCGCTTCACCTTGCGCCTCTTTGCCACGCCGCCGTTCGTAACCATCACCGAGCCCGACCAGATCAAGGAGATCTACACGGCTCCGCCCGACGTGCTCCAGCCCGGAGTCGGTGCCCGGGTGCTCACCCCGCTGGTCGGCAGCCACTCGGTGATCCTCCTCGACGGAGCTAGCCACATGGAGCAGCGAAAGCTGATGCTCCCGGCCTTCCACGGTGAACGCATGACACGCCTCACCGATCTCGTCACGCGGGTCACCGCGGAGGAGCTCGACGCCTGGGAGCCGGAGGTCGCCAGGCTCCATCCCCGCTTCCAGGAGCTGACGCTCGAGATCATCCTGCGCGCGGTGTTCGGCCTCGACCCGGGCCCGCGCCTCGACGCTCTCCGCAAGAGTCTGACCGGGCTGCTCTCCTACGGCGACAGCCCGCTGACCCTGATCCCGCCGCCCGAGGACGAGGCGATCCTGGAGCGGAACCTCGCCCGCCTGAACCGCGTCGGTCCGCTCAAGGGCTTTCTCGACAGGCGGAACGAGGTCGATGCCCTCCTCGCCGAGCAGATCGCCGAGCGGCGCGCGTCGACCGACTCAGAGCGCGACGACGTGCTCGAGATGCTGCTCGCGGCACAGCACGAGGACGGGACGCCGATGACGGCCAAGGAGCTACGCGACGAGCTCATGACCCTCCTCGTCGCCGGCCACGAGACGACCGCATCGACTCTCGCCTGGACCTTCTCGCGCCTCGCGCGCGAGCCCCGCGCCCTCGCCGAGCTAACCGCAGAAGTCGAGTCTGAAGACGACGGCCCCTACCTCACCGCGACGATCCAGGAATCCCTCCGCAGCCGGCCGGTCCTGCCGAACACGGCCCCGCGCTACGTCGCCAAACCGATCACGGTTGGCGGCTGGGACTACGAGCCGGGCTGCTCGCTGGTGGCGAACGCCTACCTCGTCCACCACGACCCCGACATCTACCCGGACCCCTACACGTTCCGCCCCGAACGCTTCCTCGACTCGAAGCCCGGCACGTACACCTGGATCCCGTTCGGCGGCGGGCGCCGGCGCTGCCTCGGCTCCAGCTTCGCCATGCTCGAGATGCGCATCGTCCTGGCCGAAGCCCTGCGCCGGTTCGACCTCAAGGCACCTGGCCCCGAGCCCGAGCTGGCCAAGCGCCGGAATATCACGATCTACCCCGGCAACGGCGCCCGAGTCGCCCTCGGCGCCCGCGAACGCGCGACCGTTCCGGCATGAAACCGGTTGACGGGCGGCGCCTCTTCGACCTGGTCGAGCGGCGCCTGACCTGGATGGGGTGGATCGCCAACTCGATCGGTGCCGGGGTCGTCTTCATGGCGATCGGCTTCCTGGTCGCGGTCATCTTTGACGCTGCTGAGCGCGACGAGCTCGGCCGCGAGAACCTGCCGCTTCTTGTCGGCTCGGTCCTCGTGTTCGGCGCCGCGATGACCTGGATCGCCAAGCGCCGCCGGAAGCGGGCGCTGGGGTGGCTTCGCGAAGGCAGGGAGCCGACCGAATCCGAGGGCCGGATGGTCCTCGGCCTGCCCGCGTTCGCGACGATCCTCACCGCCGCCGGGTGGGGACTCGCGAGCGTCCTCGGGTTCTTGTGGAACATCGACCACTCGTTGTCGACCGCGGCGCTGGTCGCCATCGCCTTGTGGCTGGGCGGCGAGACGACTTCCGCGCTCGCCTACCTCGTGACCGAGCGGACGGTGCGCCCGGTGACGGCGATCATCCTGGCCGACCGACCGCTCGAGGGGTCGAGCGCGCCAGGCGTTCGCGACCGGCTTCTCGTCGCGTGGAGCCTCGGCACCGGCGCTCCGATCATCGGCCTGCTCGTTGTCGGAGTCATAGGCTTGACCCGCAACGAGGCGAGCCTGGAGGCGGTCGCCGGGGCGTGCGTCTTCCTCGCCGCGATCGCGATGGCCGTCGGCTTGCTCGCCACGCTTCTGACGGCTCGCGCAATCGCCGACCCTCTGAACTCGATGCGTGACGCCGTCGAGCGCATCGGCCGGGGAGAGCTCGACGTCGAGGTGGCGATCGACGATGCGAGCGAGGTGGGCATGCTCCAAGCCGGCATCAATCGCATGGCTGAGGGCCTGCGCGAGCGCGAGCGGATTCGTGACCTCTTCGGCCGCCAGGTGGGCAAGGAGGTTGCGCGAGCCGCGCTTCGCGACGGAACCCGGCTGGGCGGAGAGGAGCGCGAGATCGGCGCCCTCTTCGTCGACCTCACCGGTTCGACCACGATGGCGCTCGCGATGCCTCCGTCCGAGGTCGTCCGCTTACTCAACAAGTTCTTCCGTGTGGTGATCGACGTTGTCGAGTCCGAGCACGGATTCGTCAACAAGTTCGAGGGCGATGCCGCGCTCTGCGTGTTCGGCGCGCCCGCGGCGAGCGACGATCCGGCCGGCCAGGCCCTTTGCGCAGCTCGCCGGCTGGCCGAGCGCCTCGACCGCGAGGTGCCTGAGGTCGGGTTCGGAATCGGCGTCTCGGCAGGCCCGGCGGTTGCCGGCAACGTCGGCTCCGAGCAGCGGTTCGAATACACGGTGATCGGCGACCCTGTGAACGAGGCGGCACGGCTGTCCGATCTCGCCAAGGAGCGCCAGGTAGGCGTCGTCGCCTCGGACGCCGCGCTCGACCGGGCTTCGGGCGAAGAGGCCGGCAAGTGGGAGCGTGGCGAGCGCACGGTCCTACGCGGTCGCCTCGAAGCCACTGTTCTCGCCTCGCCTCGCGGCTAGCGGCACCCGGGTCCGCAGCGGGCTCTCTAAGGGTCATCCCCAATAGACAGGGCGACCGCTGAGCGAGAGGGTTCCTCCATCAACCACTATGAGAGGAACTAACCCATGCCGGACCAAGACACAACCCAAACGATGCCGGCCGCAGAGCCGCCGAAGCCGGACGGGCCGCGCCGCCTCATGCGCTCGGGGTCGGACCGGATGCTCGCCGGTGTCTCCGGCGGACTTGGCCAGTACTTCAGCGTCGACCCCGTGATCTTTCGGATCGGCTTCGGGGTGACGCTGTTCTTCGGCGGCCTCGGCGCTTTGCTCTATCTGGCGCTCTGGATCTTCGTGCCGTCGGATCAGACGGACGCCGCCGGTGCGTCGCCAGCGCCGCGCACGTTCGGACGTATCGTGTTGATGACCGCAGTCGCGATCGCGGGCTTCATCGGGCTCGCAGTTATTGCGGTCGGAGCGGCGCTGGCCGGAGCGACCGGGAATGGCGTGCTCGTCGCGCTCGTGGTGATCCTCGTCGGCGCAGCGCTTGTCGCCGCGGCATTCCGCGGCGGTGCCCGCTGGCTCATCTTGCCGGCGCTCGCCATGGCGATTCCGCTCGGCACGGTGGCCGCGGCGGACATCGAGTTCGAGGGCGGGATCGGTGAGTCCACCCATACTCCGCAGACGGTCCGTGCCATCCCGGCCGCCGGTTACGAGTTCGGCATCGGCGATCAGCAGATCGACCTGCGCGACCTTGAGTGGACGGAGCGGAGCGTCATCGAAGTGAAGGCCGAGCAAGGCGTCGGCAGACTCCTGATCGCTGTACCGGAGGACGTTTGCGTCGACGGCAACGCAGACGCGACGTACGGCGTGGTCGCCATCGGCGGCAACGAGACGACTGATTCGCTCGATGCTGACTACCGCGCGACGCCGCGTCTCGAGCTCGATGCCCACATCGATGCCGGGAAGATCGAGATCGTGAACGACGATGACCTGGACCTCGACCGCGACCATTTCGGCGGTCGGGATGACATCTCGGGCGGCGAGCTGTTCGACCGCATGCAGGCCGCCTGCGCAGATGAGGACGAAGGGAGCCGCGGCTGATGGAACGAAGCGTCGATCGCCTCTCGTTCGGAGCGGGCCTCGGTCTCATTGCGACCGGGGCCCTGCTCCTTGCCGATCAACGGGACGTGATCGAGCTCGAGATCGAGCTCTTCGGCGCTGTCGTTGCGATCTTTCTCGCCGGCACCGGACTGGCACTCCTGTGGCGCCGGCCCTCCGCTTCGCCCGTTGCGGCACCGTCGGCGTCCGAGTCGCTGACGGTGCCCGATGTCGCATCCGCGCCCGAGCCGGACACGGACCGACTGCGTGATCTTTATCGCGGCGGCTTCGGCATCGCGCTGATCGCGGGGGCGGCTCTCATCGTCCTCTCGCGGACGGGCGCTCTCGACTCGGCAGGCGACGCCATCCTCACGATCCTCGTTGCGATCCTCGCCCTCGCCCTCGTGCTTGCTCCCTTCTGGTGGCGCCTCGGCCGAAACCTCGCCACCGAGCGGGCCGAGCGGATCCGCTCGCAGGAGCGCGCCGAGATGGCGGCCCACGTCCACGACTCGGTCCTACAGACCTTGACCCTCGTGCAGAAGCGAGCCGACGATCCACGAGCCGTCGCTCAGCTCGCCCGCGCACAAGAGCGCGAGCTTCGCGGCTGGCTCTTCACCGGCGACCGGGCGCCCGCTTCCGCAAGCCTTGCCTCCGCGCTGGACGAGGTTGCTGCCGAGGTCGAAGAGGCGCATCGCGTCCCGATCGAGGTCGTGTCGGTCGGCGACGGGCCGGTGGGTGAGCCCGGTTCAGCACTGGTCGCGGCCGCTCGCGAAGCGATGGTGAACGCGTCGAAGTTCGCTCCCGACGCGGGCGAGGTCGCCGTTTACGCCGAGCTCTCGCAGGACCGTGCGCAGGTCTTCGTGCGCGACCGCGGCGACGGATTCGACCCGGAGTCCCAGCCCGCCGACCGCCAGGGCGTCCGCGAGTCCATCATCGGGCGCATGGAGCGATCAGGGGGCACGGCGCAGATCCGCTCGGGCCCCAGTGGGACCGAGGTGGAGCTTTCCATCGATTTGAACGGAGGCGCCAGGTGAGCGCCCCGGTGTCGGTCGTCATCGTCGATGATCACGCGCTCTTTCGTTCGGGCGTGCGAGCTGAGCTGGAGGGCCTGGTCGAGGTCGCGGGTGACGTTGGCTCGGTCGAGGAGGCGGTGCGCCTCGTTTCTGACGTGAAGCCGGACGTCGTCCTCCTCGACGTCCACATGCCTGGAGGCGGCGGGGTGGAGGTCATTCGGAGGGTCGCCGAGACGGCGCCGGCGCAACGCTTCCTCGCCCTATCCGTCTCGGACGCCGCCGAGGACGTGATCGCGGTCGTCCGCGCCGGCGCCCGCGGTTACGTCACCAAAACGATCTCGGGACCGGAGCTTGCCGAAGCGATCGTCCGGGTGCGCGACGGCGACGCCGTCTTCTCCCCACGCCTCGCCGGCTTCGTCCTCGACGCGTTTGCCGGCCAGATCACCGAGGCCGAAGCGGATCCGGAGCTTGACCAGCTCACCTTGCGCGAGCGCGAGGTCCTCCGCTTGATCGCCCGTGGCTATCTCTACAAGGAGATTGGGCTCGAGCTCTCGATCTCGCCGAAGACCGTGGAGGCGCACGTGTCAGCGGTCCTTCGAAAGCTCCAGCTCTCGAACCGTCACGAGCTCAGCCGCTGGGCAGTCGAGCGCCGCCTCGTGGACTGAGCCTCCACGCCGGCTAGTGCCGGAGTCGAAGTTTCGACCGAGTGGCAGGGGTCAAAGCGCCCGATCGCGCTTAGCTTCGTAGGCATGGAGCGAACACACAGAAGTGCCCTGCGATCGAGCATCCGCCGGGGCCCGAAGTCAACTCGCCCGCGGCCCCGTGGACTGCGCCGTGCGCTCGGCACCTGCCGCTACCGCCCGGGTTAGCCCCCGCCGGTCAGGACCGAGAGGTCTCCGTCGTCCCGGATCGCCGCCGCGACTTCCATCGCGCCCGCCGTGTCTGAGCGCTTGGCGACTTCCCACAGCCACGAGCCGAAGCTGATCCGCTGTGCGCCGGCCTCGAAGATGCCCTGCACGCTGAGGCCTGGCCAGACGAGGACGTTCACCGGCTTCGAGACGGCGTCGCAGACCTGGCGAATCTCGTCGACCGAGTGAAGCCCCGGCGCGTAGAGGACATCAGCCCCGGCTCCCTCGTAGGCCTGGAGCCGGGCGATCGTGTCGTCGAGGTCGTTGACCCGGCGCAGCTGATTCTCGGCACGTGCCGTGAGCGTGAACGGGAAGTCGAATGCACGAGCTGCCTCGACCGCAGCCGCGACTCGCGCGACGGCATGCTCGAGGCAGTAGATGACTTTGTCGCCGGGATCCCAGTCCTCGATCGAGCCGCCCACCGCGCCGGCTTCGCCGACGCGAGTGATCGCGCGCGCCGCC